>Ga0315899_10003348_pt1 | contig 17475 bp, 20 predicted proteins | sample LakEriMetagenome_2_FD_203518 | JGI IMG/M metagenome (GOLD analysis project Ga0315899, IMG submission 203518) | Freshwater fungal communities from buoy surface, Lake Erie, Ohio, United States - Buoy 4 MA112 | ecosystem: Environmental > Aquatic > Freshwater > Lake | place: USA: Lake Erie, Ohio... | reverse complement strand
TCTGCGAGACCCTTTCGTTGGCAGGCTATGAGAATCCTATCCATAGACGCCTTTTGATCCCTTGGGAACTTCTTGGCTACTGTCATAGCGGATTGAATCTCAGCCACCTCGCGAGACTGAGCAGCCGCCACCATCACGGATGTTGGCGCGCTATTGTTGGAATCGTCGTAAACGTTGCTTATTGCTGTGCTCATGCTGCCACCCCTTCTAATTCTTCGCTCTCTTCATCCTCATCGACGAGGATGTTTGGGTTGTAGTATTTGGGAAGATCCAATGGGACGATGCCCTTTGAATACACAGGGGTCCAATTTCCCTGGCTCTTTCGACGTGCGTAATCAGCGACCAAGTTGTTTAACTCAGTCTTTGCGATCGCGACGGTTTTAGGACTGAGCTCATAGCAAGCCGTTTCCATCGCTTGATTCGTGGAGACAACGCACAACATGAACCGGAAATCGACTCCATACTTTTGTCGAGCTGCCTCGCAATAAAACGCATGCTGACGAGCGTAGCCCCATTTAGCTACCGCTTTAGCGAAAACCTCGGGGCTTGCATCTTGAGTGGTCTTTACATCGAGCATCAAACGCATCGACGGAATCAACATGTCAGGTTTGCATCGAGCCGCCACACCGTTCCATTCGAAATCGATTCGCTCTTCAATCACCGCATCCGAGGGAGGCGATGCCAAAAGCGATCCGAATTGATCGTGTTTAACCAACTCTTTTGCGCAATCGATCGCCAACTTAACTTCATCCGCATCGACGATTTCAAGGCCTTCTGCGCGTGCTTCGAATTCTGCCCAAGAAGCCTTACCAACATTGGTTCGCCGATCATGCTTTTCAGCCACGATGTAGCGATTCTCAAAGTCTGTGGGTTCGAGAGTTAGACAATGAACCATATTGCCGATTCGCAGTGGTTTGCTGTCCGATTCGATCCACTTCCTGAGAATGAATCGCTTCTCGAATTCCTTAGGACTACGCTTTAGAACAGTTAGCATTGAGTTGCTCACTCGGGACATATCCGAGTGGTAAGCCAGATTTGATTCCTTGCTCATGCTGGCACCTCAACAGCATTCTGTCTTGGTGAGTAAGCCGTAATCGAAACGCGTCGATCAATGGGTATCGCCTTAAGCCACGATTCACCCTTGTAGCTGTTCGATTCAAAGTCAGCTTCAGCAAAAGCCACCTTGAGCTGTTCAACTTGTATTGGCTTTAGAAAGAACGTTTCCAAGTGCAAGTTCACTGGGAAGTTCAATCCCTCGATTGCATCTGCATACTCTCGCATCTTTTGAGCAACATCAAGATTTGGAAACTTAACAGAAGCGTCCTCTACTTGAGTTGTTCGCTGAATCGCGTCATAGATCTCACCGCGATGGATCACAACAGATTTGGGAGCATCGAACCCGATACGAACTTTGTCCCCTCTGATCGCGACAACCGAAACGACCACCTCATCGTTGATGCGAACCGTTTCGTTTTCCTTTCGACTAAGAATTAACATTTCTACCTCCGTAGATGATTTGAAAATTTCCCCACCCGCCACCATGACGGGTGAGGACCAAAAACTCCCTGCCACGGGAAACCGGGGGAGCGGGAATCGAACCCGCGTAGATCGGCTTATGAGACCGATGGTTGATCCATCACAACTTCCCCCAATAACGCCCGACCGGTCACGCCCACCCGATCGAGCTACACGCCCCACAAGGGCTGTGTACTAACTTGCAGACTTGCGTCTTACCCTGCTTTGAGACTCGATCATCCCTGGTCGATTGAGCTCCGAAGATGGAATTCTCCACCGTTTCACGGGAGATCCTTTAGGTGCAATGTTGATTGCCTCAATGTCTCCACGTTCAATGCGTCGAAGAATCGTTTCGTAGTTCACACACCAGGCTTTCGCCAACTCTCTTGCGGTAACGAATTGTTTCTTTGCAGTACTCATGCAGGAATAATATCTACACATATCGATATTTGCAAGGCTTGTGTTTGCACATTACTTCAATTACAGTCGTAAGTGATTGCGCCGCAAGGAAATAAATTTTTTAGTGTTGACATCCGTCGACACATGTAGACGCTTGTCGATATGGGAAAAGAAGCGATATCACCGATTACTGCGGCAGAGGCACAGGTCGCCTTGCGCAGACTTGAGTACATAATCTCCGCATTGCCAGAACTAGTGGACTGGTTTGCCGCGAATCCCGATCAACAACAGCTCTGGTGTTTTCGAGTCGCTAGTTTGGATGAAGGCATTCGACGACTCGAGGCATTTGTTCCCGAAATGAGGAAAGCGATGCTCGCGCACGCCAGGGGTAGCACACAAGGGCCGGATAGCACCAAGACCAGGAAGAAGAAATCTGCGGAGTCAATGCTCGATACTGCCATAAAGAAAACCACGGCAAACAGAAAGAAACCTAAGTCTAGTTAATAGCAGTCCCACCATAATTTTCATCGAAGCCCGAAATATGCCCTCCAATCCAATCAACCTGCTGGTTTCCTTCCCGGTCTACTTCTTAATAAACTCACCGATTCGGTGCGAAACCGGCTTAGATGGCAAAGCGTTTGCGAACGCTAATGTAGGCGACAAAGTATGCGTTGCCATGTTTCACGATGATCTCGAAGCCGAGAAATTCGCAGCCAGGTTTGGATTGCGAGGAGCTTCCATTTGTAAGTGCGTTGATGATCAACAACTGGTTCAAACCCTTGCACGATGTAAATCCAAGTTCGGATTCAAATACACAGGTTTCCCAACCACAAAAGAAGACGGTAGTTTCCACATAGTTTCGATCGATGAATTTCAACATGCATTCCAGCTCTGACATTCCGACGGATACGACAATCGGAGCCACCTTCCGACACTTCTCAACACCTTAAGATTCTAAAAAGCTCATGCCTGAAAAACCAAAGATTCAGATTACCCAGAAGCCGGAGTGGTATGTGATGGGTACGGATGGTGTCACCTACGGACCATTCGAGATCAACCAGATAACGGACTACATCAAACAGGGACGGATCACGGCGGAAACCAGAGTTCAGCATCCTAAACATACTGGTGGCGTCTGGGAGTTCGCCTCCAAGGTATCATTCCTATCGCAGTTCTTTCGCGTAGCAACTCCTCCACAACAACAGATCGACCTATCTCAGGTTCAGTCTCGAGTTGCATCGAAGAGCGATACTTCAGGTAAATTCATGGATCTGTTTGATCTGTCCTTTAAACGATTTGCAACTCCCTGGGTCGTTAGGATATTGTGGGTCCTGTTTTTAGTTCTATGGCTAGTTATCGATGTTCTCTTGCTTCTGACAGTGTTTTCATCGTTTCTTGTTTCAATTAAGGAGGCGTTTAGCGGAGACTCTGATCGCTTGGTAGCGATGATTCCCTCTTTGATGATTTTGGCTCCAGTATTCCTTATCTACAAAGTTGGATCGCTTTTGCTTTTCCGCCTAGCATGCGAAGGTCTGATAATCCTCTTTGACATCCGCAACCAGCTGATTCTACTCCGAGAGTCGCGGCAGTAACCACGCCCAACAACCACACCCCTTCAACAAGCATTGAAAAGATCTACTCCATGGAAACTCCAATAATCTTTGAATCAAAACAGAGCTTGTATCTAGATTTTGACGAGCCCGTTACCTCAGCAATGGTTATCGACCACATAAAGGGTTTGGAAATAATGGCAAGGAATGCCACTTATTTTCTGGAAGGACTCCTTAAGATAGAGTTACCACCCCCCGAGATCCTAATCACAAGCTTGAAGCTCAATAGTATTGAGGATGGTTGGATTTATCGCTTATGCTTTGGCAGAGGTGAAGACGGAGCAAAAAAATTCGAGGAGTTTCGCAAGAATATGCGTATCGCAAACCTATCGTCTAATCAGATCGTTGGTTTTTCCCTAGCAGGAGCTATTGCCTACGCAGCGTGGCAGTTCGCGCCCACGAAACAAGAGACATCAGTTGTGCCACCGCCTCCAAACGTCCTAGTTCTTATTGGGAATGAGTTTGATAAAAGCGAAGATGAAATCAAGCGAATTCTTGAAAGTAAGATTGCCAGCAAAGAGTCAATTAAGCAAGGACTTGTAAAACTGACAAGACCAGGCGGTATAGCTACTACCGGAGATATTGTGGTCAATGGAGAGTCAATCGTGCCTGCTCAGTACCTAGAACATGTTCCCACAACCTACGAAAAAACAGATGTCGAAAGGCCATTTCGCGACGTTGATGATACATCCATTACTTTTAGAGCAGTGGATCTCGACAAAACGACTGGATGGTGGGCCTGCCTTGACGACATACAACCAGGTAAACGAATTGCTGTTCAACTTTCCGAAACGATTGACCCAAACACAATTCTGACCGGCAAGCCGATCAAGGCTGATGTGACTGTTACGTACCGATCGAAAGAAGACAAGACACCAGTGCGTGTACAGGTTCGTAAGCTTCGATTAGATCCATAAGGATGCAATTATCCCACCACGTTCCATCCCTCCGGCATTGGCCTCCCGTGGGGCCACATAACGCACCCTGACCGATCATCGCGTTTGAACCAGAGAATTGAAAATCTCGCTGCCTCCTGTGGCTTAACCTTACGAGCGATGATCAAAAAATCTCCGTTGGGTTCAGCAAGTAAGACATCGGCATAGTATGTTCGTATTCGGACCTTCCAACCTCGATCAAGAGCACGTTTCGCATGCTGTTTAGCTCGATCCCATTTGCATGAAACAATTCTGCGTTCAGTCGCTCCACGTTCAGCAATTACTTCCCACATTCTTCGGTTGCCTCTCTGGTGTTCGGGTTGACATCCTGATCGATTATTCCTGATGAGCGGATTTTGCTAGCATCGGTGACACCTTTGGTCCTAACGATTTCGGCCAAGGAATTGCCTAGGATGTTTAGCGTTATCGTGGGGAAAAGTTGTTCATGAAAAATTTACTTGTTAAACATGAATCAACCCATAGACTGAGAGCGTTGAGAAGCAAAGGCTCCATTGACTGAACTTCGTGCGTGTTTGGTTGATGGGGCTTTTTTCGTTTAATGGCGTCTCTACGCTAGCTTTGCGGCTGAAAAAAAATTTCTAATCAACCTGGACTTTATACCCTGGCAGGGTATAGTTTGATTAGAGTTCTGGCCGAAAAAAAAGGAGATCTAAATGAGCAAACGAAGCTCCATACCCGTTAGTGAAGCCAAAGTCATCTATCCTGAGCATTTGGTTCAACCACAAGATATGCTTGATTTTATCTACGAAGACGGGTTTTTAGACGACTGGACGGAACTCGGATTAAACGAAGACAGTGATTTACCTATGTTTGAGTTTGCATTGACTGCGAACCCTGAATCGGGAGACGTTATCTCGGGAACGGGTGGGCTTCGAAAGATTAGATGGCGGACTCGAGGACGAGGAAAACGAGGCGGAGCTAGGGTTCTTTACCTATACGTTCCGGAAATTTTCATCGTTCTCGTAGTAATGGCCTATTCGAAGACAGACTCGGACGATTTATCGGAGGATGCCAAGAAGCAGTTAACAACGCACTGCTCCTTGGTAAGAGAAAGACTGCTGACACGGTACAAAGCGTGGAGAAGACCTGATGAATAAGAAGTTCACGGATTTTGAAAACAAACTGATCGGAAGGGTTAAGGCTGCTGCTGAGCGACTTGACTCTGTTGATCGAATTGAGGATTTAAGCCCAAAGATAACCATTCGAAGAGTTAAGCTTTCCTTGGAGCCAAGAAAGGTCAAACCCGAGGAAGTTAAAAATATACGAGACGATTTTCACGTAAGCCAGGCGGTCTTTGCCAAGCTTATTGGCGTGTCTAAAAGAACGCTGGAGAAATGGGAGCAGGGCACGAGCGAAGTTCCCGGACCTGCGGCCGTCTTACTGGGTGATATGATCTCGAATCCCGATCACTGGAAGAGTAAGTTTTCTAACATGATGGTTCGCACAAAGCAACGCAGCTAAGTTCTAAAACACGAATCGTTTTCGATACCGAGGCCGCTCAAATCTGAGCGGCCTTTTTCATTTGAAAGACATTAGTCAAGATTAGACTGAAAGAAATGGAAGATGGACTCATTTAAAGAACAGATCGAAAAGATAACAAGTGATGCAAGACAAAAACACTTGCAAGATATTGAGACGAGTAAAAGATTGGCACTGCAACGTCGAGAAGACTCTAAGGCGATGATGTTAACAGCTGAGGCGTTTTGCGATCGCGTCATCAAACCAGTGCTCGCTGAGTTTTCTTCTGCAGCTCAAGTGGACGATTTTGTTCGAGAGTATCTTGCTTCCGAATCCCAACCAACTTTCTCATATTCCTGTGATGTTCATCAAAAGCGAATGTTTGTTGAAGTTGTGTACTGGTTAGCTGGTTCGGCACAAATTCAGTGCGACTTTGGGTACCGGTCGAATGATACTTCATTCAAGATTGGCTCTTTTGATGAACCTGGACTTGATGAGGAAGCTATACTTTGGCTAAAGAAAAAGCTTTTGGAGAAATACCAAGCACATTTAGCGTTGCATCCGCGAGTATTTCCCACGAAGGACTAGTTAGCCGTTTAAGATTTCGGGCGTGACTGGTTGGTGGGGCTTTTTTCGTTTCAACGCTTGACCCTCGCATGACGACGCCTTAGCATTACGAATACCTCCTAGCGAAAACTCCCTGCCACTTGTTTTCGATAGGACGCAAAATGAGTGAGTTACCCGCACTGGATCGTATCTACACGATCCAAGAATTGGCGGACCATCTAAAGGTTTCGCCCTGTACGGTTGCATCTTTAATCGATTCTGGTCGATTGAAGTCGTTGCCTAATCTTTCAGCCAGCACTAAGAAAAGAATCAGGCGGGTAACTCATTCTGCTTTGCTTGAATTCTTGAGTCAGGTATCTGAACCAAAGCACCGAAAAAAGGAATTGCCGCTTCCTCCACCATCGCAAAGAAGGTTGAGGTTAGCCAAATGAGCAAACTGACACAACAAACCTTACCATTTCCCAAGAAGACTCAACACACCATTGCTTTTGTTGGATGCAGTAAAACCAAATCGAATATAAAAAGTCCCACCGGATTTGTAACTGCACGAGATCTATACACCAGCGACTTGTTCGCCAAACGTGTTACCCACGTCGAGTCGCGTGATTTGCCGTGGTACATCCTCAGCGCGAAGTGCGGCCTGCTGAAACCAACTACACCCATTCGACCCTACGATGTCACAATAGACGATCTGTCGGAGATCGAAGCTGCAGAGTGGAACATCGGAGTCGCAAACCAGCTAATGACCGCCCTATTCTACGATTTCGATAGTCCCAAGCTATCTGATGTCACCATTGAGCTTCATGCTGGTGCAATGTACTGCGAGCCTTTGGCATCGATCCTGAAGATGTTTGGTGTGAACGTGGTTAAGCCTGTTTCCTCATTAGGCATTGGTAAGCAGCTGGCGTTCTACAAAGGAGCAAGAGCATGAGACGATCTTGTCAAACTCCTTATCGCGAAACCGATCCCATTCCTAATAATCCGAAATCAATTCTAACAGGCAAAGCCGAAACGCCCGCAGAGATCGCAAAACGCACCGGATTGAACCTGGATCGATTATGTGAGCAGCTTATCGCGTGGACTCGGACAGGGCACATTCAGCATGGGCTGTACGGCACTCCCGGCGTGTGTCATGTTCCCGTCTTTAGAATTGCACCTTGCAGCCTCAAGCAGGAACTTAGTCCCTGCGACTAGCAATCGCCAATAGGACAACTATCAACGCCACCAAAGCACAGGCCATCGCGAATTCGAGTGGTAATTCACTGATTCCAATCTCCTCGTCAAAACTCATCGCCTAGTCCTTTCGCTCGCAATTCTCAAAGCCTCCGCTCTCATTGGATCATCGCACACATCAAGATGGGAATAAACCTTCGCAACCATCGTTGAATCTTTATGTCCTAACAGCGCAGCCACGGTAGGCATTGAAGCCCCATGCAAAAGTGCTTCAGTTGCGAACGTGTGACGATAGGCATACATCACCAACGATGAATCGAGCCCCAATTCTGTTCGCATACGGTTGAACCTGCGAACCAACCCATCCTTTGTCCATGCCTCCCCCGTTGGTGACCTGAACAGTGGTCCAGTTGGCCTAGAATGCGACAGGATCGCGACCAGCGTCTTGAGACACGCCGAAGGCCTCACGATCAGTTTGCGACCAGTTTTCTTTCCAGTCTTATGCCGATCGAATACCCAATCGCCATGCCTGTTGATATGCCTCGTCGTCAGCTCCCGAACCTGAATCGGTCTAACACCTGAATGCCAGAGAGCAATCAGAACTAAGCCGAACGGTCTGCGGTTCCTCCTCCCTGTTCTAGTCGCCTTCACGCATCGTTCGTGAGTTGCACGATCGACTAGCACAATCCGAGGCTCTGGAGTCTCGGATCGATGCAGCAGAATATCGGAAGCGGGAATCCATCCTTGAACATGAGCCCAACGATAAGCACGAAGAACAAATTGTGCCCCGTCACGCTTCCGAGCAATCGACCAAGTGTATTCCTTCTTTCCTCGCTGCCGCTTCATGTTGAGCCATTTTTCGAGATCCTGACAGGTAACGTCTCGAATCCTGCGAGTCGGTCCAAAGTGATCAGCAAACGAAGATAGCAGCGTGATCGCCTTGTCATATCGCGCCCTCGAGGCCTTCAATTCGAAGAACGCCAGAAACCCCTCGAATATCGCTTCGATAGTAGCGTCTGGATGCTTGTAATCTGTTATCGATCGCATTCGCTCCCACATCGCGAATGCCTTTTCCTCAACCGGATCGAGTCGAACATTTAGCCCTTGTTGATTCCTGACGTACCAGCACTTTCTGGCCTTCCAAAAGAACGGTTTTCGCATGGTTGTTGCTCCTCAAAAGTGAGCAACAAGGTTACATAGAAACCGTGACACTTCAGGTCCGTTTTTACTCGTTTCAGATTTTCGGTATCAATTTCAGTATCAGATACCAAAAAGAGCAGCGCTCGAAGATAGGTTTCATCAAGAAAAAACCTAGTACCCCCGGCAAGGTTCGAACTTGCGACCTCAGCTTTAGGAAAGCCGCGCTCTATCCAACTGAGCTACGAGGGCAACCAAACCGATCTCGAACCAATAGTCCTAACTTCTTGCAAGTTCACTCGCTCCAAACTAGGTCGCTCGACAATCGATAGTCCCAAGAATAACATCTGCCATCTTGATGTGTCAACGAACCCCCTCGTTTTCCCTTTGCTTCCCAGCAAATTCTGCGGGCAAAACCGTTTATGTCTTTTTTTCCCGTCCGGCAGGCTACGACCATCCGGTAAATTAGCAACTCGGAAGTAATCAACCTGCCAGCCTCACACGCATATCTCCCATCATGAAACCTCCTCGCCCTTGGTTAGCCGCGCTTCTCAATCTCATCGCCGGAAGCCCGATCGGACAAATCTACGCCGGAGATCTGCGACGCAGTGTTGTTATTTGGTTTTTGGGTATCTTCCTGTTAGTCTCCGCAGCGATTGCCGTTGTTACTTTCGAGTTGAGTCGGATTGTTATGCTTGTACTTTTGGGAGGAGTTTTACTCTACCAAATCGCATATGTTATCGATGCATTTTTCGTTGCACGTCGAAATGGTACGTCTCCACGCAAATCCTACCAAAAATGGTGGTTCTACATCGCGATGGCCATCGTGTTCTATTCGGCCAATTACTTGTCCGCTGTAACAATTAAGACCTTTGTGTGCGAAGCCTTTAGAGTTCCTTCGCGATCTATGTCGCCAACCATTTTACATGAGGATAGAATTCTCGTTGATCGTTTGTGGGCAAACCCAAAAACCATCAAACGTTACGATGTTGTGGTTTTTCGCAGCAATGGAATGGATTCGCCGCTTTATGTGATGCGAGTGATCGGACTCCCGGGGGAAAAGATCGAAATACGAAATCGCGTCGTCTACATCAACGATGAGAAACTAGACGATCCAAAGGCGATTCACGATGGGCCTCAGATTCCAGGTTTTGATATCGAAAACTATGGACCAAAGACTATCCCCGAGGGACACTTTTTTGCACTTGGAGATAATCGCATGAGATCGAAAGATAGCCGATTCGTGGGCACCATTCCTTTAACAGATTATTATGGCCATGCTCGCTGGATTTTCTTCTCACGGGATTTCGAACTCAGCGATGAACAAGATATCTCCGAAGCAGTCCCTGGCACGATTCGTTGGGATCGCATCGGATTGCGAATCCAATGATACCAGCTCTAGCTCGTGTGCTAAACTACTGGACGCAAACCTACTACCCTCCCGCTCCCAACGGCAAACATGTCTAATAGCTTCCTGAACCAAGATGCCTCATTGCGAATCCTCGATGCAAATCTGAATCGATCTTTCGAAGCATTGCGGACGCTTGAGGATATCGCGAGGTTTTCGGATTTCGAGAGCCTGCAACATCGCTACAAAGAATTGCGACATGCCCTAAGAGCCGCTGCCTCGAATTGGGATTCCGACGGGATGCTTGCCAGTCGGCACGCCGAAAGCGACGTTGGGAAAGATTTCAAACTCCCCACCGAAACGCAGCGATCCGGTGGGCTTATCGATATTGCATCGGCAGCGGCAGGACGCATCCAAGAATCCCTCAGGTCACTTGAGGAGATTGCCAAGTTCGCTTCCGCGGCGACCAGCCCTCAGATTGAGGCGATCCGCTATCAAGTCTACGATCTTAATGCAACTTTACTACTCAAACTAAAGAGAGACGTCACCTTCCTTCAATCGTCCAAGCTTTATGTTCTGGCCGATTGTGAATTGAAACTTCCGGAGTTTATCCAGCGTATAGAGGCCCTCTCACGAGGTGGCGTCGACTTGATCCAGATCCGAGACAAAACCGCCGAGCCACGCCGCCAGATCGATTACGCCCAAGCCGCCAGAGATGCCGTCGATGAAGCACAAACTAGGATCATCATGAACGACCGAGCCGATTTGGCTGTCACGTTTGGGGCGTACGGCATCCATGTCGGGCAAACCGATTTGTCGGTCGCTGAGACCCGCCGGTTGGTTCCCAATCCAATGGTCATTGGCCTGTCTACCCACAATGCTGAACAGATCGAACAAGCGATCCAATTTGGGGCCGACTACGTAGGCTGCGGACCAACGTTCCCGTCTCAGACCAAGTCGTTTGATGAATTCTCTGGGCTCGACTTTTTGCGGCTGGCTGCGGAACGATTGGACGGTTCGGGGTTGCCCGCATTTGCGATTGGTGGCATACAGCTAGCCAATGTAGCGGAGGTGGTTCGTTCTGGGATTCGGCGCGTCGCGGTGAGCCAGGCTTTGTGGCACGCCACAGCCCCTGAGGACGACGCCAAGCGTTTTGTCGATCTACTCACTGCCTAGCATTACCGTTCGCTAAGGGGGCCTCACTCGGGCCCTCTGACAGCCTGCTTGGGTGCATTCTCGAACAAATCATGGGATGATGGGTTGATTCAAACTAAGAAAAACCGGTGGACCGGGGCGATTTGGTAAACTTTTCCGAAAGGATTGCTGATCGAATGCCGAAAGACATTATCACGAAAAAGGTGGGAAATTCGTCTTACCCTGCCAAATTCGCCTAGACCAAGCAAAATTCAGGCGTTACCATTTTTGGTCTTGGAAGTCGCGAGAAGCGAGTTGAAAGTACAACCCATTAATGACTAGATACGAAAAAGTCGGAGAGAGTGCATGGTAAAGTTGTTGGTCCGCGACCGTGAAACGATTCAAGAAGCTGTGAGGCGTTTCCGAAAACTAGTCGAGAGAAGCGGACTGAAAAAGGAAATGCGACGTCGCGAATTCTACGAGAAGCCGAGCGAAATCAAGCGTCGCAGCAAGCAACGTGCAGAGCGACGGTCACGTCGTATGCGTTTGCTAGGCATGTAATTGAAATTGTATCAGCTCTATAGCTGATCTTTCTCAGTTCTTATTCGGGTCAGCACATGGCTGACCTCCCGCAATTCAAAAAAGTTCGGGCGAATAGCTCAGTTGGTTAGAGCGCCACTCTTACAAAGTGGATGTCGGGGGTTCGAGTCCCTCTTCGCCCATTCCCTGCTTTTATCAGAGCCCTTCAGAGAGTCCTCAGGACCCCTCGAAAAGGGCTCTTTTTGTTGGGTTTTGCCCCCTTTCTTGGCATTCCTGCCCCCGTTTTGAGGGCCAGTGATATCCCCCGATTTAGAACCCATTTCGCCCCCAATGTACCCCGCTATAGAACCCACCTGGGAACCCTCTTTGGCCGCTAAAATTGTTGGCTCCCGCGATGCTTTCTCAGCCATTTCTGTTCGTGCCTGAGCATAGAATCGGGCCGCCACCGCTGGGGAATGCCCAAACCATCGACAAACATCTGCCACAGGGTAAACGCTCAATGCCGCGAAAATTGCCCGAATTGGGTATGTTGGTCGGATGTGGGACGGTTAGATTAGCCACGGTCCACCTCCTGCCGATCTACGTTTTCTGAAGATGACGACAACACGATGACTACAAGTGGTTCAATCAGTTCCCAGAGGAATCGAATCGAGCCATCCGGCAGGTAGCTACATTACTTCGAAAATCGTTGATATCGAGGTAGTTTAGATACATCGGGGGTACTTTGTGGATATCAACATACCGGAACTGCATCAAGTGCTGTCATCTTGTCAGTGCATCTCTTGGTAGTCGTCACTATGAACGCTAATCGGCCCGCTATGGCTTTCGTTTGCTCGTCGGGCAATCTGGTTGAAACGCAGTTTGCCGATGGCGCGGTGATTATTTTCAATAGTCATATTGGTTAGTAGTATTGTCGAATGTACCCGTAAGCGCGATCGAACAAATCCTGGTCCTTATGTAGGTGATACCTTAGTAACGTTTTACGCAATGCCTTCTGCACCTCGCGTTCTCCAGCAGAAGTCTGCTGCCAACCTGGGAAACGCACCATCCGAACGATCTCGTCGATGTCGGCAACAATGCGTTCGACGATCACAGGCGTCTCGTTAGTCTTCACTTGTTGAAATAACTCGGTAAGCGCAGCTTTGGCTTTGTCCTGCTCTTCAAGCGGATCGACCTTCTTCTCGGCTTCAACTACATCCCTAGCCAGTTCCAATAATTGCTTAAGAAACTCTTTGCTATCGATCAAGCCTTGTTCGTGTTTGTCTTTGATCTTCTCCAATCGTTCCCCCAACGCAACAAACTTAGGATCTTTACCGTGCTTTCGTAGGCGAGCGATCAAGCTTACTTCTAATGCCTTTCCCTTCTTGTCAGGAACACCGATTACGCTTTCGAGAAGCTCCGCATCCAGGACCAACGTTTCCAAATCATCACGGATAGTGTAAAGCTCTGTGTTCTCGTGCACCAACTCAATCGTCTTGGCCCCAAGCACATGCCAAAGAAGCTTGCCGTTGCCACTAGGCGGCCTGACCGATTCATAAACCTGCGTCAGCCAGCGGTAATCGGTTTCGTAACAGGTTAGGCAAGGATCAGGCGACAGTGCTTCCCAGATCCGCCCGAGCACAGAGTACTCGGCAGCAAACGCATCCCGCTTTTCGTTGTTCGGTAAACAATCCTGAGCCGCAATCAATCCCTCATAGCCGCCTACTGTACGATCAACGCCAGGAAAGAAGACCAAACAAGCAGCTACCTGCTTGGGCAGTTCTTTCTTCACATCGTCTAAGTTGCTAATGACTTGCTGTACAGCTTTCTCGTCGAAGTCGAGCGCCTGGGCTACATCGTCGAAGATGCCGATATAGTCCACGATCAAACCATGAGTCTTCTTCGAGTAGGGACGGTTCGTTCGACAAATTGCCTGCAAGAGGTTGTGGTCTCGCATCGGCTTGTCGAGGTACATCACTTGCAAAATCGGCGCGTCGAAACCAGTAAGCAGCTTCGAGGTTACGATCAAGAACTTGAGCGGGTCACCTGGATCGCGAAATCGGTCGAGCAGTTTTTCTTCGGCATCGCGATCGCGTGAGTGTGCTTTCCATTCCGTTTCACTGGCGAGTACATGCATCACGATTGCACTGCACTCAGGATCTCCGGTGATTTCATCCATAGCAGCTTTATATGCGACACAGCATTCACGGTCGAACGTTACCACCTGCGCTTTAAAACCATTCGGTTCTACCTTTGCCCGATAGTGGTTCACCATATGCTCAACGACACCTCGCACCCGCTCAGGCGCTTTGACTAGCACAGCCATTTTGGCCGCCCGTTTGGCCAGATCGTCACGATCCTGTTCGCTCAGCTGATCGGTGATCTGCTTATATGCCTCATCGATTGCGGCCTTATTGATCTTGAGTTTGATTTCCGGCGACTCGAAATGAAGTGGGAGTGTTGCTTTATCTCGAATCGACTCCTGAAACGTATAGCGACTCAAATAACCCTTCTCGTCTTCGTCGGCCCCGAATGCCCAGAAAGTGTTCTTGTCTGCGCGGTTGATCGGCGTACCAGTCAACCCAAACAGGAATGCATTGGGAAGGGCAGAGCGCATCTTACGACCGAGATCCCCTTCTTGTGTACGATGGGCCTCGTCAACAAGCACGATGATATTCTTGCGGTCATTGAGAACACCTTCTGCCTCCCCGAATTTGTGAATCGTGGTGATGACAACCTTTCGTACGTCTTGACCCAGCAACGTTCGCAATTCTTCTCGGCTTTCCGCTTTAATCATGTTTGGCACATCAGCGGCACTGAATGTCGCGGTGATTTGAGTGTCGAGGTCAATCCGATCCACCACAATCATCACTGTCGGGTTTCCAAGTGCTGGATGCATTCGTAGTTTCTGAGCCGTGAAGACCATCAACAGTGACTTACCCGATCCTTGGAAATGCCAGATGAGCCCCTTCTTGATGCGAGCTTGCACGACGCGTTCGACGATCAGATTGGTTCCCTCGTACTGCTGATAGCGGCAGATCGTCTTGATGCGCCGATGCTTCTTGTCCGTTGCGAAAAGCGTGAAGTTTTGCAGTATGTCGAGCACCACTTGAGGGCGAAACATACTCGCAACCGACTTTCGCACGTCGGCAAGACTTCCCTCGCCTTGATTGCCAGCATCGCGCCATGGCCCCCAGATGTCGATCGGCATGCGCACCGAGCCGTATCGAAACGCCTTCCCCTCTGTGGCGAAGCTAAACACATTCGGAACGAACATCGCAGGGACGCTTTGCTCGTAGTCGTCGTGTACTTGGGCTGCCCCATCGACCCAAGTGACCGCAGGTCGCACTGGCGTCTTCGCTTCACCAACCACAATCGGCAGTCCGTTGACTAGCAACACAACGTCAAATCTTTTGGCGAGCGAGCCAACCTGATAAGTCCATTGGTTGCAAACCACCAAGTCATTGTTGGCAGGATTTTCGAAGTCAATCAAACGGATCGTGGTATGTTCGCCGTTCGGGCCAAAGGGCATTGTCTTGTCGCCGTGTAGCCATGCGGTAAACGCTTCGTTCGAGCGGACCAAGCCGTCGTTCTGCACGGTCAGCAGTATCGCTCGCAGCTTGTAAATCACCTCGTCGGCACGATCGGTCTGAATGGCGATTTCTGGATTGAGTCGGATCAGCGCATCACGAAGCTTTGATTCGACGAACACATCTCCTAGCTGCCGCGTTAGCTGCGGACCCGGGATGAACTTCCATCCCAAACCCTGGCAGGCATCGAGGACCATCTGCTCGACGGTGTTAGCTTCGTTAAAACTCATCGTTACCCTTCGTAGTCGTTGAACTTCTCAGTCTGTCGATTGTGGATCGGAAGATTTGAGTCCGAATTTCGGAAGTTTGTCGGTAGATTATCGCTTGTTTGAACGACAAATCTACGCACCGCGATACCGTCAGCCCATTGGGACTTAACGTTTAGCGATTTCGCATTAACAAATAACATAAGATTTTGGGGTCCCATCGGCCTTACAATCGGACGATTGACGGATGCGATCGGACGAATATCGGACGTTTTCGAATCTGACGATTGGCAACTTTCATCTGACGATTATCTGACGATTAGGTTTTCCAGAGAACATATCGGGTTGAGCGGCCGGCCCCAACTCGTTTAGCCAATTTCAGCGCAATCAATTCCCGAAAATCACGGCTAGTAGTGTCTCGCGTCACGTTGAAACGCTCCTCGCAGAACCGACTATTCAGTTCATGCCCATCAAGCAACAACTGCACAATCTCCCTCTGCCGCTCATTCAGTTGGGCTTCCACGGCAGGCTCAATCAAAACACCACCGGGATTGGAAGGAACCTTCAGTCGCTCCAGATCATCGCCCGGGCCGTAGAATGTCACCTCAAAGTATCCGTCTTGCGTACCCAGCACGGGACGATCCAAGCCATGATTCAACATCTCGTCGCGCATCCGCCCAAAGCCACTCCCGCGCTCTTCGATCCGATGAAAGAAGGAAAGTCCCTGTGCGATTGAGGGATTGCGGCTACAGGGGTGGTACTTGCCCTTGCGAATATCCGTCAGCTTTAGCGGTGATGGCAACAGGCCCGGACTCGAAATGGTGACTCGATCCGAAAATACGCGAAGCAGGATCTTTTGGCCATCCTGCTCATAGCGGCGATGGGCGACTGCGTTTACCAACGCTTCCCGTAAAGCCTCGACGGGATACTCATCCAGCTTGATACGATTCAGCCCAACGACACGCATCGGATGACGGGTATTTCGCATGACGAAATCGAGAGCCCGATCGATAGCCACTGGCATGGGCTGGCGGATGTCTTCTTGATCATCGGGTTTACTCGTCGGCTCGTTGCCATGAAACGCATCGGCCAGAATACGACATTGTGGAAACGCAACCGTTGGATCTTTGGCCAGCAGCACAACACCTGCGGCACTCGCGGTCAGCGAACCGGTCTTTGGATCGTGACGCAACAAACCACGCGAAATCAAGCATTGCTGCATCGCTGCCTTGGTTAACTGTCGCCCCGAGAGTCCCTCGGCTCGTTCCACCAGTATTTTTACCTGCGCGACATCCAGTTGATTCCAGGACACATCGGTCGCTTGCTTGCCAAAGTTCGAAGCTGTCTCGATGGTCGATTCAGCAATCTCATCTTCATCGCTGGTGGGAGAGACCCCTTGATCAGCTTTCAATTGTTTTACCAAAGCAGCGCGTAGTTCTGTTTGCAACTCGCGGTAGTTAGCAAAGCGTTTGTACTTGAGTTTGTCTGCACGGATTTCTTTTAGCAGCTTCTCTCGAACTTCAAGCTCTCGTTTCGCATCCTCGGTTCCTTTAATAAACACGAAACACGGAAGCTTCAGTTCTTTGGCCTTGCGATACTCCAAGTGTGTGATCGACAAATCACCTTCTGCGTAGCCGTATTGATTGCCGATGATCAGAGCAAAATACTGGCATGATTCGATCTCTTCGAGACATTCTTCCGACGCGTCTTTGGGTGAAGCCGGCTCGAACTCGTACAAAACGGGAACGCAGTGCGTCTTCAAGAACGGATCGGTCCACAGAATTTCCTGCGCAGCAATGCGTTCGTTTTCCAGTTCCTTCTGAACGGAGCTAATGAAGACACGAAATTTAATCAACCAACATC
>Ga0315899_10003346_pt1 | contig 17478 bp, 13 predicted proteins | sample LakEriMetagenome_2_FD_203518 | JGI IMG/M metagenome (GOLD analysis project Ga0315899, IMG submission 203518) | Freshwater fungal communities from buoy surface, Lake Erie, Ohio, United States - Buoy 4 MA112 | ecosystem: Environmental > Aquatic > Freshwater > Lake | place: USA: Lake Erie, Ohio... | reverse complement strand
AAATCGATCAAAGCTGTGTTTTCGGGCATCGGGGTGGTCATGTAGTGCGCGCCCCACGGATAGCGGAAACGATCGCGATCGCCGCTGCGCGACGTACCACCTACCTCATCCTCTAATTCGAGCAGTTCGAACTCCTCAAACCCCGATCGTCGCAGATGCCACGCTGCGGTCAATCCGGCTATTCCACCTCCGACAATCACGACCGGTATCTCGTTCCACTGTTCGATTGCTCCGATCGCGATTGCCGGGTCCCTCAATCGATGTCCCGTTGCGAAATCGGGGCTGAGCAATTCCCCCTCAATGCGGGTCTCTTGCGGTTTCGAGCATCCGGAAATGGTTGCCGCGGAGATCCCGAGCAGGGAGCCGATCAAGTCGCGGCGATTAATCGTAGCCATGCCACTCCTCATCGTAATATCGCACCAAAGCTTGATTATCCAGACGATTGATCTCAGGGGTCAAGCTCGGGATGTCTTGTGGAAAGACAAAGAGTTCATGCAAATTGCTATTGTTCAAGAAGCGAAAGGAGCCTTGATCGAGCGACAATTGGAACGCATCCACGTCGGTTTCATTCAAACAAGCCAGCGCATATCCCCAGATTCCGAACGACGGGACGGTCGCTTGGAAAGGCCACACTCGGTACCCAGCTGCTTCCAGGGTTCGAATGACGCACCAATACGATTTAGGGGCTACGAGTGGCGATGTGCATTGGATACTCACCAGTGAGTCTGGGTGGAGTTTGGTTTTAAGCTTCCTGAAGAAGTGGCTCGTGTAGAGTTTGCCGATCGAAAAACTACCTGGGTCGGGAAAATCGATAATGATCGCATCGAACGGATCGACCGCTTCGTTGATCCATACAAAGGCATCTTGGTTCACGACACGGACCCGCGGATCGAGCAACGAGGATTTGTTCAACGCGACCAACGGTGGAAAAGATTTCGATAGCTTCGTCATGGCGGGATCGAGGTCGACGAGCACCACCTCACGAATGCCGGGGTACTTGAGGATCTCCCGAACCGCCAACCCATCGCCACCTCCCATGACCAAAACGCGCTGCGGCCTGCGCGATCCGAGCATCGCAGGATGGACGAGCGCCTCATGGTACCGGTACTCATCCACCGAATTGAATTGCAAATGCCCGTTCAGGAACAATTGGAACCCGCCCCGTTTATTGGTGATGGCGATCCGCTGGTACGGCGATTGCGCAGTGTGGATGACTTTACCACCGAGGGTGCTTTCCTCGGCGAACTGTGTCAATTGATCCGCTTTGAGCAAGCCGACTACCAAGATCCCCATCACCACGATCGACCGCCAGCGCAAACTGGACACATGCCGCTGGTTCAGCAGCGGCTTCAGGAGGAAAGTGCTCCATAGTCCAACGCATGCATTTAAGATCCCGAATACCAAGGATGTCCTGACCAACCCTAGGTATGGAACGAAGACGAGCGGGAACAGCAACGATGCAATGAGGGCGCCGACGTAATCAAATGCCAGCACGCGCGAAACCAAATCGCTGAAATCGAGATGCTCTTTCAAGATTCGCATCAAGAGGGGCAATTCGAGCCCCACAAAAACCCCGACGGCAAAGACGGTTCCCAGCAGCAACGGGCGAAACCAATCGACCCAAGGAAATGCGACAAAGAGAAGTGGAGCCGAAATCCCACCGAGAAATGCCAGGGCCAATTCAATCTCGATGAAGGCCCGCGCGAGTTGCCTTTCAATGTATCGCGATAGCCATGCTCCGACCCCCATGGCGGAAAGGTAAGTCCCGATCACCAAAGAGAATTGGGTGACCGAATCCCCTAAAACGTAACTTGCCAGAGTGCCGGCTAGCAATTCATAGATCAAGCCACAAATCGCTATGACCAGCACATTCAGGTAGAGCAGGAACAGCGGCGCGCGATTCAGCATCGATTTGTTTTAGCCTAAAATCGATGCGGCAATGATGATCGCGATCCCGATCACGATCGCCCCGACGATGATCGCAAGAGCCGTGTTATGTTCGTCGACAATTTCCTTGGTAATCGAGAAACGCGTTAGTTTCTCCATCAAGAATATGGCGAGGAACAGAACCACAATCCCGACGACCGAAAAAATCGCGGCTGCTGCAAGATGGTATCCAAGCAACCCTGTTCGAGCTTCGCTGACCATCGGTTCCAATTGGGCGAGCACCCCTGAACGCTGCATTGCAGAAACAAGACCACCATAAAAAACGATTTCTGTCATCACTTACCTCCCCCCCAAGACCCACCGCTGGAACGGCTATACGAGGAGCCGCCGCCATAAAAAAAAGAACTACCGCCGCTCGAGGATGACCCCACGTCAGGCATCCTCCATCCACTGTACGCAGCGTACGCAAACCATGCACAAACGAGTATCCCCGTTGCTAAATAGCCGTTAAAAGCTGTATTCAATTTCGAATCTCCCTCTCACCTGCAGCCGGAATCACCTAGCTCTGGGCATATGGACTGAAATCGCTGTTCCGCCATCGTTGTGTTTCATAAGACCCCTTATAGATCAACACGATAATCGGATAAACGGTTACAAGCCCTATCGCGATCATCAAAATGGACCCATCGGGCGGTTTGCTCGGATGCAGCCATCTCATCACCAGATAAATCAGGTAGAGGACGACCAGAAACACGATATTGCTAAACAAGAATCGATAACCCATTTTTGGGGCTGGCTGAATTGCTCCCACCCCAAGTGGTCTGCGCAAATTTGTCAACTGGAACGCTTGCTCAATCTCATCCACCGTAACATAAACACCCTTGGAAACGGCGATCTCTTGATTCACGGTCTCCGGACCGCTCGTCGCGGTCGGCAAGGTCTGCTCGAACGACAGCATGTAGGGTGGCGCGATGTAATCCGAGGTGAATGATGTCTCGCCGATGGTAACCCGCCAAGGAAACTCACCGACGACGTAGCTGACAATTGCATCTCCACGGTCAAAAAGTCGGTACGAATCGCCTTGAAAACGAATCGTCGTCCCCGAAGTGACGTTTCCTGGGAAATCTATTTGCTCCACAAAAGACCAGTGACTGTCATCGGTTTTGACGAGCCAACGAAAATTGACTTCCGGATTGTAGAGCAGGTACTCGCTCCACGGATAGGTTTTTCCTTCGTAAACAACGTGGCGTTTCATGAAACCGACCACGGTGTACTCTTTACCAAATAGCGTTCCCTTGGAACCCAGCGGCAGCACAGGCTTGATTTTTCGATTGCCCAGAGTTTCTAAATAACTGAGTTTGCCTTGATTCGCATCTAGGAGAGCATTGCAATTCGGGCAAGTTACTCGCAACGATTGGTCCGGTGCAAACAATTCCAATGCGCCTGCGCACTTCGGGCAATTGAGCTGGAGTGCTTGTACGGTGATATCTTTCGCAGCCCCCCAACCAGAGTTTGGGGTCATCCCCAACGACTCCATTGTGACCCGTTTGCCGAGAAAAAATCTGGTTGGCTTACTACTAAAATCCAATGTCCCGATCGAGCCACCCTCGGACTTCAAATCGGCATAGGAATGGGGCAGACCAGGTCGTACCGCCCATGGGATCTCACCCTCGGCTGCAGCCACCTCTGCGAGCGCTTTTTCGGTGACCTTCAAGGACTCATCCCGAACCTCGAACGATTGCCCCAGTTCAATCGCATCGAACTGGGCCAGCGCCGAGCCCGATTTCAATCGCTGCTCGAACATTAAGTAGAGATTGCCTTGCGCCTCGGCGAGCCAACCCCAGCGATCCCCTGGAAAGCTCAAGTACCATTCGTTCCACATCGCACCCGATGGATGCTTGTACTGAACGCGGCCGGTCACATGAAAGGCTTTGTTCTCCACGCTCCCCGTCATACCCACCGACAATGGCGAGTTCAGATCGGCGACGTCGGCGATCTTGCCGCAGTCTTCAGGTTTCTTATCCCCACGTGCAACCACCGAATGGCAAAAATCGCAGATAGTGACTAGCGACGAGCTGACCTGGAAGGCAACAGGTCCGCCACATGCTGGGCAAACCGCAGTACGTGCTTTCATGGTACTGACTCCCACTGCGGGGCTTTACCGCGAGATCCAAGGGCTCCTCGTTGTAGGGAATCGCGACGCGCACCGCGCTCGAAATGCAGGATGTCGCAATGCCCCGCGCCCAACTGGCCATGGAGAGTCTCAGCCCATGGCCAATGCGGGATGGTGCGGCAACAGTACAAATTGAAGGTCGCCATTCCGACTTCGGGGTATGTATGGCACGCCAGATGGGATTCGCTGAGCAAGTACAATCCGGTCACCCCAGCTTCGCCGGGGAACTGATGCCATATCGGTTCCCCCACAACGTGCAGCTGCAATTCACGAATGATCGTATCGCACAGGGCTCGCAACGTTCCCAATTCGCGCAGCCGCTCAGGGATGCAATCGAACGCGTCGATCACCCACTCGCAACCGATCGTCGTGGCATTCGTCAAGCTCGGAAATCCTGCGCGTACTGGCTCCATCAATCGACGAGTTCGCTTTCTAGGATTAGGAGGCTGGTGGCGCTGGAGGGGCTACTGACGGTGCAGCTGGGGGTGGCGGTGGCGGCGATTGGAAATACATCGCCCACTGGGAAACTTCGCGGGCAGGTTGCCACGCGGCCATGCCTGCGGTCCAAATCATCGTATCTCCCTTAAGCTCCGAGCGGGCGATGGCATCCACCATCTGTTGCGAACTGAACGGTCCTAGCGTTTGGCCTTGATGGGCGATGTGCCACATGGTGGCGGGCAATGAAATCGCCGGCCCCGCTGCGGCGGTTGCTGGTGCGCCCATCGGTGCCATTCGATTCGCCATGGCAAGACCGATCCCGAGCCCCAATCCTTCGGCGGCACCTCCACCGGCAGGGTTCGCTGCCGCGGCCGTCATCGCTTCTCCCATTTGGTACTGCTGGAATCGACCGAGGTCGCCAATGACCTTCATCTTCGTGCCGACATCGAGCGCCTTTTCCACTTCCTCTGGGAGCGAAATATTGACAATCATTAGCTGAGGCAATTCGAGCCCGTACTCGTCGTCGATACGCTCTTGCACCTTCTCCCTCAATTCGCCTGCTAGCCTGCGGTAGTTCGAGGCGAAATCAAGGGCTGCAATCTGCGACGAACCGAGCATGTCGCTCAGCGCTTCGATGATGATCGATCGGATCAGCTCGGTCACTTCGTCGGTGGAAACCTCCGCGTTGGTCCCGACGATTTCGGTCAGCAGAGCGCGGGGATCGACCGCTTTCAATACATAGGTCCCGAACGCGCGGACCCGGATCGGTCCAAACTCGGGATCCCGCAGCATCACCGGGTTCGGCGTTCCCCACTTGAGATCCAATACCGGACGTTTGTTGACGAAGTAAACCTCCGCTTTGAACGGGCTGTTGAATCCATACTTCCATCCCTTGAGCGTTGAAAGGATGGGTAAGTTCGACGTCGTCAGATCGTGGGTACCCGCCTCAAAAATATCGGCGAGCTTCCCTTCGGAAACGAAGATCGCGACTTGACCAGGTCGCACGATGAGCTTGGCACCGTTCTTGATTTCGTTTTGGTACCGAGGGAATCGCCAGACGAGCGTGTTCCGAGAATCATCGAGCCACTCGATGATATCGATAAACTCGCCACGAATTTTGTCGAATAGCCCCATGGTGATTTCAACCTTCGCTGTCAGGATTTTGCTTGCAAACGTGTTCATCCCGAGCCTCATCAGGCCGCGGGCCTATTATCTTGAACTATTCCGGGCTAGCTTGCACCCTGTGGTAGGCGCTCTCTTTTTCCAATTCCGCATTTTTTCCGATGTTCTGAGGAAAATTGGAAACGCTTGAGGGGATCAGCCGGTCGGCCTTAGCCGCAGTTGAGTGCGGAGGGTTAGGCTGGAGGCTGGAGATAAAAACCAATCAGCCGGAATCTTTCGCAAGATCTACGACGATCCAATCAATAATCTCGTCGGATCTCCCTTCGCGGCTTCGCGGCTTCGCGTGAGACCATTCGCTACCGGCGTACCGAATAAACCATCGCTAAATAAACCAGCGCTAAGGCCCAGTCGGCTGAGTGCCGTGCGGTGAGCGGCATCGTATTGGCCGTAAGACTAATACCATCAACCGGTCGGCCTTAGCCGCGGTTAAGTGCATATCGGAACTCTCTATATCTCGCGGCGAACGTTACTCTTACAGTCCACACTCTTACAGTCCACACTCTCACGGTCCATCGACAGCACTCGGAGAGTGCCTGCCACTTTAGTGATCCACTACAAACTTCCCGCCGGTTTGGCTTCCACTCGACCATCTGCATGCGCCGTGATGTCGATCACCTCATTCCCTATCCGAATTCCGGTGATCGTGAGCGATGGCCAATCCTTGGGCAATCGCGGATGGACGGTGTAGCCGTCTTCGGTGGGCTGAAACCCTAGGAAACCATACAGCATGACTTGAGGCACCATCACGCTTTCGAGAAACTCTTGATCGAGTCCCAGCCCTCCCGGCGGTCCGCCCCCTTGCAGCAATCCTCGACCTGGCTTGGCGTAATAACTTCGGTAACCACCTTCCGATTGCACCTCGCGGAACCATTCCAGGATTTCTCGGAGACGTTTCCACGCATCGTCCGGCCCATTTGTCTTTAACCTAGCCATGAGATCAAAGTAGCTAAACCCGAGCACCGCTCCACCGTCTTGAACTTGATCGCCCCAAGCAATCGACTCGGGTGCGGACCAAACCCATCCATACGTTTCTATGTTGCGTTTGGTCGTCGCGCGGGGTGCGAATCGCCATCGATAGATGTCGGCTCCTTGCGACGTGTCTCCTTCGATCACTCGTTTGCCATCGATCCAATCGAGGATCGATCGAGCTTGCTCGCGCGTCGCCATTCCGTAATCGATCGCTTCTAAATTGACAAAGGTGAATCCATAATCGTAGGACTTGCCATCGCGGTCGATCCATCCCACGAATCGGCCCTTGGCTGGATCCCAAAACCGTTGTTGAAAATCGTCGCGTATTCGAGCGACCAATCGGTCCAACATGTCTGGGTCTAGGCGATGCTGCAGGGCGTGTTCTGCTGTCGCTTGGACGGGCTCTGGTTCCCATTCCGGATGCGAACTCAATCTCCGCTCGATCGTAGCGAAACTCTGCAAGGCATCGGCAAGGTACATCGTTGCTACGGCATCGTGGGCTCCGAATGGTAGCAAATCCCAATAGTTGTTCCCAACACCCACTCCTGGTTTCAATTTCTTTTTGCCATCGTGGCCGACCTCTAACCCACTACGGCCATCGTGACCGACCCACGGCACGACCACATGCGCGTTTGTCTCGACTTGGAACTCGTCGAGGGCGTAGCGGATCGCTTTCCGCATGCGTGGCAAGGAGGCTTTTAGGAACGGTACATCTTTCGTCCAAAGGAATGTATCGATGCAGCCTCGCACAAACAGCGCGTTCGTAATCGGGTGCCGCGTATCGATGGCCGTGATCAAGGACTTGAGCTGGATGTTGCAGCCCGAGGCACCCCGAATTCGGATCCGGTAGCGGGTTAACAGGCCGGCGTATTCAGGATGTCGATAGAGCGGGATGTTGGCATAAGTTTGCTTCGAAGGCGCGGGATGTGGAATTACCATCGCTCGCGATGGTTTCCAATCGCTTTCTCCCTCAAGCAACCATTCGATCGAGCATTCCGCGGTCGATGGTAAATCCGTGGCGGTCCACTCGATGCGTGCGAAAGGAGCGACAATAGTTCCACATCGAAACGGTGGAGTGGTGATCACAACGGTGTCGTCGGAGGCATGCAGTTGTAGTCCTTGCGCTGGATCGATCCCAAGCGTTTCGGCCCCCGAGATTTCCCACCCATCGATGGATGCTGCGGCTTGCAATCGAAAGTTTTGGATCGCCCAGCCTTCGCCTTCGGTCGAAAAATGAAACCCCCTTCCTGTGCTTTGCTGCCACGCGGGGAATGGCCAACCGTCGCTGTGGGCCATGCCGCGATGTTGCTGCATCGCAACGTAACCTTCCTCATCGATGCGTCGACGGGAGAGGGATCGAAGGTATTGCAATCGTTTCGTTTCGGAGACCCAAAGACTCGATCTTGGGAGCCATCCGTCCCACAGAGTGCAATCGACGTAGGCGTTGGGATGATGGATAGCATGAAGTTGCTCGAGCGATTTCATATCCGACTCGAAACCAGGAACGGCGAAGGTTGGCATGGTCTGAGCGTGGGCCTGGTTAAGTCCCACGATCGAAAACGATTCTTCTCCAGCCAGTCCAATAAGAACCCCAGCGATGAACAAGATCATTTTCGAGACAGAACAAGAGAAGGGGAAAGCCAGTCCAAACGGAGATGCCATAGCGCGGAGCGAATCGTACGAGTGATAACAATGGTACCCGTGATAATATCGACGGGCGAAAACTAGATAGTATATCCTTCGCAGGACAACTCCACAGTGGAGTGAACGCCAACAACGGAGTGAACGCCAACAACAGCCCAGCCCGCCGCGATCATCGCTTTCCCATCGAACTCGTGCTCGTCGGCTGCTCTCAGCGCCCTATCAGATCTCGAATCGAAATATCCAGTCTTCACCAGTCATGTGCTGACCTCATGCTGGGGGAACGATGACTGGAGGCGACGCATCCTGCCTTTTTCTTCATTCCTGCCCATTGTAGCGATGCCCCAACAGATTCCAGAGAATCGAAAAAACAATGTGGCTGTTTGTTGTTGGCCCTATTGTGAACAAACTCAATTGAAGGCCAAAGACCAATAGTCGTCATCATGGCGGTGAACATCATTTAGGCGCCAAAGGAGCAGTGATTACTAGTACAGTCCGCCAATCGAACTGAGCATGAGGCGCGGACCAATCGCGACAGAAATGAAACTCAACAACGATGTGTGGGTTCGCCGAGGTTATGATGGAAGGCCCGCGGCGGCATCGATCCCGCGTCAAGTACTTCCCATCCGTCCGCTTTCTTTTGAACCCCCAGTCCTGTAGCGCCATCATGCATCTCTCGCTTGCTCCACAGCATGTCCTGCGATCCCTTCATCGCTATCTGCTTCAAGGCTATCTCCTTCATGGCTATCTCCTTCATGGCTATCTTTTGAAACACGCAGTGCCACGGATTTTTCTGCACGCAGTTTCGTCCTTGGCTCTGGTTATTACCCTTGCTGTTTGCTCAACCCATGCGCAGGAAACTGCAATGGAGGCCGCTCAGGTATTGTTGAACCCCCGCGCCGGCGATGAGCTAAAGACAACGGTCTGCAGTCAATGGAAATCGAACGCGGACCAGGTCTTAAAAATCCTGGTTGCAAAACTACCCAACGGGGACACCGAAGAGGAATATCGATGCATTCCATGGATCTGGAAGTTGTCGATCGAGGCGACACGCAACGAAGAGAAATCACCCGGAATGATCTTGAAGCTACTCGAGTTGTCTACTCCTGCTATCGATGAACCGCTCAGGGACTGGCAGGCGGTTGTGATCGGCGGCGCGGTGATCAACGGACTAAGCCTCAATGGGCTATGGCCCGAGGTGGAGCTGAAGCGGATCTTGCAAAATGATCTGCAAACAAAATTGCGATTCGATCGCGCGATCCAATTAGCGATGGAGATGGGAGTCGACATAAACATCAGAACGGGTACGCGCTATGATGCCATCCGGATGGTGGCTCTGCGCCCCGTTGAGGAATCGATCCCTTGGATCCAATCGTTTCTGAAACCCAAGACCGACGATGAGCTGCAAATGGGGGCCGTCAGCGCGCTATCGGACATCCAAGACAACCGCGTCGTCGAACCCCTCCTGAGATCGCTTGAAACACTCTCCGAGGAAAACCGTAAACTCGCAATCGATGCGCTCCATCGGACTCCGGTGCGCGCTCAAGCCTACCGAGTGTTCATCGATACCGATCGACAACAACGAGCCCATCGGAACCCATCGGCTGTTGAGAAACCTTCGGCTGTTGAGAAACCTTCGGGGGACGAAGAGCTCTTTGTCGCCAAGCCGTTGACTGTCCCCCATGCATTCACAAACGGGATCGAAGGCCCCGCTGGAGATAGTCATGGAAATGTCTACGCCGTGAATTTCGAAGAACAACAGACCATCGGCCGCGTGAATGCCTTAGGGCTCGGTGAGGTATTCCTCAAGCTATCCGGAAAAAGCACCGGCAACGGCATCGTTTTTGACCCCGATGGAAACATGTTGATCGCCGACTATGTTGAGCACAAAATTTGGAAAGTGGAAATGGGATCCCATAAAACCTCGGTGCTCTTCCACGATCCCGCGATGAACCAGCCCAACGATCTGGCCATCGCTCCCGATGGAACCATCTACGCTAGCGATCCTGATTGGACGCAATCGAAAGGCCAAGTCTGGTACATCGATCGGCAAGGAAATGGCCGCGTTGTAGCCAATGATATGGGTACGACTAACGGGATCGAGGTCAGCCCGGATGGAAAGTGGCTCTACGTCAACGAATCGGTCCAACGCAAGATCTGGAAGTTTGCGATCCAACCCGATGGGAGCCTCGTGGATCAACAGCTTTTGAAGGAATTTCCAGACCACGGATTCGATGGTATGCGATGCGACGCAGATGGAAATCTGTATGTCACACGTTACGGCAAAGGAACCGTAGTGGTGCTCCGACCATCCGGAGAAATACTCCGAGAGATCGATGTTTTGGGGGCACGACCGAGCAACCTATGCTTCGGTGGCATCGACGGTCGAACAGTCACCGTCACCGAGGTGGAACACGGTAGGCTCGTTCGCTTTCGCACGGAGGTACCGGGCCGCAGCCATCGTTTATTCCCACAAGCTTGGATCAACGAAGCATGCCGCTGGATCGAAGAGGCGGGGAACGAGACCGGGGTCGAAACGCGTCCGAACGCAATCACGGATGCCGACTGGGTCGTTGAAAGCGACTCTGTCCGAGATGCTTGGAAACAGTTTCTTGGACCGATGCCCGATCGGTTGTCGACGCCGCTGACCTGGACCGAGGTTCAGTCGAAGGACGACAAAAGTTCAACCCGATCTTCAACGAGTGAATCCGCCGAGGACGATGTACTAAGTCGCCATCTACGCGTTGAAGTTGAGCCGGGCATCTTCATGGATGCAATCGTCCTGAGACCACGCCGCAACCCAACCCCCGAAAAACGAATGCCGGGATTGGTCGCGCTTCATCCCACCGTCAAAGAGACTATTGATGAAATTGCCGGCGTGACTAATCATGGACCACGGGCGATCGGTTGGCACTTTGCCAAACATGGCTACGTGGTGGTTTGTCCAAAAAACTTTCTGTGGCAAGACGTATCGGGATTTCAAGAGGCTGTTGATCGCCATCGAGCGGCCCACCCAAACGCACTTGGCATGGCCAAAATGCTTTTCGACGCGCAGCGAGCTGTCGATCTGCTCGTGGACATGCCCGAAGTCGATCCGAATCGGATTGGAGCTATCGGGCATTCCCTCGGCGCGAAAGAAGTCCTTTACTTAATGGCTTTCGATGATCGGGTGCGAGCAGGTGTCGCTAGCGAAGGAGGGATTGCGTTTTCCTCAACCAACTGGGATGCCCCGTGGTACCTTGGCCAATCCGACAGAGGCCCGCTGAACCATTCGCAGCTTCTCAACTTGATCGCGCCGCGTCCGTTGTTAATTATGGGTGGCGAATCGGGGCCGGGTGCCGCCGATGGCTCGCAGTCCATGCCGATCCTCCGTGCATCTGCCCGCTTTTGGCGAGGTCGATCACGCGTCAATCGGCTAGGGCTATGGAACCACCGATCCGGACATGTGTTCGAGGAGGAGCAGCTCCGCCGCTCCCTAGACTGGTTCGATGCAGCCTGGACAAATACGGCCAATTAGGGGGGTGAGTACTTTTACTCGACTTCGAGCATCGGATTGCGAAGTGCATCGCCTCCTCGGTTTTCGCGACCGTGGAATGAAGCCAGAGTATGCTGGTAATTTTTGGGGAAATCCTGGCCTGAAGTACTGATGGAAGTAGCAAAAATCGAGATATTATGCGTGTTGCGTAACACACGCAGATAGCGTCCCCTCTCTCTCATGAAAGATCTGGTATGGCAATCAATTTATTGGATATGGTTAAGTCGGCGGTTGCCGGCCAAGTTGCAGAACAATTGAGCTCTGCTGTTGGTATCGATAAGAGCAAAGCATCCTCAGCAATCGATGCTGTCGCACCTGTATTGCTCGGCGGGTTGTTGAAGAAAGCTTCGACCCCATCAGGCGCAAGCGACTTGAGCAAAATGTTCAAGGAGCAAGACACATCCATCCTGGATAACCTAGGTGGACTGCTCGGCGGAGGTGGTTCGTCCTCGGGCGTCGATCTGATGAGCATGGGTGCCAAGTTCCTACCGATGCTTTTGGGATCGAGCCAAGGCTCGGTGATCTCTGCCCTGGTCAAGCTGTTGGGCTTCAACGAAAAATCCATCACCAGCTTGATCACCATGTTGGCGCCGATCGTTATGTCGGTCGTAGGCAAGCAAGCCAAGTCGATGGGCGCGCTCGATCCATCCGCACTCACCAGCCTCCTCGGGAGCCAAAGCAACCTGCTCAGCAGCGCTCTGCCAAAAGAACTTTCAGGCGTTATGGGATTGGCGGATGTGCTCGGCGGGAAAGCCAACGCAGCGGTCCAAGCTGCGACGCAAGCAACCCAAGAAGCAGCTAATCCACTCAAGTGGCTTCTGCCGTTGGGTATCGTTGGCTTGCTCGGATTCCTCGGTTGGCAATTGCTCAACAATAAGCCTGCGGAACAAACCGATAAGAAGGGTTCGACGCCTAGCGCGGTGAGCGCTGGTGGCGCCGATGTTCAATTGCCATCTCTTCCAGACCTCACCGATGTGAAGAAGGGGCTAGACACAACCTTTGGTGGTTTGACCCAAGCTCTCAGTGGCATCACCGATGTGGATACGGCCAAGGGTGCTCTCAGCAAGATTGAAGATGCTGCCAAGGCCTACGCAGGGCTAGGGATCGACAAGCTTCCTGCAGCCGCGCAAACCGGACTGGGGCCATTCATCAAGCCATATGTCAACAGCGTTAAGGAACTGCTCGAGAAGCTCTACATCATTCCAGGTGTGAAGGACGTCATCGAGCCAGCTATCGGTCCTATGCTCGAAACGGTGAACAAGCTGGTTGGCTAATCACTGAGAGTGCGATCCTAAGTCGCTAAATCCCATTGCAAGGGCTCGTGCCACACTACTGGCGCGAGCCCTTTTTTCGTATCATGCCCGCATCGTGGACTCGGTATAGCCATGGGTATCGCAATTCGAAGAGCCATCGGAAAAATCATCGGAGTTAGCGTCGAATCAGAATGACCATCGAAAGTGGCGAGATATTTCAATCGTGGGATTTGTACTCCCGAATCGTGCACTGCAACTGGATGCGCCATCGCGAAATGTCCGCGGCTATCGACCGTTGTATCGCCGATTGCCCGCAATCGATACGAGTCCTCGACCTGGGATGCGGCGATGGGGCGATGGCCTGCGATGGACTGCGTCGATACGATGTCGCTCAATACGTCGGTGTGGATCTCTCCGAAGATGCGTTGCGATTGCTCGCTCAGCGCACTGGACCCGGTACACGACGCTCCAATTCGGTATCCAAGGATCTTAAAGATTGCTATTCCGCTCGACCTTCCAGCAGCAACGATGGTGAGGCGATTCACAAGCTTTTGCTCGCCGGTGACATGAAAGTGCTGTTGAAAAGCTTACCCATGGCCAGTTTCGATGCCGTGATCGCGAGCTACTCCCTCCACCACTTCTCAACCCAAGACAAGCGGGAGCTCCTTGAGCAAATAGTTCGAGTCCTCGCGCCTTCGGGGGTTTTTATCTGGATCGATATCGCTCGCCTCGATGATGAGGATCGCGAGGGATTCATCGCTAGACTCGACGAAGAAGTCCGCCGCCATTGGGTCGGGATGCCACTCGATGAGCAAATCGACGCGATCGATCATATCCGCAATTGCGATTTTCCTGAAACCGCCTTATGGATGGAATCCGAGTGGACCGCGCGAGGAGGCGCCTCCGTCGAATGCTTGTTCCGAGATTCGTTCTACGGTTGCTGGGCTATGCGCAGAACGATCGGCTAGAGACACGCTTCGAACTAAAAACCGCGACGATCGTACGATCGTGGTGGGGCGTAAAGCGGCTGTGGCGAACGCGCTTCGCGGTACGAAGGAACCGCTGGATAGGTTGTGGCTGGGTAGGCAGTTGTTGGGTAAGCTGGCCCCGTGACAACTCCCGGTGCACCCGTGACAACTCCCGGTGCAACGGTCACAGGTGCGGACGGCACTCCGCCTTGCATGGCGGTGATGACATAATCACTCACCCCTTCCTGACTTAACAAAATCACATCGTTAACATCAGGACGCGATGCCACGCCATTGGTTTGAATATGAGATACGATCACCGTGTCGCTTACGCCGCTACGAGTCATGTTGATGACCTCTGCCATGGTAACTGGTCGTCGCGTCGTAGCGCGCGGGGCAGGGTTTGCGCGATAGCCATCGCGGTAGACAGGCGGTGCACCATACATCGGCGATGAGTAGACGATGGTCGGTTGACCAGCGTACCCGTAAGGTGTGTGATTGTAGTACGCTTGCTGTTGCTGATACGCACGCTGTTGTTGCAAGTTGCGATCGCGCTGGTTCCCCATCAATCCACCTGCCACGGCGCCCACCGCACCACCGATCAAGACACCTTCGGCCGTTTGTTTTTTGTGATTGTGACCGATCACGCCACCGATCGCGGCGCCGGTTAGGCCTCCGACCACCGCCCCTGTCCGCGTGTTCTCTTGGGCGAAGCCATCAGACACCGCACCCCGCGGGCCGATTGCAGCCGGAAGAATCGTCACGGCGGAGATCGCCGCGCGGATCGCTAAGAACCTCAGCCCGCCAACTCGCGAAAATCCATAGTTTTTTAGGGTCCAAAGCTTCATGGTTTTCACACCGATCTCGTTCACCCAATTCTCCCTACGCGGTTCCCAAGCTTCAGCAACGATTGCTAGCAAAAGCTTGGCGGCTGCTCCCTCTTGGAAGCCGAAAATCCTGGGATTTCGTATCCTATCGGCGTTTTTGAGTCGAGACTGAAACTTTGCCGATCTGGGGATGCTGATTTAGGCTCTTTCCCAATTCTTTCAACTTCTTATTCGGTACCGAGTCCCAATTCATGTTCGCTTAAGGTTGACTGGATATGCTTTGGGCTGGTTGCGTCGCGGGATGATTCCGTGGCAGGACCGCAGGAATCCAACCGTGGAACGTGTCTGCTCAGGAATGTTGGTGTTGAGATCTACGGAGAAGCAAATGAACCTTAAATCGTCCGGTCCCCGTTGGTTTCGCTGGCGATGGCTTTTGTTGCTGGTGGTGTTGGTAGCCGGTATCGGTTTAGCCTTGCCAGCCTTGAGGGGCCCGCGAGGCGGTCGCGCGCGGCACGCAGGAACACCTCATCGTCCTGGAATGCAATCCGAAGTTTCTCGAACCGATGCTTCACTAAAGCCAGTGGCTGCGAACGAGTTGAAGGAAAACGTCTTGCAAGCTCGGAGCGATGGATCGCATGACGGATCGGCAGAGCGATCAACATCCGCTGATTCGTTGGAATCCACAGATAACCAAGCTAGCGAAACGGAAACGAACGCGACCGCATTGGTCTCGACAAGCGTAGCGCCGGTTGCGGATAAAGCGGTGCCCCTTGGAAGCGAAGCATGGACGCGATTTCGCGGTCCTAACGGGACTGGTGTCAGCTCCGATTCGGGAGTCGCCACCGAATGGTCTGATAGCAAGAACGTTAAATGGAAGACAACGATCCCCGGAGCTGGTTCCTCAAGTCCAATCGTGACCGATCGATATATTTTCATCAGCTCGTACTCTGGGTATGGCGCGGGCGCCAGCCAAGGCTCGATTGAAACTCTGAAACGGAATCTATCATGCATCGATCGATCCAATGGAAAGATCCTTTGGACCAAAAGTGTCGATGCCGTGCAACCTGAGGATGCCTATCGCGGCATGGGTGTGCCCGAGCACGGTTATGCAACCAACACGCCGGTGACCGATGGTACATCGGTCTTCGCGTTCTTCGGTAAGTCGGGTGTGGTCGCCTATGACATGGAGGGCAAGGAACTTTGGAAGACGAGCGTGGGTACGGAATCTGGAAATCGAGGTTGGGGGACCGCCGCAAGCCTGATTCTGTATAAAAACCTGGTGATCGTTAATGCTGCCGAGGAAAGCCAATCGATCCGAGCACTGGACAAATCCACAGGCAATGAAGTCTGGAAAGCGACTGCCTCGGCACTGGAGTTAGCCTATGGCACACCGGTGATCGCGCGTGTCGATGACCAGCGCGATGATTTGGTGATCGCAGTACCCGGCGAGGTGTGGGGACTCAACCCTGATACAGGGAAGCTCGCTTGGTATGCCGAAACAACACTCACCGGCAACCTATCGCCGAGTGTTATTCTCGATGGCGATGTTGTCTACGTTTTCGGAGGCTATCGATCCTCGGGATCGATGGCGGTTCGCATCGGTGGCAAAGGAGATGTCTCCAAAACGCATGTTGTTTGGACAAGTCGGAACTCTTCGTATGTATCGACCCCAGTGCTGAACCAAGGCAACCTCTACTGGATCGATGATCGTGGAACTTACTACTGCGCATCGGCAAAAACCGGAGAACTATTGCATCGAAGCCGTGTTACAGGAATACAGTCACGCGATCGACCAGTGTATGCTTCGCCGATCGCAATCAACGGCACGTTGTACTTTCAAACACGGCACGATGGCGTGTTCGTAACATCATCCAAGCCGGAACTTGATGTGTTGCATCAGAACCGGTTCGAATCCGATTCGAGCATGTTCAATGCGACACCGGCAGTCTATGAAGGCGAACTTTTCCTTCGATCGGATACGGCCCTTTATTGCATCGCATCTGAAACGAAGTAATCAAACTGTGTCCATCAAACGCAGACGATTACATTCAACGAAGTCGCAAAACTTTTGTTTCTCTCCCAAGGAGTTGTTGGTATGAAAAAGTGGATTCTCTCGCTCGTCGTATCGAGCACTTGCGTCGGCTATGCGATGGCACAGCCACCCGGAGGTGATGATCAACCTCCTCGACAAGGCGAATTTGGCCGTGGGCCCGGTGGGCCAGAAGGCCGTGGGCCGGAAGGCCGTGGGCCGGAAGGCCGTGGGCCGGAAGGCCGTGGGCCGGAAGGCCGTGGGCCGGAAGGCCGGGGGCCTGGTCACTCGCCGGAACAAATGGTGGAACACGCCATGAGTTTTGATAAAGACAAGGACGGCAAACTGGATCGCGAAGAGTTGTTGGCTCTCGCTCGCGAGATGCATTCGCAACCTGGAGGTCCCGGAGCAGGTGGCCCCGGTCGTGGACCTGGCGGACCTGGTGGCCCAGAGGGTCGTGGTCCGGGAGCAGGTGGTCCTGGTCGTGGACCTGGCGGACCGGGTGGCCCAGAAGGTCGTGGTCCCGAAGCAGGTGGTCCTGGTCGTGGACCTGGCGGACCTGGTGGCCCAGAGGGT
>Ga0315899_10003342_pt1 | contig 17494 bp, 16 predicted proteins | sample LakEriMetagenome_2_FD_203518 | JGI IMG/M metagenome (GOLD analysis project Ga0315899, IMG submission 203518) | Freshwater fungal communities from buoy surface, Lake Erie, Ohio, United States - Buoy 4 MA112 | ecosystem: Environmental > Aquatic > Freshwater > Lake | place: USA: Lake Erie, Ohio... | reverse complement strand
CATGTTGGAACGATCTGGCGAGGAACGTGTTTCGGCTCAGGAGATTGCAGAGTTCTATGGTTATCGCTGGAATGTCGAACTCGACATTCGAAGCATCAAGACGCATCTGAACATGGATTTCATGCGGTGCAAATCGCCACCGATGGTCAACACTGAATTCCGGATGAAACTACTCGCCTACAACCTTGTAAGAATGACGGTGGGGCTCGAGGCGAAACAGGAGTCGATCCTTCCGAGACAGATCAGCTTTGTGCCGACTCGTTGGTACATCCTTTCGAAAAGGGACGTGGCATGCTTTTCCGCCTTGAATCCCGATGAGTTGCTTCGCCAGATTCTTCGCTGTATCTCGCAATGTCGAGTCGGTTGTGACCGGTCTGATTCGAATCCAGAAGCGTAACGCGACCGAGGGATCAGTAAAGGCTGATGATAGAATCGCGAGACAAACTGCGACAGAGGCTCTGCAAGGGAGATAACCCCTTTGGTTGAAACAGTTTACGCAAGGCGGACAATGCCAATCGTGCTTGGCACCTACCGAAGGGCCGGATTCAAATCAATGTAATGTGGCCAAAAATTAAGGGAGTAAATATCTCATCAAGAGTACCAGGGCACTCAAGGTTAGAATTGAGGCGACGATCAAATAGTTGCGTAAAGCGATGCGATTGTGGCGACTAACGAATGCGGCCACGAAATGGGCGAGACCGAAGAGCAAAAGAATGATCGCTGTTCGACTCATGATGTGATTCGGGAGTTTTGATGTCCGGGACTTTGCCGACTGGCCCACGCCGGGTTTCTGTGATATTTAGGCCATGTTTCGAGTTCCCAATCGGGCGTGTTGGCCGAGTCGAGGGCTCGTTGGCGCAAGTAGATATCCATTCTGATTTCGTCCGGTAGCTCGTCGAAGACTGTCCCGAGGGGATCATCGGAAACGCATCGGCCAGCTTGGTATCGCTTTCCGGTTTCGAAGTAATAATGATTTTGCTTCCACCAAGTCTCGGCCGCTTCCGGAATCGGGTCGCCGGGATGAAACCAAAAGTCGAGTTCGTCTTCGGTGAGGTGATCTGGTGGTGGAGGAGGATCGTTGCGAGGCACGCCTCGACCGCTGATGCGTTCCAGGGCAACTGCCGCAGCCTGTGATGTCACAGGGTTACCGAGTGCCTTAATGATGGTGGGTATGAGCTCAGTCGCTCCCAGGATTCCCATCGCTTCGACAGCAGGAATTGCTGTGGCATCGCTCATAATGAGCCGCAGCAGCAGCTTGAAATCGTCGGACGATCCAATGACACCAAGAAAGCGAATGGCATCATGGCAAGGCTGATCCTGCACGCAGCGGCGACGACACAGATTGACAATGTCCGGGTAACCGCTGCGAGCCATGGCGTTCCAGAATGCCTTGCGGATCTTCGGGTCGGTATCCCTGAAAAATGTTGCAACTGAATTCGTATTCTTGCTTCGCCCAAGGGATTCGAGCAACAGGAAGCGAACTTCAGGATCCTCAACCTTAGGGAGTTGCTGAAAATCTATTTGCACCGGGATCCGATGAAAGGTCAACACGTCGAGAATCGCGATTCTTGCAGGCGTCTCAACTTCATCCGCCATTCGGCGGAGTTCGGCAGCAATGGGCTTTACGTTGCACAAACGCAAGCCACTTCGAACGCCGTTTTGAAATTCTGGATTCTGCCCGTACAAGAGTTTCAGAACGCCAGTGTAAAGAGTTGTCGCCTGAAGTTCAAACGCAACCAGCGTCGCCGCAGAGACTGCTTCCTCGGTTTGAGGATCAGCGAGAATGTCTTTCGCCACAGCAAAGGACTCGTCGTCCGCGATCGCCAGCCCATCCAGTTCCGCAACCGCGCGAAGCGCCGATGCACGATCACTTATTTGACAGATCAGCTCAGCGAGCGAATCAAAATGAGTTTGTACAATCCAATCAGCCATTCTTACTCCATCGCGATCAAGGTCTCAGTTCATACGATTGCAATACAAACCACCTGGAATTCCCTCGTGGTATCTGATTCGAGCTCTTATGCGTTTCCTCGCGTGCGGCGCTGATGAGCGACTCCTGCCAAACCTTACTTTACGTCAAACGATTCTTGAAAGGTCGACCCATCCTCTTTTCGCAATTCTCTTGATTTAAGATTACGATTTGAGTCGTAAACGTAACGATCCTCGAAAAAAACTGCAGTCGTGACCACAGTAAGGACTTGGATTTGTCCACTTTCGTTGGCTTGGCCCTGCAAAAAGGCTGCCATGCCCTCTGTATCGACATATCTCAGCTGTTCGCCTGGTATGATCCGACCGTCGTCTCCAATGACGAATCTGAAATACGCGGTCGAGCCCGCGTCGGCTTTGTGCGATGGCTCTAGAACGAGTTGCCTTCCGTTATATTTTAGGAGTTTTGTGAACCTAATCAAGCTTCCGTTCTCGTCGTAAACTGCCACGTAAAAAGACTTCAATCCCTCCGTATCGGCGTAGCCAATCGGCCCTACCGGTCGCCGAGGGAAGCTGTATCCTGCCCAAGATTTGAAGTATTTCTTCATTTGAACTCCTTTGTCCGGTATTTCACGTTTCTTGCTACAGGATATCGTGCTAATGCTAAGCAGAACTAGGGAAAAGACCGACAACAGGGCAAACAAAGAACAACGCACCTTCGTCCGGTAATGACTCATGTTCCCTAATTCTTTTTTCCGGGAACCGGAGCAGAAGGAGTCCGAACAGGACTAGGTACTGGTGTCGGCGTCGGAATTGGTTGAGGTTGCGGCAAAGTATTCGTTGATGAAATCGGAGTTGGAGCCGGTCCAGGCGAAGGCTTCGGAGTCGGACTGGGCGAAGCAGTTGTAGGCAACGGACCACTTTGTGCACTCGATAAACCACAATGTTCCATCATGCTTTCTTGGAAAGAATGGCAGTTTTGACCAATTGGCCAACTCCAATTTCCGGAATAACTATTTGCGAAGTCGGCGACACATTCTTCAATTTCCTTATCCGTACGTGTGTCGTCGCAGGAAACAGTCGGGGTGAATTCCTCTTCAGCGTCATCACCGTGATGTGGGTCCTTCGTTGCAGTACCGCCAAAAGTACCTTGACCATTCAGGTCGCCTGGTACGCCAAAAACAGTATCTTTCAGTCCTACTCCTTTGCTTGGCCACCAACCATAGCTTTTGTCTCCCATCTCAATCCACCAATGCCCGTATTTATCTTCAGCCGAAAGATTAATATGCTTTCGCTTGACCTTCATGGACTTTACAGGAGATCGCCCTGCGACACAATCACGAGGCGAAGTTACCAATGGCGAATGAATCTTTCCCGCTGCATTCACCGTGTTCTGATGATTGTGAAACATTTTGTCCGTTAGACGACAAGCAGATTTGCCCTCTAGCTTTACATCAAAAGAAAAGGTTATCCAAGTGGCTTCCTTAATAAAGGTATTTGAAACTACACCGCCTGCGGTTCCGGGTTCGTCTCCTGTACTCTTGAAAAACTCGGATCCGTAGTTTGCACACATGTTACCACCGTCAGCCTTGACAGTGGTCGTTCCTTTGGCCAAATCTTGCTCTGTTGCAATGTTCGGATACGGAATTGGTATTGGGCCTCCCGGAGACGGCGTTTTGCACACGTCTGGAAGCGTTGCCGTTGTCATCCCTCCTGACGCTTTATGGCAAAGACTCAGATTGTTGATATTAATCGTGACGGACATGAAATTGTCTCTCCAGAGTCTGCCAAGAATTACTGAGTCGCAAGGCACCTCGTAATGGCGAACTTGCGCTACTTGACCAACAGAGGATCGTCGCGCCATGGGCGTATCCGCGCAACCATGCCGAGGCGGCGAGTGCAACCTGCAATGGGACGCTTGCAGCACCAACATCTCCCCAACACTCCGCAGCCGCAGTAAATCGGCCAGCATCATAAAAACTTTCTCGGGTGCGGCAGACAGCAAACCCAAACTCGTCGGCTCGGTAGGTCTCGCCATTTAGATCACAATAGCTATAAGAAACTTTGTCGCTTTCGGACAACGATCCTCGAAATGCTTGAGTTAGTCCTTCACCGATGCAAACGGTCTTGGTGCTTAGCAACTTCGACTCAGTTCCTATCGCAACTGCGGCCAGCCGGGCAACCGGGATGGCGCCCGTCTGATTCAAGCGTTTCCCCGTGGTGAGTACAATCGCTCCAGCAGCTTCTCCGGGCGTAAAGCCCCAACTGTTGTTGATGGAATGCAACATTCCGTTGTAATCCAATTGCTCCAAGTGCTCAACACCTAGATGGGAGTCAAAGCCCGCAACTGCTACCACATCACTGACTCCTTGCTCTAACCAACTGACTGCGTGTTGCACGGCAAGTACTCCGACAGCATTTTCTTCTGCCAAAATCTGGGAGCGAACCACGAAACCCTGTTTTTGTAACTCGATGATTATTTTCTGAGCAACTGCAATTCTCAGTTCTTCCCGCGGGAAACGGCTGGACGACATGGCAAACATTACGGGAATGGTTTTGTTTCCATTTGTTGGCAACGCCCCCTGAAATGCACACAACAAAGCGTCCATAGCCATGCTCACCATGCGATCCGAGTGCAGCATGGTTTCGGGCAACCAATCGGCCATGGCCACGACCATTGGTTCGCCGTGGCGGTCGATCATGAACGGATGTTCTCGGTAAGCGGAAATGCCGCAGCGAACTGCGGCAGCGGATCGCAATGCCGAGCGACCTACGGGAGTCTGAGCACCGACCGAGAGCACATAAATTCCATCTTCTTGCCAACGGCGATTGCTCATGCGGCCACCTCGCGGTGATCGAGGCGTTGCTTTTCGAAGACGACGGTTCGCTTTAGCGTGTACAGCGTGTGGTGACATGGCAATGCCGTATGCCATACCATGGTGAGACGATTATCGTCTGGTTCAATGAGTACCGTGTGCAGGTTGCTTCGGTGATGTTCGACTTTTCCATCGATGGATGTACGAAATCCGAAGGAATGACGAGGAAGCTGAAATTTCAAACTGCCTGATGGTGTCAAGTTGGTGAGTTCAACCGTTTCACCGCCTTGCAGAAAGCTACTAGTGATTTGGTCTTTGGGAGCCGCCTGAAACCAAGCGTCCTGAAAGTCGTCTGGGAGTAGCGGACGCTTTTCTTTCTGCCACTTGTCGTCGTAAGTTCCAGCCAGTTCACGGCGAGGGCTCCAGTGACCGGCGATAGGACCAAAGCCAGCAATGGGCAACTTCGTACTTGGCCGCACAGACGATTCTCCAGGATTATAGATATTGGGTAGGGAGCCACCTTCAACCGCTACTAATCCAGTCCCGACGGGATTTCGTTCAGCGTAAACAAAATCTGACTTCGATGTCACCAGTTCGGGATTTGCACCCAACGCTCGTTCGTAACAAATTGGCATCGAACGGAATGGCTTGGGAGTCGAAGGAACGAGCATTCCGAAATTGCGTTCCCAAACTCGATCTCCTACCACAGTCAGTTTCTTGGAGATGTTGCCAACCCGAAAGCCGACCACTAGTTCCTCCGAATCCGCTTGATGTTTGGGTACATGAGCCGTCGCATTCAGCAGAATATCGGTCCCCAACTTCGTTCGAGGCAGGTCCAAATCGCATTTCAATGAGGATGCACCTGGTTTGCCGGAAAACACCGGAGCAAGTACGACTGGTTCCTGTTTTTTGGCAACCTGCATCGATCCATCGGGAAACAGCCCAAAGGTCGCCCGGACGGCCACTAGCCAGATTTCGGCTCCGTCGCGATCGCGAACAAAGGTTCGCTCGGCAGCAAAGGGTGTTTGATTTTCGATAGCCCACATAGTGATCCGCGATTTCTAATTGATCTGGACGTTTCCACCGCGAATTCGATTCGTATTCGAGGCGCGACTCGCTACGTTTGTCCCACGGATCGCGACCGTTCCATCCGCTTTCAAGTTGATGCTTGCCTTGCCACATTTCAGCGTGATCTGATTGTCATCAACAATGAGCGTTCCAGTATTCGTAGCCAAGTTCTTACTCATATCGCACGAGAACCGTCCCAAAACCATGGGTCGGTCGCATCGATTCTGATCAAATGCAGCGCAAACTTGGTCTCCAACTTCGATACCATTCATACCGCCAACTACCGCAATCGCCAAATGTGCATAGGTGGTTCCGGAAAACTGGAACGACAACAACGGAAGACTTTCTTGAAAACCAATGACAGTGCAAATAGCCAGGCCATTGTTGGCACTTACTGAACGTATTCGACTCGACTCCAAGTCCTCTTCCGTTCGAACAATCGCAACTTCTGTCAAAGAGGTGAGCCGTTCGTTGCACAAAACTTGGTTTTCTCGTTCCGACATCAGTTTTGCCCTATCTTGGCTGCCTTGAGGACCATATCACCGGCAGCCTTGGCGGTGATCTTACCAGAACCTTTGACAACGATGTCTTTCCCCTCGATCAGGATGGAACCATTTTTTTTCAGGACTATTTTGCTTGCTCCGCAAACGAGCGAAATTTCCTCTCCAGCCGTGATCGATTTTTTTGTACCAATATTTTCTGAGCTAGAGGTGCCTATTTCTTCAGAGCTGGACGTGCCGACGGTGGTGCTCATCATTACGCCGACAGATAACGAAAGTGCCACTCCTACCGACACTGATTTGGCTACCCCAACAGATTCTGCTGAAGATATCCCAACACTCTCGTCCTTCATCATCGCCACGGTATTCGATTGATTCGAACCAACGGTCGTGCTCTGGTTAGCACCGATCGTATTTGTCTGATTTGCCCCCACGTTGACCGTTTGATTTACGCCAACCGTTTCTGAGTGGTTTGTTCCGACGGTGACGTCTTTGTTCACGCCGACATCCAATTTCTGATTGTTGCCAATCGTCATCGTCTCGTCCACGTCAACCTTTTTGGTTCGGTTGTTGTGGATGGTATGTGTCTCGTCATTCTCCACGACCGTATCCATATTGTACTGCCCATGGATGCGGATTTGCTCCTTGCCCGGAGTGTCGTCCATGCTCAGCTCGTTGAATCCTTTTCCCTTGTAGGTTTTGGTCTTCATCCCCGAACGCGTCTTCTCGCCCGGCAACGCAAACGGGGGAACCGACTCCTTGTGATACACCCGCCCGGTGATCAGCGGGCGATCCGGATCCCCCTCGACAAACGAGACGATCACCTCCTCGCCAATGCGAGGTATGTCGATCCCCCCAAATCCTCGGCCTGCATGAGATTGCGATACCCGTATCCAGCAGGATGTGTTCTCATCATGCCGACCCTCGCGATCCCAGTGAAACTGAACCTTGACCCTCCCATGCTCGTCGGTGTAAATCTCCTCCCCCTTGGGCCCAACGACCACCGCTGTCTGTATGCTCACCAATCGAGGCCGAGGTGTCTGACGCGCCGGTCGGTACTGCATCGAATCGGGTACACATACAAAACGATTCGAATAAAAAGTCGATGTCTGCGAATCGGTCGACCGAGCAGGTTGACTGGCACTGTGATGCACTCCGGTCAGCAAAAACGACTTGCCAGCCTCGTCTGGACAGGAGTAGTGAGACTTGAGCTTGAACTTGTACCCAGCCGTAAACGACTTGCAACAACTCTCCCCCTGCACGGTATTGAATCGAATCTCCTCTTCTTCCATCCGTCGATACGACTCCTCGGTTCCATCCCCCTTGTCCACATAGTCGTTGGGGTAGTCGTAAAGTTCATAGCCCGAGTTATTCGACAAACTGACATTCCCGCTCTTGCTCGCCGAGGTCTTGAGCGATGTCGATGGCTGCAGAAAGTCGTAGTCCGTTTGCTCGAATTTTCCCGAGACAAATTCGTAGGCATGTTCCCAACTCGTGATCTGGTCGTTTGTATAAATCGAACTGATCGACGGCTTTAAATCAACCTCTGCATCCGAGGCGCGCGGGTAGTTGCTCTTATCCGAAAGCACCAACGTATGCTTGTTCGCCTCGTGCTTGAAGTAGTAGTAGATCCCGAAACGTTCGAGGGTGCGGGAAAGGAAGTTGAAGTCGGTTTCTCGGTATTGGACGCAATGCTCGGTCTTGCGATTCTTGAGGATCGAGGCTCCGGCGACATCGTTCCAGGTCTGGACGTGCCCGTAGCTTTTGACTCGCTCGAGCAGCTTATCGAAGATATCTTGGAAGGATTTCTCTTGTTTTTCAGGCAGATAGACAAACGATCGCGAGGCTCGCATCATGAACCAGATCCAAGGAACGATGCGTGCGCGGTAGATGCGAGAGGAAACTCGCTGTTTGCCTTCGGTCATGACAAAATCGCCGGCCCATAGGTGGCTGATGTAGCCGTGAACGAATCGGGGTGGGCCGTCCTTGCGGTCGATTTTCACACCCAGCGGTTTCCCGATGACATCTGCCGGAGCGATCGATTCTTTAGGGGAATCGATCGTGAGCATGAACTCGTAGGGTCGCGAGATTTCCTCGCGGCCTTCGAGGCGAGCCAATACAGCCTCATCTCCAAAAAGGCTCGTCGGAGTGAGTTCTAGGAACCTGGTCATGGGGATCCCCCTCAATGGCTGGGCTGAAGCTCAACGAACCAAAGGATCGGCTCATCGAGTTTGACCGGCTTCTTTCGATGCGTCGTACGAATCTGGTGGCAGTCTAGACAAATTGTCGACCGGATTGCTAACGGGTTGCTAAAAAACTACACTTTTCGTCAAAACTTGTCGCTCAGCGACTTGAAAAAACTCCACTTGGAGTCTCGAATCTCAGCATCGAACTCCTTTTCGGCCGCCGGAGCAAAAACTTGAGTCTACGCCTTGAGTACCAAGACCAATTTGGCAAGCTACGTCGCTATGCATTGAGACCCTTTGAAGTTGGAACCGTTGGGTCGGGTGCCAACGACCATCATTTTATCTCCTTCGATCGCGAGTTGCATCCAGGCCACTTTTCGCTGCGATATGTTGGAAACCAGTGGATCGTCGAGGCCAGTACGAATTGCTCATTGCAAATCTCCGGCCGAACTCTAAGACATGCGATCCTCGCCCAAGGAGACGAGTTCAAAGCCGGCCAAACGATCTTCAAGGTGGAAATCGCAGAAGGAGCCCCGCATATTCCGAGGCACAGCGAGCAAGCTCCTGGGCATTCGCCCAAACCCCTGGTCGAGCGGGCATTTGAGTTTCAGGAACGTGTTTTTGGAAAATTCCTCGAGGTTCGTGTCCTTAACGCCAACAGCCGTTGCCAGGAACTCCTCTCAGCCCTTGGGTCAAATTCCCAGGTTGGCTTGTTGGTGAATCGCAAAGCAGCAATCACTCCCGATTTGCAACTTGAGGGCTGGCAAACCCTTACGATGGATTTATTTACCTTGGCCCCCGAAGAAATTCGCGCCGAGAACTCGTTGGAGTTCGGGCACTGGGACGCGAGAGTTTGCTCGGACCGAGCCATCGAGAACTTGGCCCGTTCCGGTGCGGTGATTGCTTTGTTCTATCGCGGGCACGAAAAAGAATTGCTCGATGCAAAGAAGCTGTACTGGGCTTGGTTTGCTCGTCCGAGTATCCTGTGGTTTCACCTGCAGAACGTGAGCCCGACGTTGATGGAAAATCTCATGCACGGTCTTGAGTCGATCGCCCTCTGGGGTCCGACTGGTCAAGACCTGATATGTTTCGGAGCGCCGGAGAATCTGGCCGACTTGACGAAGCTTTTGAAACCCAAGGACTAACCCTAGGACTAATAGTGAGACTCTTTGCGTTGGATCGGAGCGCAGTCCCCGGGACGGTTATGTCCAAGAGTGCAGGAGTTTGAGCAAGGTGGATCGATGATCATACTAGCCGGAAGCGCGATCAGTTGGCACGCGAACTTGGCAGCCGATACCGTTGATGTCCACGGATAACCCGGTCCTTGGCCATAACGTTCCAAGTTGGATTGTTCGAAGTACAGTGGCGAATGGCAGAAGGCAGGGCTTTGCCAGCAGTAGCTCGATGAGATCCAAGCGAACGGTTGCTCGGATTGAGCGTCGATTGACTCTCTTGAAATATTTGCTAACGCAGAAGGGGCGATTCGGTGCGCGAATTCGATTTTACTTAGCTTCGCAAAGTTGGAATCGAACTGCGAAATCGGTCCGTCAAAGCGTGGGAATTTTAGACCTTCGGCCAAGTCCTGCCGCTTGGCTGAAGACGGCTTAGGTAACTCTTGCAGGGTTACAGGTGCGAGGGTACTCAGGAGCGGTTGTGCGGTGAACATTCCCATGGGCTCGAGTTTTTCAGCCGTTAGTCGAGGTTGGTCAAAAGGGAGCGTCTTGAGGCTCGGCGAGCCTGGGACTTGAGTTCCAGATGAATTCATCGGGAGCGTCTTGATTTGACTTGGGCTGGTGGCCAAAGGTAGGGTATTCAACGTTGGCATCGGAGATACCACTTGGGTCTGAAGAGCCTGTGCCGTCGGTAGCGGCAGTGTTCGGACAACCGGGCTCGAAGCAGGCAAGATGGGGGGTACAAAGCCATCCTTGCGAGCCGGCGATGGTTCTTGGGCCGTGCTCAGTTCCAGTGGTTGGATGGCAAGAACAAGGGTCGCGGTCAGGATTGGCCAAAAAAGTTTTCGCTTATGCATGATCAACGATTCCGCAGTTAGGATTCCTCAGACGCAGGGTTTTCCCGAAACAACTTGTCGCTAGCCCTAAAGGTGTATCGGATTGTCGGTATGCCCAAGCAAAACCAAATCTTTTACGAAGACAAAAAGAAAACGTTAGACTAAAAGCTAGCATCTTGTTTCTGACAGATTTCAGGCTCGATGTTTTCACCGACCTTATTGGAGTAGCCCTTGACCATGCAAAAGAGCATTTTGAAAGCAAAACTCATTACGCTCGACCAATCTCCCATCCCCAAAGTCTTCAGCGTTGGGGCAGGTGAATCGAAAAAGATCGGTCGAAATCACTTTCCACCCGACAGGATCGATATGAAGATGTCCTCGGAGCATTTTGAGATCTTCAATGATTCGAATCGAGTCTTGATCGAGGATTTGCAAAGCGCCAATGGTGTATCTGTCAACGACCGAAGAATCGCAACATCGGCAAGAATATCGCTTGGGGATGGCGATACGGTGCAAGCGGGAAATACGAAATTCAAGGTGGTTTTTGAATACACACAAGACCTGAGTCCGAAGCAGCCCCCGGTAGTTCCGCCCAACTATACTAGCTCTTCGCCACCAAACAAGGATATCCCCGAAACAAGGAGATTTACATCTATTGAAGGTAAATCAGTAGAATCAGACGAAATGGATTTTTTCGAATTAGGAAACAATCCTCTCGGTGGTTATCAGGAGCCGCAAAACAGAAGACAGCCACAGAACACGGCGGTCGAGCGAATGGTTTCGCAGGATCCAGAGCCTGAGGCCGAGGTTTTTAAGAAATCGCCAGAATCTAAGCCAGAATCTAAGAAGCCTATGTATAGTTCCATCGAGGATTCTCCAACCGATGATGAAACTTCCGGTGATTCTTTTTTTGAGCAACGCTTGGAAGTCCCTCAGTACACTGATAGCAAATCCCCTGAATTTGAGAACAACCCTATAGGTATTTCCCGAGAGAACCTTCCATGGGGACTGGATCTGCCAGAACAGATGGCTCCCTCGGTCGCTCCATCTAGCACACCGCGAATCGCAGGGCGGCAGCGGCTACGAGCCAATGGGATTCATTCTTTTGCCAGGGTTTTGGAGCATTTGGGAGACGACTCCAGCGGATCGATTTACGGCATGGTGGTCGCACATTTTCTCAAACTCGGCACAAGCGTTCCGGAGTGGATTCAGGCCAAGCCAGTTTTTTCTCGGATGGAAGCTAATCCGTTATTTTTGCCAGTGATCGTCCCGCTACGGGTATGGATGGATCAGTGTCACCAGGAATGGACTATACCACTGATGGAAAACGATGGGATTGTCTTGGTTGTCAATGGGCAAGATCCAAATCCCGAGCGACAGATTCAGAAGCTAGGCAGCACCGGCATCGAGAGGTTCTCTAAACCCAATGGTATGCTAAACTGGTGTTGGCCATCTGGCTTGAAAACGATTCTAAGCAATAGCTCAGAGGCTTGCATCGCCCGTTGGTTACCGGCGATATTTCATGGGATTGTATTTCCCGATGCGTTGACAGAAACTAGCGAGGCGATCGCCGACGAGCGGCTAGGGAGGATTCTTATCAGGCATGGATTTTCCGAATAGCTTCCTCAACGGGCCTAAGGCCATACGTCGACATTTTAGCGATCTGCTGGTCTACCGATAATCGGATCGCGGTACTCAGGCGGTGTCGAGGAGTCTTGGCTGGCGAGTCTTGGAACCGCATCGAGGATCGCTTCGCGGGATGAACCCGACTCGTGTAGGAAGACGTTGCAATAACGCAACAGGGTTCCCTTTTCGAGGTTCACGTTTCTCAGGGCCACGGTGTACTCGACTTCAGACTGGAAATACTTGAGCTTGGCATCGAGATAGCGACGCTGGGTTTCCAGTTCGACGTCCAGAGCGACGCTTTCGCTTCGTTTTTTCTTGGCTTCGATCGCTTTTAACTGATCCTCGATTTTTTCGATTCGTTCACGTTGGAGTTGCAAATTGTCGAACGCCCGATCCGCTTCGGTGATCAGATTACTGAGCCCGAAGAAAACTGCTCGTTCTTGTTCGCGAAGCATTTCGACTTCCCTGGCCAGCAGCAGTTGGGAGTTCCGTACCGAGGCATTGCCACGGCGAAACCCGACGGGCATCTGGTAATCCAACCCCAGGGACCATTCCTGGAAGTCATCGCCTCTTGGGAATTGGTAGGTCTCAGCGAATCCTCGCAAGCGATAGGCGCTGATGATATCGAACTGCGGTTTAAGGAAATTTCGGTTGGCGATCAGTTCCAATTCCCGTTGCTTGATCACCCAGCGTTGACGTCGCAACTCCTCGCGATACTGGAGTCCCTCTTCCACGGCGTAGGCCCAGTCGAAATTCACCTTGGCCGTCGTCGGTCTTTCGGCGGGTTGCAAGAATCGCGTATCGTTGATCGGCAATCCGATCAGGAGTCTGAGTCGGCGTTCGCAGATTCTCAGTCCACCATTGCCTCGGAAGCTGCCGCCAAAGCTTCCGTTGTTGGTTCGGGTTCCGTCGATCAACCGGCCTGCGAGCGAATCGATCACTTCGGATTCAAAGCGGATTCGCTGCTCGGAAGCTTGTGCAACCTCATCTCTACCTACTTCATTGGATGCAGCTGTGATCCGTCTTGCCTCGGTATCTTTAGCGATTTCGCGAATTTCGACACGAGCATGAAAATCGCGAAACGCGTAATAGAGATCCCAGTAGGCATTTTCGACATCAGCCAGATAGTCTCGGACGGATTTTTCAAGATCGATTAAGGAGATATCCGTACGGACTCGAGCCAGCAACACGCCGTTGAGTTGGCCCGGAGTTGCTCCTGGACCAGCGATTCGATTGAATTCTGTTCCAGCCCCAAGCATCAGCGGCTGGCGAACCTGCGCTTCCATGAAGGAGTCCCAGGAGAAGCTTTTGGGGGAACCAAACGAGTTGCCGGTTTGATTGTTACGATCGTAGACTGCGACGTTTCGAACGGTAAACAGCGCACCGCTGGCTGAGCGTTTGCTGATTCCCAACTGAGACGTGCTAAGATCCTGACGCAAGTTACCATTCTGGCCGAAAAACTGGTTGTTGAATCGCCTATCGTTTTTATCGTACATCGTCGATGCAAAAAGATTCGCATCGAATTGACTCAGCGCCGCCTCCTCTCCGATCCTCGGATCCGTGAAAACCGCCGCCGGATCAATATTGCTTATGACCGACTGAGGGCTCCGCAGAACGCTTACCCCCAAGTCTCTCATGATCTTGGTATTGGATAAAGAGATCTGAATACACTCTTGAAGAGTCAGTTGCTGAAAAGTCTCCGGAGTGGCATTCATCAAATCCACAGTATAGGGATTTGCCGACTCACTATAGGTTTGGGTGTTGCAGGTGTCGGTTGCGTCAGACCGCCTCAGTTGGCTGGTCGATTCCGCGGTGTATTCAGAAAACTTGAAGTCGCTTTTACCGGGTCCAGATTTACAACCGAGGAGGCAAACGCCAAGCATACTTCCGAAACCTACTGCCATAACACCGATGCGTTGAATCACTTTTTTGGGCGTTTGGTATTGTGTCATGGTCGTACTATGCAAAAAAATCGTTACATCCGCTAAGACCTAAAAGGGTCTTTCGGTCGCTACAGGCCCTATCCTTGACACCTTCGCCTCTGAAGTCCGCAAAAAAAGAAACAATACTTGGATCGATCAGCCCTCGATGGACTCCAAGCATGAAGCTTGTCGGGTTTATCAAATGCTCGGGGGTCGCGTTCAGACTGTTTCTTGTGCTATACTCGCTAATTGGATGTGAATATCAATCCGATTTGGTTGGGTCGGTCTTTGGATCTGGTTTCTTTGCTAGCAATAAAGGACGCTTAGAGCAGAATGACTCCATCTGTAGTTACGGTTGAACAAGCAGATCGGATCCTCGATCGGCTCGAGGAGCTTTGCAAATCGGAGTTAGACAACCTATCTTTTTTAACGCAGGGATGTTTATCGATCCAGAGTTTAACCTCTGCTGCTCAGGTGGTCCTTGTGACTCGATGGGAGCAAACTTGGGTTGAAGTCGTAAACACCGACTCCCAAGCGTTCGAAACTGCAGATTGGCTAGATCATGGTTACGAGGTGGGTTTCTCAGGCCAAGAGTTGATGATCAAGGGTCGGACTTTCTACGCTTATCCTCTTGCGATGGGAGAGGCAAACGAGCACCGCGGTTCACTTTGGGGGCTTTGTATTGGTTTTGGTCAAAGAATTTCGACTGCACAGCGTCAAGGGATCGAGCTTTTGGTCGATTCGCTTCAGGAGATGCTGCAAGGAAGGCTTCAGACAAACGCGACGGGACGACGGGAACTAGGTTGGCAGGATTTATCTCGATTTGCATCGAATATCGGGAAAATTGAAGATTCTCAATCATTAGGTCGGTATTTGGTGGATCATCTTCCAGTTTTGGTGCAGGCAACCAGAGCTTCTTTGTTTTCGGTTCTTCCCACGGGGATGGAGTCTCGTTTGTTGGCAACGACGTTGGTGACCAAGATTGATTCGATGTCAGAGAGGGTTCAAGGATTAGAGCGTTTAGTACAGGAGAGTCTTTCTGGCGACGACAGTCGACCTCGTATGGCCAAGGTTGTGTATCAGGACTCGATTCCCGCCAAACCGGGGGAATCCTCGCCGGGTAGTATTGTCACTGGGAATTATGTCTTGCTCCCTTGGTCGGGAGATTCCGGCTCAACTACTGAATCGAGCTTTTGGTTGCTTATTGAGTGGGCAGATAGGAAGACGATGGCAAGCGTATTACCGACATTGTCGGGGTGTTTTGGGGCCTTGCATGCGATCTGGGGTAGTCAGTCGCGATGGGTTTCGCTTCCCAGGTGGGCGAAGCGATTTTCATTGTATCGAGGCAAGCCAAGAGGGAATTCGCAACGAGTTTGGTCCCGGGTTTTTTGGTTATGCACCTTGGGTTGCCTCGGTTTTGCGATTTTCATGCCGACGAGGCTTGTGATCGATTGTCCAGGGGTTCTCGAGCCTGTTCATCGAAAAACGATCCACGCTACGGAGGATGGAACTTTAGTGGAGCTATTGGTTTCCGATGGCGAGAAAGTGATTCAGGACCAAAAGCTAGCTCAGTTGCGATCCCCTAGGCTTGAAATGCTCATCGAGGGAGTTTTAGGAGAGATTCGATCGTTGAGTGAAAAGCGAAACGGGATTCGTGTAGCGATGAATCAGATCGTCAGTGGAACTCAGGATGCTCGTGCGATTCAGACCAGACTATCTTCGGAGGGATTGGTTCTAGACACGCAGGAAAAGCAAGCCCGGGAGAAGCTTGCATTTTTAAAGTCTGAGCAGGAGACATTGACATTAAAGGCTCCTATTTCGGGCGTAGTGGCTGGAAGTCAACTTAAGCAGCATTTAGTAAATAAACCCGTTAAACGGGGAGAGTCGCTCTTGCAGATTCTCCAGTTGAATGGTCCTTGGCAACTCTCACTCAATGTGCTCGATCGTGACTCGGGATACGTTCGAGCACATTACCCTGGTAAACACGATTCGATTGAATTCTATTTCGAGAGCGACGCGAAGCATCGTTTTGAGGGAAAGGTTAGCCGGGTCACGCCGCAGATCGATAGAGATTTGAATCAAACAAATTACCAGCGTGTCTATGCGGATATCGATCGAAGTCAGTTCGACGGATTTCCCACCGGTGCGAGTGTTCGCGCGGAGTTCAATTGCGGCAAACAGCCGATGTGGTTCGTATGGAGCAGGCCAATGATCGAGTACATCCAACGCAGATTTTCATACTTCTCTAGCTATTGGGGAGCCGATTGATGGGGCATCTACATAACCGTTATCGATGTTTGTTGCTCGAACGCCTGGTAGTTTCCGTTTTTTGGCTGGTGTTATTTCTCGGGGATCTTGCGCTGGGGCAGACTCAGAACAGCGAATCTCAGCTAGGTACGATCGAAGTGATCGATCCTATTTTAAAAACGATTGAAACGACGATTGTCGCTTCTGAGATAGCTGGACTCTTGGAGAAAGTCAATATCTCCGAGGGAGATCGAGTCGGGGTCTCTGTCGAGCTTGCGCGTGTTCGAGACGATTCCATCCGCCTTCAGACTCAGCGCAGCCGCAGTGTTCTGCAATCCACACAACGGAAGCTTGAGAGCAACATCGATATCGAAATCGCAGAAAAGACGCTACTGGTTGCCAATAACGAATACCAGAGGGTGCTCGATGCAAACAAGGAGCTAGCAAATCTTTATCCGCTCAAAGAGGTCGAGAGACTTCGACTGACCGTCGAGAAACTGGAGCTGGAAAAGCAACGAGCCTTGCTGCAACGTGAACTCTTAGAGATCGACAAGGCCAATGCACAGATCGATTACCGGCAGAACCGATTGATGATGCAAAAGCATCGGATTAAGGCACCATGTGCGGGACTCATCGTCTCGGTCTTTCATCGTCCAGGCGAATGGGTTGAACAGGGAGCTAAGGTAGTCGAGATTGTAGAGATCGATCGTTTGAGAATTGAGGGCTTTGTCGACCATCGGCTACTCGAAGGCGAGCATATCGGATCCAAAGCGACAGTGACGGTTCAAAGCAATCGCGGGAACGTCATGAGCGAAGCAAAAGTTGTTTTTGTGAGTCCTGAGATCAATCCTTTGAATTCCCAAGTGCGAGTCTTTCTTGAAGTGGACAACCGAGCCGGTAAGCTAAGACCTGGGATGATTCCAGTTGTTTCGATTCAGGCCCCTTAGACGATGACTTCTATGCTTGCCAATGACAACCTGCCCTGCCCGGCTTTACGCAACGATCTTAACTGGGTGCACCAACCCGACACTCGCAAATGGATCGTCAATGAACCGTTCTCAAACCTCTATTACTATCTGAACGATAAAGAAATGGAAGTAGCCAAGCTTCTCGATGGAACCAAAACGCTCGATCATATTGCTACGGTGATCCAAGGGCGTTGGTTCGAAGGATCCGAATGCCGGATTTGGCTGGA
>Ga0315899_10003340_pt1 | contig 17497 bp, 7 predicted proteins | sample LakEriMetagenome_2_FD_203518 | JGI IMG/M metagenome (GOLD analysis project Ga0315899, IMG submission 203518) | Freshwater fungal communities from buoy surface, Lake Erie, Ohio, United States - Buoy 4 MA112 | ecosystem: Environmental > Aquatic > Freshwater > Lake | place: USA: Lake Erie, Ohio... | reverse complement strand
TTCACCAGCCCCGCAGCATGTGCAGGCGCCCTGCACCGCACCACCGACGTGCTCACCACCGTCCCTTGCTCCGCCACGCCATCGTCCCCGAAGCGGCACGCCACGCTTTCTCTCGTCAGCACCACACTCGAGACGTTGACGATGCTGCCCCCCCTCACCGGCCCGCTGCTCGGGGACAACAGTGCTATTGTCGCATGTTGGACGTATTCCAGAGACAATGAATTCCTTGACATGTTAATGCCGGTTGCACTGAGTAGTTTCAATTCAATCGTAGAAGGTTCCGGGTGAAGTGGTGTTCGACACCGCACCAAAGCTGAATTTTGCATATGCTGTACCGACGCTGTCACGATGTGGCTACCAAACACGCATTTCATGTCCTGTCCAAGAGAGACGAAAGAGCTTGAAACCGTAACGATTTCACCGCCTTCCAACGACACAAGGCTGGGGTGTACTTTAAGAAGCTCAACAGACAGAATGCTCGTCAGGGGCATCGGGCTATGGAAAAAGTCCAGGCCATTGAAGGTGATGGCCAACGAGGTGTTACCGACCTCTAACCTCGGTGCCTTGCAAATCACTGTGCTCTGGCGGGCTACTTCGGCATCAACCAGATACTGGGGCCCAAACCTACATTTGGCATCACCGTTTTGAAAATTGATGCCACCTACCGTCACAGTTGGCGAGCTGTAAGCCAGATTGATATGTGGTTTGATGAAAGAAATGATTGCGTCCAAGACGTAGGCAAATTTACCAGAGCTCGAAACGTAGTCGACGCCGTTAAAACTTACCGCCACATCGACCTCTTGGGGGTTCGACGCTCGGGGTGTCAGACATCGGATCTCGGACGAAGAGACACGTTTGGCCGTCAACTGCTCACCAGCCCCCATTTTGCAGAAAAGTTGCACGTCCGGGAAATTTTGCCCGAAGATGCTGATCACCGTCGCACCAGCAAACGATCCTGAGATTGGCGCGATGCCGTGCACTTCAATGTCTTTCACGTACTCGAAGACAGCAGCTGATGAAGTATCCAACGTGACAAGATTCTGCAGCCGAAATTCGACACGCATTTCTACGTACCCTGGAGAGGCACAGGCCAAGAGGTGTGTGGAGATCAATTCAGCCGAAACTTTCGTCGAGCCATATAAGCATGCCCACCTGTCAGTGCTGTTGAGGTTTTCAGCCTTAATTTCCAACCTTGTTCCACCCGACAAGGGACCGATCGTCGGGGAAAGGCGCAAGATGTTGGCAGCAGGCGTGAATTGTATCTCTCTCGGGTCACTGTAATCAACATCATCGTTGCGAATCGTGAGATGATGCGCTTCACCTGCGTACGGAGGCGATGTGCAGAGTACCTGAGAAGATCCGATAAAATTGACTCTGGAGGTGGCGTTCTGGTCAAACACACAAGTAGAAGAACTCCGGAAGTTGTAGCCACCGACCGTCAAAATCGTGCCTCCGCGTAGAGCACTTGAGGTAGGGAACACATCCAGAATCACAGGACGGAATTGATATCGCATGGGAACCTGCGAGCTTGAGAATTCTTCATCCAAACCGAGGATCTCCACGTTGACCAGAGAGCGTTCCAATGCGCTTGGGGGCACCACACAGTCAATTTGCGACGACGAGACAAACGCACCGTGCGCGGGTACATCACCAAACTGGCAAGCGGCAGGGTTACGGAAGTTGGCACCAAAAACCGTCATGATTGCTCCACCCTGGAGCGACGCAGTACTCGGGTGCAAGCGCAACACCCTTGCCTCGCCATCCACAAACTTGAAAGGTCGTGAGGCAAGGCTCGCCCCATCTTCCTCCACAAAACTTATTTGGACCGTGCCAGCTTTGTGCGCCGGCGTCATACAGGCCACCGTGGAAAAGGACAGGACCAATGCCGCAATAGATTCGTTTCCAAAAATACAGTGCGAGATCACAGCTGATTTTGGCGCAACGATTTCCAAGCGCATCTGTGTACCACCTCTCACTGGGCCTATGGAAGGGCTAACTGCGACAACCACCGCGTTCCCGACAACAGAAATTGTGTCTGCGAAGTGAAAGTGTTGAGATGAGTCGTTGGTGCGGGTAAGCCACACGGAAAAATTGCCTAGCACAAGTGCTGGCAGCTCGCACACGACAGTGTTGGCGTTGACGCACACGCTTGCGATCAGGTTGTGCACTCCGATTTTGCAATACAGCTGCTTCTCGCAGTCGAAATTGCCACCTGACACCGTGATGAGAGCCGGCATCCCAGGACTAGCCACCTTTGGGTGAATTGTCCGTACGTCCAAAGGCTTCTCATAATAGAACAAGACGCTTGCGTTCGAAAACTCTGTTGAATAAACCGAGAAAGTAAAAGGCACCAGCCCAATTTGCTGTGCTGCCGGTACATCACACACGACGGACTCGTTGCCAATCTTGGACACCATCGATACCTTACCATCGAATATACAACGACATGAAATTGCATCCACCCAGACCGGCAAGTTTCCTAGCTTTACTGTCACCGATGCGGATCCATGAATAGACCCAAATGACGGCACTATACTCACGATGTGGACTGTGTCCAGAATCGCAAATGGCACCGGGTAACCCAGCACCTCACCGTGAGCAACGAGTGTCACGTTGACTGTACCTTTCACCAGACCCTTTGGAGGGCTGCAAATCAATTGCGAGGAGCTTAAATAAAGCGCACCGATTTCTCTTGAACCAAACGCAGCTGAATATTCCCGATCGACAGCAAAGTTACGTCCGAGAATGGTAATGCTCAATGACCCGGCCGCGAACGACACACTAGGCTCCAGCTTCAAGATGACTTCCTGTGTAACCGAGAGTTCTACTGGTCGTGAGACGACACCGAGCAACAGACTCCTGATGCTCACGCTTGCAGGGGGGAGGGGAGACTTAATCAAACAACGAAGCACAGAGCTAGAAAGCCACAGCGCCGCATCTGTCGAGCCATCGCTGAACACGCAAGTGAGATCTGGCACATTCAACAATCCCGATCCCTTCAACTTGACGACTCTTTCGTCGCGCAAATTATGCACCTGCGCTGACAACAAATCGAAGTCCGCCAGCACCACAAAGTGGGAGGAGCCTCCAACAGCCCCGAGCTCACCTTCCAGCGACACCACCACGTTGCCAGGAAGCATGCTGGGGGTCTGGCAAGAAATGATCGAGGAGGTTTCGAACGTCGCAAGTGTCCTAATGTCGTTCCACCTGCACGAGATCGCATTTTGCGGGTTCATGCTCTCCGTCACCAGTGTTACAACAGTGCCCCCTGCCGAAGGACCGGCTGATGGGACCAACTGTGAAATGGTTCTCGGGTCTGTCTCGACGATCTCAAAGTCGAGCTCGGAGCTCGATTGCGTGGAGTCCCATCTCAGACTGACCCCAGTCCTGCCGAGCTGTCGAAACGTAGAGGCTTTACACAACACCATTGTATCGGACACCGAGGTTGCAGCTGATGCTAACGATCCTTCACCCGAGAATATACATTCGACCTTTGCATCTTGCGGGAAGTGAGTGCCAGTAACGGTGATTGTGGATTTGCCGTATTGCGATCCGACCGAAGGGAAGACTCGGACCAAGGATGGCAAGGCTTTTACCCAATAGATAATGTTGTCGCTGGTGACCTCGCCTCCCCCGCATGCAACTTGAATTGTGTAGTTTCCTTCCCGCTGTGCCGGCACAACGCACTGAACACTGCTGGTGCTGACAAAGATTGCCTGCAAAGTCAGGTTACGTCCGAATATGCAATGCAAGCCTCGTGAATCTGTGAACTGCTTTCCCGTCACCATCGTGAGAGCAACATCATGCCCAAATCCAGTGCTGGGATGGATGCTCTCAACCTGGCAGGGCGGAGTCGCAGTGAACATGCGTACATCCGAGACCCGGCTACCATCCACGTACACCTCAACTTCAGAAGCACCCGCTCGAAGTGCTGGAGTGCGACAAAGCACCCGAGATGAAGTGACAAGGGTTGCCTCAACCTGCAGAGACGATGCAAACCGGCACGAGTACTCGCGCGTGCCTGTGAATGCCCCCCCTGTTATTGTCAAAAGCACGCCGCCTGTGACTGGCCCCTTCGATGGCTGCAATGACGATATCAAAATCTCTTCTGATGCTGACAAGTACAGAAATGTGGAGTTGAGCTTCGAAGGCTTGCCCATGCTTTCCGCACCAAACAAAATCTGAAATTGAACAGCCCCAGAGCCAGACTTGGAAGGTGGTACTGCGCATGATGAATTACCTTGACTGTCCCATCGAGCCTCAACCCGTTCAGTTCCAAAAACGCACAACATTGCTTCAGGAGTCTCAATGATCTGCCCAGAAATCGTGATCACTGTTCCACCTGTTGCAGGGCCATTGGTGGGCCAAAATGAAATTGAGTGCAACGGTTTAACCTGCAACATTATGGACGGCACAGAGTAGTCAACTGCATTAAGACTGACGGCTACCGCGTGAGATCCCGGATCTATGTCGTCTGGCACCCCTGCGGCAATTTCGCTTTCACTGCGCCACACCGCAGGGACGGTTCTGTTTGCACTGAACCGAACGCTGATGTTGTAACCGCGGGAAAACTTGAATCCGCGTATTGTGAGTGTCGGGTTCGTCAAGTGGACTACAGTAGCAGGATTCAGCGACAGGAGCTTAATTTCCTGATAATAGGAAAATCTAGCAGATTGGAGCGAAAAGTCATGCCCGTTCATGCTCACTGCCATCGTGCCAGACTTGATTGGCGCTACTGGAGATAGGCATACAAGTAGCGTTTGCGAAATCACGGTGCCTTTTGCGACGGCCGTGGGCCCAAACTGGCAGATCACGTATCCACGGTCTACGAACTGACGACCTATAACAGTCACGGGCGTGCCACCACGCGAAGGCCCAGAAGACGGATTCACGGCATAAACTTCAGAATCATAGTCGTATTCAAAAGAGAGACCACCACCACTCAATTCTTCTTCGTTCGATAAGACACGAAGGCTGACTAGACCTGGACTTTGGGGAGGTGATGCGCAATGTAGTTCAGATGAAGATGTACGCGCAGCAAGGGTGCGCAAGTTGCCGAACATGCACGCGTAGTCGCGATCGTCCTCAGAGAAAACGCCAAACACACTTACAGTAGTGTGTCCCGAAGCAGGCCCGAAGCGAGGCTGGGCGCCCAATATTGCACCAGATATCTCATAGATCACTATCAGAGTCCGCTCGGAAAAGTCGACGCCGTTGTTAGAAACGCGAATTGACACGTTGCCAGCCTGATGAGCGGACGGGACCCGTACAGTAACCTGATTCACAGAAATCTTGGCTCCCCAGGCAATCGAAAGGGATCCGAATTTGACAGCAATGGCCTCGGATACAAAATGATTGCCTTGGATTGTAATAAGAACGCCACCGACGACAGGAACAAACGAAGGCTTGACACTCAAAGGCACTGCATCCAATGAAAACTCAAACAGCAAAGAATCGTCTGACAGCAAGCCGTCGACGACAAAGAGAAATGAAACCACCTCGGGCATCCTCGAACTCGAAGGCGGAGTCACGCAAATAACCTCGCCGGCACTGACGAGTTTACCCCTCACTGCCCCGGCTCCGCCGAAGCTGCAACTCACGTTCCCGTCCTCCCTGAAGCCCGCCCCATACACCGTCACTACCGTTCCCCCTTCCACGCTCCCTGCGCTCGGTACAACCTCCCTCACGGATGCCTCGCCCACATATTCGAATTCCACACCCCCCCCACTCCCCACCCCTTCCTCTCCCCCGCTCAGATACACTTGAACCTTGCCTTCCTCCCCCGCCGGTGCCACACACTCCACCCTTCCCCCCCCAAAATGCCTCCCCTCCACATCCTCCTCCCCAAAATGACACCACACCCGCTCCCCCTCCAAGTTCCCTCCGCTCACCGTCACCACTGCGCCCCCCGTCGTCGACCCCACACTCGGGTCAACCCTGTATGCCAACATCCCTGGGCTGTACCGAAACACCGCTTTGGCCGGTCCATAGTCCTCCCCTCCGTTCTTGCTCACATGCACAATCACAAGCCCGCTTGACTGCTCCGGCAACAAGCACCGCATCAACGACGATGACATCACCTCTCCCACCCTCTCCACCCGTCCAAACTTGCACCGCATCTCCCGCCAGCTCTCAAACCTCTCTCCTACAACCGTCACCTGGATTCCCCCCGCCTCCGGTCCTACCGTCGGGCGCACCCCCAACACTCCTCCATCCTCATAGTACTCGAACCTCCCCGTGCTCTGCGAGTACACCACCCCGTCGGCACTCATCTGCAAGTTCACCAGCCCCGCAGCATGTGCAGGCGCCCTGCACCGCACCACCGACGTGCTCACCACCGTCCCTTGCTCCGCCACGCCATCGTCCCCGAAGCGGCACGCCACGCTTTCTCTCGTCAGCACCACACCCGAGACGTTGACGATGCTGCCCCCCCTCACCGGCCCACTGCTCACGGATAGCGAAATTCCAACCACTTCTGGGTCATACTCGAAAACGAGACCAGAAGTCGTTGGAACGCCGCCATTGGTGTTCTTCACTTCCAGCTTGATCTGTCCGGGATACTGAGAAGATGGGCTTGTGCAAATGAGGGACGCGGTGCCATTCGGTGCTTTAATGACGACGGTCTGATCAATTTCGTGCTTGCCAAACAGGCAGCTGAGTTTCTGATAAGATCCAGCTAACCCACTTCCTGCGATGGTCACCGTAGTACCCCCCGCAGTAGGACCAAAGCTCGGCGTAAGGGTCTTCGGCTTCACGAGAGACACGAAGGAGAACGCACGAGGTGCAAAGCCAAAGTCGACCTCGTTATTTGTAACTGCCACGCTCATGTTGCTCGAGCCCGATGCTGGGCTCAAACAAAGGATCAGAGACTCCGAGAGCCAGAGCGCCCCGTCCAAGGTCTTGGAATCGGAGCCAAACCGACATGCAAGCGACGATTCTTTCAGGAATTCTCCGCCGACGATCGTGACACTAGTGCCTCCCGAATCCGGGCCCGTTGTGGGCATGAGCCCGTGAACGGTCAGGGGGTTCTCGTACACATACAGGGATTCATCTGTCGTGAAAGCATCACCCCCAATACTCACCTCGATTGACACTTTCATGGGCTCATCGACAGCAGGTAAGGAGCAAAGTATGAGACTGGAGGACACGTGCTCGCCCGGCAGCACCTTGAAAGCGCCTACTGCACACGCCACGTCACCCGCAGCAAAATATGTGCCAAGCACCTTCAGGTTGGTGGAGCCGCCAATCGGTCCTCGCGATGGCTTCAAACCCGTAACGACAGGCTTTCGCAAGTACTCAAACATTATGCTCGAAGACGAGACCCAGGACGCCGCAAAAAGATCGCCTACCTCCAGACTCACGAGTCCTGCACTTCGCGGGCGCGCAACGCACACCATGGCCGACGCGTTCACCGTGTCTGGCGTCACCATCATGCCTCCAATACTGCAATGGGGATTGTAAAGTTGATCAAAGTTTGAGCCAAGCACAGTGATTCTAGTTCCGCCCGTAGATGATCCGCGCGAGGGCTTCAAACTCCAAATCCGGACTTCTGGCTGGAAAGCCCAGAAGGCATTGCCAGTAAACGTTTGATTGTCATTACTGATCTGAATGACGACCTGCTTAGGCGTGGACTTAGGCGATAGGCAAGTCAGAGTAGTCGAGTCTTTCCAATCCGCGGCCACGAACTTATCGGCACCAAACTTACATACAAGATTCTTGGTGTCCACAAAATTGCTGCCGTACACGGTGATGCGCTCATGGCCTTCGATTGATCCCGAGGTCGGAACGATTCCTGAAAGCTTAGCTGCCGGCAAATACTGGTATGGCAAGCCGCCGCTCACAATTTCCACGTGGTCGCAGAGTATCCTGATCGCTGCGTACCCAGGTCGCTGGGGCGGGGCACTGCACGTCATGGCGGTGCTCGACACAGGCACTGCTGCGATCGGACTTGACGTCGCGCCGAATCCGCAGCGAAACCTGCACGTGCCAAAGTTGATGCCGGTGATTGTAACAGAGCTTCCTAAGGCAGGCCCCACACTCGGCTCCAGGGCAAGTTCTTGCGGCATATCCAGGAACTCGAAAGATATTAGGGAACTTGCCAAGTCCACGGAATTGGTGGTCATCGATAGCGGCACGGCTCCGGCCCTAGCCTGGGGAGACTCACATATAGCCAGTGAGCTTGTCAAGACTGTCGCCCGGGTCACAACTTGTCCGAAGACGCATGCAGACCCAGCCTCATGTGAAAAGCCGATACCGCTCAGAGTAATCACGGAGCTGCCCTTGACAGGACCCTGGCTCGGCTCGGCACTGATGATGGAAACCCGTCCCTGAAATTCATAGGTCAGAAACGATGCTGAAAACTGCAGACCGTTGTTGCTGACCCTCAAGCTTGTGTTCCCAGGCTTCCCCGGCGGGGTGATACACTCGATGCTGTTCGAGCTCAACCAGATGGCGTCGACGGAGGCGGATGCAAACTGACATTTGAGACTGGAAGATCGTATGAAGTTGGAACCCCGCACCTGCACCACTGTGTTACCAACGTCGTGGCCATGCGACGGCTCTACCGACTTCAACTCGATAGGATTGTGCACCATGTACGAGAAGCTTGATCCCGTGGCATGAAGCTCATCGTGAGAGATGACGACGGACACTGTGCCAGTCGCGATCGGCTGCACGTTGACTTGCAACATGGAGGACGTTGCCAGGACTGCTGGAAAAGAAACCGATCCAAACCTGCAGTGCCAGGCATTGCCTGCAAAGCCAACTCCCAGCACCCTAATATCATTGCTTGCACCCATCTCCCCGATTTGCGGGAAAATTTGCAGCACACTGACACCTGGAACGTGGTGGAAGACAAAAAACTCCTTGCTGAAGCTTGCGCCGTCGCCAGACACACTGAGCGAGATGCTGCTCCCCGCCGTCAATGCAACTGCACCGCACTTGAGAATCGACGACGTGACCATGCTGGCTACTAGCCTTTGGTTCCGGTACAAACATTCCGGCGCCGGCGCTTTGAGGCCAGGAACTAACACCTTAATAGTCACCGCCGGCGTCACGCCGTCGATGAGCGACATGTCCCCACTGATGTTCGGCACGTAGCGTTTCAATGAAACTTCATCCAGGTCTGCGCCTGCGCCCAGCAGCGCCACGCTTGAAAAGCCTGCGCCCCCCGCGGGAGAAGTACACACAATCGAGGTGGACGAGAGCACTTCCACTCCTATTTTGAGTCCATTGAAAATGCACGCAAGGCTTTGTGAGAAGCCCATTCCCCTAAGTGTCACGCGCTGGCCTCCATCCAGCGGCCCGCTGGAAGGAAAGACGTTTTCGATGCTAAACGAAGGGGTGAACTGAAAGTCGGCATTCGGAAACGCGAAGTCCTGCCCGTTGTTTGACACGCTGAGCGTCACATTTGCTGGCGGGTGCTGCGGAGCGAGCACCAATATACGCGTTGACGAGAGCATCTGAACCAGCTGTGCTCTTGCGGTTCCAAATTTGCACACAAACATGTCCCTGGAGTCAAGGAAGCCAGAGCCCAACACTGTCACAAGGGCCCCCCCCGCCTCGTGTCCAAACGCTGGGGTGAATTGCAAAATGCGGGTGGGCGGGTGGTATTCGAAGTCCTGGCTGTCGTCGGCGGAATCATTGGCGTTGAACAGCAACCCGACTGCCACAGACAGCGGCAACGCCATTTGAGGCGTCCTGCACTTGACAAGCGAAGTCGACAGGAACTTTGCGTCGGACGTTGCATAGCTTCCAAACTTGCATTGCATGCGCTCGACCAAGTGCACACCAGCTACTGAGATATATGTGCCACCACTGGTAGGCCCCACGCTCGGGAAAATACTCTGTATGGAAGGCGCATCCATGAACGTGAAAGAGAAGCCGGTCGAATCGAAATGGATGCCATCGCCCCCCAGCAGCGTCTCCACCACGCCGACCGCATGCGCCGGCGAGACACATTGCAAGATCGAGGACGTCACCTGCGAGGCCGGGACAACCTGCGCGCCGAATGAGCATGAAGTGTACAGACTTTGCTGTCTCACATCGAGGCGTACACTGACAAGCGTGCCACCACGGCTCGAACCGATTCTTGGGCTCAGTTCTAGCACACCAATCGGATCCACGTACTCGAAGCTGCCGGTCATGTCCGACAACTCAATGTTGTTGTTTGTGACGGACAGACTGACCTGCGCGTTGTGGTGAGGCGGAGACTCGCAAGAAGCCTGTGAGGCCGACCGCACTTGCGCCTCGACCCTTAGACCCCCAAAGTCGCAGCGCAAACCACGCAGGAAATGATTCCCGGTGACAGTGACAGTTGTCTGACCAAACACCGGGCCCTTGGTCGGCAAGACGCCCAGCACCTGCGGTCGCTGGGAGAAGAGAAAAATGGCAGCCTTGTCCGAGAACTGCTGGCCGTTGTTCGAGATTTCTACTGTCACGAGCTGCGCCCCGTGCGCTGGAGTCACACAATACACGACAGAGCTCGAAACGTACTCCCCAGGAACGGTAATAAGTTTGGCAAAACGACACGAAAGCACCCCTCGATCCTGCAGAAAGTTGACTCCTTGCAAGGTGATGCGCATGGAACCGGCCAAATCGCCGGTTGAAGGTGCTATTCCTGTCACCAGCTCCCGAGGGTATACCTCAAAAGGCAGGGTATTCCCCGAAAGACGCGCAGATGACTGAACGGCGAGGGCGACAGTGTCGACGCCGAGATACGGCGACCTGCATGTCGCAAAGAAGCTTCCCACAGACAGGACCGGCGACGAAAACGTGCCAAACAGGCAAAACATGTCTGTGGGAGACGGCAAACTGCGATCCAGGGTAATGTTCACAAGAGTCCCCCCATCCCCAGGACCCGACGAGGGCACGAGCATGAGAACGTGCAAGCTGATGGAGTACTGGAACAGCGCTCCTGTTGAAAAATCGACGGCATTGGTCGACACCTGAAACATTACTGTGCCTTCGCTGGAACGCGGCGGCACTTCACAGCGGGCCTCAGAAAAACTGAGCACGGTGATCTTGCCCGGAGCATTGTCCACGCGGCACAACGGCGCCTCGGCGCCTGAAAACCCAGAACCAATAATTGTTGTCACGGTGCCGCCCGCCAACGGGCCTACTGAGGGGGTTATTCGGTGGATCATAGGAGACCGTACATACTCAAAGTGTACCAGACTCCGGGTATAGTCAACGCCGTTGGTCGAAATGCGCAGCGGAAAGGACCCCTCTGCATGTGGCGGGCTGCAGCACTGGAGCATCGTGGATGACACCAAAGAGGCCGCGACCACCGAGTCGTCAAACATGCACGAGAGCTTTGGCGATGCCTTCGCTGCACTCAGCTCGAAATTGACTCCCGTCACGTTCAAACAAGAGTTGCCGTCGACGGGCCCGCTTCGCGGCATCAAGCCCAGGACAAACGCAGAGGGTGAGTAAATAAATAAGACATTGCTGCTGGAAAAGTCTTGTCCGTTGCTCGAGACTTCGAGGGCAACCTGCCCTGCGCGGTACGGCGGACTGACGCAGAGGATTTCAGAGGACGCGTCGATGGTTGCCGGTGTGAGTTTATCGCCAAATTTGCACGTGGCCGAGCCCGTGCTACTGAGATGAAAGCCTGCAATGCGTACGAGAGTGGTGCCTTGGCAGGACCCAGCGGATGGAGAGACTGAAGTGACAGCAGGCAGCGGAGCCACCACGAACGTGAGTGCATGGGGATTGAAGTCGATACCGTTGCTGCTCATTTGCACCATGTAGCGTCCAATCTGCAAAGTGGGCAGCATGCACTCGAGCAAACTGTGTGAGAGCCACCGGGCCGTCGGCGACAGCTTGGATTTAGCGCCCGGTGAAGCCGTAAAGCGGCATGAAGAATGGCCAGAGTTTTGAAACGAGGTGCCGACTGCAGTCAAGGCTGTAACGCCGAACTGAGGGCCAGTGCTCGGGCTCAGTCGCATCAAGTGCGCCACGGGGTCGTACCGGAAAACCTGCAGCGTCGGAATAAAGGTCTGATTGTCGAAAGAAATGGCCACGTCGACGGCCCACACCCCCGCATACGGCGGCGATTCGCAGCGCACGTGACTCGCATTCACTAGCACTGCCACCGACTGCATTTCCTCGCCAAATTTACACCGCGCCGGCACGCCGGCATCGTAGAATTGCGAACCGTAAATGTTGACGAGAGTGTGACCAGAGGCGGGACCTGCGGGAGGAAACATTCCCGTGACGATCACGGGCGGGAGAGCTTCAACTGCCGTGGCGCTCGAGCTAAAGTCGACACCATTGTTGCTCACCTCCAGGCTGACGCTACCCACGTTCAAGATGGGCGCAATACAGCAGATGAGGGTTGACGTTTCAAAGGATGCCAGCACCACCTTGGTGGAAAACCGGCAGGCAAGTGTGTTTAAGTTGAGAAAGCCTGTTCCGGAGAGTGAGACGGCACTGCCGCCTTCACTGAGTATTGCCCTCGGCACCACGTGCTTGATGGTGATTAAGGCTGCACCACAAGACAGTCTGCCCTCAACACAACCGCAACACACAACCGCAACACAACTGCACCACAGTAACATGCAGGAGCACTGGCACACCACGCAAGCAGTCACGCAGAGCAAGGCTCACGCGCGAGAGCGCGCGCACGCGCGCGCGCACGCGCGCACACACACACACACACACAAATGATAAACAGACACCTTTGAAAGAAAAGGGCGCCGATGACAAGGAAAAGTCGATGCCGTTATTGGCCACGCGCACGTCCAGGGTAGTGCCGGCAGGCAAGGGCACAGACAAACACTCTACTTCTGATTCCGAGTTCCAAGCAGCCGACACTATACTAGACCCAAACATGCACGACAGCTGAGGAGATCGCCGAAAGCCCTGCCCTTGCACGCGAACTAGGCTGCTGCCGTGCTCGGGCCCGACCGATGGCACCAGGCCCGTCACCACTTCGCCCACTGTCAAAAGGGTTTAGAGGTTGGGGTGAGAGAGAGAGAGAGTGTGTGTGTGTGTGTGTGCGCGCGCGCGCGCGTGCGTGTACGTGCGTGCGTGTACGTGACCACATTTCGCACTACCATTATGTTTAGACCACTTTGCGCACTATCATTATGTTTTATCTGTTGCGGCTTGGGTTTAGTGTTTATTGGCTAGGGATGCTAGGGATGCCCAGTGCATGTTGGCACACCGCTTTGTGCAAGTATATCCCATGCATGCCCACGCGCACGTGCCCGGCCCGCGCAGTCGCGCGAAGGCTGGGGGGGGGGGGGGATGTTAACAATTCCACTACACTTGGCGCTGGGCCCATATGCAAGTATATCCCGTGCCCCTTTTGTGTGTATCCCGTGCCCCTAGTGTGTGTCTTTGTGTATGTGCCCACGCCACTCTCTCTTGCGTGTATGTTTGTGCGTGCCCACGCCACTGACTCTCTCTCCTTATGTGTGTGTGTGCTCACGCCAGTGACTCTCTCTCCTCCTTCCCCCCCCCGGGGCCTCTTCCTTGCTCTCTCTGCCTGTCTTGTCAGGCGGTCAGCACGTCTCAGATTGTTTTTTTTCGCTCACTTGCTCTCGCTTTCTCTCTCTCTCTCTCTCTCTCTTTCTGGCTGTCCGTCTGTCACACACACACACACACAATCTGCCTCTCGCTCTCTCCCCCCCACCCGCTCGCTCTCTCGCTCCCGCCGCTTCGCTGGCAGTCTGACCTTGATAGAAGTACGACATGACATCTGTAGAAAAGGTGTATCCGCCATCATTGGTGACGTGCAACGTGACTCTTTCAGGATTGACAGAGCCGCTGGCTGGGCTCATGCAAATGATGCGCGTCGCCGACACAAAGCTCGGCTTTACCAGATCGCCGTCTGCGCCCCATCTGCAAAACGTGTGGGCCGACGCAAACGTGAAGGTGCCCGTAAAATTGCTGCCTACAATTGTGACGGACGTGCCTCCAGAAGATGGGCCGCCGCCGGGGTCAATCGTTGATATTCTGCAAGGTGCGGATGCCTGAGCGCGGCTGCTCGCGATCAGAGCAGCCTGGAGCAGCAGTGGCCATGTTCTCGGTGTCGGTGTGCGTAGAGCGGCTCCCGGACGAAGACGCTCGTCCGTGGCAGCTTCTCCTGGCGTGGGAGGGAGGAGCAGAGCGAGAAGCAGAGCGAGCAAGAAGGAGGGGCGCAGCATGCGTGCACGCAAGCCGCCGCCACGTCGAGCCCGGTCGGTGCTCGGGCAATTTGACGCTGCTTCACACGGTCGGGTCGTTGGCAGCATGTTGGCGTTGTGAGGCGCGTGTGCGTGCGTGCGTTGGTGCTTCCGTGAAAATGCTCGGCCATCACCACCGGCAGCATCGATACACATGCTCCGCGCGGGGGGCGCCGCTGCTCCGAGGGTATGGCCGCCGTCGGGGCGCTTGCAGGAGCAAGCGCGTCGAGGGCCCTCGCTGGCGTTGCCGAGCGCCCCACCGGATCACCAAGCGCACTGCTGCCTTTGCGCTCTGGTGTCTCAGCCGGATCCGGGATAAAAGAGATAAAATTTTGCAACTGCCGGGTTTATGCAACCGTTCTAGGCCTAGAACGGTTGCTGCCATCGGTGCCACGTGGGACGGCAAGATATACTACGTCAACCATCACAGCCACACGACCCAGTGGGCGCACCGAGGCCCTGTTGGCGATCCGCCGCCGCACGACCCAGTGGAATGCAACTGGCAACAACATCGCCGGAGCGGAGGGATTGACGCACAGCTCAGCACCAAGCCCAAGCTATGCGAGTACAATCCGCAGCCAACGGTTGCCGCACAGATGCTTGCGGAGGCGGCAACCCTGCAAGACCAAATCGAGGGAGGGTGTTGGCCGTGTCGTCAATGACTGGGGCTAAGAGGGACATCGAAATGACGGCAATCTACCAAATGCACGCAGACATGGAGCAAAACCTAGCAGCCTTCGCATCCTTTTCGAATGCCTGGACCGCCGGCACGGCGGCGGTGCGACCGTGATTGGGAGCAACAATCACTGCGACGGTTAGATTATCGTGGCTTGTCCTACTGACCACAATCCCGCTGTCGGCCTGACTCACAGGTCATCTCCGGTCTCCGCGCCGTCGTGTCTTTTCCCTGCGCTGACGAGGTGAGGTGAGCTTGCATCTTGCCCACTTGCGTCTGGCGCCTCTTCTCTCGCCTGCTCTCGTGTTTCGCCCTCCCTCTCCCCGCCCTCCCTCTTCTCCTTCCCTCCCGCTTTCTCTCTCCCCTCCCTCCTATAGCGCAGTCAGCCCGACTAGACCCTACAGCTCCTTCAACCCGTGAATCGTGAGCTGCTTGAGCGACCCCAGCTGCCCGAGGTGAATGAGGCGGGGGCACGAGCATCTGCGAGCACCAGCCTGGGAGCAAATGCAAGGAGTGTGGGGGCGCGGGCATCTGCCCGCACCAGCGCGAAAGGAGTGCTGGGGCGCATGAATCTACCAGCACCAGCGCATCAGGAGCAAATGCAAGGAGTGCGGGGGCGCGAGCAAGGTTGGGTCAGAGCGACGGGGGGACGAGGCGGGCGTCTGTGCGTGTGTGTGTGCGTGTGCGCCGTGTGCGCGTGCGTATGTGCGTGTGGGAGTAAGTGTTGATTTGCTCTGGCCCGGACGCGTCTACTTGCATTGTCTCGAACTCGAGAGTCCACACTGCTGTCTCGTTAGCACAAGGCGGCATCCATGTCGACTGCCGCCGTGAGCGCGTTCATCGTTTGCAGATCAGGCGAGGAAATTGTAACAACGGACGGCTCACAGCGGCAATACTATACAGCGTGTGCGTGTGCGTGTGCAGGGGCAGCGGCGGCGGCTCGCCGGACGCGGGACCTCGCAGTCCGAAGGTCTGTGCGTCGCGACACCGCACGAGGCTCAGCGGACGGATCGCCGGGCCCGGGGGGAGTGCATCGACTCGCCATCGAGCACCAAGACCTCCGCGACTGTTCTGAAACATGTTTGTATACGTGCTTTGACGGATCACAGGTAGTCTACCGCATTCTCTCCACGCCCACACATACCTACTGTGTCTTTTGCTATCGAGCCGCCCAGCCTTTTTACCCACGCACACATGCCTTCCGTGCCCTTCTATGCCACGCACCCTTCACATGCTTGCTCGACATATGCACACGTGCATGACATGCTATTTTGTGCTTGTGATTTTGAGCTTTTTGGAGCAGGGTTCTCATGTTGAGACCCACAAAATAAATCGCTCAGACGAGATGAGCATACTCTCTGATTTTCAGAGTGGAGGTGCCATGTTCTGGACCCAGCGTTCTTGGTATCGAGCACAGAGCTCCAATTTGGTACGTTCTCACGATGCATTCTGATCCGCTGCTCGGTCGAGGCCGCGACAGCCGAGGTCTCGTTGGTTGAGGCCAAGACGATGCTGAGGTCCGCATTTCCGCACCACTGTAGATGGCGGCCATTTCTCTGCGGTTTCCAGAAATGTTTGCGCGGTATCCAGACCGTGCTCAGGGACGGAGTCGAGGATGGAGACGAAGATTTTAGAAATCCTTGACCAGCAGCTCCAGCCGTGCGGGATGCGGTTTACAAATTGGGCATTGCCCAGGAGTGTAAGGTTGCATGAAGCATGTATCCGGGGTATACACGAAGGAGAGTACCCTGTATGTCAGAGGCATATATATGGCTCGAGTACCCGGAAAGCCAGACTTGCGGTTTAGCGGGCCTTCACCGAGGTCTTCCCCAAGTTCACGGCCGTCCGCGACGCGTATGAATGCGTCAAGGGTAGGGTGCATATGGGGGAAAAGATCAGATGAAGAGGAAATTGATTTCGTGGGGGACACAGAGTAGGGGCTCGAGACTTCATTTCCATTAACGTGTCGCAGTCATCATCAAAGACATCTGACCAAAGCACAGTGGTGAGCCCCACGTCGTTGTCCTCCTCGTCAGATTCGAGTGCAGGTGCGTGAGTAACCGGCGCTGCGCCTGTCGCTGTTGTCGCTTTCTCACTCGCTGCCCTCCCAGGCATGCGCTCGGGCGTGGGCGCAGGTTCTGAGCAAAGAGTAGCTTCCACAAGAGCAGCAAGTACATCGAGGGCACGTATGAGATGTGCATACGAAATACACATTTCATGAACATGCCCAGCCCAGAACAACATGCCCAGCCCAGAACATGCCCAGAACATGCCCTCATGTTGTGCTTGAAGCAACATGCCCAGCCTGGGAATGTTCTGGGCATATTCTGGGCTGGGCATCTTGTGCTTGAAGCGCTTGAGGATGGGGATGTGGAAGGCTGGGTCGGCCAAGAGATCCTGACCCACTTTCCATCCCGAGGAGTTCGACCATGTTCTTGAGATTCGTGAGACGATCATCCATCCTGTCGAAGCGGGTTGCTGCGAGTACTGCTGTGGCGTCTTCTAGGTTTTCAGCAGGCTTATTTTCTGCGTCACTTGGCCCCACCAGATGTAGCCAGTAGAACTTTTTCTCCCACCGTGCTCTCTGGTCCTTTGGCCAATTTGAGATGACATCTGATGTGATTTCCGCCCATGTCTTCTTAATCTGCTG
>Ga0315899_10003339_pt1 | contig 17499 bp, 14 predicted proteins | sample LakEriMetagenome_2_FD_203518 | JGI IMG/M metagenome (GOLD analysis project Ga0315899, IMG submission 203518) | Freshwater fungal communities from buoy surface, Lake Erie, Ohio, United States - Buoy 4 MA112 | ecosystem: Environmental > Aquatic > Freshwater > Lake | place: USA: Lake Erie, Ohio... | reverse complement strand
TGGCGCTCATCAAGCAATTCAAGCCGCGAGGAAGAATTGCGTTATGGCACCCAACTGGTGGTGAACCAGTCGCAGGAAGCCTGCTTCATCAAAGGAGGGCAGCTGCTGGATGTTTTCGGGCCCGGCACACATACCTTGTCCTCCAAAAATCTTCCAATTCTTTCCAGTCTTATCGGCCTCGCCTTTGGTGGTGACAGTCCATTCAAAGCCGAAGTTTATTTCATCAATAAGGCCGTATCGATGGATGCCAAATTCGGGCTGATTCCTTTCAATATGCTGGAGCCTAACTTCAAGGTTCCCATTCCTGTGACCAGCCGGGGAAGTTTTGCCCTCAGTGTTGCCGACAGCAAGCTGTTTTTGAATAAAATCGTAGGTACTGTCCCTGATTTTGAGACCAGAACACTGGCCCAGTTTTTTCGCGGGGTGATTGTTGAAACTGTGAAGAATGCCATTACAAAAATTGCCAAAGAACAAAAACTAAGTCCTTTGGAACTGGAATCGATTGTATATGAAGTTGGCAATGCCGTACGTGGACTGATGGCAAATACAATCAAAGAATATGGTCTTGAGTTGAAACTCTTCAATATTGAGGCGATTCCTGTGGTGGATGAGGATGATCGGGTAAAGGATATTGTGGAGCAATACCAAAAACTAATGGCTGAAGACGCTGCAGAACGGATGAGGCTGAAACGCAGGGCTGAAAACCTGGAGGTTTACAAGCTGGAAAGAAGTTTTGACACCTCAGAAAAAGTAGCAGAAAATATGGGTGGAGGATTGGGTGGAGACGGAGGCAATTTAATCGGCACCATGGTGAGCATGGGAATGGTGAACCCGCTGGCCAATCAAATGGGCAATATCATGCAGAGCAGCAATCCAAATCCTCAGCATACAACAATCAATAACGAAGCCGTATTTGAAGACCTAAAAAAGCTTGGCGAACTGAAGACCGCAGGAATCCTCACGGATCAAGAGTTCAATGACAAGAAAAAAGAGCTGCTGTCCAAGATCAAATAGTATAGTAACGACGAAAAAAATCCAATGTTTAAAAAACCATTTTCATTCCAAGGACGAATCAGGAGAACAGAATACGGGCTCAGCATGATTATTTCGACTTTTAGCTGGTTTTTTATCTTACTGTTCACTGTATTCACATTCGGAATCGGATTTTTTCTATTTGTACCGCTATTCATTTTTCAATTGGCCCAGGGAACAAAAAGATGTCATGATATGGGCAATAGCGGGTGGTGGCAACTGATTCCATTTTATCCTATCATCATGTTGTTTCAGGAAGGAGATCCGGGCCCAAATAAATATGGAGACAATCCAAAAAATGACACCACAGGCAACAACTCATACTACAATACCAATAAACAGGCATTGGTCATACCCGAGAAATGCCCACATTGTAAAAATCCCAATAGCAATCGCATCAGACTTTGCGAATGGTGCGGTGGTCAGATTTGTTAGTTGAATCAAAAATCCTTCAACATGAAAAAAATATTGCTTTTTACAGCACTGATATTGATTCTGATCAACACCTCCATTGGTTTAGTTTATCAAAATTACGCCATCCACAAAGTACTATTCGCAGACATAAGCATCGTCCTCACCTTCGTCATGTTATACATCTCAGCTAGCATACAGACTTCTGATGGTTTCAGGATAGGATATGCAGGTTTACTGGGTTTTACCGGACTTGCCAGGTTCATCTGTGCAATGATGTTGGGCCAAGAAGTGAAAAACAGTATCAGCCTAGTTGTATTCCTTATTCTATTTGGCATTGAATGCATCGCTCTCATGGCGACTTACACCATGAGAAACAAATGATACAGTGTTTTAACCCCCTTTATCTCAATTGCTTTTATCTCTCATTGTTAACTGATGAAAGTAATTTGATTTCCCCTTACTTTGCAACGTGCAATTCAAAGACATTATAGGACAAGACGTCATCAAAACAAAACTGCTGGACATGTACAGTCAGCAGCGACTGAGTCATGCCATGCTTTTTTTAGGCAGAGAGGGGTCAGGCGCACTCTCTTTGGCCAGAGCCTTTGTGCAATACATCGTCTGCGATAAACACCGCCCCCAACCTCCGAGCACAGCTTCATTGTTTGGTGAACCGGAACAAGAGGATTCAGATACAGTATTAACCGATTCCTGCGGCCAATGTCCCTCATGCAAGAAAGCAGCAGCAATGGCCCACCCCGACATCCATTTCTCTTACCCTACTATCAGCATCAAAAAAGACCGGCCTACCCTTTCCACTGATATGATCGTGGAATGGCGAAAATTTATGGACGAACAGCCTTATGGTAATGCTTACGACTGGTTACAGCATATCGATGCCGAAAACAAACAAGGCAATATCAGTTCGGCCGAGTGCCTGGACATCATCCGCAAGCTAAGTCTCAAAAGTTTCGAATCTGAATACAAATTTCTGATAATGTGGATGCCAGAGATGCTGGGCAAAGAGGGCAATAAATTGCTTAAACTCATTGAGGAACCTCCAGCCAAAACGATCTTCATTCTTGTGGCAGAAAATGAACAACTTGTTTTGCCCACCATACTTTCACGTACCCAGCTGGTGAAAATTCCATCACTCAGCAACCATGAGATTGAAAATGGGTTGATCTCCCGCTACCAGGTGGAATCTTCAAGAGCCAAGCAGATTGCACTCATGTGTCAGGGGAATTTCAACGAAGCCCTTCACCAACAACTGCATTTGGAAGACAACTGGGAAACTACGCTGAGAGATTGGATGAACACTATTTTAAAAACCGGTCCGGCAGCACAAGTAAAATGGGTGGAAGAGGTGGCAAAAATCGGCAGGGAAAAACAAAAACAGTTTTTACTTTATTTCAACCACACATTGCAGCACGCCGTGAAAATAAGTGTGATGGCCGAAAATATCACAGACTTTGACGGTGTGGACGATAAGCAGCAAGGCATGCTGGATTTTGCCGCCCGCATGGGCAGGCTCTGTAATCTCGCCCAGCTCGAAGCCATCATCACCGAAATCGACCGTGCCGCCTACCAAATCGAACGCAATGCTAACGCCAAAATGCTGTTTCATGCACTCACCATCAGACTTTATCATATAATTAGCAACAAATCATTAATTTTGATGCCGTAAGCAATGCCGGCGTTTTTGTTTTGTAAAGCTCCGAATCGGCATTGGACATTATTTTTCATACATTAAAGTCAATATATGGGTTGTGGAAGTTGTGGCACCGGAAACGATGGTGCACCGGGCGGATGTCAGAGTCATGGTAATTGTGCCAGCGGCGGATGTAACCGGATGAATGTATACAATTGGCTGTCTAATCTCCCATTCAGCGATCCTGAGAGCAACTGCAAAATTGTTGAGATCAGTTTCAACAACGGCAGTCGCAAGGATTATTTCAAAAACACTACGGTTCATTATTACACCAAAGGCGACATGGTGGCTGTGGAGGGTGTGAATGGATTTGATGTGGGCATGGTCAATCTCACTGGAGAACTTGTTAGATTACAACTGAAGAAAAACAACATTGACGAAAAGAGTCCCGAACTCAAGAAAATACTTCGCAGAGCTACAGAGCAGGATATAGAGAAAATGATAGAATCCAAGGCAAAAGAAGCACAGATGCTGATCAGAAGCCGTGCGATAGCCAGGATGCTGAAGCTGGACATGAAAATAGCAGAAGTGGAAATACAAGCCGATGGCAGAAAAGCCACCTATTTCTACATAGCCGACGATCGTGTTGATTTTCGTGAACTCATCAAATTATACGCCGGTGAATTCAAAGTGAAAGTGGAGATGAGGCAGATTGGCGCACGTCAGGAAGCCGGAAAAGTTGGCGGCATCGGCAGCTGCGGCAGAGAGTTGTGTTGCAGTACGTGGCTCACTGATTTTAAAAGCGTCAATACCAATGCAGCACGCTACCAGAGTTTGAGCATCAACCAAACGAAGCTTAGCGGACAATGTGGCAGATTGAAATGCTGTCTCAATTATGAACTGGACACATATCTTGATGCCCTACAAAATTTCCCCAACGACTGCGACGTACTTGAAGTTGCCAAAGGACGGGCTTTCCTTGCAAAAAAAGACATCTTCAAAAACCTGATGTGGTATACATTACCCGACAGCAACAAACAGTATCCGCTGACCATCGAAACGGTTAATAGAATCAAAAGCCAGAACAGACAAGGCATTAGACCTGAAGAACTGGAAACAGCAGAAGTTTCCGGAAACAAGCCAAAAGAAGTGGAACCCGAATATGCAGATCTGGTTGGACAAATCAGTTTGAAAACGCTGGAAAGAACCACCAGAAGAAGAAGAGACAAGGAGCGGAACCAGCAACAACAAAACAGAAGAACCCAAGGCAGTGGTACCTCTGCGAATGCACCACAACAAAGAAGCGGCAACCCTGGTGGACAAGGCCAGCAGAGCAGTGGCAGAAAAGAATCAAATCCACGGCCCGAAGGCAGCAACAGGCCGCAAGGAGGAAGACCGCAACAGGGCAACAGACCCTTCAGAGGAGGCAACAGGCCTTCCGGCAACAGACCTCAGAAACCGTAAGCATTGGATTCCTATCAACTCAATTTTTTCAGGCAGCATTATAAGTGTCAATCATTGTAACCGATATCACCAAAAAATTTGATGAGCAAGTTGCTGTCAATAAACTCAGTTTCAACATAGGCAAAAATGAAATTGTGGGTTTTCTTGGGCCGAATGGTGCCGGAAAATCGACCACGATGAAAATGCTCACCGGCTATTTGCAACCTGATTCAGGAAAAATAAACATTTGTGGGTTACCGGTGACAACCAACAGTGACGAAGCTAAGCACAAAATCGGCTATCTTCCAGAATCCAATTCACTATATCTGGACATGTATGTAAGAGAATACCTCCATTTCATTGGCGGTATACATCATCTGAAAGACATTAAATCTGCTGTGGCTGATGTCATTGCGCTTGTCGGCCTGAGGCCTGAGGCCTCAAAAAAAATCGGACAACTGAGCAAAGGATACAAACAACGTGTAGGACTTGCAGCCGCACTTGTGCATAATCCTGAAGTGCTGATTTTGGATGAACCTACATCAGGACTGGACCCCAATCAGATTATAGAAATCAGGGAAGTTATCCGAAATCTTGCAAAAGAAAAAACAGTTTTGTTTTCCTCACACATCATGCAGGAAGTGGAAGCCCTTTGCAAAAGAGTGATCATCATCCACCAGGGCAACATGGTTGCAGATGCTTCACTTGATGAGCTAAAAAAGCAACATGCAGGTGCAGGCGCAGTCTTTGTACGATTCAAAAACGAAATGACCGCCAACCAACTTCAATCGGTCCTGCGCTTGGATGTATTGCCCAAAAGTGATGAGCATGGGTTTTTGATAACAGCTGCAGAACCCGATCAACTAGTGCGCCAAATCATGTCCACCTGCATTGCAGAAAAATGGGATCTGATTTCCATCGATACAGAAGTCAATAGTCTTGAGCGTATTTTCAAAAAACTTACAGATAAATAATTTCGGTGATTGCTTAATTTTGCATTCGAATTATTTTTTGATCTTTTCATATCAACACAATTATAACAATGAGCTACATCGCCTCCATCCATGCCAGACAAATTTTAGACAGCCGTGGCAACCCCACCATAGAAGTGGACGTATTAACCGAAAATGAAAGACTGGGGAGAGCCGCAGTACCAAGCGGTGCCAGTACAGGTATACACGAAGCTGTTGAACTGCGCGACAACAACAAAAAAGTATACCTCGGCAAAGGTGTACTCAAAGCGGTGAAAAATGTAAACACGGTCATGGCAGACAAGCTGCTCGGATGGGATGTAGCAGATCAAACAGGCATTGATGAAATGATGATTGCGATGGATGGTACAGCCAACAAAAGCAAACTCGGTGCCAATGCCATGCTTGCCATAAGTTTGGCTGTAGCAAAAGCTGCAGCGCTGGAAGCCAATCTGCCTTTGTACCGATATATCGGCGGCACCAATGCGCGTGTATTACCCATACCGATGATGAATATCCTCAATGGCGGAGCACATGCCGACAACAAAATAGACTTCCAGGAATTCATGGTGATGCCAATCGGTGCAAAAAGTTTCAGTGAAGGATTGCAGTGGGGAGTGGAGATTTTTCATGCATTGAAGTCTGTATTGAAGAAAAAAGGATACAGCACCAACGTAGGAGATGAAGGCGGTTTCGCGCCCAATATTCAAAGCAACGAAGAAGCCATTGAAACCGTACTTACAGCCATTCAGGCAGCAGGATACAAACAAGGCAGCCAGGTTGCTATTGCCATGGATGCAGCAAATAGTGAACTCTGGAATGCCAAAGAAAAAAAATATATCTTCCATAAAAGCGACGGCAAGAAAATGACCAGCGAACAACTGGTAAAGTACTGGGAGAATTGGGTGCGTCAATATCCGATCATTTCCATCGAAGACGGCATGGCCGAAGATGACTGGAAAGGTTGGAAAATGCTAACCGATACCATCGGCAGCAAATGCCAGTTGGTGGGAGACGATCTTTTTGTGACCAATGTCAACCGCTTGGAAAGAGGCATTAAGGAAAATACGGCTAATGCCTTGTTGGTGAAAGTGAACCAAATCGGCACCTTGACAGAAACCATCAATGCGGTATCTATGGCTCAAAACAATGGTTATAACACTATCATGAGTCATCGCAGCGGAGAAACTGAAGACAACACTATAGCGGACCTTGCTGTGGCTTTGAATTGCGGACAAATCAAAACAGGTTCAGCATCTCGCAGCGACAGAATGGCCAAATACAACCAATTGATACGGATAGAGGAAATGCTCGCAGGAGGGATTTATCCTTCAGGAAAAATCAAGTTTGGTAAATAGTTACTGTTAATATTTCGCGGAATTCACGAAGCAATTCTTTTTTTAGTGTAAATTGTAGCAAGAAAATTGATCCAATCACTTGATGAACAAATTTAAATACATATTCAAGAGCAAGTATTTTCTGGTCGTCGTTGGTTTTTTTGTATGGATGTATTTTTTCGACGAAAAGGATTGGAGATCCGTATCGGCAAAAAAGTCCAAACTGGATTCCTTGGAGCTCACGCATCAAAAAATGGAGGTGAGCATCGCTGCAACAAAAGCAGAACTTTATCAGTTGCAGTCCAGTGCGAGCAACATTGAAAAATACGCTAGAGACAAATACATGATGAAAAAAGCAAATGAAGACGTATTTCAGGTAGATATTCCTTAAAATAAGTGGCCTGCTGCATAATAAAAACCGAAACAGGCCGTTTATAATGTCGGATAAGGATAAATTATTTAACTTAAAGATCAAACTGCCTATGCACAGCTTCACTTCCGAAGACCTTCTGCTATACATTTATGGCGAAACTTCCACGCAAACCACTGCCGCAATCAAAGCCGCACTTCAAACCGACTGGAGTCTGCAGGAAAAATTCAATCTGTTGAAAGCTTCTATAGAGGAACTAGATACAATTAGTTTTTCTCCTGACAATCAATCAGTTGAGAATATCATGAACTATGCCGAAAAAGCGGTTGAAGAAACCACAGAAGCATAATTTTTAAAATATCAAACCAGCCCGCCCGACAATGGCGGGTTTTTTTATGACCAAGAAAGAACGTTATAAAGCAATCCTGGATTATTTCTCTAAGAATAATCCGGAAGCCGAAACCGAGTTGCATTATCAAAATCCGTTTCAGCTCCTTGTAGCCGTCATGCTGTCGGCACAATGCACAGACAAAAGGGTCAACATCGTCACACCCATGCTGTTCAATAGATTTCCTGATGCCAAAACGATGAGTCGCTCTGATGAGGCGGAGATTTTCAGTCTGATTCGTTCGATTTCTTACCCCAACAGCAAGTCTAAACACCTGCTGGCAACATCCAAAATCATTGATAGTCAATATAATGGAGAAATTCCTATGGCAGTGGATGCTTTGGTTAAATTGCCTGGCGTAGGCAGAAAAACTGCCAATGTGATCACTTCAGTCCTTGATCAACAACCCAATATGGCTGTAGATACTCATGTATTTAGGGTAAGTGAAAGAATCGGACTCACCACCAGAGCAAAGACACCCTTGGCGGCTGAAAAACAACTATTGAAATTCATTCCGGCGGAACTGGTTCATGTGGCACATCATTGGTTGATATTACATGGCAGATACACCTGCACAGCAAGAAGTCCAAAATGTGAGATTTGTGATTTGAAGAAATATTGCCAATTTTTTGAAAAGGAAGAAAGACGCAGATTAAAATCTGAAAAAAAATCGTTTAATTTGTAGGCGTATTTGCATTTTTAAGAACTCAATTAAAGTGTGCTGAATGAAAAGAATTTTCTTGGTGGCTAGTATAATGTGCGGACTTATGTCGATGTCCAAACTTTCGCAAGCCCAATACTATTTTTACAACGACTCTTACTATGACAACCCTGTCATGTTTGAAATCGGTGGTTCAGCCGGAGCCATGAACTGCCTGACAGATTTAGGCGGTAACGAAGGCATAGGCAAAAGATTTGTCAAAGATTTAAATTATGGTAAAACTACCATGACAGGCGGTGCTTACCTTGGTGTGATGTATAAAAATGCCATAGGCGCCAGAATTGAAGCGGCATTTGGGAAAGTGAGTGCAGACGATGCGATACTCTCTGATGTGCCTGTAACTGATATTGCCAGAACCAGATTCAATAGAAATCTGAATTTCCAAACTGACATCACAGAGTTTTCATTGATGGCAGAAGCGCATCCATTTTTCCTTTTCATCGACTGGGAAAGTCGTGATGATGAGCCACCAAGATACTCTCCATATTTCCTTGCTGGCGTGGGCTATTATTCATTCAACCCACAGGCAAAAGTTGGGAGTAAGCTGATCGATTTGCAACCATTGAGTACAGAAGGACAAGGCCTGAAAGAATATCCTGACCGACCTGTATACAAACTCAGGCAAGTCAATTTCCCTTTGGGCGCCGGTGTAAAATTCGAATTATCACCTATTCTGAATCTTCGTGCGGAATTTGTGTACAGAGTGCTCACCACCGATTACCTGGATGACGTAAGCAAAACCTACATCGACCCTTCTGCATATGCCAACAATGGTTTCGCAGGTACAAGACTTCAAAACGCACTGCTGTTGAACTACAGAGAAATCAACGGCCAAAATACCCAGCCGGGCGGAAAACGCGGAAGCCCAACACAAAACGATGCTTTTTTCTCATTCAACATCAAATTAGGTATCAATCTGGGCAGACAAGCCATCAATTGATTTTGAAAATAAGAAAATAAAAAAAGGGACCTTTTCAGTCCCTTTTTTTTATGTGATTTTCTTAATACTTTTCTTTCACAAACTGCACCAATTCGGATTTGGTGATTGGAACACCCATGATTTTATTGTACCCTTTTGCATCTACAAGATACTCATCTCTGATGATGCGGATGAGTTGTCCGTTATTGATTTCGGGAATGAGTACATGTTCGAATTTTGAGATGATATCGCCGAGATTTCTGGGGAAAGGTCTGATGTATCGGAGATGCGCATGTGAAACATCCACGCCGGAATTCCTGAGTTCAATACAGGCACTTTTGATGGCCCCATAAGTACTGCCCCATCCGATTATCAAAATTTTTCCGCTACCACTTCCGCTGTCCAATTGTTGTTCAGGGACATATTGTGCGATACGATCTACTTTCTCCTGGCGAAGTTTGACCATGAATTCGTGATTGGCAGCATCATAGCTGATATTGCCGGTGATATGTTGTTTTTCCAAACCCCCGATACGATGTTCCAAACCCGGTGTTCCAGGCACAACCCAGGGTCGGGAAAGTTTTTCGTCTCTTTGATACGGTTGAAATTTCTCTTCATCCTCGAGCAGTGATTGCTTGAATTTTACTTTGATTTCAGGCAAAGCAGCCTCATTAGGAAACTTCCAGGGCTCAGCACCATTGGCGATGTAACCATCGCTGAGTAGAATCACAGGCGTCATGTGTTCCATGGCGATTCGTGATGCTTCATAAGCCGCATCAAAGCAATCGCTAGGTGTGGATGCTGCAATAACGGGTAATGGGCACTCGCCATTTCTGCCATAATAAGCTTGCAGCAAATCGCTCTGTTCGGTTTTCGTGGGCAATCCCGTACTCGGGCCACCTCTTTGTATGTCGCAGATCAGCAAGGGAATTTCAAGCATGACGGCCAGTCCGATGGCTTCTGTTTTCAAGGCCATGCCCGGACCGGAAGTGGTAGTTACGCCTATGGCACCACCATAACTGGCACCAATAGCCGAAGTAATAGCGGCGATTTCATCTTCTGCCTGAAATGTTTTTACACCAAAGGTTTTGTGTCTGCTGAGTTCATGTAAAATATCGGAGGCCGGCGTAATTGGATAACTGCCAAGAAACAAAGGAAGTGAAGCTTTTTGTGAGGCAGCGATCAATCCGTATGCCAATGCCTGATTGCCCATGATGGAACGATAAGTTCCTGGTTCCATCTTCGCTTTTGCGACGGAGTATCGACTGGTAAAGGTTTCTGTGGTGTCGGCATAATGATATCCGGCCTGCAGGGCTTTGATATTGCTGTCCAGAATCTCCTGACGTTTGGAGAATTTTTCGGTAAGAAACGCGATCGTGTTGTTCATATCGCGGTTATACATCCAATAGAGGAACCCTAATACGAACATGTTTTTGGCACGGTCTTTTTCTTTGGTGCCCAAATGAAAATCTTTAAGCGCCTCACGGGTCATTTTGGTGACATCCATCTTGATGACCTCATAGTTGTCGAGAGAATGATTCTCCAAAGGATGATCGCCCTCGGCATAATTGGCAAGTCGAAGATTCTTGGCATCGAAGCCGTCAATGTTGACGATAATCTTTCCGCCTTTTTTCAAGGCAGACAAATTGACTTTGAGTGCAGCAGCATTCATAGCCACCAATACATCATATTCATCTCCCGGTGTGTAAATTCTGTCGCTGCTAAAGCGGAGCTGAAAACCGCTCACGCCGGGCAGTGTTCCTATCGGAGCGCGGATTTCCGCAGGAAAATCAGGAAAGGTCGCCAGATCCAAACCCAGCAGCGCTGAGTTGTTGGTGAATTGTGTTCCTGTCAACTGCATACCATCGCCGCTGTCACCTGCAAACTTGATGACTACTTCCTGAATATTGTCTTGTTGTAAACTCATGCCTGATTTCTTGTCTGATTGTGATTTTATCGATCAACTATCAGGTGCAAAGTTACGGCATCCGGACAAGAAGAAACCCTGAAAAAAGATACAATCGTGGAATACATTTCGATTGAATGAATTAGGTTTGTGTAAACGAAAGGCATGCAAGATATTTTTGATTTCCTTACTCCTGTTGACCTGTTTTCAATCAGTGGAGAAACCACATACACGGATGGTCAATTTGCCAAACATATAGAGATTTATACCGACCAGATTCCCGACATGGAAGGCGTTGAACTAGTGATTATGGGCATTGGCGAAAACAGAGGCAAAGATTTGACGGCAAAGGAATCTACGGCACCGGATGCCATACGCAAACAGCTGTATCAATTGCATTGCTGGCATGAAGAACTTAAAATTGCTGACATCGGCAATATCATCAGAGGAGCACAGATCAACGACAGTTATGCAGCCCTTCAGACAGTGCTTGCAGAACTCATCAGCACCGGAAAAAAAGTATTGATATTAGGTGGCTCGCATGATCTTACATTAGCGCAATGCGGTGCTTATAAAAACCTGAATCAAATCATTGAGGCGTCTTGTATTGACGCCCTCATCGATCTAAAAGGAGACAGCATCCTCCGGGATGAGAATTTTCTACTGGACATGCTCACCGGCGAACCGAATATGGTCAAAAATTACAACCACATCGGTTTTCAAAGTTATTTTGTACATCCCAGGCTCCTTGAAACCATGGACAAACTTCGGTTTGATTGCTATCGCGTAGGTGTGGTCAGAGAAAATATTGAGGAAATGGAACCAGTGTTGCGCAATTCTCATCTGGTAAGCTTCGATCTCGCTGCATTAAAAAACAATATTGTTCCCACCAAATGCATCAGCCCAAATGGATTCACCGGTGAAGAAGCCTGCAGCCTCTCACAGTTTGCCGGCAGCAGCAGCAATCTCAGCAGCTTCGGCATTTATGGTTATGTTCCCGAAAATGACCCTCAAGGTATTGCAGCCATGCAGGTAGCACAGATGATCTGGTATTTCATCGATGGCATACAGAAAAATAAAATAGAGGCCAATCTCAACGAAACGGCTTTGTTCAATGAATTTCATGCTTGTTTTGCAGATATCGACTCTGTATTCCTTCAAAGCAAAAAAACCGGTCGCTGGTGGATGCAGCTTCCCGATAAAAGTTTCATCGCCTGCAGCCATAGCGATTATGTAAAAGCAAGCCATAACGACATACCAGAAAGATGGCTGCGATCACAAGAACGTGCCGTTTAACTTGAATCTTCACTGATGCCTATTCTTCTTCGTTACAAACCAACAACACTATTGCTGCTGGGATTTTATTGCGTTTGTTTATCTGCCTGTGGCCCGCAAATGAAACTCACACGTATAGCCAAGCATACACTTTGGTCTGACAATCTGCTGAACAATGCACATATAGGCATTTCGGTCTATGATGCCCATCAATCAAGAACAATTTTCCGCCATCAAGACAACAAACTGTTCATTCCTGCCAGCAATGTGAAACTCATTACGATGTATGAAAGCATGAAGCATTTGGATGATACGCTTACCGCCTTTCAATACTATGAAACACAAGACAGCCTGTTTGTCATACCAACGGGAGACCCAACAATACTTTCATCAGATTTTGACAATGATCCTGCATTTGAATTTTTGAAAGACGCTGCAAAGCCTATTGTTTTTTTGCAACCGACAAAGCTTCCTCAAAACTATGGTCGCGGCTGGATTATAAATGATCGGCAGGAATCTTACATGCCGGAAAGAAATTTGTTGAATGTTCATAAAAACCTCGCCACCATACGAATTTCCCGAGAAAACAATGTGATCCGGTCAAATAGTTTTCCATCTAATCTTTCGGTAGAAAAAGACACTGACCTCTTCGACTCCACTCGCTCCTACATCAGAAGAAGCGAAAACGAAAACAAGTTTTATTATTTCCTGCATTCAAATGACAGCATTTGCGAAGCTGAGATACCATTAATTTCCCGCGACATGGAAACTGCGGTTGAAACTTTGTCTTCTCTGTTGCCTCGAGTGTCTCATCAAATCCCAAAAAAAGCAGTTCATCAATCTTTTCATGAGGTTAAGTCGCAACCTCGGGATTCTGTATTGAAATTCATGATGCATCACAGTGATAATTTTTATGCAGAGCAAATGCTGATGATGTCAGGCATGAAAGCTTTCGGGACTTGTGATGAAGCTGAATACCTGGAAAAACTGATGAACAAAGACCTTCTGGATCTTCCACAACAACCCAGGTGGGTCGACGGCTCAGGCTTGAGTCGTTACAATCTTTGCTCTCCTGCAGATTTGGTTACAGTTCTTTCAAAAATAAACTTTGAATTTGGCGAAAATAAAATCAAGCAATTATTGCCCACCGGTGGAGAAGGAACACTAAAAAATATGTTGACCGCCGATGCTGAACACCTCTTTGCCAAATCCGGCTCCATGAGCACCGTTTATTGTCTGAGTGGAATGATGATCGCTGCCAAAGGAAAAAAGCTTTTCTTTTCCATCATGATCAATAGCTACATGGGCAACAGCAAAATTATGAAACAACGCATCGGTGATTTTTTACATCTCGTACGGATGTCCTATTAATCACCTACCAAATAATGTATTCAGTTCGTCTTTCTGAAAATTCATGAAAGTAGGTTTGCCCGAAGGCGTGGCTAGCGGTGAGGCACAATCGAACAATTCCTTTACCAAACTTTGCATTTCTTTTTGACCGAGAACCGTTCCGGGCTTCACAGCATGTTGTGCCGACATGGAACGTAACAGTTTTTCGCGTGTGCTGAATTTGAGTTCGCTGCTGAAATGCTTGAATTGTTCAAGTATCTGCTCAATAGCATTTTTTTCATTGCCCGACATTACATCTGCCGGTGTTCCTTGAATAACAAAACTGTTTTTGCCGAATGGTTCAATGTGATAGCCCAGCTCTTTCATGTCTGATAGAAGTTCGGTTAAAATCAGTGCATCTGCCGGCGAAAGATCGATGGTGGCAGGGAAAAGGCTCTGCTGCACCGGCATCGGAACACCTAATAATGCCTGTTCATATTTTTCGAAGAGAATGCGTTCGTGGGCATTCTGCTGATGAATGACCATGAAGCCATCTGCTTTCTGCACGACTATGTATGACTGGTGCAGTTGAAGCATCGGCTGTTCGGGCAGGTAATCATGATGTAAATGCGCTTCGGTGCGTATGCCTGTCGTCGGATCATTTGAATTTTTGGTTGTGGCGGGTTCATAAAAATCCTTCCAGTGTTTGAGCTGGCCGGAGCCTTCGATACGATGCGCCTGTCCTTTTTGGGTGAAGGTTCTGAAGAGCGAAGAGGATGCGGTTTGCTCACGTTGCTGATCGGTGACCGGCTTACTGATGGCATCGAGCTTTTCCATATTCGGATCCAGTTCGAAATCGAGTGTGGGCGTGATGCTGAACTGCGCCAATGCATGTTTGACCGCAGACTGCACAAAAGCGTATACGATTTTTTCATCATCAAACTTGATTTCCTGTTTGGTGGGATGCACGTTGATATCTACCTGCGCAGGATCGAGGTCGATGAAAAGCGCATACATGGGGAAGCTCTCCTTGGGCACCATTTCCGCGAAAGCGTTCATGATCGCATGGTTGAGGTAGGAGCTTTTGATGAATCTGTTGTTGACAAATAAAAACTGATCGCCGCGGGTTTTCTTGGCTGTTTCAGGTTTGCCTACAAATCCGGTGATGTTGAGATAATCCGTTTCTTCGTGTACAGGTACCAGTTTGGCGTTGTAATGATTGCCCAATATCTGCACAATCCGCTGTTTGAGATTGCCTTTGGACAAATGAAAAACCTCTTGGCCGTTGGAATACAAAGAAAAAAACACATCTGGAAAAGCCATGGCCACGCGTGTAAATTCGTCGACGATATGCCTGAGCTCGGAGGTGTTGCTTTTAAGGAAATTTCGCCTGGCCGGCACATTGAAAAATAAATTTTTCATGGCGATGCTGGTGCCCGTATTCACGGCCGCAGGCTCTTGCATGACCACTTTGCTGTTTTCAATTTGAAGCTGTGTTCCTGCAGCATCTTCGGCACGACGGGTTTTCAATTCCACTTGCGCCACAGCAGCTATACTGGCCAGGGCTTCGCCTCTGAATCCCATGGTTTTGATGCGAAAAAGATCATCGATCTGTGTGATCTTGGAAGTGGCATGGCGCTCGAAAGCCATACGTGCGTCGGTTTCACTCATTCCTTTACCATTATCCACGACCTGTACCAGCGACTTTCCGGCATCCAACACATAAAGCTTGATTTCGTCGGCACCTGCATCCACTGCATTTTCCAGCAATTCCTTTACGGCGCTTGCCGGCCGCTGGATCACTTCTCCTGCAGCAATCTGGTTGGCAATGTTGTCCGGTAATAAATGAATGATATCTGTCAAAATCAATGTAATTTGTAGGCGAACTGTATCCCCATTCATGAAATTGAAACGGGGCGACAAAAATAACCATCTTTTCACTGAATAATTTTAAGTTATCCCATGAGGCTACTGATATTTTCTGTTTTTTTATTCACAACCTTCATTAGTTCGGCACAGCAAGTTTCCGATAGCGGAGCAAGCCGTTGGGCAGATAGCGTGTATCGCACATTGGACGACAATCAAAGAATCGGGCAGCTGATCATTGCACGACTATCTACATGGGACGGCAAAACAAAGAAAGTGACTTTTCTGAATGCACAAGTGGAGGAGTATGTAAAAAAATACAATATCGGCAGTGTCTGTTTGTTTCAGGGAGCTCCGGAAGTTCAGGCCAAAATGATGAACAGGTTGCGCCAGCTTTCAAAAACGCCGATTTTGTTTTCCATAGATGGAGAATGGGGGTTGGGGATGAGGATGACAGACAGTGTGATGGCTTTGCCGAGACAGATGATGCTCGGAGCGGTGAGCGACAGTAGTATCATTTATGATTACGGAAAAATTGTAGCGCGCCAATGCAAAAAAATGGGCATACACCTCAATTACGCACCCGTCGTGGATGTAAACAACAATCCCGATAATCCGGTGATCAATGACAGGAGTTTCGGCGAAGACAAAAACAAAGTGGCAACATTCGGTATACAATACATGAAAGGTATGCAAGACGAGGGAGTGATGGCATGTGCGAAACATTTTCCGGGACACGGCGATGTGAATGTGGATTCACATCTGGATCTACCGGTCATCAATAAATCGATGGAAGCATTGACAGCCACCGAGCTTTTCCCTTTCAAAAAAATGATCGAGGCCGGTGTAGGCTCTGTGATGGTCGGTCATTTATTTATTCCTGCAATAGATAATGAAGCCAACAGACCCACTTCGATTTCGAAAAAAAATGTTACAGATTTGTTGCGCAAACAAATGGGATTCGACGGCCTTGCCATTACCGATGCCCTCGAGATGCAAGGTGTCAAAAAATTTTTTCCGAATGGTGCGGCTTCCGTCGAATCTTTGATCGCAGGAAACGACATGCTTTGTCTGCCCGACAGCATACCGATGACTATTGAAAAAATAAAGAAAGCCATCAAAGCCGGCAAACTCAGATGGAGCGATGTCGAACACCATTGCAAACGAGTGCTTCTAGCCAAATATCAATTTGTGAAAGATGCCTATGTACAAACTGACACTGCATTGTTGACAAAAAACCTGAATGCAGAAGTTGCAGGCATGAGAAGGCGTGTGGCTGAAGCTGCCATCACATTGGTTGCCAAAGAAAACAGAAATTATTTTCCATTCACACCAGATAAAAATGAAAAGATTGCCTACATCGGTATTGGCTTAAAAAACAAAAACAATTTTGCCAACCTGATGCAAAATGAATTTGGCGCAACAGTATTCACGTTTGATTATACTTCAAAACGAAAAAGCGCTATTGATTCGTTGTTGACACAATTGAGGTCAGGATACAAACACATCATCATAGGCATTCATCAACTCAACCGTGCGCCTGCCAATAATTTTGGCATGAGCAATGAGGCAGTGACACTGGTGAGCCAATTGCAACAACAAACAGACTGCATTACCTTCTTGTTTGGTAATGCCTACGCTGCAAAAAACTGGTGCAGTGCTCCCAATCTTGTCATCTGTTATGAAGATGACAGTATCGTTCAGCAAACAGCTTTTGATTTATTGAAAGGTAAACTGTCCTACAAAGGGAAATTACCTGTGACAGTCTGTGAGCCATTTCATTATGGATACGGACTCACTGCTTTTACAAAAATACCTGAGACACAGTTGCTCCCTGCCCAGCAGATTGCCTATATCGATTCGACCATTGAAGATGC
>Ga0315899_10003337_pt1 | contig 17506 bp, 11 predicted proteins | sample LakEriMetagenome_2_FD_203518 | JGI IMG/M metagenome (GOLD analysis project Ga0315899, IMG submission 203518) | Freshwater fungal communities from buoy surface, Lake Erie, Ohio, United States - Buoy 4 MA112 | ecosystem: Environmental > Aquatic > Freshwater > Lake | place: USA: Lake Erie, Ohio... | reverse complement strand
TTGACGCAACCAAATTACCTTGCCCTCTTCGTGATCCGCAGGAAGAAAGGAGCCCAATTCACTGATGAGAATATCCAGGAGTCCATCATTGTCCCAATCAACAACTCGTAACGCAGCAGGATTGTTCACTTGTCCGAGACGAATCGGAGACGCGAATTCCTCATCAGCATAGGCAGCGAAGTAAACCCCTCCTCCTCTCATATCTGATAGGAGTAGTCCTGGCCCGAAACCAGTACCAAGATTGGTAAAATCCAAAAACGAAATCGCAGGAGAGTCAACCCCAGGTATGGAAATCTCGCTTCGATCGAACTTGGAGACCCAATCGATGTCTACGCCTGATGCGGGCTTGATCGGCAGGGTTTCCGGTGCACGAGCCGTGAAGTAACGTAGCGTGACGTCTTGAATGGGAACATCTAAATCATTTCGATCCGACGCGTAATAAAACGCGTACCCCCTTTTTACCTCGTCGTGCCACGCTCGCTTAGGAAAAGACTCGGCGGGAGGCATGGCGTGGCAATCCCCGCAGAAGGCCTTTATTTTCTGCTCGTCAAATGGAGAGATCGCGTGATCTCCCTGATTTCGATCATCGTACTTTTTAGTGTTGCAGCCAGTCTCAACAGCAAGCAGCAGACCTACAGACTGCCACAGCAACAAATGCAGCGTTCGCCATCTCGTGCGATTTTTGGTTGTTGGGTAGTGGGCAGCGTTTCGTGCCAGTTGACTAGTCGGCGACCGCATTTTTGAATTCATTTTTCAAGACTCAAAGTTGACAGCCAAGAAGGAACGTTCATTCACGAATTTCATTTTAGAGTTCCATTGTATACTGAACCCTCACATAATCCGAAACGACTGAATCGCCTCAGGTGATTATCGGTTTAACCGCAACGAAAGACAAAATTGAACTGGCTAACTTGGTTTGAATGGCTTTTGCCAGCACTGGTATCGTTGGTCGCCCTCGTTTGCTGGGTTTTGACTCTTATCGGGATGCCCGGGAATTGGGGACTCGTTATTGTAGCAGGGCTCGCGTTTTATTTCGCTGATCCCGAATCGGCGTTGCATGTTTCCTTGCCTATTTGGATTGGGATGCTGGTGGTGGCAGGCATTGGCGAGATTCTGGAGTTTGCGGCTAGTTCCCTCGGCGTTAACAAACTTGGTGGATCGAAGAAAGGGGCGATGCTAGCTGTTGTCGGATCAATCTTGGGTGCGATTGTAGGAATGATTCTCGGCGTTCCCATTCCCATCATTGGAAGCCTGGTCGCCGCCGTCGTCTTCGGTTGTTTTGGTGCTTTCGGAGGTGCGGTATTGGGTGAACGTTGGGACGGTAAGGAGTGGGAGGAAGCGATCAAGATCGGTTGGGGGGCGTTTTGGGGGCGATTGTTTGGAACAATCCTAAAAACCCTCTGCGGCACAATTCTATTGATCGCCGTTGTGGTCTCTGTGTGGATTGTCAGCATCTAGTTAGTCTTTTGTCCGGCCGCATGCTTAACGATCCTGTGTAGATCGATCTAGCCTAGCCAATTCTCGTTTAACCGCACGGGCATCGCCCTGCTTGGACCGTTCTAGCCCAGTCCGCGATTGCGCGAGTCAGTCATCATTCCCGGAAAACGAAATACAGCTACTGCACTGTTTTCACAAAGCTATCCACCAAGAACGCGCTAAATCGGAAAATTTTTGAATCCGATGCTTCACGAGCCACGAATACGCTTTTGACAGGCCAGTCCAACAAAAATGTGATTGCACGTTTGAAAACTAAATTCCTTTGAAATGAGAGTTGAAACTATGAAATTAATGCTTCGTTACCTCGCGTCCCTAACCGCTTGTGGCTTGATCGCCACCAATTGCCTTGCCGCAGATATTGTCGATACAGCCGTCTCGGCAGGAAAATTCAAGACTTTGGCTGCAGCACTGGGGGCCGCTGATCTTGTAGATGCGTTGAAGGGCAAAGGGCCATTTACTGTCTTCGCCCCGACGGACGAGGCATTTGCCAAGCTACCTGCTGGCACCGTCGAGACCTTGCTAAAGCCTGAGAACAAAGGGAAGCTCGCCGGGATATTGACATACCATGTGGTAAGCGGAAATGTTAAGGCGAAACAGGTTGTCGGGTTGAAAGGAGCGAAAACCCTTAACGGGCAACGCGTTGATATCAAGGTTGAGGACGGAACAGTTATGGTTGACACCGCGAAAGTCGTAACGACCGACATCGCGTGCGACAACGGTGTGATTCACGTCATTGATTCGGTGATCCTCCCTGCGGATAAGAATCTTGCCGAGACAGCTATTGGCGCCGGAAAGTTCACGACACTCGTGGCAGCAGCCAAGGCCGCTGGTCTGGTTGAGGCACTCGCTGGAAAAGACGCCTTAACCGTCTTTGCCCCAACCGATGAAGCGTTTGCAAAGTTGCCGGCGGGGACAGTGGAATCGTTGCTCAAGCCAGAGAATAAGAGCAAGTTGGTTGATATTTTGAAGTATCACATCGTCGCTGGCCGCGTTTACTCAGAGGATGCTGTTGCTGCTAAAACCGCGAAAACGCTTCAAGGCTCACCGATAATGGTCACGGTTTCAGATGCCGGTGCAAAGATCAACTCCTCCAACCTAGTCTCAACAGACATCGATGCTTCCAACGGTGTGATTCATGTGATCGACACAGTTTTGATGCCGCCAGGAAAACAATCGAACGCTCGGAAAACATTGGAGAACGCCGTTGCTAAGGGGGCTGTTTTGTTCAACGCAGGGCATCACGATGAATGCGCCACAGTTTACAAGAACGCAATGCAAGAATTGATGAGCACAGAAATCGACAGCTCACTTCGCTCTCACATGGTGAAGGTGCTCAATGCTGCCAACAGCACGACATGCCCGACGACTCAATCATGGACATTGCGAAATGGGATCGATCAGTTGCATCACCAGCTTGGTTCCAAGTAACGATTGATAGATCCATGGGAGTTCCCCGGGATATCATCCCTCGCTAACGCTGCGGGTTGGGTTTTCGAGGAGTCCCCAATCAAGGTTATCTCCAAGTTACGGCACTAGTATCTGTCCCTTTTTTTAAGATTGGGGCGGATACTTTTTTTGGGAAATGCTGAAATGTTACTTTCGGGACTGACGTCGAATGCAATTCAGCATTTGCCGATTTTTGTATACTGTGATTGTGCTGTTTAGTAGATGGATGTCAGTCGGCACTGATCTATACCGTGACTGTTGAATGATGGACCCGTTTTGAACCTGGAAGCTTGTTCGGAGATTGCAACTTTGAAACCCAGCATCTTGCAACGCGTGGCGGATGGAGATCACGCTGCGGTTGGCGAATGTTTGAATCAATATGGTGGCCTGGTGTGGTCTATGGCGAAACGTTTTTGTGCGGATCTTTCCGAGGCGGAAGACGCTACTCAAGAAATTTTCGTAGAGCTATGGCAATGTGCTGCACGATTTGATCCGTCCCTTGCTTCGGAGACCACGTTTATAAGTGCAATTGCTCGCCGGAGGTTGATCGACAGATTGCGTCGGCGTCGATCAATTTCTGAAGATGTTATCTCGACGGAAGAAACAATCGCTGACTTTGCTGAGATTCCTGTAGACATAGTCGAGTTGGCTGAGGATGCACAAAAAGCGGCACGCTGCCTAAGAAAACTACCCTTGGAAAAGCGTAAAGTCATAGTTTTTTCTGTTCACCACGGACTGTCCCATGTCCAAATCGCTCAAAGGCTATGCCTGCCGCTAGGAACGGTAAAGACGTTCGCGAGAAGATCGCTATTGGAAATGAGAGATTGCATGAACCGTTCCGCAGCTGTCGTCGCTAAAGGAGTAACACCATGAACGCTTTTGACGATCTGCCTGACGATGAAGATGCCTACTCCCATGATGATTCACGCGTGGCTGAACTCCTTGCTGGAAAAGTGCTTGGCGATCTATCCGAGGACGAACAAGTAGAACTTTTGGGGTTAGGCGACTCAGGTGCTGTGTCCCGAGAGGTGGAAGACGAACTCGAAGTAACTGCCGCGGCTGTATTCACAATAAAACCCCAACAGACTCTGGAGGTTGCACTGCCTGCCGAGTTGCATCAAAAAATACTCCGAAACGCTCCTGAATATCTAGTTAGGAACCGGAGCGATGCTCCTCGTTCTGCGTCTACTGAGCAACGGCTACCTGCTATGTTGGATCGTGCAGGAGCATTTAGCCCTGATATGGAAAGCAAGCCTAAGAGCATCGTTTCGCAAGCAAATCCGCAAGGAAAAACGATAAGTATTGCTCGATGGCGAGAGTCTTTTGCGTGGATCGTTTCTATTGCAGCATCTCTTTTTGCCGCATTTACATGGCAATCTCTCCAGAATAACGAGGAACCGTCTTTGCCTGGATTGCTGGAACGCCGAGGTGCACTCTTGGCAACAGCAACGGATGTACAGCAGGTCCAGTGGGCTCCAGGAAAAACTCCTTTTAACGATCCCGTCTCCGGTGATGTGGTTTGGAGCAACGAATCTCAGAATGGATTCATGAGATTTGTAGGAATGCCGATTAACGACTCGACAAGGGAGCAGTATCAGCTTTGGATTATCGATCCTGGCAGAGATGACGTGCCTATTGATGGCGGTGTCTTTGATATTGATAGCACGGGTGAAGTTATAATCCCGATCTCAGCGAAACTGCGTGTTGTTTCCCCTGTCGCTTTCGCTATTACGGTTGAAAAGCCGGGGGGGGTCGTAGTTTCGAAGCAAGAGAGACTCCCGTTGCTCGCTGCGATAGCTAAATCATGAGCCAGGGGCGAGGGGAGCGTACTTATCCCGCGTCAATCCTCCGTAGCAAAGTCGAAAGAGTTGTCGAGTCGGACTGTGGCAGTTAGAATCCGTTCGACTCGCGAACTTCTTCCTACGTGGTAGTGTCATCCTGAATGTTCGCGAAACTAAATTCGCCTTCCGCCCCTCTGCCCAAGCCCGCTTGTACGGGTTCAATCAATGCAAGAAGATCTGTTCATCAATGCGTTAGCTGAAAATCCCGCAGCAATTTCCCTCCGTGCAGAAAAACTCATTCTAGGATCAGCAAAAGGCAAGGCTGTCGTGACTTGCCGCGAACTCGCATTGGAACAATACGCGAGACTCGGGTTTTGCGAAATTAGGGCTGAGGAGAATCCGCTTCCTGGATCGTTTCGTTATTGGGGCGGCGAAGATCACGATCAGCTCTTCACTTCGTATTCTCAAGTCGTTTGGTCGGTGATTTGGAATGAATGTCGCTTGAAGGTGATCCACATTACGTGGGAGAATTCATGCGGCGGTGACCATCGAGACTGGGTGATAGCCGAATCGGTCGAAGTCGCAGATTCGTTCATCTTGGACGTAAATCGGACTACCCATGCACCGGGAAAAGCCATCCTTGTCTTTTCGGGAGGCAGATGGAATCGAAGCGAATCACTATACGCTGCTACACAATCAGCAACATTTGATAATCTGGTTCTATCAGATAACTTGAAGTCAACCATCCGAGAGGACTTCGCTGGTTTCCTTCAATCGGAAGATAAGTACAAACGATTGGGCATTGCTTGGCGACGCGGAGCATTGTTGATCGGTCCGCCAGGCAACGGCAAGACGCATTGCGTCCGCGCGCTTGTTAAAGATCTAGCAGTTTCAAGTTTGTATGTGCAAAGTCTAAGCCATCACTATTTCACGGCTGAGCAAATGTGGCAGCAGGTATTCGATCGCGCCCGTGGATTGCGTCCCTGCGTTCTAATTCTCGAAGACCTCGACTCGCTTGTCACTGAAGAGAACCGCTCGTTCTTCTTGAATCAACTCGATGGTTTCGAACAAAACCATGGATTGATTGTGTTGGCCACGACGAATCATCCCGATCGCATAGACGCAGCCATCATCGATCGGCCCAGCCGTTTTGATCGGAAGTACCACTTTAACTTGCCATCCTTTAAAGAACGACTGGAGTATTTGAGGAGCTGGCAGGAGAGGTTGGCAAGTGAGACCGGATGGTCTAGTGAAGACTTAGAGCGAATCTCGAAAGCCTGCGAAGGTTTCTCCTTTGCCTATCTGAAAGAGCTTGTGATTAGCAGCGTTATGAAGTGGATGCATGCGAATCCGAGTTCATTCGGAGACACCATGGTGTCACAAGCAGCTATCCTGGGTGGTCAAATGAAAACAGAAGCTTCCACCCAGCCACCTAGAGATGAATCACCAATCGAGTACAGCTAGCCACGGGCGATGAATCCGTCCGCACACACTCGTTATCCCTTCAACAGTCAAAGCATTAGTTTTGTTGGTTGTGACAAAAAAGAAGAGCCGTCTCGGGGGAGACGGCTCTTGAAAACTCATGTTGCAAATCTAGGACAGAATTATCTGGCAAACAAATCAGCAGCCAAAGTATCCAAATAATCATCCTCTTCGTCGTCCAGGCTGTACATCATGCTAGCGAGAGTAGATGCTGACTCATCTTCTTCTGACGAACTTCCGTACAACGCGATGTCATCATAAATGCTAGACGACCCCAACGCATTCGCACTGAATGGTAAGTCTACTAGTGGTAGATCCCCACTTCGAAGCACTAGACCATCATCAGATCCTTCTCCCTCACCTACCATGGACGAATTCGTGTTGAGGAAGTTGATTACCGTCAAAACGTCGAGAGGGTCAAGGTAGCCGTCTGCATTAACGTCGACGTAGTACTTTTCTCCTGCTTCCCCTGAACCTTCTAGCCCATTGCTAGGCAATTGACCACCTGCCCCACTGTTCAACGAGTTGATGATAATCAACACGTCTATCGGCGAAACAAACCCGTCATTGTTGACATCGTTTGCGTTACTCCAGTTGGTGAAACCACCCGATCCTGTTCCGCCACTTCCTGTTCCGCCACCACCGGTTGCTGCTGATACGATTTGAACCGAAGCTACTGAGTATCGAACTTGATTCGGCAATAGCGGAGTGGTTGGATCGAACAGAAGAGTGTCATGGAATGGTTTGACGTCAGCTGGGTCACCCACAAACGTTGCTGTACCTAAAGTCGTTCCAGCTGTGAAGTTTACAATCCATTGCAATCGTTCTGGGAATCCCAAGGGAGCACTGGTGTTGTCTTGGAACGATCCTAGCTCATTGATGAGCCCTGGAACGAAGACGTCACCCGACTTGCCTTGTCGGTAAACGCTGTCTGCGAATCCGCTGTTAAAAAAGGGAGCGAGATCGACGTTGGCCGTAACTAAGTTGTTCGAAAAAAGAATATCTTGATAGGCCGCGAATACACCTGGACGTGTTGGGCGAGGATTATCAGACTCCCGTAGATCTTTTACGAATCCACGTAGTTGGAAAGGCTGGCCAGCGACAACTTGCGTGATTGGAGTACCATTCATATTGGTGACTTGCAATCGAAGTTCAACGTCGTCGTCCGCAGTTACCTGATTAAAGTTACCAACGTTCAACGTCACGGTCGCCGTGGAGGTAAAGCCCCGCTGGTCGGTGATGGTGTATTCGAATTGGTCGGTTCCGATAAAGTTCGTGTTCGGGAGATATTGAACTCGAGCACCATTGTCGATAATGACTACTTGGCCGTTAGCCGAGGTCATTCTCGTCGATGTGACTCGAATCGGTCCGTTCGAACCAATAATGTCATTCGCTAGAACATCGATTACCGATGGCTGTCCTGCTGGTACCATTGGGATGTTTGCACCAGTCACCAAAACTGGGGAGTCATCCTTGGCGATCGGGAAATTCGTACCGTTCGGAACGATTTCCAAACGTGCCCGACCATATCGGATTTCGTCAACCGGCACCGCGCTGCTTGGTCGATTGAAAACGGTCACATCGCTCTGCGGCTTCAAGTCGGCAGGATCTGCAATAAAATCAGCTAGTCCTGCAGAGTTAGCTGTAAATAGCAATGTTGCTAGCAGCTCTTTGTTGGGCTTGTTCATGGTCGTTATTTGACCAGCGAACGCACCGAGTTCACTAATGACACCAGGTGTCTGTGCAGTACCGGTTCGTCCTGCAGGGTAGAGGTTCGCGAACTGAACATTAAAGTCTAAACCACCGCTGCTGGCTGGCGATACTGGTGCTACTAAACCGGAACTGTAAAGCATGTCCAAGTATACGGAATACACACCTGGTTCGTTTACGAATACAGGGGGTACCTGGCCAGCGCCTCGTTCAGGCCGCAGGTCGTCAACGTAAACTGCCACGCGGAACTGTTGGCCTTGCGGAATTCGAGTGATCGGATTGTCCGCGAGGTCGAAGAAACCGAAGCTAAACTCAACAATGTCGTCAGCCCTAGCACCTTCAAGCGTGTGGATGGTTGCGGTCGCCGTAGTTGTTTTACCGGTTCCGTCAGTTGCTGTGTAGGTAAACGTTTCTGTTCCGCCGAAGTCACGGACTGGTGTATATCGGATACTTTGGCCACCTGTGCCAATTGTTACAGTACCGCCACGGCTTGGTGTGCTAACCGAGGTGATCACCAGTGCTCCGCCTTGGCCTTCAATATCGTTAGCAAGAACGTTGAGTGGGAAACCAATCGAGTTGGTCGGAATGTCAAAGGAATCGTCTACTGCTACCGGATCGGTGAATCGTGCAAGAATGCTGATGGTGACCCGAGCTGTATCGATTACTCCCGTCGAAGAACGAGCGGTGTACTGGAACTCGTCAACCCCGATGAAACTCAATGGTGGGCTATAGAGTAGGCGGTTGTTTGTCGTGTCGATTAGGACGCGACCGCCTTGCAATGTGCTCGTTACACCAGTGATGGTCCAGGTGACACCAGGAGGTGCAAAGTCGTTAGCGATAACATCAAGAACTTGATTGATGCTGTTTCGGCTGACGGTAAAGGAGTCAGGCTGAAGATTTCTTCTAGGGCCATCGACCACAGTGAACGAATAATCTTCAACTTCACCAACGTTTGCACGTCCCGAAGGATCTAAAACGCTTTGTTGTGAAAGTCGGAAGCGTGCGTAAACTCGATTGGCTGCCGTGGAAGGAATCGAGAACATAATGTCTTGCGTAAAGGCTGTTGCCCCACTCGGAACTTGCAATGCAGAGACAACTAGTTCGCCCGCATCGTTCCAGTCGCCGTCGCCATTAAAGTCCATCCAGCCATGAACATAAGCTAGAGAGCCGGTTGTGTTATTGACGGTTAGCCGCATGTTGTTGCTGCTGTCACCGCGAACAAAAGTGGTGAGAGCTTGAATTCCGTCTTCGTCATCACTGTTGTTGAGGTCATCGCCATCAGCGTTAACCGTTGGCCGGCCGTCTTGATCGGCATCCCAAAGTGCTCCCAACCTCAGGCCTGCCAAAAAGCCGTGGCTGGCGCCGCTTTGCGATCGAGTCGTTGCGTACGGTGCAGGAGCATCACCCCAGTCGGAGAACTCTGCGTTACCAAAGTTAAATCCTGTTAGTGGATTGGTGCCGTTGTATACCGCGACGTGCCCGACTGGACGACCCGCGCTATCAACCGCAAACCCATCGGAACCAACAGGGAATGTCTGTCGGAACCCAGCCTCAACAACCTCTCGAATCACATACGAACCAGCGCTTGGTGGAGTCAAGGAGTAGGATCCATCAGCACCGGAAATTGCTGAAGGTTCACCAATGTCAGGACGACCATCGAGATCCAAGTCGAGATAGATGTACACACCAGCCAAGCCTGGCTCGTTGTTATCTCGAATGCCGTCCCCGTTGATATCGAGCCATTTGAAGCCAGTGACCGTATCGTTTGGTTGCACTGAGCCAAAGTTGGCAACAGCATTGCCGGTCCGAACGTCAACACTCTTCACAGCTTCCGCATTGGTCGAAGCAATCCAACCTGCTGGTCGTGTTACGCGGACGTTATAGGTTCCAGGGGCGACGGTGATGCTGTAATTGCCGCTCGCATCCGATGTGCCCTTTGGTTCGCCAAACTCACGCAATCCGTTTCCATTCGAATCAACGAACACTTCCCAGCCTGCGATTCCAACTTCGTTCGCATTGCGAATCGCATTTCGGTTCAGGTCGTTGTAGAGATTGCCGGTAATGACATTACCTACTTTACCTGTGGATAAACCGAAAGCAAAAGTTGCCCGGTGATCCACAATTCCGAACAGTCCTTCAACAGGCGTGTAACGATCTCGTCCGAAACCAACCGCGATATCGTCTGCCGTTCCCCAGATGCCGTCGACGGCAGCTCCTAAAGCTTGGATCGCAAGAGGAGATCCGCTATCCATCAATGTTACGACAGTGTTGGCGTTGTTCTGGTGGCGAGCACCAACCATATGACCAACTTCGTGTGCTCCCACGTTCGCAACAGCTACTGCAACTGCGTCAAGGAGCGAGAGTCCTGGTGCTCGTCGGATAGTCGCAATTTCAGGGATCATTTCACCCAGAATTACAATACCGGTCTCTTCTCGGTCAAAGTTACCAATGTCAACGCTTTCAGCGATACCATAGGTCACGATTCCCAAGTCAACCGAGTCACCTCCGATGATCAGCCTGGTAACGTTTGGAAGCCCCCATGGGTCAGAGTGGTCTCGGCTATTTCGGAATTCGATATCAAATGAGCCCGGTATTCCATCTTGGCGGTAGTAGCCATTGATGCCAAACGCCGAGAGATCGGTGTTGAATCGTGCTTCAATCGTAGCCATCATCTTATCGATGAGAGCATTCTCTTCTGATGGCAAGAACCCAAAGCCAGCTAGCGTGTCCATCATGCTAGGAATTCGAGATGTGGTCGGAAGTCCGAACACGCCTGGAGAGATCGTGGCCCCGTCAAAATCCACATAAACAATCTGCCTAGTTCCGATAGGCTCTGCTTCGATGCTTGGTCGACGAGCTTCCAGTCTAAGAGAATAATTTTGCGTTCCGTCTGAGACTCGAACGTAGTAACGACCACTGGTCTGCATTACCGCTGCAAAGGCAACCGGGGAGACTGTGTCGCTGAGGGGTGACGTAGGAGGAGAGATTCCTCTGAGCTGGTTGTCTGTTGCGCCAATGATCGGGCTATCACCTGCGGTGACAATCGAAACATCGAATGGCGTCGGAGTTGCTGCGGAGGTGAGCTTGACAGTGATGATGTCACCAGCCAGCGCGTCAAAGGCATAATAGTCTACGTCTCTCACCCCGTTGACCACGGGCAATTGTCCGGTAACAGTAACCGTCTGACTCTTTCCTGCAGACGTTCCAAGCGGAAGCAATTGTCCCTGCGTTGGTCTGTTGTTCGGCTCGACTTCAACTGTTGAGAACGCTGTTCCCTCACCGCCTCCCGAAGAGCCACTTCCAGAGAGTCCGCTTCCGTATTGGATTGCGGATCGTTGAGCATACAACTCTCTCGGTACTTCTGGGCTAAACCATGCGGTATGATTACCGATCGGAGGGTAATACATCCCGTTGATAGGAACGACCGCCATCAAACGGCGATCTTCGAGCTGCTCAACTCGCATGGACCGCTTTGCCTGACGCTTTTTAGCTTCCTGCGATCTAATTTGAAAATTCTTATCTGCAGCTGACTTTCGTGGACTCGACATGAGATCCCCAGATGGAAAACGGTTGGAAAAGAGACGCGGTCTGCTTGGAAAAGCCTGGTTTTCGCATCGATTGCGGTGTTCAGGCTAGAACAAGCGAAATTCCATGGTAGTTGGACACCTACGCATGTCAACAAAACGATTCTGGTCTAAGATGTTTGTCTAGTCGACAAAGTTCCTCGGGATCCTAATTTTCGCTACAACCTAGACATTCTGCACAATAGTCACTTGCCGCCCCCGATAGGTGACTTTTGAATCCACTTCGCAATTCGTTGCAAATCTCTGTTATCTGGCCCTTTTCTCAAGCGTTTTCGCAGTGATTCTGATACAACCGCCCTGCCCGACATGGCTTCCCATGCTAAACTGGTCTGCCTAGAGAAGGCTTGCCGAAAAGCGAGCCAACCATCTCGCTAATGGCGTTTTTCAGCTAGCATTTTTTCTCCCTCTAATCCATTTTTGGGGAATCGATGGATCCGAAAGATCCAAATTACCAGAGCATTTTGCTCATAGATGACAGCTATGTCCTCCGCGATCGCTTGGCAGAAGCATTTGCAGAACGTGGATTTCGGGTCGAGGTGGCAGGGACATGTGACGAGGGGGTTACCGTTTTTCAAAGCAATCCTACAGATTTGGCTGTCGTAGACCTTCGAATGCCGGGCAGGACGGGACTCACCGTTATTGCTGACCTTAAGGCAATCAAGTCAGACGTCAAAGTTTTAATTCTTTCTGGGTTCGGGAGTATTGCCACCGCCATCGACGCGATCCGTCTTGGGGCTATAAATTTCCTACCAAAACCAGCTGACGCGGATGACATTCTTTCTGCGTTTAAGCGAGGCGGCTCCGAGGTCGATGTGGCCGAATCTAACGAAGAGATACCGGTCCCGACACTTGCACAAGCCGAGTGGGAACACATTCATCGAGTGTTGGCAGATTGCGAACAGAACATCTCTGAAGCCGCTCGACGCTTGGGAATTCACCGAAGATCATTGCAAAGAAAGCTCCGAAAGCGGGCACCTTAAGTTCTAAGCCGTTGCCGCAAACTCTTTTTGCGTAAGACTTTAGAAGCTTATCCGAAATTTTGACGGGGTACCGGCGGAACGTCAGTTTCTCGAAGGAAAGGCTTCAGTCTGGCGCATTGCAAACCCAAGGGAAGCAGGTACGCCGGATTGAGGTAAACAGAGCGACGCCAAAGTCGTTTCGGTTCGCTAAGAAGATGATACAGCCACTCAAGTCCCCAGTTTTGCATCCATTGTGGGGCCTGTGGCAGTGTACCGACGTGAAAGGGGAATGCAGCCGCCACAGCGAAAATCGGCATCTGGACTCTGTCTCCCATTTCGTAGGCCCAGACCTCTTGCCTGGGACATCCTAGGCCAACAAAAGCTAACTTGGCACCACTTTCACGAATTCGACTTACCGAGTCGTCCGATTCCACATCGGTTAGCTTCCGAAATTTCGATGGTTCCGCGCCGGCGATGATCAACTTTGGGAACTGTTCTTTAAGTCGGATTTGCAGTAGATACAGAGTTTTTTGATCGGTCCCAAAAAGAAAAATCGGGAGTCCTTGCTCTGCTGCTCCCTCGCAGATTTTCAGCATCAGCTTAGAGCCATAAACACCGTCTGGCGGCTTGGTGCCATGCAACAGGTTTAGCCCCCAACGCACGGGCATGCCATCAGGAACGATCATATCAAATTGATTGAGTCGATACAGATGAACAACATCCTGCACCCCAGTCATCACACCGTGGAAAGCAAGAGCGATCGTGTTGTATCGCACCGATTTCGAGGCAGCAGTCAGGAATCTCGCTGTTGCTGCCTCGTAATCTACGGCATCGATTTCGACACTCAATAGATTCTTCTTGCCATCATCAATCATCGGTTTTACCTATTGAGTGTCTGACGGCAATATGGCAGGTAGACCGTATCAGCCCATTACTCGGGCTTGAAAATCGACACACCGAGAGGCGGCAGCATCAGTTCAATCGACGCAGGTCTTCCATGGTATGGAAGGCTGGCATCAGCCATTATTCCTGGGTAATTGCCAACATTGGTGCCTGCGTAATGCGAGGAATCGCTGTTGAAAATCTCTCGGTAAAATCCGGCCCGAGGAACCCCCATGCGATAACTGCGAACGACAGGAGTAAAGTTACAGACAACCAACAGAAAGTCGTTGGGGTCTTTCGCTTTACGAATGTATCCGATGATGCTGTCATCCGCGTTCATGCAGTCGACCCATTCAAACCCTTCGCCGGAGAAATCCACTTGGTGTAACGCAGGTTCTCGGTTCACGAGATGATTGAGGTCTGCAACAAGCTTTTGAACTCCTCGGTGAGTATCCCACTGCAACAGATCCCATTGGATTTGGCTGTCGTAGTTCCATTCGTGCCACTGTGCAATTTCACTGCCCATGAAAAGCAATTTCTTACCTGGGTGAGTCCACATGTAGCTGTACAAGAGTCGCAAATTAGCGAACTTTTGCCATAAATCACCTTCCATTTGAGCAATCAAAGCACCCTTACCATGCACCACCTCGTCATGAGAAAGGGGTAACGCAAAATTCTCGGTAAAGGCGTAGATCAAACTAAAAGTCAACTCATTGTGGTGGAAGCGGCGGTGAATTGGATCGTGGTGCATGTATCGTAATGTGTCATTCATCCACCCCATGTTCCACTTGACAGAAAATCCTAAACCTCCTGTTTCGACAGGGCGACTCACTCCTGGCCATGCAGTCGACTCTTCTGCAATAGTCAGAACACCTGGATACTGAGAGTGTGCTTGGGTGTTAAATTCTCTCAGCAAATGAATGGCTTCGAGGTTTTCACGGCCACCGTATTGGTTCGGAACCCACTCACCTTCTTTACGGGAGTAATCGAGATAGAGCATGGAGGCAACCGCGTCTACACGAAGCCCATCGATGTGGTATTTGTCTAACCAGAAGAGTGCATTGGCGATCAGAAAGTTCTGAACTTCTGTGCGCCCATAGTTGAAGATCATTGTGCCCCAATCGGGATGCTCACCCTGTCTGGGGTCGGCATGCTCGTAAAGCGCTGTACCATCAAACTGACGCAATCCGTGCGCGTCTTTCGGGAAGTGTGCCGGAACCCAATCCAAAATGACGCCGATGTTATTTTTGTGACAGAAGTCCACGAAATACATGAAATCTTCTGGTGTCCCATAACGGCTGGTTGCGGCAAAGTAACCTACCGTTTGATAGCCCCACGATCCAGTAAATGGATGCTCAGAGACAGGCATCAGTTCGACGTGCGTAAAGCCCATTTCCTTACAATATTGGACCAATTGGTGAGCAATATCGCGGTAATTCATCCAGCCGTGGACGCCACCTTCACACTTTTTCCACGATCCCAAATGCACTTCGTAAACCGACATTGGCTTCTCGAGTTGATTTTCCGATTTTCTTCGGTGCATCCATTCGTCATCTTCCCATTTGTGCCGATCGAGACTGCATACAACGGAAGCGGTGCGCGGCGGTAGTTCTGCAGCAACACCGAACGGGTCGGTCTTATCAACGATCTCGCCATTGGCCATTCGAACGCGATATTTATACTTTTGACCGTCCCCAATGGCAGGAACGAATAATTCCCAAATTCCGCTTGGAACTTGCTTTTGCATTGCGTGGGATCGCCCATCCCAATGGTTAAAGTCACCGACGACTTGTACGCTTTGTGCGTTAGGTGCCCAAACAGCGAAGTTTACACCTGTCTGACCGCCAACATCACGAATGTGGGAACCGAGTTTTTCGTAGATTTTCCAGTGTTTTCCCGCATTGAATAGATAGCGGTCAAAATCTGTTACGAAGCTCGGTACTGAATATGGGTCTGTCATTTCGATGGTGTTTCCGTCGCGATTGGCAAGCCGAATGCTGTAGTTTGGAATGTTAGCAGAATCGTTATTGTGTGTGGATCTAAGGTTGTTCGTTCGAGATTCGCAATCTGGCATCACCCCCTCGAATACTCCCGAGGGATGGATGCGACGCATTGGTCTAACAGCTTGGTTGGAGTGATCTACCAACCACGCTTGATCGTTTCCTGGAAAGTATCCACGAACAGCGATCGCATTGCGTCCATTCGCTTTGATAGGGTGCGGTCCCAAAACACCACGTGGATCCGCATGAACTCCGTCGATAATGCTGCTTAAGGAACTTAATGGAATCTGAGTATGCACGTTGTCTCCGAATGTTATATCGAATCGAGTACGAAAGGAGTATGCCCTGGATGGTTTGGTGAACTTGACTTGAATCCTGCCGACATGATCTCGTTAGGAATCCCGTCTAGGTGATCGTGGCTCCATAAGGAGCAAACAGCGAAAATAGCCTTCTATTTCTTCATCGAGCCGCAATATGGACCGCCAAGCGCTATTGCGGATGGTTGACAATCGACCAAGAAACTTCGGAGGAGGAGGTCCGATCGGGTCTCGGCGTGTTTCGGATGGCTCATTCGAGTCATGTTCTGTACGGATTGGGGAGTCAATTCGAGAATAGGACGATGAGGCCTCGTTCTCGACAGTCAGGATGGTTGATAGTTCGGATTCTGGCTCGTCCTTCTTTTCAACTTCTGCGATTACGTAGTTTGTAGGGACTGTATGGGAAGTTCGACCAGTATCGAATACTCGGCTGACCGTTGATCCGCTGTCTGTGTAGACAGCAGGATGCTTAGCTGTTTTCATTTTTGGACGATTGATCGCAGATTTGTCGTGCTTATTCTCATTCACCGGTTGGTTTTCAGTCGCGAATTGCTCAAGTTCTTTGGGTGCATCGACTGGTAATTGTTCATTGTCTTCTTGCGTATTGCTATCTTCGGGCTGATCCTGAGAAATCCAGCGGCACTGAACTTTGTGGTACGAAAGCGTGCGATCGATTCGTCTCCAGATATCTGCGTTGCGAATCGGTTGTACAGATCCAAAATGTTCCCAACAATAATCGTTCTCTCGCCATTCGGCTAATCCGTACTGCAGGCCTCGAAAGACGTAGCGGCTAGTGGTGACCAAGGTTACTCGACTAGGTTGCTCGAGAGCCTCCAAGCCGCGGAGGACAGCAATCAACGCGGTGCGATCCGGAGTTGCCCCAGACTCTCTGTCGGTCGCCTCAAACTTTTCTCCCGACTCGAGATGTTCCAAGACGAACTTCCAACGCCCCGAACTCTTGGACATGCCGACACCGGGCGAGTTTTCCGCGTTTGGAAAGTTCCCATCGCAAAAGAGTAAGTAGTGTGGAAGTTGACCGTTCATCGCTTTGAAACCCTGACCTGGGAAGAAAGATGAACAAGAGTGCGCGGTGAACTTGAGTTGGGAGTTGAGTGAAACCTAATTTCTTAGAGAAAGTCGTTCGCCTATTCTTACAAAATCGATAATGCTCAATTTACCGGCTATCGAACCTTGAAAAGATTTATTCAATTCCATAAACGACTACGTGGGGCATCGATTCGCGAGCTAAACGGCTGTCGGAATTCGCTACCAATCGAAAAAGACTTCTGGTGGGCGGATGCGGATCATTTATGTGAGATTTGATCTGCTTGGCGCTTAGTCCTGCGATTTAGTTAGTCCTGCGATTTAGATCGATGCAACCTCGGGTTCTCGATATACGCCAACACTAGGCTGATATCTGCAGGGGTGATACCGCTGATTCTGCTGGCCTGATCCAGATTAACGGGACGCACTCGGCCCAGTTTCTGTTTAGCTTCTGCGCGAAGGCTAGTGATAATTGCATAGTCAAAGTCTCTCGGTATTGCCTTTTCTGACATTCGGTTTTGTCGATCTACTTGGATCTGCTGTCGAGCGACGTACCCAGAATACTTGATATCAAACTCAACTTGTTGGGAAACCTCAGCGTTGTAGCAAGATAGTTCATTTGGGAATCGCTCGACCATTTCAGCCCATGTCACTTCGGGGCGCCGCAGATATTTATCACCAGGTACGTCACCAATTCTGAGTTTCGAAACCGCTTTGTGAGCTTCCTGGATCTGGTGGAGTTTCGTTTGGAATCGTTGATATTGCTCTTCTCTTACCAATCCCATTCGATAACCCAGTTCGGTC
>Ga0315899_10003335_pt1 | contig 17508 bp, 15 predicted proteins | sample LakEriMetagenome_2_FD_203518 | JGI IMG/M metagenome (GOLD analysis project Ga0315899, IMG submission 203518) | Freshwater fungal communities from buoy surface, Lake Erie, Ohio, United States - Buoy 4 MA112 | ecosystem: Environmental > Aquatic > Freshwater > Lake | place: USA: Lake Erie, Ohio... | reverse complement strand
TGATGATTCAACGAGCTTAACAACACAACCTGTAATTACAACTACGGCAACGGCAACTAGTCCGCTAGGTGATTATCCAATTACTGTTTCAGGTGGATCTTCTGCAAACTATAATTTATCTTATGAGGCTGGTGTATTAACTATTGACTTAAAACTTGATCCTACTATTTCCTTATCTGATGTAAGAACTTCAGGTGCACAAGCGGAAGTAGGTACTAATGGTAATGGTATTAAGTCCAATAGTGTTAACTCATTTAATTATGTAACACGAAATTCTTATACTTCTAATAAAAATTATGGGGATGCGCCATTTACACTTTCTGCTTCAAGTAATAGTAACGGTTCATTTACTTTTAGAAGTCATAACACGAATGTGATAACCATTTCAGGAAATGTAGTGACGATTGTTGGCGCTGGTACTGCTTTAATTGAAGTTATACAAGGGGCTGGTAAAGCAAGTACAGGCTCAGATGAATTTCATGAAGGAAATGCGGCAGCAACAGTTGTCGTATCAAAAGCAAGTTCAACCATAGTTGTAACTGGTAATACATCTTATGCATACTCAAGTAATATACAAGGACCATCAACCGCTACCGTTGTTGGATCTAATGGTCAAGTGACTTATAATTATTTAGGAACAGGCGCAACAACCTATTCTTCAAGCAATAGGCCAAGTGCAATTGGCACTTATAATGTTACTGCAAGTGTTGCAAGTAATGAAAACTACAATGCAGCAGTATCTGATCCTTTCAGTTTTGAAATTGCGAAAGCAAATTCAACTATTACAGTAAAAGGACTTACTAGTTATGTTTATAATGGCACTCCACAAGGAACTAATAGTTCAGTGGTGTCTGGCTCTAATGGATCAATTACGTATAGTTATAAAGGAACGGGTAGCACTTCTTATGGACCAAGTGCAACGCAGCCAACAACTGCAGGGACTTATGATGTAACTGCAACTGTTGCTGAAAATGAAAATTATAAATCAGCGACATCTGATCCATTTAGTTTCACCATAACAAAAGAAAATTCTACAATATTTGCCATCGGGGATAAAAACTATACATACAAGGGATCAGCACAAGGGCCAAGTAATACAACTGGCGTTACTGGTTCAACTGGTGCCATCAGCTTTAGTTATCAAGGAACTGGTTCAACTAGTTATGGACCTAGTGCTACTGCTCCAGCAAATTCTGGAACCTATCAAGTCATAGCTACTGTTGCGAGTGATGTAAACTATAATGCTGCAAGTTCGCCTATATTCGAGTTTACAATTACAAAAGCATCGGTGGATTTAAGAATTACCGGAAATACTTCTTATACTTATATTGCCGCTGCACAAGGTCCTAATACCACTAATTTAAGTGGATCTAGTACTGCAATTACTTTTGCATATACGGGCATTAATGGAACAACTTATGGCCCAAGTGCAACAAGACCAGGCAGTGTAGGTACCTATAATGTTGTTGCAACTGCTACTGAAGATGCCAATCAATTTGGTGCTACTTCAGATGTTTATGAGTTTACAATTATTAAAGCAGCTTCAAGTATTTCTGTCCTTGGTACTGCAGCATACGTTTATAACGAAAGTGCGCAAGGCCCTAATGATAAAAATATAACTGGGTCCACTGGCTTGGTTACTTATAGCTATTCTGGCACAGGAAATACAACTTATACAGCATCAGCAACTGCGCCAATGACAGTTGGCACCTATCAAGTGATTGCTACGGTAGTAAGTGATGAAAATTATAATGGGGCAAGTTCAAGTCCATTTAGTTTTGCAATTACAAAAGCAAATTCAACGGTTACGGTTGTTGGAGATGCATCTTATACTTATTCTGGAGCAGCGCAAGGACCAAATGCGAATACGCATACTGGTTCATTAGCGACAGTTACATATAATTATAGCGGAGCGGGTTCTACTATATATGCATCAAGTGCCACTGCACCAACAAATGCAGGCACCTATAAAGTTATTGCCACTTTACCTGGCGATGATAATAATAATAGTGCTACTTCAGATGTGTTTGAATTTGCCATAACCAAAGCGAACCCTTCGGTTTTAGTGAATGGATTAACTGTATTTGAATATACAGGAAAAGCGCAAGGCCCTAATGATGCAATAGTTGTTGGTTCCACAGGCACTCTGTCCTATTCTTATGTAGGTAGAGGTGCTACTGTTTATACATCAAGTAAAACTGCGCCTAAAAATGCGGGTGATTATCAAGTAATCGCATCAATTACAGCAGATAATAACTACAATGCAATAAGTAGTGATCCATATAATTTTAGTATTATTAAAAAAGAACTTGTTGTTACAGCATTGGATGTTTCTAAAACTTTGAATTATCCAAATCCAATATTTAATTTAGAGTATAGTGGTTTTGTGGCTGGGGAAGATGAAAATAACTTAGCTACATTACCAATAGCTACAACAGAAGCAACTACAACAAGCACAGTTGGTGATTATACGATTTCTGTAGATGGTGGAGTCTCTACTAATTATGAATTTAGGTATATCATTGGAACTTTAACCATTGATACTAAATTAACACCTGAGATCACTTTGTCTAACGTCAATAAAACATACGGTGACGCTAGCTTTGCTATCAATGCGACAAGTAATAGCCAAGGCGGATTTACTTATAGAAGTAGTAATACCAACGTGGCAACCATATCTGGTAATAATGTTACTATTGTGGGTGCTGGAACAACAAGTATCATTGTTAATCAAGCAGCAGATGTACCAAATAATTTCTTACCATCTTCAACAACAGCAAGTTTAATAGTTGCAAAGGCGCCTTTAACAATAACAGCTTCAAACAAAACCAAAGTGTATGGCGCCTCGAACCCTGCTTTAACAGTTACCTATGATGGATTTAAAGGAACTGATGATGCTTCAATATTAACTACAGCGCCAACGTTAAGTACAATCGCTACGAATACAAGCGCTGTTGGTACTTATACTATTACTGCTTCAAACGCAGCTGCAGATAATTATACAATTTCTTACGTTAATGGCTCACTTTCTGTAACCAAGGCACCGTTAACAATAACGGCAACTGAAGTAAGTAAAACTTACGGTTCAAGTTTAGTGGTAATAAATAATGCAGATAAATTTACAGTAACAACCACAGTGACAGGGGAATCTGTTACCTCAGTTATTTTAACACCTGATACAGACGCTGCTGCTGCAACTACTGCTGCTGGCGCAAGTTATCAAATGACGCCTTCTGCTGCTGCTGGTACTGGTGGCTTTGATGCAGCGAACTATGAAATTACTTATGTTCCTTATACGGGGGTTGTTGCTAAAAAAGCATTAACAATAACTGCCACTGGTCCTAACAAAGTTTATGGATCTGCTATTGCTACAACAGCCAATGCCACGCAGTTTACAAGTGTTGGATTAGTCACTGGTGAAACAATCGCTGGCGTTACTTTAACACCTAATACAGCAGGGTCTGCTGCTACAACTTCTGCAGGTGTTGCATATACAGTTACGCCAAGTTTACCGACTGGGGCAAATGGCTTTATAGCAGCAAACTATAATATTACTTATGTGCCATTTGAAGGTTCAGTTTCTAAAAAAGCTTTAACTGCAACTGCTGATAATAAGTCGAAAATTTATGGTGCAACTAATCCTGCATTTACAATTACGTATGATGGCTTTGTAAATAATGACGACGCTGCAGTATTAACTTTAGCACCAGTTGCAAGTACCAGTGCAACTGCAACTAGCAATGTTGGCACTTATGATATTGCTATTAGTAATGGTACAGCAGCCAATTATACATTAACTGCGGTTAAAGGAACCTTAACTATAAATAAAGCAACATTAACGGTTACTGCTGAAAATAAATCTAGAATTTATGGGGCATCAAATCCAACTTTGACATACACTTACGCTGGTTTTGTAAATGATCAAACTGCCTCTAGTTTGTCAACGGCGCCAACAGCTTCTACCACCGCAAAAAATACGAGCAAAGTTGGTGATTATGACATTACTTTAAGTGGGGCTGCGGATAATAATTATGAATTTGTATATAACAAAGGAATACTGACTGTCAATAAAGCAACCTTAACTGTTACTGCACAAAATAATGAAAGATGTTTTGCTGCAAATGATCCAGCATTAAGTTATATCGTACTTGGTTTTGCGAATGGTGAAGATACCACTGTATTTAGTTCGCAAATTAAAATGAAAACAAATACCAGTGCTTCTACAGCAGCGGGCGATTACAAAACTATTGCTTATGATGCAGCTGCAGAAAACTACACATTTGAATTTATTGATGGTGTGTTTATCGTAAGACCATTACCTACAGGATCAATTACTTCGACAGTTGATTATGTATGTGATGGCGCTAATTTATTATTAACTACAAGTGGCGCTGCTAAATATGTATGGTATAAGGATGGCGTTGCTGTTGCAAATGCATCAACAAGTAGTTTAACTATAACTAGTAAAGGTGATTATAAAGCAAAACTAATTAGCACTTATGGTTGTGAAGCAATGTCAACAAACACATTGGCGATTAAACAATACTTTGCACCAGTGGCCAACTTTGATTATCAATACTATTGCGTGGATAAGCCAGTAAATACGACTAATAAATCGGTATTTACAACCAGTGGCCCTGTGAAGTTTGTTTGGGACAATGGAGCGGGTGTAACAAGCGCTGCAACCAATCCTACATTCACATATAACACTATTGGTAATAAAACAATTAAACTAAGTGTTGTTCCAGATTTTTGTCCTGCATTGAAAAATGAGGTAAGTAAAGTGGTTCCTATTGAAGCGCCTAAACCTGCAGTACGCTTACCTTTAGTTGACGCGATTACATCTGATGCTACGCAATTACAAGCGAGAACAAATGTGGGCATTACTTATGAGTGGTCTCCGATGGTGTATTGGGCGAATAGCTATCAAGTACCTAATCCTACTGTAATGATTACCAAAGAGACTTTATTTAATATCAAAATGACTGCAGCATCAAGTTGCGTTACGGTAGATACTTTACAAGTAAGAGCATTTAATAAACGTACGGTTTACTTACCAAATACCTTTACGCCAAATGGAGATGGGGTTAATGATATATTTAAAATTAATCCAGTGGGCATAAGAGAGTTGAGGTATTTCCGCATTATTAACCAATGGGGTGTACGAATATTTGAGACCACTAACCTAAGTGAGGGTTGGGATGGAAGGCTCAATGGCGTAAGAGAGCCACTCTCTTCCTACACTTGGATAGTTGAGGCGGTTGATACCAATGGACAACCTGTTAGAGAATCCGGAACAGTAACCTTAATTCGTTAATAAAATTTAAAAAAAAGTAGAATGAAAAAGTATATAATAATTCTTGTTTTGAGTTTGTTTATTAGTGAATTAGCTATTAGCCAAGACCCTTATTTTTCTCAATATTTTGCATCACCAATGACGCTAAACCCTTCATTGATAGGTAGTGATTTAAAGAAGGAATCTCGCTTACAAATGGTCACCAGGAATCAGTGGTGGGGAGGAAATTCAAAACCGTATACCACGAATATGGTTAGCTTGGAAAAACGATTGGGGGAGAAGGGTTTAGGGGATGATCAATTTGTAATGGGTTTAATGTTTTTAAATGAGCGATCTAATGGAGGCATATTAAGCAATTCATTTTTTACAGGTGCGATTAGCTATCGAAATAGTTTGGATGCTTCTGGCAACAATGTATTGAGTGGTGCGATATCTGGATCCTATAGCAATCGAATGCTTGATTTAGAAAATGCTACTTTTCAGTCTCAATTTGGGAGTTTTGGTTTTATGCAAACGGCGAGTAATTATGATCCAGTATCTAGTTATAATTTAAACAATAAATACTTTGATGTGAATGCTGGTATTAGTTATGCGCACAAAGGTAACAAGGTGGATTATGAAATTGGTGGAGCATTATTCCATGCATCAAAACCTAAGGAGGGCGTATTTAATAATAGTAAATACAATATGGATCCGAGAGGGGTATTTAATGGTTCATTAAAGTGGAGACCAACTAAAACAGGGGAGTGGGATTTTGCTGGTAATTACCAACGACAAGCTAGAAAACAATTAGTTACATTAGGTGCTAGCTATGCCATGTATGTCAATGATACTGCAGGGCAAAGAATCATTTTTGGGTTTTACCATCGCTTAAACGAATCGTTTTATCCTTATATAGGGATACAATCCAATGATTTAAAGTTTGGTGTGAGTTATGATATTATTTCAGGACCTGCAAAAACTTCATTCAACTCAGTTCAAAGTGTAGAAGCTACATTGAGTTTAACATTTGGCGGGAGGAAGAAAAAATAATTAGCGGGAAGAAAAAAAATAATGAACCGCTAAAAGAGCTCTCTGTTTTTTAGCGCAATTATCATCCCCATAAACATATTTATTCAGCCTTGGGGGAGGTTGAGTAATAACTAATAAGGCGCTCTACGAGCGCCTTATTTACTTTAGAGGGTTTCACTTCTTGGGTTTGTGGTCTCGCCAATCCCCATTATCAGGGAGGGCTTGAATCTAGTTTTAGAAACACCTATTCTTTGTTTTAAATCTAATTAATTCATTAATAAACAATTATTTACTACAAGTGTGGAATAAGTGTATACGTAAATGGGTTTTTCCAGAACACGGTGTAGCATACTTTAATTCCCACTTCATGTAACAATTTGGAAGGGGAAAGATTGGTATAATGAGGGCGGCAAAAAATAACCGCCCTTTACTCAATATTATGCGGCTTTTTCGTCCTTTTTTCGAAAGATAAAGAACAGCAGTATAATACTGCAAATTGCAAATCCTCCTAGGTAATATAAATTACTATATAGCTTTTTTGGAAAAAGCATTAATAGTATCATATTTACAATATAGAAGTAAAATCCATATCTAGCCATTTTTTTATTCATACATTATTATTTTTCAGAATTGCAATAATTTTCATAACATTCAAGACCGCCATATAATTGAAGTGATCCGCAAGCAAGTACACATGCTGGAATACCTAGCCCTGCTGTTGCCGCTAATGCTGTCGTATCACATCCGGCATGACAAAGTATAGCAACTACAGTAGCAGCTCCAACACATAAAGAATATCTCCAGCCGCAGCCGCCATTATAATTAATGACTTTTATATTACTATCGGTACTATTACTTTTTATTTGGTATTGTGTACTTAATTGAAAATTTGTCTGTAGGCTATCATTAATTATTTCTGCGGCTTCAGATTCTAAAACTTGTATAGAAATATTTTTATAAATTTTATTTATTTCCGGCCATGTTTCCGAGTAAGTTTGCATGTGAATTAATAGTCTGCTAGAAACATTTGTTTTATATATCCGATCAATCTCTATCATTTGATCTTTAAATGAAAGATTTTTTTCACGAAGATTATTTAGATTTTTAATAACATCAGGCAGGTTTAATGATTGTGACTTTGCTGTTTCGGATAAATAATGTAGGAAAGAACGGGTCTCAAGTATAAGTTTAATATATACTTTATTTTCATTAAGTTTTTTCACATCTGAACTATTATCAGCAACATTTTTTTGCGTACACCCAAACGAAAAAAATGTAACAAAAGTAATAAAGAATAAAAAATTCTTGACTATCATTATATTTTTAAGATTTATATTTTTCATATTTATTTTGGTTTAAATTATTTTTTAGGGATTAATTATAGATATTTCATTTTTTATTTCATAATTAATATTAAGCCGATATATTTAATTAAAATAAAATATTTATTAACACTGAAATTTTTCTATTCTCTGAAACTATTGCAAATAAAGGGATTCAGAGGATGTCAGGTTTGTAATAAATAATTTATTTGATATCAATCTTTGATTTAAATCTAATTGTCATTAATTAAAGTAAATATATTTTTTAATAAATATTTTTATAAGATGCTTACAAATAATTGCTGGCTTCTTCAACTATAATCTAAGGTATAAATACTTTAAAATGATTTGTGTTTAAAATGATACTTGTGTGTATTATTTAAAATCAAATCAATTAAATATGAAATGATTCCCTGACAGCGTATTAAATATTATTTATACGACATTTTTTAATTACTTTACATAACACAGTTAATCACAACTTAATTTCAACCAAATGTTATTCGATATAATATTAGCTAAGTTTCTTTTTGATAGAAAACTTTCAAATAATAATATAATTATCATTATCGCGCTATTTCATATTATCATGTATATTATTTTATACAAAACCTTGTTTATGCCAATGTCAAGTTCATTATCATCTTTAGTAGTGGTTTTAGCCGTTTTTGTATTTTTCTTTTTATATCGAATTTTTGCACTAAGAAGATACCTAAAATCATTAATTAATTAAATTCCAAAACCTTGGCGTTTTCATTTTTAAGATTATAATATTCAAATTTCGATATTTTATTTTTAACTAAAATTGGCCTATGTTAATATTCAATGGCAGCTTGCATTTCAGACCACCCCTATTTTACTTAAAACTAAATTCCTAAATTTAAAAAAATCGAATTAAACTTATTTTGCGACAAATATTTTGGATTTATTTTTTATAATGTTTTTCTTTCTTTTTGGTATTTCAGTTATAATTAAAACACCCCTACACTGAGAGTCAATGGCAGTATGCGTTTCAGAAAGCCTATTTTTCAGTTATAGTTAAAATGTCAACTAAATGAAAGTCAATACCAGCTTGCATTCCACAGATCAGTTGTTTTAGTTAATGTTAAAACTCCAAAAAACGAAAATTTAAATATTCACTTTATAAGATATCTTTTTTCAATCAGATAATATTCTAAATAATGCCACAATCAAAAAATTATACCGACCCCTTGCCTTTAAAAATTTACAAAATGAAATGTAAGTCAACATTGGCTCGTGGAATCCATTCTTATCTTACTCCAACTCCAGATTATAAAGGAGTATTTGCCAAAAAAATTAATAAATGCCCTTCTGAAATATCAAAATACTTTTCTGGCAATCATAACTTCACGATAGAAATATTATGTGAAATCGCGTTTGCGTTAAAAATATCTTTAAAAGATTTATTTTGTTATTGCACCCTTAATCCATCAAGGATTGACAATATGGGTAGAGTCGCACCCCTTACGATTCAGAATGAACCCCCTAAACTCCCTCAAGAAAATAGATAATACCGCGAAAAAAGTGGTTTGCAAGACTGCCAGCCTTCGCTTCCTTTGAAAATCAATTGTGGTCTCGCCAAGATTGGGACAACTTGGCGGCAAATAAAATCAATTGTGGTCTCGCCAAGATTGGGACAACTTGGCGGCAAATAAAATCAATTGTGGTCTCGCCAAGAATCGAACTTGGATCTAGTGTTTAGGAAACACCTATTCTATCCATTGAACTACGGGACCATCGGCCATCTAGTAGCCGAGGAGGGCAAAAATAACTATTCTTTTTTAAGCTTCCATACTTTAATGGCCTAGATAAATTTATATGGAAACCCCCTGCAATTTGAGGTTCCTTAAGCCATAATTTGGTATCTTCACCGCTCAAACTGACATCATTATGGGTTTTTATAATATCATTATTAAGTACCGTTTTTGGTTAAGCCTTGTTGCCATTTTTGGTGGTTTGGCCCTTGAGCTTACTGGAGTTGCAGGTTTTTGGCCTGTATTTCCACTCTATTTCCTAGGATTAATAGGAATTTTGAGCCATTTTTTCATTGGTCCGCTTCGTTTGGTGCAAGCACCCATGGAAGCTGGTGATATGGACGAAGTTGAAAGAATTTTAGCGACCATTTGGTGGCCACAACTTTTATACAAGCCTGTCCGCAGTACTTATTATACCATTAAGGGTAATATTGCCATGGTGAAGCAAGATTTTGATTCTGCCGAAAAGCATTTAAAACACAGCAATGATCTAGGATCTGCCATGCCGGAAGCAGAAGGTGCAAATAAGTTACAATTAGGGATGATGGCGATGCAAAAAGGAGATACCAAACAAGGGGAATCTTATATCCGTGCTGCTATTCGTGCTGGTATTCCTGATAAAGAAAGTGAAGCCGTTGCATTTTTAAGCATGTGTCAAATTTTTATGAATAAGCGCGAATTTCGTGCTGCTAAAGATTATTTCCGCAAGGCCAAAGCTTGTAAGCCGACTACCAAACAAGTGATTGATCAAATCAAAGAAATCGAGAAATACATTTCTCGCATGCCAGGGTAGTAGTACTCATCGCATTTAGAATTTTAATTACTTCAATATAATACTTCAACCCACTCTAACCCGAGTGGGTTTTTTGTTGCCTAGCCTTGATTAAATTTTAATAGGTACAATTATACCTTTCCTGACTAGGATTAATACATTCTTATCGTGTTTATAAATTATTGTTATTTGGTTTCATTAAAAAATAAATTATGAAACACATCAATTTTAAACTAGGAATTAAAGTATTTATAATGGCATTTGTATTTTTAATAAACATGCTAGGCTGTACAAAAGATAAAATAATAGCTGAAAAAAATATTGACCCTAATGTTATTTCAGAAATTAAAAAAATAGTGGGTCAAAATGGGGAAATAAAACTTTTATCGAATTCGATTAATTTATCAAGTCAAACATTTAAATTAAATAACGATACTGTTAAATTACTCAGCTTACTGGAATTTAAATCTGCTTTTGATTTATTAAATACCGACAGCACTTTATTAACTGCTATTCTAATTGATTCACCTAGTAATGAAGGTATAATAAAGTCAAGTACTTTAAATTCTAATGTTTATATAGATAGACCAAGGCAGCCTGGACTTTATAGATATAGCTTTTCCCCTATGGTTAATGGCAACACAAGCTATTTTTCAAATTTGAATCTATCTTTTAATATTGGGAATAACGGAAGCATCATCGGAACTCCTTCATTATATTTTTCAGGAATAAATCTCTTTAGCTGGCAACCATTTCAATCTTCAATGATTTCATTTAATCCTCAAACTTATATTTCTACTTATGCTATTACTGGTTTAACTGTATTTGGTATTCAATTAGGTGGATTAACAATTGGATGGAGTTCAACTATTACATTTTATATAAGAATCAATACCAACGAATTTTCAAATGCTACAGTAACTATCTATTCAAGAAAATAATAACTATGTCAAACTTAGCGACGCAAGAATTTTTATTTATCATCTTATTTTTAACAATACCATTGTTTTTAATAAACGTTTTTGTTTTCTTATTTAACCAAGAAAAATTTAAAACCACTTTAATTAGAAGCGGAAAAGTATGCTTGCTATTAATTATAATATTTACTGCAATTTCATTAATTTTTAATTTATTTCTTCAGCACAATGATGTTTCAATCCCTTTGAATAGTATCAGATAAAGGAGTAATTGTATCGTATAAATACGCTAAAAGTGAATTGGGCTCAACATTACCTTCAACTTGTATTTTAAATAATAAACCTATAAGTTGATTTTATGAATTTTATCCCTATCTTTAATATAGCTTTTCTTAATAAAGAAGGAATAATAGACAGGACTGATTGAATAAAATACTTTTATGAAAAAACAAAGCAACTATTTGCAAAATGCAAAATTTAGAATTGAAAATAAAAAGTGGCTTAATTATTCTAGTCAAATTGCACTTAGAATTATAGCAGCGATGGAAGAAAGTGAGCACATGACTCAGAAGGCTTTGGCTGAAAGTATTGGTGTAAGCCCCCAATACATTAATAAAGTATTAAACGGTCAGGAGAACCTTTCTTTACAGACCATTGCAAAATTATCCGATGCTTTAAATATAGAGCTCATCTCGTTTCCTAAATTTTTATTTGATGAGCCAGTCTATAACGTATTAAAGAATAAATCAAGCAAAAGTCAATTAATGAAAATGGAAAAGTAGGGGGGATACCTATAATATCCAATAAAATTTTCATACCCACTCCAACCCGAGTGGGTTTTTTGTTGCGTGTAATCTAAATATTTTTTAATGGGTACAATTATACCTTTCACGACAGGGATTAATACATCCTTATCGTATTTATAAATTATTGTTATTTGGTTTCATTAAACAAAAAATCATGAAAACAATCAAAAGAGTATCATTCTTGATGGCAGTATCACTTTTCGTAATGTTATTTTTTACAATTATTAGTTGTAATAAAGACATAAGTTCGTCTAAACCTGAGGATTCAATGCTGGATTTAACAGAACTAGGAAAGGATTCAGTTTTTAAATTATTTTTAAATGACTTGCTTTTATATAACCGTTATGTATCTAATAGACAATCTGATAATGTATTAAGTAAATCAGAATTCGAATTGCATTTCAGTAAAGCAGTCAGAGAAAATAGTCTATTATCCAAAAAGGTAATCTCTAATGCCATGGGTTTTACGGATATAGATGTTTTTTGGGAATTAAACAGTAAATTGAATAAGCAATTAGCCTTTTTAAACAGAAAGTATAATCTTAAAAAAATAACAAGTGATCAAATGCGATCATTTTTAAATGCTGAGGCATTAAATTCTTTTGTATTCGATAAAAAAATAACTAGCGGCGTTCGTATTTCAATGATGGATGATGGCGGAGATGAATGTTTGGAAAAATATAATAATTGTCAAATGAATGCAACCGCAATTTATGCAGTAGAATTAGTAGGTTGTGTGGCCGTTGCTGGACCACTTGGCTGGAGTCCAATTGGCCCCATCATTTATTTAGCTTGCATAGGTAGTTCAACTTATCAATTGTATACTAGTGACAGAATTTGTAAAACTGATTTTAAATATTGTAAGTAAAAAACATTTATATGAAAGAATATAATTTAAATAAACAAAAACAAGTAAAAACATTTATCTCTGTATTAATGGGGTTGGTATTTTTATCAATAAACTTTATACAACAAATATCTTATTTTAAAGAACATCCGTATTATTTTATTGGAATGTATTTAATTCTATTTCTAATATTAATAATCATTGCAAATATTTATAAAATATTTGAGTGGAAGCCCTTTCTTATATATTTATTAATTGGCATTATTTTAATATCAATACGTTTGTACATGATTTATAGCTCAAATTAATTCTTATGATAAACAATACTATCAAATTCAGCCAGCTCTTTTATTTAATTACCACATTTATAATATTGTTATTTCCGAAACAAACTATCGGAAATATTGGATTTCTGATAGTTTATTTATTAGTGTGTTTGATTTTATTATATCTAATATTTTTTTATAAAACTAAGAAATGAAAACATTAAATACCACACAAAAGTCTATTATGATATTTGTAACTATTATAGGGTACCACTTTTTAGTATCAGAAATTAGATATCAATTTACTAATCCTAAATATATATTATGGATCAACATTGCTTCACTTGTAATTTTAGTTGCTGCTGTTTTATTAAGCTTACACCTTAAGGAAAAATCTGAGAATAAGCCAAACTATAAAATATATTTTTATTATACATTTTTTATATTTCTTCTTTTAGCTGTTTCGTTATTGTTAAGAAATTAAAACTTGTTCAAAGCTATACGGCTCCATTTTGCTAAAATTTATTAAAAGAACTAAATTATTTTTGCAACTCGATTATTGGCTTATTTACTGAAATTTATAAATTTTGTGTATTTTAAAAATGTACGTAATTTTGTACAAATTCATTTTATGACTAAAGTACTTTCAGTTACAGAATTTAGAAGCAATTTAGCTGTTGAACTTGATCATGTTGGCGGCAATGATCGAAACCAAATAATTATCAAACGACCTAAGGGTAAAGGCAATGTAGTAGTGCTCTCGCAGGATGCCTTTAATTCTATTCAGGAAACACTTTATTTACTATCAAATAAAGCGAATAAGGCAAACTTAATGGAGAGCATAAAAGAATTAAAAGCCGGAAAAACAAAAAAAATTAATCTTAAAGATCTCTGGAAATAATATCTGCGCGTTTTCATTATTCTTAATTCAGTCTTATGCACATTAGAATATTTTCGAAGGTATAAATACTTTGTTATTACATGATAATCCATGTTATCATTGTAACATGAAACAAAGAATATATTTAGACACTTCAGTTATTGGCGGCGCCTTTGATGAAGAATTTAAGAAAATCACAATACAACTTTTTGAGATGGCAAATGAAAAGAAATTCACTTTGGTGATTTCTTCCTTAACATTAAGTGAACTTGATTTAGCGCCTCCGCATATAAAAGTCTTCTTTAATAAATTAGATAACTCAAATATTGAATTAATCAGTTCAAGTGAAGAATCGAAAAGCTTAGCGAATAATTATATCGCCGAAAACGTAGTTGGGGTCACCAGCTTTGATGATTGTCATCATATTGCAATTGCAACAATATCAAAAGTTGATATTCTGGTAAGCTGGAATTTCAAACATATTGTAAATGTATTTAGGATTCGTGGTTATAATTCAGTAAATTTGAAAATAGGGTATTCGCCTATTGAAATTAGATCACCCAAAGATATTATTGATTATGAAGCAGGTAAATAAATCTTTTGATACAGTCAAAGTTTTTAGAGAAATAAAAACTAAATTATCTAAAAAGTTGATTGATATGAAAGATGAAGAAATTACAAACTACTTATCAAAATATGATGAAGATTACTATACTAATTCAATTGCGGAATCAAGATTAAAATATAATGGAATATTTGATGAAATGAGTATTTCTGAATTTGCAAAATATTTGTCCTACGAAGCACATCTATTGGAGAGCATAAAAGAATTAAAAGCCGGAAAAACAAAAAAGATTGATATTAAAGATTTCTGAAAATAATTTACCCCAACAACTTCGCGATCGTTGGTGCAAAATGAGCATGCTCTAATGCATGAATTTTATCAGCTAAGGTGTCAGGCGTATCGCTTGACACCACCTCGCAGGTCGCTTGAAAAATAATTCCTCCTTCATCATAATGTTCATTCACCCAATGTATGGTGATGCCTGATTCTTTTTCTCCCGCTGCAATCACCGCTTCATGCACGCGTGATCCGTACATTCCTTTTCCGCCATATTTTGGCAACAACGCAGGGTGTATATTGATGATTCCTTTTGAAACATTTTCTTTTCCATTGACTAAAGCGCCGTCAATTTTCATTCCAGGTTGATATGCTTGAACCAAAACTTCTGGCACTTTCCATAAAAATCCTGCGAGCACTATAAATTGAATATCGGCATTATGTAAACTTTCAACATATCCGGTAGTCGCAAACTCATTCTTATTAATCAATAGCGTGGGGATTCCTTTTTCTTTAGCAATCGCTAACACCCCAGCATCTGGGACATTACATACGATTAGGGACACTTTCACCTGAGACGATGTTGATTTTAAACCCGCCCCCTCAAAATATTCTATAATTTTTCGAGCATTACTCCCAGTCCCCGAAGCGAATATGGCGATATGAATGGGCGCAGCTGATGAAAAAGAAAGCGCGTCTGATAAAACTGATGATGTAGCGGGCGCCGCAGACACAGTCGAAGGCGCCACAACCGAAGCCCCAATCCCAAACACCTTCGCTCCAACGCGACTCAAATACCCCTTAAAAAAGCGAAATTGTCCAGTGAAGAAACTCACGAAAAGTACCGAAAAAGGCCATAAAATGGTCAAAAATAGGGGATAAACGAGCCAAAATGCCCAATTTTTCTCCAAAAACACCAAATTCAATAAAAAGCTACATAGCCTCCCGCTGAGGCTTCCCCCCAGGGCAAAAGTGAGCATGATTAGCCAAAATTGGCTACCCCCCACCTTCCATTTTTCCTGTAAATTTTGAATAAATTTCATGCGCCCCCAAAGGTGCCTTTTTTTTCCAAAACTGCCCACCAAAACCAAAATAAATTCCCCCACACCAAACTAACATTACATTTTTATGACATTCGTCAGTCTTTTTTCCCCGACATCTTTGAAAATCAACAATTTCTATAAAAAAAATCTATCATTTATTTAGTATTCAATCTTATTCTTACCTAATTTTGCCCCCGTTCGAGGACATTTTTACACCCTAGACACTTTTTGTGTATATGACAATTTTAAGAAGCCTAGCTAAGATCGTTTCGATCTTCCTATTAATTACCCTTAGTTCATCTATCGGAAATCATTTGAATGCGCAAGATGGGAAAGCACTTTTCTCTCAAAATTGTGCTTCATGTCACGCGGTAAATAAAAAATTAACTGGCCCTGCGTTGGCCGGTGTTGAAGATCGTTGGCCTGAAAAAAAGAATTTGTATGCGTGGATTAAAAACAGCGCTGCATTTTTAAAAACAGGAGATCCTTATGCAAATAAATTGTACGAAGAGTACAATAAAACTGCAATGAATAATTTTCCTGGTTTGTCTAACGATGATATCGATGCAATTTTAGCATACATCAAAACTGTTCCTGCAGCAGGTGCAGCTCCAGTAGGTGGCGCAGCCACAGCAGGTGCTCCAGAAGATCAATCAGACAGCACTTTAGTTTTTGGTTTACTTACTTTAATATTAGCCGTAGTTTCTTTAATCCTATTACAAGTTAATAGCAACTTAAAAAAATTATCTGATGATAAAGAAGGTATCCCTGCAACTGATCCAGTTCCTTTTTACAGAAACAAAGCATACATCGCATTTATTGCAATTGTATTATTTATAGTAGGTGGCTACATGACCACAGTTGGTGCAATTGATTTGGGTCGCTCTAAAGATTACCAACCGGAACAACCTATTTATTATTCTCACAAAGTACACGCGGGCGTTAATCAAATTAACTGTCAATATTGTCATACTGGAACTTATCAAGGCAAGCAAGCAACTTTACCAAGTGTGAATGTTTGTATGAATTGTCATGCTGCAATTAATGAATACAAAGGAGAGCCGTTGGTGAGAGAGAATGGAGATGTGGTAGATGGTACCAATGAAATTAAAAAATTATACAAATACGCGGGCTTCACGGAAGGTCAACCTTGGGATCCTTCTCAAGCGAAGCCAATTGAGTGGGTGCGTATTCACAACTTACCTGACCACGTTTATTTTAACCACGCACAACACGTGAATGCAGGCCAAGTGGCTTGTCAACAATGTCATGGTGATATTCAAAACATGGGTGAGGTTAAACAGTTTTCGGATTTAAGTATGGGCTGGTGCGTGAACTGTCACCGATCAACAGAAGTGAAATTTAAAGAAAATGGTTTTTATAGCATTTACGAAACATTCCATCAAGATTTAAAGAGTGGAAAATTAGATAGTGCAAAAGGAATCACTGTTGAAAAAATTGGTGGAACAGAGTGTCAAAAATGTCACTACTAGTAGATTAATTAAAAGGCGTAATTTTTTATATACATTATTATGGAGCAAAAAAAGCACTGGCAAAGTTTTGGAGAATTAAATAAATCCGAAGCTTATAACAATGAAGTTCAAAATGAATTTAAAGAGGAACTTCCTTTTGTTGAAGACGAATCTACTTTAGAAAAAGGAGAAAGTTTTTTACAAGCAAAAGCACCGCGTCGTGATTTTTTAAAATATGTAGGCTTTAGTACAGCTGCAGC
>Ga0315899_10003334_pt1 | contig 17508 bp, 14 predicted proteins | sample LakEriMetagenome_2_FD_203518 | JGI IMG/M metagenome (GOLD analysis project Ga0315899, IMG submission 203518) | Freshwater fungal communities from buoy surface, Lake Erie, Ohio, United States - Buoy 4 MA112 | ecosystem: Environmental > Aquatic > Freshwater > Lake | place: USA: Lake Erie, Ohio... | reverse complement strand
CGGCGGACATGGACTTCTTCTCGAGGGTTCAGACGCTGGTGGTCGAGATTGCCAACGGACAATTTGCGCACTCAAAGGCAGAGAGAAGCCCCGACATCCTGCAGCTGAAGCTGCTGCGCATTTCTGGACATCGCCCGCTGATGACATTCCCCTTTCTCCTGCTCACGCTACTCAGCTCACTACCAGAAGAGTGGCAATTGATCAACCCATTCATCTCGCAGTCAAGCATTGCGGCAGCTTCCGACCTGCTGTGCCTTGCACTCCTTCACGCGATCAGAGCAAGCAGCACAAACCTTGCACTCTCACAACTGCACTCACTGCGCACGGAACTCGACAAGCTGAGGAGTCAGCGGCCGGCTGACGGAGACAGCTTGGCTGTGAAAAATGCCGAGATCGTGCTCAAGCAGATGAGCTCAGCGCTGGGTGAAATTCTGGGCTCCCGGCGGGTATATTTCAGCGAGAAGAAGGAGGGGGGCATGCGCAAATTCAAACCGCACTTTTTAGTCTTTGAGTTTCAGAGCAGCATGATGTTGCGCGTGCGGCAAATCGAGATTGTCAAGGAGATTTGTGACGCCATGGAACACCCCAAGGACGGGCAAAGAGCTGTTGTCAAACAGATGATCATGGGCAGCGGGAAAACTACGGTCTGACTCTCTATCTATCTCTCTCTCTCTCTCTCTCTCTCTCTCTCTCTCTCTCTCTCTCTCTCTCTCTCTCTCTCTCGCTCAATCGCTCGCTCGCTCGCTCTCTCTCTCTCTTGCTCCTTCTCTCTCTCCCTCTCTCCCCCTCCCTCTCTCCCTCTCTCTCTCTCTCTTTCTGTCGTGCCTCATCATCACCGCTCTGACACGCCCCTGCTCACGCAGGTGGTGTCGCCGCTGCTCGCTCTCCTCTTGGCAGACAGCAGGTCATTGGTTTTGCAAGTGATGCCGCCGGCGCTGTTGGACTTTTCGCGAGGTGTCATGCGGCAGGCGCTTTCTGATAGTGTTGGGAAACGCGTATGCACACTTTTGTTTGAGAGAAACGACACAGTCGACGCTCGCTTGGTCCATAAATTGTCAAACGCAGCGGCCAGCGGAGCGGTGGTGAGTGCCCCTTGCCTCTGGGTCAGGATCCTTGTCTTGAACGGTCTGTCGTGAATGTATTGACGAAAGCTATGCTTGAATTCTCTAATCCCTGCACAGGTGGTGACCACTCCCAGCTCGCTCAAGTCCATGATGCTGAAAACCATCGAGAACATGCTCGGCATGAGGGACTCTGGCAATCCAAAGAACAAAGCCCTGCAGCGGCAGGTCAAAGAGGCCTCCAAGCTCTTTGCGCTGCTCAAGGACGCCATCATCATCATGGACGAAGTGGACATGATTTTGCATCCGCTAAAGAGCGAACTCAACTTCCCCATGGGACCCAAAGAGCCGCTGCCAGACTCGCCCATGCGGTGGAAGTTTCCGATCTACCTCCTGTCGTTTTTCCTGAGGGCGGGCTCCGAGGACCTTGCGCAACATGCGGGAGTGCTCACCTCGAAGCAAGTTTCCATCATCGATGAAATGCGCGAGGTGCTCAAGGACGGAGCAAAGGACGGATCACTTCAGCGACGACCGCACTGGGTTTTAGTCAGCCCCCAGTTCTATGCCCAAAAGCTCCTTCCAAGTTTTGTTGAAATCTCTCTCCTCTATTGTGACAAAAGTGGCATAGACTCGAAGCAGCCTTGGGTTCGGAGCTATCTCTGTGTGGAGAAGGTAGATAGCGGGAGTGAGGAGGCAGCGGCCTTTTTGAATAGCAGCGAGCAAGACCGGGGGCGCTTGAATATGATCCGCGCGTGGCTGCATCTGGTCCTACCGCACATCTTGCAAAAGGTTGACCGAGTGTCGTTTGGGCTCATGAACGAGCAAGACTGCAAGCGTGCACTGGAGTCCGATCCACGGATGCCTCGCAGTAGGCTGCATTTGGCCATACCTTTTGTGGGGAAAGATGCCCCGTCCTCTGCCAGCGAATTTGCACATCCAGATGTTACTGTAGGCCTCACCATTCTTGGATACAGGTATGAGGGGTTACGGCTGGAGCACATGAAGGACATTTTACGGTCACTCAAGGCGAATCTGTCACGGGAGATCGGTCCGCCTGAGAAGCGTCCGTCGGGAGTCATGTTTGAAGGATGGATATCTCAGGCAGGGGGCGTTGTTGTGCAGTGCCTCGGCACGGGCAACGCGCAGCGTGCAGACAACGAGCAAAGACGGGTTGTGTCTCTCGACAGGCTACGCCTGAGCAATGTAGAGCAAGTACAGATGACGTTTGACCTGCTGCGCTTGCAGGAGGCGGTCATTGAGTATTTTCTTCTGCACCTTTTCCCCCAGTATATGCGCCATCAGCAGGTAGGAATCTACCCACAGATCCCTCCGTCCCGGCACGCCATTCACGTTCTATCCTCCTGCTTCTCAAGGATCTGTTGTTGCATGGGCTGTTACATGCATTCTAACAGACATTTGCCCATTTTTGCAGCTCAAGATCAGTGCATCCGCGCAAGAGTTAGGATCTGATATGCTCTTCGCTCGGCGAATTGGATTCTCGGGGACTCCCTCCAGCTTAATTCCCCGGGACCTCGGCAAGTGCCAATTTGAGCCTGGAAGCGAAGCAAGCATATTGCAGACGTTGTCGTCGGCCGATACCTGCGGCGTTTTTTACGAGAACAACCCCCTTTGGTCGGCGCGCTCCATTCTGGATCATGTCGCCAAGGATAACTACCACGCGCTCATTGATACAGGGGCTCTTGTGACTGGAATGTCCAACTTTGAGGTTGCGGACTATCTGCTTAAGAATGGGCTCGTCTCCCGTGGCATTTTTGGCGTCGTGTATCTCGATGAGCATGACCGGAAGATGGTGCTGCTTGCACAGTCTGCAACGAGCGTCAAGCTGGAAGAGTGTGGACTGCAACTTGGCCAACGCTTTGCCTTCTACGATCAGATACACACCACGGGGATGGATATCAAACATACGCCCAACGCCAAAGCTCTCGTCACTTTTGGGAAAGACATGGTGTTGCGAGATTTAGCGCAAGGCGCGTATCGAATGCGCGGTATTGGCAAGGGCCAGAGTGTAACCTTTTTCATCATCCCAGAGGTAAAGCATCTAGTTGAAGTGTATAACCCTGAGGGAGGCCAAGACCCTGTTGGCATGGATTTGAAACGAGTGCTGTTGTGGCTGCTTGCAAACTCACTGCGGACCGAAAAGGTGCAATTCAATCAGCTACAAATACAAAATTGTGCCAATGTCTTCCGCAAAAAGGCCTTCCAGCAGGTGCTCGCCTCGTCCAGGTCCCCATGCTCCGCTATGTTGGATCCGACCTTCTGCGCAAGTCTGGAGGCATTTCGGGAGGTGGTCTCCTTCGATATCGATCGCGATTTGCCCACCAAAAAGACGGTGCTCGACAAAATTACTGAAATGGAGGAGGCGCATCGGCTGCTTCTCACGGACGAGACTTCCGTCGAAACCATCAAGGATATAAAACAGTCGCTTTCGCACGTCAATGACGAGGTGTCAGTATACCTGGAGCAGGAGCAGGAGCAGGAGCAGGAGCAGGAGCAGGAGCAGGAGAAAGAACAAGAGATTGAGATCGAGAAAGTTGCAGACTTGGCCTACAGCACGGAGGATGAGCAAATCAAATCATGGGAATTCCGGTCCATTCTTGAAATGTCTGCAAACAGGTTTTCGGCGCCATTTTACCCTCTCAACTATTTCAAGCTTTGGAAGCGGGATCCTTTAAACTTCCCCGCATTCCTCGGCGCGTCATCAAACTTTTACAACGTGTCCTGGAGCGGAGAGCGCAGAATCAAGAATGTCGGGATGGTGCTAGATGTAATGCCCAATGCAAAACGGCTCACGGAAACCGACGCTCTTGATTTGGTGTTGCCAGACACTGCTGATCCCGAGCTTGTTACCGAATTCAGAGCATCGCTTGAAGCTTTGGCCACGCTCGTGCACAGTGACACACTATCCAAAGGGCACGAATCCTCCTTGATTGTAATTGCAAAGGCAATCCTTGGCTTTTTTGAAAATATCGACGACGATGACCTTTCCCGTTCTCGCAAGCAGCAAGCCGACATCATTGACGAGGATCGCCTCCGCGAAATCGTGAAAAGGTGCCTGGCGGCTGACGGCGATAATAAGGCGGAATGTCTGCAAAATATACTGGGTGACAAGATATCGTCAATAAACAGGGTGCACGGTGGTAGATTTATGTTGTGTCTCTCGCTAACTGAAGCAGAGACCATCCGCCGAATTCTTCATCTTCGTGAGTCTTCGCCCGTGATTGACGGCGGAAACGCGTACATGGCGCTTCGACACCTTCCCACATGGCACGAGACGTTGGATCAGAGTGAGCAGTACCAGGAACCCCCGTCTTTGCAATTGAAAATGGGCAGCACCCTTCTGAGGTTCTTCGACTGCGAAGTATTTTTCGACTACCGAGAGATGTTCCTCATCGTCCGTGCTCTGCATCTGGACTGGACGTGGAAAAGGAAGGTCTTCTTCGACAATCTTGTAGGCCGCAAACGGCGCCCCCATCTTCCTGTGGAATCAACGCCCCTGAAAGACGTGTTTGACGCACAAACGTGCTTCAGTTTGGCATATCCCGTGGCTACGCGTGTCATGCTTGGCCGCAGGATGGCGCAGATAGGTGTGACAGACCTGAACTTGTACTTTGAGCGGTTTGACGCGGATGCAAATGAGACGCTGGATGCGAGTGAGTTGCTGAGGATGCTCCAGGCGATCGGCTTTCAGGTGGAGCCTCGCCAGGTGCTCGCTTTCGTGAAGTACTGCGACAAGGATGCCGACAACAAGATCAGTCTTACAGAGTTCAAAGAAGCATTGGACTATTTTCACAAACTATACAAAGGCCCAGAAAGCACTCACGGGCCCTCTTTGAAAAAGAAAAGTGTGAGTACCAAGATACAGGAAGCCACCGGCAACGTTTTTTTCAAGATTCTGCCAGCAGACGCCGAAAGTGAAATCGTTATTTCCCAAGCATCTGAACAGCTCCAAGCAGAAAAGCAACTGCGTGAGGACAAGGCGCACAAGCACCGCAAGGAAATGGAACAGCGCATTAAAGCACTGGAATCAGGGTGCGTGGCTTCCGATGATGGTGATGAATCCGATGGCAAGCCTGCGGACCCCAACCCCACAGTTTCGACTCACCGTGTGAAATGGGACTTTGCAAGTGGAAAGCAGCCGTGCTGGTTCCGGGCATTTGGCGCATGCGTGGATTTCCTGCCTGATGCAGACGCCCAGGGCAGCAACAACATGTTCATGCGCCTCGATGCAGGCGCCCGCATTCAACTCAGTCTCCCAGATGCATTTTCAAACACCCCACCATCCACCCCAAATGTCAAGATGATCAAGGACTCCGACTTTGATGTGATGGTGCGCAGTGCCGGGCACAGGGTGTTTCTAATGGCCTATAGGACAAATTGTGCGCGCTGCGAGCAGCTGGCCCCTGTATGGGAGGATCTTGCATTGAAATTTGGCACGGACAGCGCAAATCAAAATGCTTTGACGATAGCACAGCTTGATGCCACTTCGGGCGATCTGCGCAGAAGCCTCGACATGATGTTCAAAATTCACATCACAAGCTTCCCGACGCTGCTGCTATTCAAGGGCGACGGCTCTGATCCACAGAAATACGAGGGCGATATCGACTTGAAAAGCCTCACTTCGTTTGTGACGGAGCACATCGGCGCTAAAGGAAGCCAGGCCGCGCAGATTGCAATGCAATCTGGACAAATTCCCGAACATGGCAAGAGAGACGAGCATGAAAAGGGAATCACGGTCTTTTCTTTCACTATGTGTTTTCGTTTGCCAGAGCTGCCAGTTGAGGGTATGCCGCTCTTTTCTTTCAACCAAGATCGGATTGTGGTGCAGGTCTTTCAGAGCGGTGAGGTGAAACTGCAGTCGGAGGCGTCGGCTGGCGAGGCTGCTGACGACGAAGATGATGCAGACTATTCCTTCGACAGCGCAGAAAACGCTGTCATTCACAAACCCCTCATCCAACCGGAGGAGTGGAGTGCGATCACGGCCGTTTTCAACGTGGCTGACAAAAATCTCCAGCTGTATGTTGACGGAAGCAAGTGCGCGGAATATACTGATGTCGGTGGGCTGGCTCCTCTGACGTGTGCCTCCACGTGGTACATTCTGAGCACAGAAAGGACGTCGAAAGGAATGGCAGCAAGCGTCGCTGGAGACGTTCGCTTCGCGTGCTTGGACTTGAGTGAGTTGTCAATTGAAGGGTGCGAGAATAGCGCGTGCTCCATCTTGGAGTTGCACGTTCCTGTAGGTGTGTGGCGCTGCGCATCGTGTGCTCAGCGGAACGGAGTTGGCTACGATCATTGCCAGGCATGCTCGGCCGAGAAGAAACGATCTGCGCCGCGCCCCGCTGGTGATTGTGATCCTGATCATCCTGGGCTAACGATTGTAGTTTCTGATTCTTTTGAGGAAATCGTCTTGGATGTGGAAAAGCATGTATTCCTGGACGTGTCAGCAGACTGGTGTGGACCCTCAATTCAGATGAAGCCGCAGTGGCACGCACTGGCGAACTTGCTCAGGGCACGTGATGATATCCTCATCGCATACATGGACGCAGACACAAATGAGAAAAACCCTTTCTACCTCTCTGAAACGCACGTACCGAATCTCAAATTGTTTCCGCAAGGGAACAAGGATGACTTTGTGTGCTTTCCCAACGGAGAACAACGTGACGTATCAAGCTTCATCCGATTTCTTGAGACGCACGCCAAGCTAGACATTCGCAAGTTTGCAGAGGATAGATGGCCAGAGTTTTACGCCAAGAATGACATCCAAGCGCTCGAATCGCGAGCCCAGGCCGCAGTTGCCGTTGCGATCCTCAACACAGAGACGTCCCTGGAGGGTGCGGGGAAAAGCGGGAATAAGCTTGACGAGATGACTGTGTTTTGCGGCTTTGCTGCCACGTGGAAGACTCGCGCGCAAGTCTCTTTTCCGTTTGACTTCCTCTTGCTGAGGTTTCTGTCACACTACTTTCAGTGCCCAAAGGTCTTCGAATTCGATGAGAATTTGTGTCGCCAGATGCGAGATGGCTCCTACCAGAGCAAATTCTTTGATGCTGAAAAGATTAAGGGGTGGATTGCTTCTGTTATTCCCATTATCAAGGACTGTCTCATGCGATCCCTGCCGGAGCAACCTGCGCAACATCTCGCTATGGATTTGCAGGTCTGGGGTATACAGTATAGGGTGTAGAGTATTTGACTGTGCCTTGTCTCTGCTCATCTGCCTGCCTGGATGAGCCCCCATGCGCTCTATAGAAATGACTAATGCAAGCGCGTGCGTACACACATTCGTAAACGCGAAACAGAGCACACCCATCTGCGGCAGCGGATACGGCACGCCGAGAGTGCAAGTCAGCAAAAATGCTTGGCTGTCATTGTTTCAAAAGGGAAAACAAGCCATTCTCCGTCGAGCCACCAGCGAAGCCTGCGGCACCCACGAACTTCAGCAGCTACTGGACGTGCAGGGGCTGCCTCCCACAGCATACCAGGATGGCGAAAGCCTTCTCTGTCTCGCAGCATCGCTCGGAGATACCGCCTGCGTCGAGCTTCTCTATCAGCGCGGAGGCAACTTGAATGAAGGACAGCCACAGGGCCAAACCAACGTAACGGCTCTCGAAATGGCCAGTTGGATGGGCCACGAACCCGTGGTTGACTTTCTGCTGGCGCACGGCGCCTTTTTAGGAAGGGCATTGCATTATGCAGCAAAGGCCGGGCACGGTGCTTTAGTGAAGCGCTTGCTCGATTGCCACGCGCACCCTGATATGACCGTGGATGGGCAATCGCCTCTCGTGGTGGCTGTTCTCGCGCAGCAAGACGAAATCATAGAAAAGCTCGTTAACGCTGGCGCCAAGGTACTCTTTCTCTCACACACTTGCGCCGGCAGCAGTGCAGTTTTTGTGATGCTTGATGCAATAGTGTTTGGAGTTTTGAACGACTTTTGTCGCATTTTCAACGGACCTCCCGACGGACCTCCCGCGCGGGGGCGAGAACGGGCAGTCACCTGAAAGTCAGACGACTTTTTAGTCGTCTATTCACCCACTGACTTCGCTCTACTCCTTTTGTGTCGCATGCTCAACCCCCCGGCGAATCAACACTTCCAGGTCGATGCCCGCCTGGACGCGGCGCTGTGTAGCCGCGTGGGTCTGAACCCAGATTCGACTGTCTTGCATTATGCAGCCAAGCACGGGTTTGGGCAATCTGTACAGGCGATTGTGAGAAAATGGAAGGACGGTCTGGAATGCAAAAACAAGGCGGAAGAAACGCCTCTGGACCTGGCACCTTTGTATATTCGACCGCTCGTCAAGCCCGGACAACTTGACAGTCTGCGTGTGATGCGGCAGGCCACTGTTGCAGGTGAGTGTGTGCGAGCATTAGCTGAGCATGTGCAAGTGTGTGCATGTGCATGTGCGTCACGCGAGTGCGGCTGAGTTCAAGTTCATTTGTGGGTCGCGGGGGTGGGGTGGAGGTGGAGTGGAGGTGGAGATGATGGCAAACCGACACGCGGAGGACGCACACACGTGTGGGTAAGCTTGTCGGTATGCAAGTGTGCAAGGTGGTGAAGGATTGTGCACTTGGCGGTTTTGATCAGCCAGTGGAACTCACGCGCATGCGAAAACAGGCAAAAGCGAGACGGAGACGGAGAAGGCACTCCAACAGCTTTTTGACAGTGGACAAGGCGACCCCAACGCACAAGGTGGCAAATCCTGTCCGTCGCAGCTGAATCTGCTGTTCGGGTTGCGGATCTGACTCCTGTGTGGTCATCTCGGCAGATGTGCGCGGATGGACGCCGCTGATGAACGCGGCGATCGTCGACGACGAGAGATCTGCGCGCTTGCTGCTCTCGAAAGGCGCGTCTTGGAGCAAGCAGGGCCGTTTCGGGTTTACTGCGCTCTTTTGGGCCGAGGCAGCACGCCAGAGTCGCTCCCTATGCAACAATGTATTGCAAGGAGGGGGAGAGGATTCCAAGGTTGCAGCCATGCTCATGGAAACGGGTGCCATCCTTTCGTCGCATGAAGAGCGAGGCCTGGTTTTGCTCAAGAGAAGATATGAGGACGGGTCATCCGAAGTCAAGTCTCTTTTGACCTTGGAGAGGCATGCTGTGATTCTGTGCTCCAAGGCTCCGGATGCTACCAGCACCATGCACAGTGTTATGCTGGATCGGATCATGGATGGTGCTGACAAGTTCGAGACGCAAGCCCGGGAGGTGTTGCCTGCGGGCTGGAGACCTACTGTCACTCTCGAGCAATCTATCCTCAACCTGGACACGTACGTGGATCCAGAAGGCAAAGGGATTTCTGTGTGCGAGTCTTGGCACAAAGAGGTGCCCGGCGAGGGCGATTTCCCAGACTGGAAGTCGCTCGTGCAGCACAGCAAGTTTTTTGTCCAGGAACGTGTGGCATCGGGAGACGACCTGCCACCGCAGTATATTTTTGCGCTGCACTTGTACACGATTCCGTGCAATCTTTTCAGCAAGAGCTGTGCGGCAATGCGCGGCATGCCTCGCAAGGACGACAGCGACGAGGACCGTGCGAAAAAGGCCGCCGCTCTGGAGCCCTGGCGCGTTTTCATCTGGTATTTATGGCAAGCACTGGAAAAGATAAGGGTGCAGCCACGCTCTGTGTATAGGGGTATCGGTGGTGACGCAACGCAACTGCTGCCCGAAAAAGGACGCGTGGGCAACGCGCTTTTGTGGCCGTCATTCTCCAGCACCTCGTGTTCCATGGACGTATCAAATGCATTTATGCGCGCTGGCTCCAAAGGTGGTATTCTCTTCAAAATCCGGGCCAAAAGGACTCGCGAAATCGCAGACTACTCGTATCGCCCACACGAGCGCGAGCTCTTGCTGGCACCAATGACGCGGCTCAACATTCTCGGCGTGTACGAGTGCAGTCACTACAACATGCAGTACGGTGAAGTTCTTGCATCGGTTACGGATTCGTCAATGCCCGTCGTCAACACTGTGCCCCCACGCCGGCTCGACACTAGTCCGCGGCGCGAGTTTGTAGTGCCCCCCGAATATGCAGGCAAGTATGTGTTGGTGGTCATGGAGGAGGCGGACCTTGTCGATCAAGAGTAGCATCTAGCAGGTTGGCAGTGTCGTGAAATTGTCATGAAAAACTCAGCTTTGTGGAGCCAGCATAATTTCAGATAGCCACCTCAAGAAAGGCAAGCCACCTATCTTCAATCCAGGAATTTCCTCACCGTAAGGGAGCCATATGACTTCGGCGTACCATTCAAGTGTGAGAGAGAAACAGAACTGGAAGGAGGCAAAATCTGGGACAGCCAATCGCACGGGCGTGCAAAGTTAGCCGGGGTGGCCTCCCGTGACAGGACATTCAGACTGGTGTTGCTACCAGTCTCCTGGGATAGCTGACAGAAACACCGGTTCGAGAAAAATACACATTGTTATGGAAAATTTACTACGTCAGATCCCTATAGACCAGTAAATTTAGGATCTAATGTTCGTAATAAACAACCGTATAACCTGAACGGGCTCACCGGCCTCCCAGTCCGGGGGCTCCAAGCGGAAACGTTTTTCTGCTTAACGGAAGGGACAAAAATGACAGGCAGCTGTGCCTTTGTCTTGGTGGCCTTGGCATTATCGGAGTCTCTTTGTCTTGGCGGCCTTGGCATTATCGGAGTCTCTGTTATTGACAGCAGGCGTTGCTTTTTGCAGCTGCTGGCGTCGAAGCAGGCGGCAACGGAGGATAGGGTTTTTAACTCCAACCATTTCCCACGCACTATCAGTAAAAAAACACAAAAGGTGCTCGTCTATGGACAGCTCTTTCATCGCTTCACCAAGCCTTCCCGCCATGTCGTGACCGACTTCTTCGGCAACCCACGGTGGAGCCTGATCAAGCACCTTTCCGTTTGCTTCACCAGCCTGCTCATTACGCACGTAATGATGATTACGCAAGTTTGATTCACCGGTGAAGTAAAGAAAACACCAAAAAAAGGGCTCTGGGAAAAGCAAAAAGCACATTTGCGATACGCTCATCAGTGCACAAGCAGACACGCACGTATACAACCAGATCCGATAGGCAGCGCGATAAGACAGTCTTGCCAACTGAGACAGAAGGCTTGACCACTTGCAAGTTGGTTGCAAGTTGGCTCCTTTTGACCACCAGCACACGTACCATGCATGTGACCAACATGAGAACATGCATGACGCACCATGACTTAGACACAGGATTGAACACGCACAAATTGCACAGTCTCTCTTTCTCGAGAACCTGTATCTGGACGGACGTACTAGCTGCTGTACTCAGATCGGAGACGGACGCACGCAGATCGGACAGCTGCCGCATCATGTGTTGTTGTTTGTCATATAGCTTCGTTAGTTGACGTTCTATTGCGGTGGGTTTGTGTTTGGATTCCTTGGTTATGTCGCGGCTTATGGGCTCAAATTTGCGGTAGTGACTTACGATGCTGACTGATGTGCTCACCCGCATTCCTGACCAGTTCATCAGTAGAGAACAGTATCAGCAGTGTTGAGTACGACAAGGCAAAGATGCATGTAAGCATGGTTTGACAATAAATTTCTTTAGCGCTTTTTTGATGTGGTGGACTTTTATTTCAAGTGCCGTCTTTTGCGAACAGAGCTTGTATTTCGATGAAGCTCACGCGCGGCTCCGTTTCTCGCAGGAGCTTTAAAATGAGCCGTTGGTGACCCGGCCAGAACCAGACAACTCCTTTGAAGGTGACTATCAGGAGTGAGAAGATGTCGGTCAAGAACTCCTGGTCTGCCTCGCACTTGCGGATCGCCGCGGCAACAACCAGGTAGCTCTCGCAGATGATGGCTGTGTGTGGAGAATTGGTGCAAATGAGATGTTACTTCTGATGTTACATCTGATGCACCAAAAAGAGGATGCACAGATTTGAAAGCTGAAGAGAATTTGAGGGAGCAGTGCTCGAGAAGGTTGAATATGATGGCATCGCACTGACGCACGCATATGCACATGCTCACTCTGATTCTTACGACACATGTGCGCATGGAAAATGCATTTAGCAGACCAACCGATGATGAAGTTGAGCATGAACATGAAGCACAGGAAATTGTAGATTAGCAGGTAGAGCATGAACAGCTTGTCGTACGTCCAGAAAGTGCTTGGAATTATGCCGCTCTGCGGCATGCTACCGAGCATCATTTCCCAGAGCGTCTCAAAAATTTTGAAGCCCGACGCGAACTCATTGCGTTCCTCAGCAAATTGCGCGTAGCCGAGCATGATAAACCCGATAAGAGCGACGAAGAGGAGCAGGAAGAAGTGCCACAAGTCATCGAGCCCCTGAAAAAATGTATTCACTAAAATCGCCGTGCGCGGGTGTGCCTGCGTCTGCATGATGAGGCGGAGCAGCTGCGCAATAGACAAGACGAAGTAAAAAATGTTCATCGAGTACTCCCGAAGATTCAGATCTTCAAGTCGATTGACCGCGAAGAAGAAGCTGTCGATCTTTGTTCGAAGCTCCACATCCCGGCTTTCCCACGGTACGCCCGCGAGGCCGTTGACGCCGATGGTTTTCTGGATCTCTTCTCTCGATTTGAGGATCTGTACGAGGCGGATCGAGAAGTACAGCACCGGCAACACAACTTGGATCAGCATGTCAACGTAAAACCCCATTTGGATTACAGACCACTCCACTGTGCTCCTGTCCTCCTTCCCACACCATGACCCCCACACGCTGCGTGTATGGGTAAGTTCGTGAATACGCGCTCAAACACACACACACACACACACATACATACATACATACCCTGTCACTTGCTTCATAGCTTTTTCGGGTGAGTTCGTGAATATGTGCGTATATATATATATATACATACGCACACACATACATGCATACATACACATTCACTTGCTTCACAGCTTTTTCGTCCTTCTTCCCACACCACGACCCCCACACGCGTGTGTTTGAGTGCGTATTCACGAACTCGCCCGAACTCACCTGTAGCGTGCGGTGACGATTTTTTCAACCAAAATGATGCTTGACAACACTATTACCAAGACAGTCAACTGGATAAATTGCGTCAGGTCTTCACCTTCCAGGGACTGGAAGTGCCTCACGGAGAAGTCAACTTTCAAGTCACTGGAAAATGTTCCTTTGATCTCTATTGTCGAGCAGATGCCGAACTGCGCCGAGTAGGTCACCATGAAGAGAGACATTGTTTCTGTCTGAGTGTCGAGGAAGGCACGGGTTGGAATTGCCTCCCCCGCTCGCATCACTATTTTCGCGTCGGCGATACTCTGGAGGAAGTCGTAGAACGCGAGCTTTCCTCGCACAGGAATGGGTTCCATCCCGAAAAAAAGGGAAGGCGTCCCGTGGGAGGAGCACGCCATGAGCTCGGTCGGATTCGTCATCATTCCATCGGTGCAGAGGTAGGGGTCGCGGCAGGTAACGTTCACGGCTGTGCCCCACACTTTGGCGTTGTATTCGACCCCAAGCTCGTACGCACATTTATCAGATCGCTCTGCGCGAGTTTGCAGCAGCAGCGGTGGGCTGACCAGCGAAACCTGGTACGGGTAACCCGCCCGCGGCGTCTGGTAGTCAACCTGAAAGTTGATGCGATGCTCGTCCAAGCTTTGTGGTCCGCGCCTCCGCCTATACAAGGGCTTCTGTTTGTAGAAGCGTGTCTGAAGCTCCTTCACGGTCATGGGCCTGCCCGTCACCTCGATTGGGGACATGAGGAGCCCGCCGGGAACTGTGAAGCCCTGCAGAAACTCCTCGGGCTCGGGCATGTACGAGCACCAGTTGCTCTTCAAAGTTATCATCGTTCCAGGCTGAGACCCTGACATGACGAACAAGGACCGCCTGCCGCTCCGATCAGGGCTGCCCGCCACCACGGCCACGAAGTACCAGTTTCCAGGCTCGAATTTTTCCCCGCCATCAATGTTGTTGAGGTTTTCGAGCGACAGGTTGCAGGTGTCGTAGACCTCGATCCAGTAATTGATTTTGTCGCCATTTCCGTAGAAGTCGAGCGCAAACAAGACGCGCGCGGGCACGAAGCTCGAAAATGCTAGCATCTGACCCTTGTTGATTGAGTCCCATGACGTCCCTTCCAAAGCCTTCCACCAGAACTTGACCGTGTACCTGCCACACCACAATTATATCAATGTCTCCCGACACATCTGCCCGCCGTGGAAGCTGTCACGCCGTTTGCCATACGCATCTGACGAAAGAGAGATCAGGACTCGCCTGCTTACGTGTAAGCGCCAGAAGGAGCGCATGATGAATCAATAAAGAATGGATCGAAGCGCACGCGAGCGCAAGGCAAGGCAAAAGTGGGGTGCACGAGACCCGCCAGACGCCTTGATTTCAGAATTGATGGTTCGTGTCCATCCATCGTCAACGCGGAAGCTACAGGTGGGATTCACAGCCACCTCCAGCACGGCACAGTTCCAGACTTTGAGATTGATGCAGCCGCCTCCATCCTTGGGTGCAGGCTGAAAACCAAAAGGAAACAAAAAACTAAGATCATGTCGTTTTACAAGCATTTGGTCGACTTCCGGTTAAGGATTAGGTTTGCAATGCAGGGAAGCACTTGACAGAAAGTGGAACCCACTGTTTCTCACCTATAATTTCTGGGTAGACCGGATTTCATGGCAGCTGTGGTGGTTTGTGATTTGAAATGCAGGAAAGCACAAACAGAAAGCTGCCATGGGCGTAATGATATAGAAATATACAGACACACAAATGTATAGTTTACCGGGGAGTTACACCAGCGGCCATTGCCGACTCTCTGTCCTTTCTTGCTTGCGTCAAGGTAATCGATCTCAGTGTAATCTGTGTTGCCAATAAAGTCGAAGTGCTTCGGATTCTTTTCCTGCTCCCGGCACTGGGCCACCACATCCAGGCCCTCGCGAACGCAGATGCTACGCACATCGTAAGTGTTTGTGTGCGTGTGTGATTGTGTGGTGTGTGATTGGCGCTGTGTGGGTGCAAGCGCGAGCGTGTGAACGCGAGCGTTTGTGCCTTTGTGTGCTACGCCTATGTGTGTGCAGGTGTGTGTGTGTGTGCGAATGTGTGAGCGACTGTGTGTTTGGCACCTGTCGCCGTTTGTACCGAGAGCCATGTCATACTCGCGAATCGGCGTCTGTCGCGCCCAAATTGTGTGTGTAGAACTATTTGAACCCGAACCTGTTGAATTCGTCGAACTATTCGCATGTCAGGCAGAGAAAATGCATGCATACGCCGCAAAGGGGGCACGTGCACCATAGACATGAACTTGTACAAGATGACTTTGCTGCAAGGGGAGGTATCTGTGAACAAAACGACGTACATGCACGCATGTAAATTGAACTGGCACGCACATGGCTACGACATGCACACTTCGCGAAACGATTTGCTCGTCTGCTTGACTTCCTGATCTCATGATCATGATCGGAGCCGTTTGGGATTCAGGGGTTAGGGTTTATGGTTACATCCGCTCACCGGCACCGAAGCAAAGAGGATAGATGCCGCAGGCCACTGGGCATTCCCTAATGACGGCAGCCGTGCTACAGATGCCGGGAAAGGCGACGCTGTTCTGCGCGTACCAGGCGCAGTCATTGCCGTAGAGGTCCTTCCAACTGTTGTCCCTCCCTTCCTCTGGAAGTGTACATGTGCGCAGCATGTTGCCATTCTCATCAAGCGACCTTTGCGCGATATTCTTGATCTCAGCGTCTGTTAGGGCGTGTCCGACGTAATAACGCCAGTCTTGCACTGGGCCCATATATGGACTCTCTCCCGGCACCCGATGACCGAGACCTGTGTAGGCGAATGGTGTGCTCATGATGCAATCAAGCCTGCCGACGCCGCCACCATATTCATCGCGGATCCAGGCTTCAGCGCTGGGCTCCTCTGACGACTTGGTCTCTGCCAGGACCCCGTCGATGTAAAACTTGATGGTGTTGTCGTCTTTGTTCAAGACCAACGCCAGGTGGCGCCGCGTGTTTGGACGCATCTTGTTCAGGCTCGGTTTCAGTACCGCACACTTCCAAAATGCAACCGTGTCCTCCGCAGGGATTTGACCTATGCAGCAAGTTGTCCCACCTGAAGGATCCGCGTCAATTTGATAGAACCATGCTCCCTTATTGCGCTTGTTTGTGCCGTTGACATAACGTGAAATGAGAGTCGAGCGAGCACCGTCATCCCAGTTTTCGATCCACATGCTGAAGGTGGCAGACTTTCCGCAAAAGTGTGGAAACTGCACGGAGTCGTAGCTCAGATACTGTTTCGGCTTGTTGTGATCGAGCAACAGCTGGTCCCTGCCGCCCTGCCCCGCGGGCCGATACGCCGGGGGGACCATGTTCATGTATTCCTTGTCGCCAGTTTCGGGAGATGTTTCAGTAGCCATACCCTTGATGATGTGGCAAGAGGTCCCGATCCCGAAAATTGGCACAGTTTTGCAGTTTGGGACGGCGGGCACTGTAATGCGAGCTCGTTGCGATAGGTCCTGGTAAGCGTCGATCTGCGGATGGGCCACCGCATTTGTCTCCATCCGAGTGAATACATGCTCCAAGTGCATTTTCTGCGTGATTATCTCGCGCTCAGTCCTCGCCTGGTCAAATTGTTTAGCCTGAACGGCGTTTGCCGTGTCAAAGGGTGAATGCACTGGTTGGAACGGCAATTTCCCCGATGCCAGCGATTCAAATGTGAATCCCTGTCGAGATATTTCCTGCATCTCAACCACTGAGATTTGCCGCGGGAAAAACGTAATCTCGCCCAGGCGCGGCACGTCTGGCGCTCCAATTATCAGCGCTCGTCCTGTGCAGTCTGTAACAGGACGCCGCAGGGACACTGCCTTTTGCAGCTTGGCATCGGTATAGAATCTGATCGACGTTTGGTTGGCAACCACAGCCATCATGTGCCACCTGCCATCCGGTTTGGTTTAGGTCACCTTAATATATGGGGTTATCAACAGCCACAGTTTGATCGTAGGAAAGGTCCCCCTGGGGGCCTGCCACTTTCACACTGGTGTGCGGAGGAGGAAATATAAACTCGGGCAAACGAAGAGAATTACTACCACTAAAATTTTCCCGACCGAATTTCGTTTGCCCGAGTTTATATTTCCTCCTCAGCACCCCAGTGTGAAAGTGGCAGGCCCCCAGGGGGACCTTTCCTACGATCACGTTTTAGAGTTTCGGTGCATTAGGGTTTAGAGTTTAGCGCTTAGGCCACCTGCCATCCGCAGCCACGGTAGAGTCCGCCGATATCGATTCCTGCATAGCAGTCTCGGAGAAGCCGCCACGAAAGTCGTGAGCGCCAAAGTCGAAGCGCTCCGCCGGTGAACCCACGTGCCAGCCCCAGCATGAGAACTGTCTTTCTCCTGCCTCTTTCCCGAGCGGCTTTCTGATCACATTTGCCCCCCTCCCCGGCTTCAGCCGGACCCACGCCACGAGGGTAAAGGCGGCAGAGTCGACAGCGGGCTGTAGGCCCTCCACCTCGACGGTCTCTTCCTCGAGGA
>Ga0315899_10003333_pt1 | contig 17508 bp, 13 predicted proteins | sample LakEriMetagenome_2_FD_203518 | JGI IMG/M metagenome (GOLD analysis project Ga0315899, IMG submission 203518) | Freshwater fungal communities from buoy surface, Lake Erie, Ohio, United States - Buoy 4 MA112 | ecosystem: Environmental > Aquatic > Freshwater > Lake | place: USA: Lake Erie, Ohio... | reverse complement strand
GAGTTTGCTCACCTCGCGACGGTCCGCGCGCAGCAGCGGGTTGCCGCCGTCGATGAGCGCAACCTGCACGGTCTCACCGCGCAGGTAATCGAATACACGCACGCCGGGTGTGGTGAGCACGGGCGCCGCCAGTTGCCGCGTCTCAGGCGCGCCATCCTCGATCGAGTGGGACGCGAGCAGTCGAAAGCGATCGAGCGGCGCCCAGCTGATTCCCGCACCGCGCGTATCCTGGGCGGAATAGTCGGAGAGCCACTCGCGTGCGGCATTGACGTTGAGCGACAGATTGCCGAGCCGTGGCGCGTCGGCGCGACGCGTCAGCGGCATGTCGAGGCTGGCGCGCAGGTCCTGTCGATCGCGTGTCAGTGCCGTTTCGCGATCGATTCCTGCACGGCGCGAGGTCGAGGTGACGTCCTGGGTGTCGAGGCCCAGTCGGGTATTGAGCAGCGCTTCGCCCGCGGGGAGTGTGAAGGCCGTTCCCGTCACGAGCAGTTCCGCCGATGCTTCGTCGTTGCGTTGTCGAGACGTATTGCCGCCCTCGATGCGCGTCAGGGTGGTGACGTCGCGGCGATCGGCGTTGACGATGGCCGACCAGCGCCAGCCGCCTGTGGCGCCATTGACCAAGCCACCGAGGTGCAGATCTTGGGTTTCGGTCGTGCGCCGAATAGCCTGCGCAAGTGGCGCGGGTGACAGTCCCAACAGCGAGTCGCGCTCGGCGGCATCCAGCGTTGCATTGAGGGTCACCGTCAAGCCTTCGCGCAGCGGCTTCGCCCACACCGCATTGGCGCTCCACTGCTCGACGGCGGGAAGCAGCGTGCGGTCTGCGCCAGTTCCCGTAGCGTCCGGGGCTGTCGACACTTGTTGGACGTTGCGTTGGCTCTCGAGCAACTCGTCGCTCCGTTGCAGCTTCAAATCGAGTTGCAGTCGATCGTCGCGTTGCACGCGCAGCAGTCCGCCTGAGAGATCTGCGCCATCGCGCCCGCCAGCACTTGAACTTTGCGCACCGGCTTCGGCAGTTATCGATCGGAACCGAGGTCGCAGCACGATATTCACCACGCGTTGCGTTGCGCGGTAGCCGTATTTGAGGGCCACCTCCTCGGGCAGGATGTCGGTGCGTAAGATAGCTTCGGACGGCAGATCGCGGATCTCGTTGAACCCGCTGATGCGGGCGCCGTTCAGCAGCACCACAGGTCGCTCGCCGCCGCGACCCTGCGAGGTGCCGAGGACGGGCGCGAGTGCCTGCAGCAGTTCGCTGACGTTACTGACACCGAGTGCGCGGATTTCCTGGGCCGACAACTGCACGTCGGGGGGTATGTCGCCGACCACCGCACCGGGTTGTCGTTGGCCGCTGATCACGACCTCTTCGAGTTCCGTCTCCTGCGCTTTGCCGGGCGCGGCGATAGCGGCTGCGATGACGCAGCTGATGAGGGTGATCGGGCGCAGCATGCTAGATCCCGGCGAGACGCGCGTAGCGGTCGCGATGATGGCTGCTTGTCCCATACAGCGTCTCAAGCACGCGCGCGCGCTTCAGAAACAAGCCGCTGTCGTGCACGTCGGTCATGCCGATGCCCCCGTGCAGCTGCACGGTCTCATTCGACACATCGTGCAAGGCGTCGCCGCAGAGCGCTTTGCAGAGCGAGGCCAGTCGATGCAGGCGCGGGTCTGCAGTCACGTGTCCGCGAGCATCGAGTTCGTCGAGTGCGCCCGTGACGGCGGCACGCGCCAGCTGCAGATCCACATGCAGCCGCGCGACGCGATGCTGCAAGGATTGAAAGCTGCCGATCAGCTGGCCGAACTGAGTGCGGGTCTTCAGATGGTCGAGAGTCAGCGCGAGCGCTGCTTCCGCTGAGCCCTGCATGGTGCTCGCGAGGGCAATGCAGGCGACATCGAGAACATCCTGCCACGACGTCGGGCTTGCCGTGCCCAGTGCTGCATCCGCGCCGAGGTCAACCGCGGCGAACTCGATGTCGGCAAAGCCTTCGCCATCGACGGTGTGAAGACGTTGACGTGTGACGCCCGCCGTTGCGGACGGCACCAGAAACCAGCGCAACGCGTCGGACTCGGCGCCCGCCGTGTCGATGCGTGCCAGCGTCAGTAGCAGTGAGGCGCTGTCGCCGTCGGCGACGAAACGCTTGCGTCCATTGAGCACCCAACCGCCATCGACGTGTCGGGCGACCGTGCGGGTGTTTTCCGGGTGGTGATGTGGCGTTTCATCCACCGCCAAGGCCAGCGTGAGTTCGCCCATAGCGATGCGCGGCAGCAGGCTCGCCTGCTGCGCTGCGCTGCCGTGTCGCAGCACGGCCGCCGCCCCGATGAAGCTGCTCTGCAGCAGTGGCGAGGCACACAGCGTACGGCCCGCGGCCTCGAGCACAAGGCCGAGTCCACGATAGCCGATACCTGAGCCACCGTGGCTTTCCGGGATGAGCGCGCCGGAGAACCCGAGTTCACCGATCTGCTGCCAGAGGGTGGGATCGAACGAGCGTCCGGCGGTCCGGTTGGCGCGCACTGCGCCCGGAGGCGATCGCTCGGCAAAGAATTGCCGCGCAGTGTCTTCGAGCATTTGCTGGTCTGGGGTCATCGACATGACGTGAACTCCTGCTCAGACCGGATCCGGCAGGCCCAGCACCCGCTTGGCGATCACGTTGAGGTTAATTTCGGTCGTGCCGCCCTCGATGGAGTTGCCCTTGGAGCGCAGCCAATGGCGAGTCGCTCGCAAGGCGTCGGTCGAGAATCCTTCGCCCTCCCAGCCAAGGCCCTCGTGACCGAGGCACTCGAGAAGCAGCTCGCAGCGCTCCTGATTGAGCGACGCGGCGGCGACCTTGAAGCTTGAGGCGAGGGCTGAGGTTGCGGCACTGCTGCTGCGCCCGTGCCCCGTTCGCGCCTGTTGCACCGCGAGTCGAAAGGCTTCGTCACGCATGCGGTGGCGTGCAATGCGTGCACGCAGGTCTGTGTTGGCCAGCACGCCCTCGCGCAAGCCCACAAACTGCCGGGCCGTCTCGATGAGATCGAGTCCCGCCGCGTTGCCGAACGCTTCGGCGGAAATATTGGTCCGCTCGTGCATCAACAGACGTTTGGCGATCTCCCAGCCGCCGTTGAGCGGTCCGATGAGCTGGTCTTTCGGTACGCGCACGTCGGTCAGAAACGTTTCGCAGAACGGCGAGTCGCCCGAGATCAGGCGAATAGGTCGTGTTTCCACGCCCGCCGTGCGCATGTCAAACACGACGAAGGAGATGCCGCCATGTTTGGTGCGCGTGTCGGTGCGCACGAGACAGAACATCCAGTCGGCGAGATTGGCGTAACTCGTCCAGATCTTCTGGCCGTTGATCAGGAAATGCTCGCCGTGGTCTTCGCATCGTGTGGCGAGCGAGGCCAGATCCGATCCTGCGCCCGGCTCTGAGTAGCCCTGGCACCAGCGAGTTTCGCCGCGAACGATCGGTGGAAGGAATCGTTGTTTCTGTTCCTCGCTGCCGAACTCGAGCAGCACCGGGCCGAACATCCACAGTCCGAAAGAGTAGAGCGGCGGGCGCGCCTTGATGCGACGCAGTTCCTCCTGCAGCACGGCGTTTTGCTCCGCGGTCAGTCCGCCGCCGCCATACCTTCTGGGCCATGTGGGGGCCGTCCAGCCGCGCTCCCCCATGGCCTGCAGCCAGCGCTGCGCGTCGTCCGAGGGGAAGGTGGCGTTGCGCCCACCCCAAACGACTTCGCGCTCGGACATCGGCGTTCGCAGCGAGGCGGGGCAGTGGGTCTCGAGCCATTGCCGGGTCTCGAGACGGAATTCTTCGATGTTGCTCATGACTGCAGTATGCGAGTGCCTCGGGGCACGAACAAGTTGGTTACTTCCACCATGGCCTCACGCTTGCGTCATCCGCCGTTGCCGACGGCGGAACCAGAGCCACCCGCCAAGAATGGTGAGCGTCAAGAGCAGAGGGGGGAGGGCCGCCGGGAGGATCACGTTACGCAGCGCGTTGCGCGTCACCTGCTGCCGCGGATCGTAATCGGCGGGCATCGGCAACACGCCGTTGTCGCGCTCGAAGCGAGCGTAGGCCTCGATCATGGATCGATATTCGTCCGGGCGAGCAGCGCTGAGATCCACGGTTTCTCCGGGGTCGCGTGCGATGTCGTGTAGCCGCCAGCGGCCATCGCCCACCGGCGGCATGTTGCGCACCAGTTTGAGATCGCCTTTGAAGAGAGCGGCATTGCCTGCGAGTTCGTAGCCCAGTGGCTCGTCTACTGCTCGGTGACGCTCGGCCGCGCCTTGCAGCACCGGAAGCAGGCTGTGACCGGTGAGGCGCTCGGCGGGCGTGATGCTGGCCAGATCGAGCAGCGTGGGCGCGATGTCGGTGACGTGCGCAAAGCCGCGGTGAATGGTTCCCGCAGTGGCTCCGGCGACATTGCTAATGATGAGCGGTACGCGCAGCCCACCTTCGCCTGCGTAGAACTTGTGGGTCGCAAGTGGTGCCGCTGCGGCACTCGCCCAATTGGGCCCGATGCTCGCGTACGCGCCCCTCGCGCCCAGTTGCTCGCGTTCGTTGGTGTATTGAGTCATCAGCCAGAGGCGACCGAGGGTGAACTCGTAGGGGTCGGAGGCTTCGGCGCCGTTGTCCGACAAAAATACGAAGACTGTATTGTCGAACTCGCCGCTGCGGCGCAGATGCGCGACGAGTCGACCGAGATGATGGTCCATGGCGGTGGCCATGCCTGCATAGACTTCCATGCGCCGTGCATCGTAGGCCCGGCGATCGTCATCGAGCGTCGTCCAGTTTTCGAGGTTCGGCCAAGCCGCGAGTTTCGCCTCGGGCGGAATCAACCCGAGTTCGATGGCGCGACGATGCCGAGCTTCGCGCAACGTCGACCACCCTTCGTCGTACCTGCCACGATAGCGCTCAATGAATTCGCGCGGCGCCTGCAGGGGAATGTGGTTGGCCTGAAAGGCAAGGTACAGGAAAAACGGTTTGTCGCTCTGTTGATCCTGACGCAGGTAGTCGATCGCCTTGTCGACATAGAACTGCGAGGAGTAGAACTCCTTAGGCATGCGCGCCTCACGGCCGTCCTCGAACCAGTAGACCTTGTCGGTCAGGGCGAGATAGCGCTGTGCGGTCTGCCAGTTGTCCGATCCGCTGTCGGCCTGCACAAGCGAGCGGTCGAAGCCTCGAGCCGGTGGCAGATTGTGCGTCGCCTTGCCGACGTGCCACTTGCCGACCGCGTAGGTTCTGTAGCCCGACTGCTGCAGGCGTGAACTCACCGTGATCACTTCGGGCTTGAGCACGGTGAGGTATCCCGGTTTGCCGAGATGGCTTGTGGGCACGGTCTCGCGCATGGCACCGACGCCGGTCAGGTGACTGTTGAGTCCGGTCAGAAGCATGGCCCGAGTGGGTGAGCACTCGGCAGACACATGAAAACTTGAGAATCGAGTGCCGTTGGCCGCCAATGCATCGAGCGTGGGCGTGGCGATTTCACCGCCGAATGCACCGACGTCGGTGTAGCCCCAGTCGTCGGCGACAATCAAGACGATATTGGGTGGGCGCGGCGTCGATTGCGCGATCGCATTACTGTCGTCCGGGGTGAGATTGCTGGCGAGGGCAGTGCAGCCAAGCAGTGCTCCTGCGAAGACGCTCGCCGCGCGTAGTGCACGGGCGCGCCAGCCACCGCTCGGTGCGATGGTTTGCGGGCGTACGGGTCTGCCGGCTTGCATCATTAACCGATGCGCGGCGGCAGATGCCGGGATAGTTCGTATTTTGCGATCGCGTCGCGATGGACTTCGTCCGGTCCGTCCGCGAGCCGCAGCGTGCGCTGCGCGGCATACGCGTAGGCGAGCGGGAAGTCATCGCTGACGCCGCCGCCGCCATGCGCCTGAATCGCCCAGTCGAGAATGCGCGTGGACACCTGCGGCGCCACGACCTTGATCATGGCGATCTCGTTGCGTGCCACCTTGTTTCCGACCGTGTCCATCATCCACGCGGTCTTCAGCGTCAGCAGTCGCGCTTGCTCGATCAGCAGTCGCGACTCGGCGATTCGTTCCCGCCATACACCTTGGGTGGCGATTGGTTTGCCAAAGGCCACGCGCGTCGCCAGCCGCGTGCACATCAATTCCAACGCGCGCTCTGCGATGCCGATCGATCGCATGCAGTGGTGAATGCGCCCGGGCCCGAGGCGCCCCTGCGCGATTTCGAAGCCGCGACCTTCACCGAGCAGCAGATGATCGGCGGGAACGCGTACATCGGTCAGGCTGACTTCCATGTGGCCATGCGGCGCATCGTCATAGCCGAACACGGGCAGCGCTCGCTCGACGCGTATGCCCGGCGTATTCGCGGGCACGACGATCATGGACTGCTGCGTATGTCGGGGATGATCCGGGTTGCTGCGACCCATCACGATGTAGACCGCGCAGCGCGGATCCCCCGCGCCCGAGCTCCACCACTTTCGGCCGTTGATGACGTAGTGATCGCCGTCGCGCTCGATGCGGCAGGCGATGTTCGTGGCATCAGAGGAGGCGACGTCGGGCTCGGTCATGAGAAATGCCGAGCGAATCTCCCCGCGTAGCAGCGGCTCGAGCCAGCGCTCCTGGAGTGCGGGACTCGCGTAACGTTCGAGCACTTCCATGTTGCCCGTGTCCGGTGCGGAGCAGTTGAACACCTCCGGCGCGAACACGGAACGACCCATGACTTCACAGAGCGGTGCGTAGTCGAGGTTCGAGAGTCCCTGCGGAGCGCGTGGGCTGCGCGGCAAAAACAGGTTCCACAAACCCTCGGCCTGCGCCTTGAGTTTCAGCTCTTCGATCAGACGCAACGGTACCCAGGGGTTTCCTTGCGCGCGATTCGCCGCAATCTCCTGCAGGAACGCCCGCTCGTTTGGATAGATGTGTTGATCCATGAAGCGCAGCAAGCGTTTGAGCAAGGCGCGGGTGGTGTCGCTGTACTGAAACTCCATGCAGTGCTCCTCGAAGTGCCGCGTGCTACCGACGGCGTCGGCCGCCGGGCCATTCTGTTCAGTGGGACGCCGCGCCCGGGCTGCCGACGTAGTCCGCATTATGCTCGCCGAGCGCGGGCAGGGTCAGCCTGGCTACGCCCGGTTCGCGGGCAAACTTGATCGGGATCCCAATATGCTCGCGACCCTCCGCATCAAGCAGTCGCATCTGTCTCGCCTCAGCTTGCGGATCGTCAAAGGCCTCGCGCAGGTCGTGCACCGGGGCGAAGCTGACGTCCTTGCCAGCGAACCACTCGATCCATTCGGCCCGTGTGCGTGCGGCGAAAGTCTCGCGCAGGAAGGCGATCAAGGGTGCCTGGTGCGGCCCCGGTCCGCGTTCGCAGAGCTCGACGAACTCGGCCCTGCCAAGCGCCTGCAGCAGGTTGCGGACGAATTTGATCTCCTGCGCACCAAGCACGACGTGCTTGCCATCGCGGGTTCGATAGATGTTGTAGAACGCCGAGCCGCCAAGACTGCGTTCGTGCTTGACGATCGGCGGCCGCTTGTTCGCAAACACCTGACCCGTGATGTTGGGTGTCCAGGCCAGGATGGAGTCGAACATGGCGATGTCGAGGTAGTCGCCGAGTCCGGTTTTCTCGCGCCGGTAGAGGGCCATCAGTACGCCGCTGAGTGCGAGCATCGATGCAGCCATATCGGCGGCCGGGACGTGCGGCATCACCGGTTCGCCGTCGTTGCCCAGGTTCAGGCTCACGACCCCGGCAACCGACTCGATGGCCAGATCATGCGCTGGCAGATCCCGATAGGGTCCCGTCTGGCCGAACGCAGAGATCGAGCAATAGACGATTCGCGGATTTCGTGCAGCGAGCGTGTCGTAGTCGACCCCGAGGCGCTTTACGACGCCGGGGCGGAACGCTTCGACGAACACGTCGGCGGTGTCGCAGAGGCGCAGCAGCGACTCGCGGTCCTCGGGATTCTTGAGATTGAGACAGACGCTCCTCTTGCCACGTTGCGTGTTGCGGAAGAACACGGTGTGCTCACCATCGCGCACGCCGATGTGGCGACCGGGTTCGCCCTCGCCCGGGGGTTCGATCTTGATCACCTCGGCACCTTGGTCGGCCATCATCAAGGTCAACTGCGGTCCCGGGAGAAACTGCGACAGGTCGATGACGCGCAGGCCCTCGAGCTTCATGTGATCCCCCGCTCGCGCAGCTGCGCGATCTCGTTTGCGTCGTAGCCGAGTTCCGCGAGTACGGCGTCGGTATCGGCACCGAGTCCAGGCCCACTGCGTGACGGCAGCCGCTGTCCATCGAGCTTGATGGGGTTCGCGAGCGCGCGAAAGTCGTCGCGCAGCGGGTGTGGCGTTCGGCGGACCATGCCCGTCGCGAGCGGGAAGGGGTTGTCGAGCGCTTGCGCCATATCGTTCACGGGCGCGGCGGGCAGCACACCTTGCAGGCGCTGCAGCCAACGCGCAGTGGTGTCGCCGCTGAAGATCTCATCGAGCAGCGGTGTCAGTTCGTCGCGGTGCTCGCGTCGCAGTGGCAGGGTGGTGAAGCGCGGGTCGCTGGCGAGTGGTGGCTGACCGAGTACACGCATCAGTTCCTGCCAGAACTTTTCGGTCATGCACATGATGAAGATCCAGCCGTCGGCCGTGCGGAACAGCTGCACCGGCGTGGCGGTGGGGTGCGCGCTGCGCGGCGAGCGTCCGGTGACCAGCTTTTCGTTCAGATACCAGCTGCCGGGGTAAGACAACTGGTGCAGCGCGACGTCGAACAGGCTGACGTCCACGTCCCGGCCGACGCCTGTTCGCGCAGAGCCGAGCAGCGAGGAGACCAGCGCCAGTGCGGTGGTGATGCCAGTCATGAAATCGATGATCGACAGGCCCATTCGCGCGGGTGGTGAGCCCGGTTCGCCCGTCACATGCAGGAAGCCGGCCTCGGCCTGCATGAGATAGTCGTAGCCCGGCCAGGCGCGTCGTTCGTTGTCCCGGCCATAGGCGGATAGGTGTGCGCAGACGATGCGCGGATTGCTTTCGCGCAAGGCGGCGTAGGTCAACCCAAGCTTGTCCGGCTGATCACCGCGCAAGTTGTTGAGGACGGCATCGGAGCGCCCCACGAGGCGCTTGAACGCCTGCTGACCCTCTGCGGTCTTCAGGTCGAGGCACACGCTGCGCTTGTTGAAATTGAATGTCTGGAAGAAGTGCGAATCGTGCTCGCCGAGGAAGTAGGGGCCCATGCCGCGCGTGGCATCGCCGCCTTGTGCTCGATTTTCGATCTTGATGACCTCTGCGCCGAGGTCGGCCAAATACATGGAGCCGAAGGGGCCTGCCCCGAAGGCCTCGAAAGTGAGTATGCGGATGCCCTGCAGCGGCAGACCGAGTGCGACGGCAGCAGCCTCGCTCACAGCGGGTTCCTCTCGATGAGTTGGCGGGCGATTATGATTCGCTGCATTTCGTTGGTGCCCTCGCCAATGCACATCAGCGGTGCATCGCGGTAATAGCGCTCGACGTCGAAGTCCGTCGAATAGCTGTAGCCGCCGAAGATCCGCATGGCTTCGAGACTGTTCTCAACGCCCGCCTCGGAGGCGAAGAGCTTGGCCATGCTCGACTCGAGGTCACAACGTTCGCCGGTGTCGTACTTGCGTGCGGCCTGCTCAATCAGCAGGCGTGAGGCCTCCACCCGAGTGGCCATGTCCGCGAGTTTCAGCTGAATGGCCTGGTGCTGGGCGATGGGCTTGCCGAAGGTCTGTCGTTCCTGCGCGTAGCGCAGGGCATCGCGCAGGGCTCCGGCCGCGATGCCGGCACCGCGTGCGGCGACGTTGATGCGTCCGAGTTCGAGTCCGCCGACAGCCTGCTGGAATCCGCGGCCCTCGACGCCGCCGATCAGCTGGTCGGCGGAGACCCGATGATCTTCGAAGACGAGCTCGGCGCTGTCGATCGACTTGTAGCCGAGCTTGCGGATTTTCTTCGAGGCCTTGAAACCTGCGCCCTTCTCGCAAAGGAACATGCTCATGCCCTTGTGGCGCGGTTGCGCCTCCGGGTCGGTCTTGACCAGCACGCCAAAGCAACTGCCGTACACGCCGTTGGTGATCCAGGTCTTCGTACCGTTGATGACGTAGCTGTCGCCGTCCCGCCGCGCCGTGGTCCTGATGCTTTGCAGGTCCGTACCCGCATTCGGCTCGGTGAGGCCGATGCCGCCGCGGATTTCGCCACTCGCAAACTTGGGCAGCCAGCGCTGCTTCTGTTCAGCCGTGCCATGCCTCTGCACGCAGGCCGCCATGATCAGGTGGGAGTTGAAGATGCCGACCGGGGCCATCCACACGGAGGCGATGGTCATGACGAGCCGTGCGTAAGTGGCGGCGCTCAGGCCGAGGCCGCCGTATTCCGGGTCGATCGTTGCCCCGAACAGGCCGAGCTCCTTCATCTGCTCAACGATCGGCTCGGGGTACTCGTCCGCGTGGTCGAACTTCTTCGCCACGGGGCGCAGCTCGCGTTCGCACCAGCGCTCGATGCTGTCGATGATTTCGTTGTCTGCCGACATGCTCATGCTCCTGCTCGATCTTCGACGGCGTGGCCGCGCTTGGCGACGAGGATAGTGCGCTCGAAATCGCAGACCACTGTACCGTGTTGATTACGGCCCAGCGTTCGCACCGTGACGAGCCCCGCGGTGGGGCGCGAGGCCGATTCGCGTTTGCCGAGTACCTCAGTCTCGGCATAGAGCGTGTCGCCCGCGAACACCGGTGCCGTCATGCGGATCTCTTTCCAGCCGAGGTTGGCGATGGCTTTCTGGCTTACGTCGGTGACGCTCATGCCGACGATAATCGCGAGCGTGAGCGGGGAGGCGACGATGCAGCGGCCGAATTCCGAGTGCTTGGCATATTCAGCGTCGAAATGCAGCGGATGCGTGTTCATGGTGAGCAGCGTGAACCACGTGTTGTCGGTTTCAGTGAGCGTGCGACCGGGACGGTGCTCGTAAACGTCGCCGACCGTGAAATCTTCGTAGTAGCGACCAAAAGATTCGCGGTAGCGCTGCGGTCCGGTCTGCACGGGGGCGTGGCTCATGGAAACTCCCGAAAATTAATGTACGGACATTTCGAGCCTGCATGCTAAAATGTCCGGACATGTTGGTCAATCCGCCAAGATCGCAGCCTCGCTACCGGCGTCTCGCCGATGCCTTGCAGCAGGCCATCGGCGAATCCCGGTACGCCGTGGGCTCAACCTTGCCCGGGGAACTCGAGCTGATGAGCCGGTATCGTGTCAGTCGGCATACGGTGCGCGAAGCCCTGCGCTGCCTCGCCGAGCTCGGGCTGATCAGTCGCAACCGCGGCATCGGCACGGTGGTGACGGCGCGCGAGCCCTCGAGTGCGCACGTGCAGAAGCTGGGCTCTCCCGCCGGCTGGATGCGCTACGCCGAGGACAGTCGTCTGGAAGTCATCGGCAATGAGGCGCTACGCGTCGATGCGGAGCTTGCGCGGCGGCTCGAATGCCGGCGCGGTGCGCCTTGGCGTCGGGTCACGGCTTTGCGTCGCATGAGGGCAGATCGGGTGCTCATCGGGTGGAGCGATATCTATCTGCCCGAGGCTTATGCCGGTGTGGTCGGTGCCATGGGGCGTCGGGCGGGTCGGGTGTACGAACTCATCGAGTCCCGCTTCGGCGCGCGCGTGGCGCGGGTGGAGGTTGAGGTGACGGCAGATCTGTTCGATGCGCAGCGCGCCAGCGCTTTGGGTGTGCCTGTCAACAGCGCATCTCTCTGCGTCACGCGGCGCTACCGCGATGCGTCAGGGCAGGTTCTGCTGTTGTCGCAGACCCATCATCCCGCCGAGCGTTTCACCTATTCGTTCGACTTGCTGCGCGGCGGCGACGGTTCGGCCTGGCTGGCCGCCTGAGTGCGCGTCACCGCCTGACTGCGCGTCAGATCGAGCACCAGAATGCCGAGCACGATGAGTGCGATGCCCACCCACTGCCAGCCTGAGAGGCGCTCACCGAGCAAGAAAAACGCGAGAATCACGGTGGTGGGTGGCCCCACCGTCGACATCACCGCTCCGCGCTGCGCGCCGATCTGACGGACGCCCTCGGCCTGCAACTGGGCGGGCAAGAACATGCACACCACAGCGATTACAAATAGCAGGCCCCAGGCCGGCGCGCTGATCATGGGTAACTGCGCCGTTCCGCCGATGAACGCGAAATGCACAACTAGGCAGCTCGCCGAGGCCGTCATGGCGATGAGCGTGAAGCGCGCGCTGCCGATCAGCCGCGTGTATTTCTCGCTGATGATGAAGTACACCGCGTAGGTCAGCGCGGAGCCGATCACGAGTAATGCGCCGACGAGATTGGCGCGCAGCTCGACCATATCGAAACCGCCCATCGTGAAGAAGATCCCGAGGTAGGCGAGTGCGACCGCGCCGAGTACACGTGCCGAGGGGCGCTGACGATCGCGCACCGAGGTGAACAGCACCACCATGGCCGGGTAACTGAAAATCAGCACGCGCTCAATGCTGGCATCGATCATGGTCAGTGCATGGAAATCGAGCAGTGCGCCTACGTAGTAGCACAGCGCACCTGCGATCACGGCGGCGAGTACGGCCGAGGGTGGCGTCTGGCGGATGACGGCGATCGGTTCGCGGCGCAGCGCGAGCCACCAGAATAACGGCACGGCGAGCGTCGCGCGGATGGTGACCAGCGCTTCGACGCTCACGCCCATTGAATAGAGCTGCTTGGCGAAGATGCCTTTGGTCGCGAACAGCATGGCAGCAGTTGCAGCCGCGATCGCTGCCAGTCGATCGCGCCGCGCGGTCTTGTCAGGACTCACGTGTTCGGTGCCGCTGCGTTCGATCGTCTATCGAGGCTGAATCGATCTAGCGCCCACAGGCACCCGCCCGCGATCAGGATCTCGCCGAAGTTATCAAGTTTGTAGTCGCGCAGTCCCGGCATGGCACTCGCCAGCATCAGGGCGCCACCGGCGAACATCCACGGGAAGCCGCGGCGCAGCCACAGCACGAGGCCGACACCGATGACGACGAAGCAGGTGAGAATCGAAGCGATCGGCGGCGAGGATTTGACCACGGTCTGTCCGGCGTAACACAGCGTGTCGGCGGAAACGGCGGTGGAGTAGCGAATCAGATCGAACTCGCACACGGGATGCAGGCTGTCACGCCAGAAGTGAGGCAGATCAAACATCATCAAGGCGACGGTCAGCGAGCAGAACATCACCAGGCTGCGCGCCGGGCGCATCCACGCAAACCCGGCGAGGCGCAGCGCTGAACCCGCGGCCACGATCAGCCAGGTGCCGAACAGCCAGTGCAGCCAGAAGCGGGGCCAGGACAGCGCTTCGAGCAGCGGGCCGAAGCCGATGAAGCGACCGAGTCCGACAATGAGGTTGTCCCACGCGAGCCCGAACTGCGGGATGAGCAGCAGGGCAGCGACCAGCAGTCCGCGTGTGCGCCACAGACGCCAGCACCACACCCACAAGACCGCCTGAAGGAGGCTCTGTGCGAGGAACAGTTCCGAGTACATGGGCGAAGCGTATCATCCTGATCGCATCGTTCCAGTCGATCGTACTGCAGGAGAGTAGAGATGCCGGGTCCGCTGCACGGAGTCAAAGTCGTCGAGATGACCAGCGTCGTGCTCGGGCCATGGGCCTGCCAGATGCTCGGCGACATGGGTGCCGAGATCATCAAGGTCGAGCAGCCGCGGGGCGACAGCAACCGATCGCTCGGTGCGGCCAACCACCCCGGCATGGCAGCGCTGTATCTCACCTGCAACCGCAACAAGCGCAGCATCGTGCTGGATCTGCGGCTGCCCGGCGCGCGTGATGCGCTGCTCGCCCTCGCGCGCGATGCCGACGTGTTCGTGCACAACAACCGACCGCAGGTGATGACCAAGCTCGGTCTCGAGTACGCGGACTTCAAGAAGGTCAATCCGCGAATCATTTATTGCGGTGCCTACGGTTACTCAAAGCGCGGGCCCTACGGGAAGCTCGGCGCACTCGACGATTCCATTCAGGCGGCGAGCGGCATCGCTATGCTCAATGAAATGGTGCTCGGCGAACCGCGTTACCTGCCGACCATCGTGGCCGACAAGACCACGGCAATCACGGTGGTCTACGCCGTGCTCGCTGCGCTCTTTCATCGCGAGCGCAGCGGCGAGGGCCAGGAGATCGAGGTGCCGATGTTCGAGACGATGGTGAACTTCGTCATGGCCGAGCATCTCTGGGGCATGACCTTCGATCCGCCGAAGGGCAAGCCAGGGTACACGCGCCTCATGAGCAAGGATCGAAAGCCGTACAAGACGCTGGACGGGTATATCGGCGTGCTTCCGTATCTCAACGCGCATTGGGTGAAGTTCTGCGAGCTGACGGGTCATCCGGAACTCGCCACCGATCCGCGCTTCCTGACCTTGGCCGATCGAGTGCGCAACATCGACGCCACCAATCAGACGACGGCGCGCATCATCGCCACTCGTACCACAGCCGAGTGGCTGAAGGTCTTCGACGACTCGGGCATTCCGCACATCGTGGTCAACACGCTCGAGGGTCTGGCCGACGATCCACACCTCGTCGCCACTGGATTCTGGAAGTTCATGGATCACCCAAGCGAGGGGCGGCTGCGAATGGCGTCATTCCCGGTGAACTTTGCCTCGACCCCTGCGGATATCCGTCGACCGGCGCCGCGACTCGGCGAGCACACCGCGCAATTACTGCGCGAAGCGGGACTCGATGAGGCAACCATCGAGGCGCTGATGTCCTCTGGCGCAGCCATGAGCGAGGAGCAGGCCGCCCGATCCGTCACGGTTGGCGGCGACTGAGACGCGGGGGCCTGCGCGTTGCGCGGCCCCGAGCGTGCCGAGCGGCCGTGAGCGTCGGTCAGCTCTTGAGGCCGTACACGCGCAGCGCGTTGTCGCGCAGAAACTTACGCAGCGGTTCCGGCCGTAGATTCAGCGCGAGCACTTCGTCCATTGTCCGCCTGAAACCAAGCACTGGAAAGTCTGTGCCGAACATCACCTTGTCCTGCCCGTAGGAGTTGATGTACTTCACGAACGCCTCGGGCCAGTACTTCGGGCTGTGCGCATCCGAACCGATGAACACGTTCTCGTGCTTCCAAGCCATCGCGATCATCTCGTCGGTCCAGGGGATGCCTACGTGGATGCCGATGAGTTTCAGCTCCGGGAAGTCGCAGGCGATGCCATCGAGCAGGATCGGGCGACCGACGCTGCGCATCGGCGCCTCTTTGGCGTACACCATCGACTGACCGACCTGCATCTGGATGGGCACGCCGAGCTCCACGCACTTGGCGTAGAACGGGTAGTACTTGGCATGGTCCGGCGGCAGATCGAACCAGTGCGGATAGACGTGCGCACCGATGAACCCCATGTTCTTCACCGCATCCTCGAGGGCTCGCACGCCGTTCATGCCCTCGTAGGGATCGATGCCGGCCATCGCGTAAAACCGACCGGGGTACTTTTCGACCGCCCTGGCGATGACCTCGTACGGTAGGTGGAAGGATCCCGGCAGACCCCGCCGACCGACTTTGGGCGCGAACAATAAGGCTCGCTCGATCCCCGCATCGGCCATCTGCGCGAGCTGATCCTCGAGGCTGACACCCTGCATGTTGGTCTTGGACTTCATCTTCCCGGCGAAAAACTGCTCTTGCCAACCCGGACGATAGGAGAGGGCTTCTTCAGTCCAGATACCGCTGACGATGTCGATGGCAGGGACAGGGGGTTGGGCGGCACTCACGGGTTCGGGTCTCCAGCTTTAAATCCGAGAGCCATCATGCCGAAATTTGTCGGTGCCGATGCCGCCTGCGTGCCGGATCGGCCGTTTCGTGGAGGTTAGGAACCCCGGCATCTGTTGTAAATACGCAACATGATGGGGCCCCGCACCACGATTCGCGTTGCGCCCACGCCCGTCGCCACCGTAGACTGCCGTCGTTTTTTTCCCAACTCCAGACCTAAGGACAGACCCGGAGGGTTCATGTTGTATCGCAACCGGAAGCTTTCCCTGATCAGCGCGGCCGTCATCGCGGCCCTCACCGCTGCTCAGGCTGGTGCGCAGGAAGCGCAACTCGAGGAAATCGTCGTCACGGCCCGTCAGCGCGCAGAGCGCATCGAAGACGTGCCCGTGACCATCACCGCCTTCACCGCCAATGAAATCAAGGCGGCGGGCATCGAGCGCCCGCAGGACTTCATCGCCCTGACGTCGGGTGTCTCGGCCGTGCAGACCGCCGAAGCCGGCGATATGCAGGTCAACATCCGCGGCATCAACACCGGTCGCGACGCGGAGACCAACTTCGCGCTCGTCATCGACGGCGTGTTGCAGACCAACCCGAATGCGCTGAACCAGGAATTGGCCGGCGTTTCGCAGATCGAAATCCTCAAGGGCCCGCAGGGCGCCCTTTACGGTCGTAACGCCGTGGCCGGCGCGATGATCATCACTACCCGCAAGCCGGGCGATGCGGCCGCGTTCGATGTGAGCGGCGGCTATGGCTCGGACAACAGCTACAAGGCCAGCGTTTATGCCGGCGGTCCGATCGGCGATGGAATGAAGGGGTCGATCTCGGCCTACACGCGCAAGACCGACGGTCAGTGGGAAAACCTCGATCGTAACTGTGATGATTGCGTGGACTTCTACGAGGAGACGGGCGTCCAGGGTCGCATGCTGTTCGATGTGGGCGGCGGCGAAGTGGATATCAAGGCCAAGTACTCGAAGATCGACGCGGGCGCGATCAACTTCAACGCTTCGATCGCCCTGTCGGATGCGGCGGCGGGTTTGAACGCTCCGGCGTTCTACGAGGACCCGAACAAGCACAACTTCCGTTACCTCAACAACATCCTGCCGCAGAACGAGCAGGAGAACGTGAACCTCTCCATCAAGGGCGAGTGGGAAGTTGGCGTTGGCACGTTGACGAGCTACGTCGCGTACAACGACCAGACCAACTACTTCCTCACCGATGGCACGAGCGCGGCGTTCCTGCTCTACGCGCTGAACCCGACCTGCCGTAGCAGCAACGATGCCAAGCTGAGCAAGCCTGGCTACGAAGCGCCGTTCTTCGGTATTCCCTCGAGCATCTGGCTGACTCCGGCTGGCAACAACGGTGCGGGCTTCACGCCGCCGTACGGCCCGAGCACTTGCGATGGTTACCAGTACCAGCAGCGTGACCAGAAGGACGCCAGCATCGAGCTCCGCCTGACCTCACCGGGCGATGAAGACGTGCGTTGGGTGGCCGGCATCTACGCCGCCGACATCAAGCGTCGCGTGGTTGTCTCGCAGGGTTCGGATCTCAACAAGGGTCTGACCGCCACGGCCTTCGTGCCGGCGAGCGGCCTCAACCCGACCGACCTGCTCTACGATGACAACTTCAAGAGCAACGTCTATGCGGCGTTCGGCCAGTTGGCCTTCGACGTCACCGACCAGCTCGAGCTCGCGCTTGCGCTGCGTTATGACAGCGAAGACCGCGCCGTCGACAATAACGTGCCGCGTTGTACGACGACCAACACGGCGATCTGCCGTGCGCAGACGCCGGACTTCAGCTTCTTCTCGAGGCCGTTCATTAACCCGGCTTACACCGTCAACCCGTCGTTCGCTACCAACGGCA
>Ga0315899_10003332_pt1 | contig 17514 bp, 4 predicted proteins | sample LakEriMetagenome_2_FD_203518 | JGI IMG/M metagenome (GOLD analysis project Ga0315899, IMG submission 203518) | Freshwater fungal communities from buoy surface, Lake Erie, Ohio, United States - Buoy 4 MA112 | ecosystem: Environmental > Aquatic > Freshwater > Lake | place: USA: Lake Erie, Ohio... | reverse complement strand
CTTTCTCTCTCTCTTTCCCTGGGATGGCAGGTCACCCGTGTCTCAACCCCTTTCCTTCCAAGGAGAACCGGCGAATATTGGAAAGGGATGATCTCGGCCCGCACTTTGTACCAGGGGTTCAGGAGATTGGTTTGGAATCCCGAAACCTCGAGAGAGCGGGTTGGTGATTGGGGCGGACCGGAGACGGTCTGGGCCCTCTTGTGTGTTGCCGAAAGGCGTGCCACAAGGCCAAACGGAGAGTGGGGGTATAGTACTCGCCGCCAAATTCTGGGCCCCGAGCGCCCAGAGGCGGTGTTACCCGACAAGGCGTTTTACTTACCGACCTTGAGTCATCTATTGATTGTCAATAAACCCCTCTCTCTCTCTCTCTCTTTCTCTCTCGCACAACTCAGTTCACCTGAGATGCTTACCTTTGCCAATCGTTTTAGCAAGATAACCAAGGTGGTTCGTCCCCATGCCGCACTCTGTGGCAACCGCCTGGAAGTTGCGTTCAAATTTGTCTAGGAGCATGTAGTACAAGATTGTGGTGGAGAAGTTCTTCTGTGGCCGGATGGCGTACGGGAGCACCTTCATCACCTGCCTCTTGATTAGAGACGCGCTGAACGCACTCACATACTGCACCTGTGTGTGCGTGTTTGTTGTGTATGCGTTCGTGGGCGTTTGAAAGAGAGAAAGAGAGGTTTAGGGTTTAGGGTTTAGGATTTTGGAGAGAGAGAGGTAGAGAGAGAGGTAGAGAGAGGTAGAGAGAGGGAGAGGAGAGAGAAGACTCTTCGAAGACTCTTTTTGCAATGGAGCGCAAGTAAGAGTATACGAAGGGTAGGGTTCTCTCTCTCTCTCTTACTGGCTTTCAATTGACCTTGTTTTCTTACTTGCTTTCCATTGCAAAGCTGTGAGAAAGAGTCTTCCCTACCTCGTGGGCACTTTCCAGTCCACACCCTGCTCTCTTACTTGCTTTCCATTGCAAGGAAGAGAGCAAGGTGTATGAGTGAGTTTACGCGCGGTGGAAGCGTGCGTGCAGGACTGTGTGTGCACGCACATTGTGTGTGTTTCGTGTTGAATAAGACGATGTGAAGGGCACCTTGTAAGTCGTTTTCGCATTCTGTTTAGTTCATGTAACTACTACTGACACTGTTTAGTTCATGTAACTACTACTGACACACCACCTTGTAAGTCGTTTTCGCATTCTTGTCCAATCTATAGACCATGATCCAGCCACAGTAATGTCGATACTTCATATGCTTGTACATCAATGTTTTCCCGAAGTTCGCATGCAGGTGCCTAGAGAAAACAATGGCCGAGGGCATTAGAAGATTATGTCCAAGAGCTTACGGGAGTGCATGCGCTAGTGTTCCTTCACATCTTTCAGGAGCGCGCGCGCACACACACACTCACACACTCACGCACACTCACCGAAAGACACAGAAGCCGGCCGTTAGGCCTGAACAGACATCATATGATTCCTCAACTTGGTCTGCTGGGTAAATAATGTTTTCCAGGACAGAAATGCCCCCGCTCAGCAAAATCTCCCTACAGCTTCGGTACGACTCGTCCAATATCTCATTTACCAGCGGGTGAAGGCCGTCTGCGCCCGCACGGTGCCCTTGAACTACACGCTCTACAGCTCCTCTCTTCCTCAGCTTTGTCATCCCATCGTTTGTGGTGAAATAACGCAAGATGTGAGACGCGCTCGGGGCTTCCATCTCGGCGGTTAGATTGATTGCCATCACATCCCTGCGATCGAGAAAGTTGCCGAAATCGGTCTGAACAAATTTGGGCGTATAAACGCCCCCTCGAGGCCCTTCTCCCGGCATACTCTCCGCAAACGCTGCATCCGAATTCAAACGTTCTGCAACTTGCTCCGCCACGCAAAGGGGCATCGCCATTTTACTGGTCCAGTCGCATCTGAGACCTTTGTTCACTAGCTCTTGAGCGGCCTCCTGTGCTGATTGCATTGGTTTCTTCCCCTCACCACCTTTTGGTGTCCGAGGTAATCGCCAGTCACTGCTGCGGGCAGATCGGGGAGTATTTTGCAAGTCTGGCTCAATCCCTGAGCTTCTTGCCCTTGAAATCGAGAATGGCATCTCCCCCTCCTTGTGCGCGAGCAGTTCTTGCCCGGGCACTGGCGCGGACTGTGACCGCGTAAAAGATATTTGTTGCATCTGGGCTGAAGGTACTACCTCAAAGTCAGCCGGATCTGACGACTGGTACGTCAAGATGGACGCGTTGGACGGGAGCCGTGAGAACTCGTCTTGTATGTAGCCAGACTGGGGCGCCGACCTATTTGCCACAACATCTATGTCGGTCAGGGAGGCCTGCAACAAACGCGCTGGCGCGCTCAGTCGCGCGCTCTCTCCAGAATGTATTCTTACCTCGCGCGCACGAAACTAGAATCGTCTGCCGGCCGAGCTGAAGGTTCGGTCGTACCCGGCAGCACTGACTGCGAAACCCCCTGAACAGGCGATGTGTCATCGGAGCTGTCTGTAAAGTCGCCGTCGCTGCCAGCCTTGGGTGATAACTTCCTGGTCTGTGTTATTTTGTTGCCGTCGTCGTCGCAATTCGCCAGCCAAGGCAGCGCCATCTCGCGGTAACGGTCGTGCGCACTCTTCCCGTGCCCCGTCTTTCTTTTCCCCAAAGACTTCCCCTTGCCTTCCTGCTGGCACGGTCGCAGCTGGTCCTTGCCTGCGGAGGACCCGTCATAGGACGTCTGGCGTCGCCGAAAGGCTGTTCCCGACGACGGCCCGCTGGCAGCCTGCGAGGCTGGAGATATGGCGTCTGGGGCCGATTGTGTTCGCAAAAAGAGCTGGCCACCTCCGTCGCGTCCTGCGTGCCTGCCCCTTTTCAGCTCCTGCGCATCAAAGAGCGCCCTGTTGTTCTGCTGGAGGTCGTCCCGCTCGTCCGCCCTTCGCTCGAGCTCGCTGACCCGAGTAAACTGCTGCGTGAGTTGGTCGTGAGTGCCCTCGTACACGAGGTCGTCCTCGCTGTCGCCGGCCAGCACATTGGGCTGGAACAGCTTCGCGAAGCCCTCCCCGCGGCGGTTCAGCTTGACGGCAGCTCTCACCAGGTTGAAGTCCCCCATGGGGGACCTGGGCGACTTCAACCCGACTCCATGCCCGAGCTCAGTCGCCATGGGTTCGTGGCAACCTCTAACCGTTGACAACCCTACCAGCAACTTATCCTAGTGTGCGGCGCAGCAAGAGGCGGAAGCGCTCGGCTGCAAGGCAATGGCGAGGGGCGACATGACTGCGGGGACCCCCCCCCCGAGCAGCCTGGATTGTTGCTGTCAGGAGGCAGTTCGCCGTGGGGAGCCGGGGGTGCGGGAGCGCGAGGCCCGCGGGCGCACGCTCGCTTCCGCGGCGCATGCGCATGGGGTGCGACGCGGTGGGATGGCAACGTCGCGACGACCGCGCTGTGGCTATCCTCGCAGCGTCTGCGCCTCCGCCCTCCTCTGCATGTGCGCCCTCCCGGGCCTCGCGGGCATACAGTGGGACAAGGCCATGCCATTCGAGGGAAGGGCAGAGGGGGGCTGGCCGCTGACGGTAACCGGCTCGTTCACAGCGGCGGCTACTTACAAGTGCCAATTTGCGCCAATGGAAACGTCGGGCGTCTCTTTCATTGCGTCGGACCCTGTAGCGCCGAGCGCTGGTGCCACGCGCATCGTCTGCACGACGCCTCGCTGGAGCCTCGCGGCGCAGCGGACAAGGCTCAGCGTTCTGGATGCCGCAACCTCTACGCCAGTTGCGGGGCCCGGGGGCACTGCCGAAGTCATCACCTACGTACTGTGCCCTGCCCCTGTCTGCAACCGTCGTCTGCGTGTGTGCTGGACGGACACCTTGTTCGTCCCGGATGGCGACGCGATGTTTTGTGCGTCCCAGCGAATCTTGAGAAACAAGCAACAACTCTGATCTGAATCTTTGCTGCGCGTCCCCAAATCTTGAGAAACAAGAATCAACTCTGATTGCTCATTGGCCGAAGGCGTGAGCGACAGAGCGGGGCGTTAGCGACAGTGGCGGATGTGTCATTGGCAAAAAAAAAACGAGGTGTAGCGACATTAATGTCGCTGATTAATGTCGCAACGCCTCGGCTTTTTTGCCAATGTCGCTATTCACATAAGAGTTGTTGCTTGTTTCTCAAGATTTGGTGAATGCAGGTTGCATGTCTTGCTAACTACACTGGCGCGCGTGGGGATGGCAGACTGCCTCCTGGTATTCTCGCAGTGCCGAGCAAGGGTCGGCGAAGGGCGGCTTGCAGCTGAGCCTCGACGGCTACGGATTCAATACCCAGGTGTCCGATTATGTCTGCAAGTTCGTTTCAGCCACAGACCTAACACGTGTGGCACAGTCAGTGGTGCCTGTCAAACCTACTGGCGCCACGCAGCTGAGATGCGTTACACCGCGCTGGCCCTACGATGCACGCGGCACCGTGGGCCGAACGGTACTGTACCTGGAAAAGGGGGGTCTGCCGATAGAATTCAAAGGCCAAGCTGCCTCAGACCAATTTACATACAACGATGAATGGATGACCCTCAGTCATTCACAATCCCTCGCGACATATGCCAGTGAAACACTGGTCGTTTCAGGCGCCGGCTTTCAGGTGGGGTCGACCGAATACTCTTGTCAATTCGAAACTGTCGTAGCTCCCATCATCAGGCTTGGCGTTGCAGGGACTGTGGTCTCCGCGAAAGAAATCGAGTGCATCACACCGCACTGGGGATACCTCGAGGCCCTTACCAGGGTGACGCTTTATAAGCAAAATTGCAACGGCGCACGTGGAAATCTGGCATCCTGCAGCGCAGCCAACACTGTCGTCAACGACAACACATTCAAGGAGTTCACGTTCGTCCAGGCAGCGCGGAACATGTCAATCAACTCGGCCCTTGCATCGCGCGAAGGAACGACCATTATCACTGTGTATGGTGGTGGTTTCGATGCAAACAGGAAAAACTACGCTGTCGAATGGCGAGTCGGAAACGATTCAGTGAAGCTGAATGTCAACGGTACGCGCACCGCATTCTCGTTGGACTTGGAGCTTCCTCAGTGGGCGTACACGCCCAACCAGCTCGCACATGTAACAGTCTTCGCTGGACATATCCCTGTAGCAAATTCGTTCGACTCAACCATGACTTTCGTGTGGGAATCGTCCTGGTCCACCTTAATAGACAGGGCACCTGTGAATGCAGGAACCTCTGCCGGTGGTGAGCTTGTCACCATAATAGGGCAGGGATTTGCCGTGAATGCCACGCAATCAGCAGTGACGTATTTACATGGAGTTGGGCTCGACAATGACTATGCTTGCAAATTCACAGATGAGAAAGGATTCTACCTCCTCTCTGAAAGGGTCTCACCCGTCTCTAGAACTCAAATAGTTTGCACAACTCCGGCCTGGGGTATGGTGCAAGTCGCTGTCAGGACAACTGTCACGCTTGTAAAAGGCACATACGAATATCCGGGACAGTCTGCTGTTTTCCTTTTCCTGTCTTCATGGCAAACATTGTCTGCAACAAGCGGGCCTGTCGGGGGGGGGGTGCTACTGACCATCAATGGAGTTGGTTTCAATGCCTCAAAAACCTTTCAGTGCAAATTTTCATACAATAACGACGAGCTCTTTGCTTACACGTCTCCGGTCTTGCCATTATCAGCCAACCAGGTTGTCTTTACTACGCCGCGGTGGCAGTCGTGGCAGGAAGGTCGGACGAGACTGATTGTCTATGAGGGGGGCGCTGAGGTCCTGCAAATAGTGGATGGCGGTGGCGCTTTGGCAACTTATGAATTTACGCCCGCATTCATTGTTTCGAAATCAAACCTCAACGTCGAAACAGGCGACGTGGCATATTTCACTTTCTACCCCGACACGAACCCAACTGGAGTGGTAACCGTGGAAACTATAAGTAATGACACTTCTATTGTCGCAGTTAGCTCTCCTTATACAATGGATGCCGATGGAAGGACTGAGGGCAATACTCACGAAGTGTCTGTTCGATGCTTGCGTCCTGGGACGGTCTCAGTGGCACTGGCTTCTGATGGAGCCAATTACGGGCAAACGTACTTGGACCAAGTCTTTGTCATTTGCAGGGCCAGCATTCAGATAGATAAGGAGAGTGCATCCATGACACGTGGCAGTGCCACAAGCCTCCGCATCAATCTCGACCCCAGAGCTTTCACAGGAAATGTCAGCGTGGCAGTGACCTCGAGCAACAACAACGTTTTCACTGTGCGCCCATCCTTGTTGATATTTCAAAATTATACCACTAGAACAGTCCAGCTTCAATGCACGGGCGTAGGAAACGCCAACCTGCTGTTTCAAGTGGTGTCTGATGCAGGAAATTTTCTCTATGCCAACGTTACCCGATTATTTCCCGTCTACGGCATGCCTGGCTACATCTTTCCTGTTACTAGCGTCAACATTTTGCCAGGGGCATCTGCTGAAATCGGACTAGCGCCTGACACACCTTCGAGCCTGAAAGTGGATTTCATGGTGCAGGTTGCAGATTCAAAGGTTGTCAGTGCAGACGAAAAAGTATATTTCCCAGCAATGCGCACTGGTCCCAAGAATTTCACAATTTACTACTCGGGGCCAGGTACTACAACCGTGAATTTGATCGGCAGGAGCCCAGGAATGCTACAACAGGTTTCTGTGGGATGTTCGGCGCCAGATGCGATTCGCTGCTCAGAAACATTTGTTCAGTTTGGTTGCAAATTTGAGGGTTCAAACTTGACTGGAGGTGACAGCATCTGGACTGCAGCAATGAAAAATATCTCTCTGGCATCGGGGGTGACGGATTGCCGGCCATATCGTGGATGCTTCCGAGCCTCTTGTTGCAATTCAGATGACGCGAAACGGTGTACATCAGCATTCGTGGACGCGAGCTGCAATTTGTTCAAAATTGTCCCTGAGCTCTCCAACACGGAAGATTCGAGTTACGACTTTGGAGCAGTGCCAGCTGACATCGCGAAAGCGGACTTGTTGTACAGGACATGGGTTGACGGAGTTGATTGTCAACCATACGTCCCTTGCGCATGGTCGCAGTGCTTTCCGGGTCCAGGCAATTTTGAGAGCGTGACGTCCCAGAGTGTAACAATAAAGGCCTTGCCAGGATTTCAACTTTTGCCGTCTCTGGTGAACTTGCACCAAGGCCGACCGATCCGATTGAAAATTGCACTTCAATCAGTACCGTCCGGCACTGTAAATGTCAGGATACATCTCGTAGATGCAGACAAGAATCCTATGACAAACCCGAGCGCGCACGTATTCCCGAAGGACTTAGTGTTCACGCCAAACACAATGGTCCAAGATGTTACTGTGCAGTGGCTCAGACCTGGCAGGCTGAGTATTCTTTTGGTTGCAGATAAGGGTTCGAATGTATATGCTGATGTCTCCCATTTCTTTCAGGACGTCATCTCTTCGTCGCCAGGCTTCGTATTTATGCAATTCGATCCTAACAGCGACAAGGGTGAGCTCACGACAAGGAACGGTGTACCAAACATGTACATTAGAAGGGCTCAACACTTCGAGATCACAGTGAGGCCTGATTTTGAACACAAATATTCGATCAATGTGCAAGCTTCTCAACATCCGAGTGGGTCATTGAACATGCTGGTCAGTCCATCCTCAATGCAATTTGCGGAGAACAGCGTCTCGACCAAGAAACTTACTGTTTCGAGCCAAACTTCCGGAGAGAGCACAGTGCTCGTCAAAAGGCCAGGGGCTATGTCTGGCGCACCTTCTCTGCATGTGCTGTCTTCTGGAGTAGGCTACTCTTCCGGAACTCTTACGGTAAAAGGATACGGAGGTACAGGTTTTGCTGCATCTTACAACGTCGGCGTTGTCTCATGGGACTTTTACGTGGACCCTGTGCTGGGGACTGCAAGAGCGGGAGCGAATTATTCTTTTCAAGGATCTTCAACCTTTCGAGTGAACCAATCAAGTCCATTCCAAGTTACTGTTGGATCGTGCTTTCGAGCGGCCTTGCCATTGCTGCATGCAGACGATGCTCAGAAAATTACAAGTCATACGGGCGTTCTAGTAAAAGGATGTTCACCCAAAGTGAATGCCAACGTATCTTTCGGGAGAGTGGTTGGACTTGCTTTCGATTCCACGTCATGTCTGGCCACAGGCATCACCTGCCAATTAGGCCTAGAGGCGTACGGTGGAACCGGCTTTCGCGGCTTTTTCCAGACTGGCATTGCAAGCACGACCATTTCTTCGACTGGATCAGGCTACACGTGCGACTGGGCGTGTTTTGCTTCGATCACAAGCTCGTCAGGACTAGTTTCGGTTCCAGGCCATGGGAGACTCGGTCATGCTCAGACGTGCCCTGTTGTCGAACCCACATGCTTGAGCGGGTTTTCAGCCTCTGCTTCGCTGGTGTATGGTGACGTGAGGGATGTCGAGGCAGATATTCGGATATTTGCATTTGCTTCTGCGAACATAACTGCTGACGTCTCGGTGCTCAGGCAGACACAGACCGCGACCATCACAGTACTCCCCCTGGAAATTCCTACGGGGAATGTAACCTTCAGTGTCACGGCGAGTACGAATCTTTTGCAAGTGACTGATTTCCGCTTTTCAACTGGTGCGACCTCTTTGCAAGACGCTGCAAGAACTTTCACTGTAACACACATGGGGGGAGGATCTTCGACGGCAAAAGTGTCGATTTTTGGCGTTGGAACCGGCAACTTTGACGGGTTTGCGGGCTCCATTGAAATAGACCTCCTTCCCGGCTTCAATCTATCTGTTGATGCCTTCAAACTCCAGCTCTATCCTGGATTCTTTATTTTGAAATTTGCGCCTGACAGCCCGCCAAACAAAGACACGGAAGTCAAAGTGCATGTGTCAACAGAGTTCGGAAAGGATATCCTACAAGATTCCTATGGAGCCAAGTTACTGAGCGTGACTGAAACCCTTGTGATGCCAGCGGGCAATGTGGCTCCGCAGGACTTACGATTCGAACATGGGGGTTTCGGGGCCGTCAGGATGAGGAATCGCGTGGCGGGTACTGCAACTGTCACTTTCTCCGTGAGCGATCCTGAGAGCAATTATGATGGCATCGGAATCGATGGTCCTACCAAGACTATCGTCATCGACGTTATGCCAGGATTTGAGTCAAATATTCAAGATACTTACATGCGGTATCTACAAGCCGACTCGGTGTTTCCGCTGACGATAACTTTAGACCAGGTAACCACGCAGCCTATCAATATTTCTGCTCGCTCGGCCAATGAGACCATTGCTAAAGTGACTCCCAAGGTCACTGTCCTTGGCGGCCAAGCTGGACCCGTGTACTTTTATGTTGAGCACCAAGGTATCCTTGGGGAGACGTACATTTCTTTGAAAGTGGACACGCCTGGAGGAAATTACGATGCTGTGACTGGGGTTAACTATATGAAAGTGGTTGCAGTGCCGGGATTAACAGTATCAACCAAATTCATTCATTTGCAATACGTGAAGAAGGTTGAAACGGTGGAAGTGGGACTGGATACAAAACCTGATGCTGACGTCGAGATTTTGCTCTCGAGTTCTGATCCTCATATCGTGGGTGTGTCATCGGCTATCAGCTTTCGGGCGATGGAGTGGACACCAAGCACAAGAAGAACAATCACAATAATGTGGCATGGAGTGGGAGACGTCTATATTCAGTGTGTGTGCAAAAGCCCCGGTGGAAACTACAATCAAGTGTATCGCACTGATCTCATCAAGGTGCACGCGTATCGCCCACTGACAATCTCACGGACAAAAGTGAGAATCCAAAAGTATGGATCTAGCGAATTCTCTGTCAGTACTGCGATTAAACCACAAAAAGACACGATCTTTACAGTGATAAGCAGTCCACCTGGAATCGTGGATGTTTCAGGTCCATACCTCATTCAGCCGGGAACCAATGACACGTTTGTTGTCAATATGTCGCATATTCGAATGGGATCCGCAACAGTGCGCGTCGTTGCAAGTTCTCCTGGGGACATCTACGATGGTGTTGCTGCAGATGTGCAGGTCTCAACGATGCCAGGCTTTGTCTTCTCTACACGAGAAATTCTGTTGTACAGCTGCCCCAGAACGTCATATTGTGTGAAAAACTTCACCTTTGCTCCCGAAATCGCTCCAACTGCCAATGTAACTGTGACAATTTCAAGCTCTGACAGCACCATCGCCACTGTTCATCCTTCGGTTGTCACGTTGCCCGTTGCAAGTGGTACGCAGTCAACAATCGCTATCACTATATCTTATGTTTCTTCAGGCTCTGTGTGTTTAAGCTTTGCGGCCACGAGCGTTGGGAATTTTGATTTAGTATCCTCGGGGGGAGTTACCGTCATTACACTCCCGGACTTCATCGTCGAAAATTTGGTCATAACACCAAGAAATGGTGGACGGTCGCACGGGATTCATGACTTTGATTCCTCGCACCCCATTATCTACGTGCAAAGGGGGTCATTTTCGACTTTTGATGTCAGGCCAACAGTAGTGCCCAAGGGTGTGTCTGTCATCCACATTCACAACCCCAGTCCAGACCTCATTGATGTGCCTTCCAGCGTGATTTTTGGCGATGGAGAGACAACTGCCAAAACTGTGACTGTCACTCACAAGGCAGTTGGAAACGTTCGCCTATCCCTGTTGGGCGAGGGCGGGGTCTACGATCGCGCTGCTTGGGAGGAGGGTATCTTGGTAAAAGCGTTGCCTTCGTTGGAGTTGTCGACAGAGGAAACGTCCATTCGGTATAGGTACGCTTACAATTTTGATGTTCAAGCCTCGGTGCCGCTGATAGATACTGCTTCTGGCGCTCTCGGCAGCGTCAGGTTGAATGTCTCGGTAGAGGACCTAGGGTCTTTGACGATCGGTACGCCTAGCATTATCTTGAACGCCACAAAAAGCGGGGCCATCACTGTTACACATTCTGCGATTTTTATTGATCCAGAAGCCCCATTCGACGGCACAACGAAATTGAGTATCAGAGCCTATGCCCCAAACACGAATTACCATCATGTGGAATCAATTATCCTGCTCACATTGGACTTTCCTGGATTCGCCATTTCCACCCCGGTTTTGCACGTGCAGCGATGGGCAGGAAGCCAAATGACGGGAAACATGACAAGTTCCTTACGAGGCACCAATCGCGTCTTTTTGACCCCGGATGAAGCACCAGATTCTGACACTACGATCAATTTTCAGTCGAGCTCTCCCCAGCAACCAGGATGCTCTGTGATTACTCTCTTTTGTCCACTTGAATCTGAAGAGTTTGTAACTTCTCTCAATCCGGTTGTCAGCTCAAGGAACAAACTTGTGTGGTCACCGTACGCCAATGACGGGAAATCACCCAAATTCATCCAGGCCACCCACGAAGGCGTTGTTCGGAAGGTTGAAATTGTACCTTTGGCTCCTGTGGCTGAACAATGGCCCAGAGGTTCTAAATATGTAGACCCGAACGATCCGACGAAAATGATCGACTGTCAAGGACAACCTGAATGCCCCGGCTCTCTCAAAGCAGTTTACTCGGGTTTGGTCGCGTACTTGCCAAAAATCCTCATCTACAATCATGCCGGATTCCAAGCGCCAAAGACGGAAGTTTTTGTGCAGCGTCAAAGTTCAGGGAAATTTGAAATGAAACTCGACCAGATTCCCCTTGCCGATACAACAGTGTACTTCACATCTTCTGACCCTTCTGTTGTCAGCGTACAAGAGTCTGCATACTTCTTCAATGGAGAAGACTTTGCGCAGAACATTTCGGTCTTTGCCAATAATCCAGGCGTTGCGTACATAAGCTTCAGGTCTACCAGTGCTGAATTCGATTATGATGGTGCAGAGGCGCTGAACCCCATTAAAGTCACTGCAATGAAGGGCATTGGACTTTCCAGGCTCCTAATCTACCTTCAGGCGCCCCCCACTGAAAATGGAAGGACGATCTTCACAATTTTCCCAGACACCAATCTCGACTACCCTCTGACTGTCGGCATCACTTCCTCAAATACCGCACAAGTCACATGCACCCCTTCTGTCAGTTTTGCGGCTGGACCAGTAACCCCTCAGAATGTGACGCTGACCCATGTTGCTTCTGGAAGCATAGACAAACCTGTCTCGCTGACGTTTACGGTGTCGACGAATGCCGCCTCTGAGTATTCCCAGGTCAGGATACTGCCCTCAACAGTTATTCCGCTGGGCACATTTGTTATTGCGCAGACGTCGATAAGGGTACAAAAGGCCAGGACTGCGACGATGACTATTGCTCCCAATGTACCTCCTGATGAGGATGTCGAAGTTTTCATTGTAGTAGGAAACACCTCGGTAGTGACTTCAACTACCTCGATCAAATTTAATGCAAAGAAGATGGATCCGGTGCCTTTCACCCTGTACCATGTGGGTGCGGGTAAAACAGAACTGAGTTTCAATGCAGTAAGTATTTCAGGGAATTTCTTTGGTGCCTATTTGAACAATGCGGTTCAAGTCGAGGCCCTGCATGGTTTTGCGGCCTGGACTCGTGTCGTGGGCGTCACGCAAGCAATCCCCGATACGATTATAACCAACCAACAGCTTATCGTGCAGTCGCAGCCCACGTCACATCTGTCGTTTGCGCATTTCCTTGTGACAACGGACGTTATTCCAGACCAAGAGACTGTTGTCGTCGTGAAATCGTCCGACGACAGTATCGTCACCAGCAGCAGCAATGTCACTTTCCGAGCCGGAGTAAAGGAATACAAATCTGTTACAGTCGTCCACGGAGGCCGCTCCGGCACTGCAAATATCTACTTCAGAGCAACTTCTGCTGTAGCATCTGGAAACTACAATGGGCTGGAAAGCGGCGACGTCAAAGTAATCGCCGCACCAGGATTCGTTTTCTCGAGCACTAGTGTGAATGTGCAGCAAGACGAGATCACTAATATCACAATTCGCCCCGATTTGGAGCCGACAGCGGATGTTGTGCTAACTATTGTGAGCTCTGATGCTTCCGTCATCAATGTCACCGAAAGCTTAGTCTTCTCCGTTTCTGGCGGCGTGGGGCCTAAAAATAATAAGATCATATCAATTGGCTACGAGGGCTTTGGCACCGCTTCCTTGAGCTTTTTTGCAAAGGGAGGAAATTTCGAGGGTGTCATTTATTCGAATGCAGTGGTTGCTGCTAGCCGACCTGGTTTCATAATATCGCAGTCCATTATTGATATTCCATACGATGGGTCGTATACGGTAACGTTTCAGGCCGATACAGTTCCTACAGATGATGCCATTGTAACTGTCAGCAGTTCGCAGCCCGCCAAGGCCGCTCCCACAGTTACTTCATTTTTGCTGAGGGCCGGGTACCGAGATGTTTTGACGCTGAATATCAAGTCATACTGCTCCGTAAGCCCGGGAAATTGTGCGCGTGCAGGGAAGGCGATCATGACCTTTACCGTCTTCAGCCCTACTGGTAGTGGCAATTACAACGGAGTAGAGGTTCTGACCGCGATTATTGCTACTGTTTCTGCACCTCGGCTATCATTCTCGACCACGTTCCTATATGTTCAGAGCAGTCCAGGACATGCAAGTTTCACTGTGGCTCCGACCATTCCGCTAAACAGAGATACAACGGTATCTTTCGAATCGTTGGACCCCGGGGTTTGTTCAGCGCCTTCTCCGATTGTGTTCTTGAAGCATGCATCCAATGCGGAAAATACAAAGACGGTCAGCGTAAGCCATGTTTCGGTTGGGCAGACCTACGTGAGAGTGTTCATCAGAGAACCATTGGATTCGAATTACGTGAACATAGACCCTGTGCTGGTGTACGTGCGCACGCTTGCGACCCTTACACTCTCACCAAGTGTCATCACATTGCAGCCGCTCACTAGTTTTTCTGTGACAGTGGTCCCGAAACTTGAAATCGACTCGGTCCTGACGGTAAGTCTGGACACTACAGATGCTGGTGTGCTAACTGTTACTCCGTCATCGCTTACATTTACGCCCCCTCGGAAGCGAATCGGGTTTGGTGTTAATGTTCAAGTAGGTCTGAGAGTCGTCCTCACAGAGGAATTTCAGGTATTTCCTCGCATGGGCGTTGGGACGATTGTGAAGATTCTCAATGACAACCTGGATTTGGTCGCTGTGAACTGGGACAGTGGTCCCAACGATCAGGAGTACGCGGTGGGCAATCAAGGTAAATTGATGTTGGCCCTGTACGAAGACTTGACACAAACAATCAGAATAACTCACGTTAATTATGGTGATGCCTCACTTTATTTCAAGGGCCATTCCCTGGATGTGAACTATAATGGTCTAGACTTTCAAGATGCTGTTGTGGTGCATGCTACCCCGAGTTTTGAGTGTTCATCCTCGGACATGGTGCTTCAATACCAGAGATCCGCAAATGTCAATGTCTTGCCACGGATCCCGCCATCGGGCGACATTTCGGTACAAGTCCGCGTTGTCACGGTTGGGGCGCGTGAAGCAGGTGTGGTTCGGGCCCCCTCTGATATCGTACAAGTAACGCCAATGTACTTTGAAATGTACCGTGTGGACGGTACCGGCGTCAAGAATGAGCGTGTTTTGAGTTTTTTCTGTGCTAAGACCGGCTCAGTGCAGATTGAATTTGAAGGAACCGGGGCAAACTACGACGATTTATTGTATCATCCCATCCAGATTCGTTGCCTGCCTGGGTTGCTGGTCAGCCCAACAGTCACACCAATTTTGGCTAGCCCCAGCGGTTCGTCTGTGGTTACCATTCGGCCAAACGTGGTGCCAACTGAACGAGTGACAATTGTTGTTACTGCCAGTAAGCCGGGCGTGGTTCGGCATACGATTAGACTCTATTTTGAACCCTTTATAGAGGGCCAGACGCGTGAGCTCATTGTTGAACACGCCGGAGGATATTTTGCTGATAACTGTACATTGTCGTTGCAAGGATACGGTGGCAATTTCGATGGAGTGGACGTGCCTGCGGTAATTCGTGCCCAGATCGCTCGCCCGGACCTCGCGGTTCCTCAGCGCGCAATCTCAGTTCAGCCGAACACGTTCACGACCTTCCCTGTCTACTTCGATACTTCTCCATCGGTAGGTACTTACATCACAGCGACTTCCTCTGACACGTCACGAGCGACAATTAATGGCCCCTTGCTGGTATACGATACTTCCGTGCAGTATTTTACTCTCACTCACGTCAAGCCCGGTCCTACCACCATTACATTTTCCTTGAGGGCCCTGGAGCCCGGGTCGACATATTCAAATGTCACGCTTCCTTCGTCACTGTCGGTTGCTGTCGCGGCTTTGGGGTCGGGTTTTATTGTCAGTGCATCCCAAGTCAACGTTCTTCAGGGGACTCCCCAAACCATCACAATAGGTCCTGATGCCATCCCAGACTCTCGTGTGGAGCTTTCTCTAGTAACGGTACCCACGGGCATTGTCGCCGTTTCGCCATCTGTGGTGTACTTTGAGCAAGGCAAAGCCTCGCAGTTCGCCACATGCACCATCACATGGCTGCAAGCAGGTGACACGGCCATTAATGTCCAGTCGATGGGGGGCAATTTTCAGGGCATCACGCGTAACTCGTTTGTCACCATCACTGCTCTCCCGACGCTTCCTGCGGCACCGCTGATGGTGCAGTCGACAGGTCTTGTCGATAAGAAGCTTATGGTCAGTTTTGTCTCGCCCTTAATCGGTGCTGAGCTCATCACAGGCTACTTGGTGGAGATTTCTGACTCGCCAGGAGGGACCTTCACGAACATCATGTTGTCGTCGGAAACGACGAAGAATGATAGGAGTGCTGTATTTGGTCCACTCATCAGGGGCGTATGCTACTTTTATCGCGTGACAGCCAGAAATCGGGCAGGGTTGGGGACCAAGACGAACGGCCCGAACTGCAGTTTCGTCTTTGATTCACCCTCTGCTGTAAGAGAAGTCGCAGTGAAAACCATCTCAGAGGAGGCCGTACTATTGCAGTGGCTTCCACCCACTGACACTGGAGACGGTTCCAAGGACGGCATCAAAATACTTAGGTATACTGTTCAAGTGCGCCAAGAAGATGGGGCATTAAGCCAACAGATCTCTTCTCCTCCAGATCGACGCTCTGCAGTGCTCAGGATCACACCCGGAATCTCCTACACTGTGCACATTAACACCGTGACGCCAGTTTCTGAAACTCAGCCGCACAGCGCTGGGTTGCTAGTTGCCTACTCAGGAGTCCCACTGATATACGATGTTCCGCTCAAGTTTGCCTTTTCCACCACCTCCATACTTGCGCCGGTTGGCGCATCCACATCGGTGCTCGTGAACCCGGTCACGCCGCCTTACCTTGATGCAATTGTGCACATAGCAACCTCGAACGATCAGTCTGCCGCTGCAACGCCAAAACTTATCTTCAAGAGGGGAGCTGTGGATCCGCAATATGTTATCATAACACACAAACGCAAGGGCGTGACACAGCTTACGTTCACCCCTGAAGGCGGATATTTCGATGGTCTTGAGACCGTTGTCACCGTCGAAACGTTAGCTTCTGAGTGAGGGTACACTAGGTCCCGTCTCCAGAGTCCAGTGTTCGTACAGAGAGACTGAGGAGAAGGGGGGGACTGAGGGAGAGCTTATATCCTTTTCCGACCAAGACAAAACAGTGTATTTTTTTGTTCGCATAAACTCAATCGAAGGGCAAAGCGCGCCCATCATACAAAGAGGGGTATACGCTGCAGTTGCGAAATGTCCCGCTCCTTTTCCCGCCTACTTATTCTGTAGGCAGCCACCCTGTAGGCTTGCCGTCTACATCCGCACCCATCTTCCACCCCTCTTTGGTGTAGTATGCAACGGCTCCCGACCCCCCTTTCAAAATCTCTCAGTTTGAAACACAGTGGGACACTCTGACTCCTCCCTGGCGCATAATAATGTACGCGGCTGTGAGTGTGCGCGAACGCGTATTTGTGTGTTTGTGAGCACAGATCAAGATGTGATATGTCTGTCTGTGTGCGTGCACATACACATAATGAAATAAAGGGCTGTGTGCATATACATATAAATAAATGGGAGGCGGTCCCGTGGCACGATACAGCATCATCTCACGACACGATCATGCAGGACAACATAGCCTGCTCCTCCTCCTCTCCTTCATCTTCCTCCATAGCCGCAACTACACTGAGCTACTGGCGATGCCGCCCATCCTCACGTATCCCCTCGACACCCGAGATGCGGATTTGCTGCCCAATAGTCTTCGAGCCAGAAGACTACTGGGCCGCACGTGCAAGCCACACACGGGAGTATTGCGCGTAAATAATATGGGTGCATTGTGCTACAGCTGTGTGGCGCAGTAATACACACACACACACACACACACTGACCACGCATAAGCAAACACGTGCGAATGCGGAGTGCTTCAAGCAGCAGCTACACGTTGGTGCAGCTTGAACTTGTTCTCTATGTGCGGGCGCACATCGTCAGCCTCAGCAAAGGATTCCAAAAAGGGCAAGAGCTTCAGCAAGCATCTGCACCGAGATCCCACAAGACAAAAGAGGGAGGGAGGGAGAGAGAGAGGGGGAGAGAGAGCGCGCGCGCGCGATGCAGGGAGTGGGGGGGGGGGGGGAGAGA
>Ga0315899_10003331_pt1 | contig 17517 bp, 16 predicted proteins | sample LakEriMetagenome_2_FD_203518 | JGI IMG/M metagenome (GOLD analysis project Ga0315899, IMG submission 203518) | Freshwater fungal communities from buoy surface, Lake Erie, Ohio, United States - Buoy 4 MA112 | ecosystem: Environmental > Aquatic > Freshwater > Lake | place: USA: Lake Erie, Ohio... | reverse complement strand
GTACATCAGCTACTACAACACACAGCGCCGTCACTCATCACTAGGCTATCTGACGCCGGTAGAGTTTGAAGCGGTCGCATGAGCGGCGCAAGCTCCCGCGTGGCCCCAAAAAACGGCACCACCTCAGGGCGTGTACTGTAGCTCCCTCGTTGACACGTCGGGTTACCATTGAGTGGCCTACGGCCACTTAAGATCATGGTAACGCGAAGCGTTAGCGAGGAAGATCCGGATTGTTGGCTGTGCGGATGAGCGATGGGGCGTGTACTGTAGCTCCCTCGTTGACACTTCGGGTTACTATTGAGTGGCCTACGGCCAATTAGGATCATGGTAACGCGAAGCGTTAGCGAAGAAGATCTGGATGGTTGGCCGTGCGGATGGGCGATACGGCGTGTACTGTAGCTCCCTCGTTGACACTTCGGGTTACCATTTAGTGGCCTACGGCCACCACAGATCACTGGAAAAACGAAGTGTAAACCAAGCATCGGTCACCGCCACTGCGGGCCTAGTAACCAAGTCGGTTTCCCGGGAAAATGATTCTACTTCTGGGACCCCGCCGCCATTTGAAACTAAAATAGGCCCTCGAAGCAATTGCCAGAATTCAGTATGATAGTGTAAACGCGGGGTACGCAATGCGTCCCGCCGTTCGCGTTTTCATGGACAAATTGTGGACAGAGACCAAGCCGAATTCAAAGCTTGTCAATGAAAAGGCTGTTGCCCCAGTAGCTCAGTTGGATAGAGCGCGGCTTTCCTAAAGCTGAGGTCACAGGTTCGAATCCTGTCTGGGGTACTCAAAAAACGAATCTGCGCCATAAATCCACTCGGAACTAGGGGTGCCCCACGATTGGCATTAGCGTGGGCTCTGCGCTAATTTCAAATTCCCCGCTCTCCGTACGCCTTCACTTTTTGATGAATTGGATGATCTCTCGGATTGGCCAATCGGATCCGAAACCCTTGGCCTAATGTATGAAGAGTATCAACGAACTTCACCGTATCGAACCTGAATTGCTCGAATCGATTCAGGAACAAGTTCGCGAAGTCATCCAAAAGGGCTGGTTTGTTCTCGGTGAACGTGTCCAAGAATTTGAAGATCGCTTCGCCGCTTACACCGGCGTCTCCAACTGCATAACTGTCGCCAATGGTACTGATGCCCTAGAAATCGCTCTTCGCTCGCTCGGTACCCATCACGCCAGCCGCGTCGCAACCGTAGCGAATGCCGGGTTTTATTCAAGCGCCGCTATCCTCGCCTGCAACGCTACGCCATGTTACGTCGATGTGGACCTCGATACCGCAACGATGTCCGTTGACCACCTAGCGGAATCACTCAATAGTCAAAAAACAGATGCGGTGATCGTTACTCATCTGTACGGAACTTTGGCCCCCCTCCGGGAAATACGCCAACTATGCGATAAACATCAGGTTGCCTTGATCGAAGATTGCGCACAAGCTCATGGAGCCTCTCTCCATAATCAAAAAGCAGGTAGCTTCGGCGACCTCGCTTGCTTTAGCTTCTACCCCACCAAGAACCTGGGAGCCATGGGTGATGGTGGCGCTATCTGTACCAACGATGCAGCCCTAGCCACTCGCATTCGAACGCTTCGTCAATATGGCTGGCATCCTAAATACCACGTCACTGAAAGCGGAGGGCGAAATTCAAGACTCGACGAAATCCAAGCATGCGTCCTGACTCTCAAACTCCCTTACCTGGATCGATGGAACGATAAACGTAGAGAAGTCGCTCGCCGTTTGAACGAAGGGATCCAAAACTCCAAAGTGGTACGCAAACCCACCCTTGCAGGAACCTCCTATGTCGCGCACCTCTATGTCTTACAGGTCGATGACCGCCAGGAACTTATCCGACATCTCAAAGCCTCCGCGATTCCTCATGATGTCCATTACCCAATCCCAGACTATCGACAGCCCCCTATCTTGAATCCCCCCAGGCCACAGGATTCCGAGATGCTGCCCCCCCCCCAAGCTCCTCAAAAACACCGAGGAATTGAGCCGTTCCGTGATCTCCCTTCCTTGCTTCCCTTGGATGAGCGACGAAGACATCGATCTCGTAGTCTCCGCAATAAACGCTTGGGAGTAACGATGCGAAACTTGATCAGTCCTGTTTACAAGAACATCGAGAACTTACCCGATCCACTCGAAGCATTAGAAAATCTCTGGCATGCGCTCAATAACTCCCTGAATGTTACCTTTGTCGTCGACGCAAGCCCCGACGATAGCGAAGCTGACTTACTGACACACTTGCCATCGACGCCCTTCCCATCAATCGTGATTCGTTACTCGCGGATCTTTTGTGTGTCATCGCACTTCTCGCTCCGCCCCCTTACTTGTCTCAACTCTTTTCAAATGCGTATCGTGCGATCTAGCGGAAATGGCTGTTTCCCAATATCCCTAGCGGTGGCTTAGACATCTTCGGCTGTACGCGCCAATTGAAATCCAATGTCGATGAATGTCGTTCCATAGAAGATTTCGGAAAACAAACATACCATTGGTCACTTTGTGCACGAAAAGGCGATTTGCGATTCCCACCGCATTGGAGATGGAACGAACATCTGGGCGTTCGCTCATGTACTACCCGGCGCGATCATCGGAAATAACTGCAATATCTGTGATGGTGTGTTCATCGAAAACGACGCGATCATCGGAAATGACTGTACGATCCAATGCGGTGTACAACTTGGGGAAAGCGTGCACTTGGAGGACCGTGTCGTCGTAGGCCCAAATGTGACGTTCACGAACGATCTTTATCCACGAAGCAGAATTGAGCCAAGCACGTTATCGAAGACCGTGATCAGAAGCGGGGTATCGATCGGCGCCAATGCGACGATCTTGAAAGGAATTGAACTCGAGGAAAATTGCATGATCAGTGCCGGTGCCTTGGTCAATGTCTCCATACCTCCGAACGCAGTGGTCGAAGGAAACCCATGCCGAATCGTTCGGTTTGCTGAAACGGAGATCCTCACGGATCTTTCCAGCAGAGATTGGCAAGGCAAACCATCGATCCGACTTGTCAATGAGATGGACATCCGCTTGTATCGTTTCGCGAGTTTCACTGACCATAGAGGGACGCTCACAGTAGTCGATCACGATTCAACACTCCCGTTTGCCCCCCGACGCATGTTCACCATTCAAGACGTTCCGGAGGGACTCTTCCGAGGAAACCACGCACACAAGCAATGCCATCAGTTATTGATCTGCTTGAAAGGAAGCTGCAGCGTTCACTTAGACGATGGGAAATCGCGGATGTCGGTCCTGTTGGATTCCAACACCCTGGGGCTTCATATTCCTCCGAGGACTTGGGGAGTTCAGTACCACTTCAGCAGCGATGCGGTTTTGCAAGTGCTCGCGTCGGCCCCCTACGATACCGAGGACTACATCAGCTGCTACGCCGAATTCCTGGCTTATGCTCAGCAAGCTCGCGAACCAAGCCAATCCCATCCGTCTCGATAGATGCCTGAGTTATTGAAAACTCGCGTCCGACTGATTCATGCATTGCACTATCCTGCACTGCCATATCCAGCTCTGCCATATCCAGCTCTGCGCTATCCAGCTCTGCATTATGGCTTGGCCGACAACGGCAACATGAACTTGATGCACGCGGGCTTCTGCGCGGATATCGAGTGTCCCGTCGGCTTTAAAAAGCCTGTCGCACTGTCGATCCGAAAGGAATGAATTGTGTCGCTGTCTTGATTCTCCGCCAATAAATAAGCCCCCGTCGAGTCTATACGAAAGTTCCGTGGCGTCTTACCCAACGTGGAAAAATTCTCCACCCGCACCGCCGCCCCATCCTTGGGCCCCACCGCAAACAATGCAATGGTATTGTGCCCCCGATTCGATCCATACACGAAACGACCCGACGGATGCACAAGCACCTCCGCTGTCGACCACCCCCCCTGCAACGAACTTTCCCCCACTGTTCGAACCGTATGAAGCTCGGTTAGTTTGCCCACCTGAGGGTCCCAAGCCGCACTCGTCAAGGTCATGTTCAACTCGTTGATCACGTAAACGTTCTTACCATTGGGATGAAAACTCAAATGCCTCGGGCCACTACCAGGCGCTAAGTCAAACGACGGGTTCGGGCCCGGAACCAACCGCTTGGCTTGCGGATCAAGCTGATAAACGAACACTTTATCTGCACCCAAGTCCGAGACGAGCACCCAGCGATCCGTTGGATCGACCATCGAACAGTGCGCATGCGGCTTCTCTTGCCGAGCTTGATTCGGCCCGCTTCCTTGATGCTGTAGAGTCGATGACTCCTGATACAGTCCACCATCTGCTCGTATCGGAAACAACGACACTGACCCACTTCCGTAATTGGCCACAACGGCGAATCGACCTTGACTGTCAAGCGTCACATGACACGGCCCATTACCTTGAACTCGCTCGACATTGATCAACTTCAAATCGGCTAAGTCACCTTTCTCATATGCGGCACGATCAAACGCATAAGCTGCAAGACTCGCAGCTCGCTCCGTGTCGTTGATGGCGGACTCTGCAACCGCATAAAGCACATCGAGCTTCGGATGCAACACGAAAAACGATGCTCGCGTCTGTTTCGCTACAAGCTTCGGCTCGGCCATCGAACCATCTGCATTGAGTCGGCTTGCATAGATGCCCGGCCCATAGCCCCCAATCCAAAAGGTCTGCGCTGCCGAACGCGACTCCGCGGATGCAGCGCCTTGCCCCAAAGCAACACTACGGAACGAATCGATCGCTCCGACAAACAACATCGCAAAAGAGACAATGACAAGTGACCGCAAACTCTCCATACCATACCGCAAACTCGCAATACCGAACCGCAAACTCGCAATTCCGAACCGCGATTTGCGACTGGACTTCGTAATGGACTTCAACGGAAACTCGGTCGAGGACTTGAGCGGGGACAGGGACTTGGTCATGAATGTGTTTCCTCAAGGGTACTTAGGCGTTTACTGGGCGCGTTTACTGGGCGTTTTTAATCACGAAGTCGACGAGTTCTTTGCACTGAAAAAACCCTTCCCACATGTTGTGGCCTTGGCCAGGTGGAATCACTAACTCCATCGCTGCCCCTAACTTCTTGTACTGTGCTTGAACCGCTCCTGAGTTTGCTTCGAGCGGCACGACTTGGTCTACATCCCCGTGAATGGCAAACAATGGTACGTTTGCTTTTGCCAACACATCGATCCGATCAACAGGATTGAAGTTCGATAATTTCGCTCTCAGTTCGTCGGGAGTCAATTGATAAGCACCCGCAGCACGCTCAATACCAGGGTAGCTTGCAAGGCTACAGACAGGGTAAATTCCAGCCCACGCAGCGACTTGAGAGGGACGGCTGATAGCCCACGAAAGGGTTTGCAATCCACCTCGCGATCGCCCCAAAAGCACCGGCTTGGATGAATAACCGCGCCGGATCATCTCCGCGTAAAAGAGATCGAAAACCCGATTGCCATCAGGGCTTCCGTACGACTCTCCGGCATCGACTCCACCAACCGCTATACCCGCTTGCTGAAACCGCTCGAACATCCAACGCTCTTCGGGGCCAGGAAGATTCGGTAGGGTTGGTGCATACCACACCCAAGGCTTACTCGCTTCGCGAAAAGCCCCCTTCGCTGGTATCACGAACGCTTCGTGATCTTCCACACGAAAGACCTCTCCTGAGACGGGAAGCTTCTTCGCGGGCTCTTGAGCAACAGCAACCCCTCTCTGACCACCGACGAGACAACCCGCCAGTGCGATCGAGAATGCGGCGATCAGAAGAGTGCCGAGCGACCGGTTGGTTCGCAGGATTCTGATTTGGGGGATGGTGAGTGATTGTCTCATCGAGCTTTGGATTCCTTTGCGAGCGAAGAAGCGAGTGGTAGCTTAGTATGATCGAATCTTTAAGGATGTCGTGTGCGTTTCTCCCGGTGCGATTGCAACAGCGCGTCGCCTCACGTTTCCGGTCTCAATACAGCACATCTTTAAATACTCTTCATCTCCGAAATCCTTCATCCGTTTTGATTTCTCGATCCACGGATTCCAAACGATCGTCGATTCAGAGCCTTCGGAGTTGATATGGATGGTACGCTTCCATCCAGAATCGAGCAACCGAATCTCTGATGCTTTACCTTCGTAGATCCGGTCGGTTTCCTTCTCGAAGGTAATCGCTTTATATTCGGGTTGAAACTCGTTGGCGGTAAGCTGATCGAGGAAAGGGCAACTGCGCAGGTCACCTTCGATCCGCACCGATGCGATATCGCTGATTTGAAAGTAAGTATGCAGTGCCAGTTCGAACGATTGAAGTTTCGCAGAGGTATTGGTTACAGAAAACCCTGCTCGAAACATCTTGCCAAACCGAACGATGTACCCCAGTTCAAACGGTTCGTGGAAGAACTGAAATTCGATTTGTATATCGTCTTCGACCCGTTGCGAGGAAACTAACTCCCAGGAACTGATTCGAGCCCACCCGTGAGCGGGCAAACTCGGATCGCTTGGATGGGCACTGAACCATGGGAAGCAGATAGGGATTCCGCCACGGATCGGTTTGCCTGGTTCGAACTGGGATTCCTCACTCAGGAAGAGAATCGGATGTGATTCGTATTTCGGTTGATAACGCGTGACATGCGCACCTTGTACGAAGAACTCACCGACGCAGTGCTCGGTGGCGACCTGTCCGACGGTAAGTCCACTTGGATGCTCACGAAAACGTAGGTTCTCGCCTATCGAGAACCGATGCGCACTTTGCCCATCATTGGTCATAATCGCGTTCTTGTTGCTCAATCGAAGAAGTAGTCCAGGAAACTATCAGACGATTTTGGGCGTGTAGACGGGATAGATTTCGGACGGATTGGGCGAATCCGAAGTCCGCTGATAGTTTAGCACGAGATCGTTTAGTATGTTGATCAATACTCTAGGACGCCGACACGACCGGCGCCATTCATCAGGCGCTCGAGCTGCGAGGCATTTGCAATCGACGCAAACCCAAGCGATTCAAGCGTTTCCGGATCGACTTGGCATTGCAAATAGATACTCCGTCTGGACTGCAAGGAGCGAAGGATAGCAGCAGGAAAAGCATCTTCGTGGGGTCCGCTAAGGAGCTCTTGGATCAACTCCGCATCGGGCTCATCCGAAGCCAGGAAGCTAATCCCTTCGGTGGTGTACATGAGTTTATCGGCAACCACAACGATCCTCCCCGTGGGAGACAACCACTTTTCAGCAATCCAAGCCGCGCTGGCGACTTCGTCCCACCGCGCCCCGCGCGATCCTTCGCCTTGATCGGGAAGAATGATTCGAACAACGACAAGATCAAGAGCTTGCACGGCCGACGATGTGTGCTTGCTGACAATCGCTTGCGAACAAGCTTGAGCGACACTTTCCGGATTGCCGGCTGCGAGCATCCCGACTTGGCCGTCGTGGTTTAGCACCACCCCAACGGTGAACTGTACGCCGAGCAACCAACCGGTTTGCTGACTCCAGGATCTTGTCGAACTACCCGGGGACTGCATAAGCCACTGCTTGGCATACTGAAGTCTCGTTGGTCCATCAGCGAAGGCGGGTAAGACGACATAGGGATCTGGGCCGCGAGGGTCGCTCGGTTCAAGCCAACGGTAGATGGGAATCACAAAGTCGGCTCCGACTAACTCCCTTTGCAAATACATCGGCTCTGCGTTTTCAGAGGCGGCGATATACTCGAGCGATTGCGGTTCGTCTGGCGAATAAACGACCAATCGTATTTCATCGGATGAATCCCCAGCTCCGTTCGCAGGATCGGTATCGCTCCCAACAGTCTCTTGCTGCCTGGAATCCTCTTGGGAAACCAGCGTTTTGCTCGGGTGGTGTTCTGCAAGCCAATTCGCTAGCTGCTTGGGGAACGCTTGATGATTCTCTGGGATCACCACCGTGATCGAAACGTTTTTGGATTCAAGCTGCCGGATGAGCCAATCGAGGATTGGAACCAAGATGCCGAATGGGTTTGGCAAGTTATCATGCAACGCGATCGCGAGTCGGTCACCGGGCACGAATGCGAGGTCGACGGAAGGATAATCGAGCGGTTCCCGCAACGCTTGTACGGCGGCTTCGCTAAGAGCAATCGATGTATCGCAGATAGCGGATCGAAGTTGAATCAGCTCGGAATCAGAGGTTGGTTTCATTGGGTAAGTAGCTTTCGATACCAAGCTTCATGGGCTTGGACCATCGCGGGTACGGTGTGTTGTTGTTCGATTTTTGCTTTAGCGGCAAGGATCAATTGATTGCGCCGATCGGTATCATCGAGCAGCTGATGCGAAATTCGCATGAGACGATCGACGTCCCCCAATGGGAACAAGATTCCGGTCTGCTCATTGTCGACTAAATCTTGATTTCCTGGAATGTCCGTTGCCAGAGTCACAACCCCGGCTTGCATGGCTTCGAGCAACACATTGGATTGTCCTTCATAAAGGCTTCCATTCCATAAAAGATCAGCGTGAGGAAGAATCTGTGCTGCATCATCTCGGTGTCCGACCAAGTAGACTTCTCTCGCTGCGCGAATGTTATCGCTATACTCTTCGAGACGCTGGCGTTCCGGGCCATCTCCGATCACCACGTAGCTAATATCACCTCTCAATACCCGCAGCATCTCTGCGGACCAAATCAAATCCTTGTACCCTTTCTGCGCCCAGAGACGTCCGATCGAGAGGATCAACTTGTGATGCAATGGGATTCCAAGTCTGCGGAAGGCTTCTTCGCGCGAGATATCTTTGGCGGGATCTCGCGGAGGAATACCATTGGGGATCACGGTAAAGTTCGAACGCGAGATACCCTTGGAATCATAAAAATCGACAACCCCTTGGCTGTTGGTCGAGATGCCTTGAGTCCGCTTCGCTAGGAAACGATCGATAGAGAGTTGCCAAGTACCTTTCCAGGGGTCTACCGAGCGTTCCGAGCCGACCACAGCCCGCACTCGGGCGGCCCTCGCAGCCGATCGACCGTAAGCATTAGCTGCAAAAAGCCACGTATGGACAATATCGGGCTGGAGCTTCTTGAGCTTGCTGTAGAGCTTGTACCACGCCACCGGATCGCCGGTAGCATGCTTACCGATCACATCGACACGCACACCCGCTGCGCGCAGTTCGGATTCAAGCGGCCCTGATCGCGTCAACACCATGACCGTAGTATCAAAAGCGGCAGGGTCCAAGCCTTTGGCGAGAAGCGAGAGTTGTTTCTCTGCGCCTCCTCGTTCAAGGGTCGGGATGATCAAACAGAGCTTGATGCGGTTTTGAGAACTCACAAGTTGCCCCGCTGCCTCGCAGTGATATTAATAAAAACTTCTCTCCAGCGATCTAGAGCGTGTTCGAAAGGATAATGCCGCTGGAAGAAATTGCGTAGCCCAATCGCTTCGTTGCCCCATTGGTTTCGGTGTCCAATCCAATCATGAAGCTGGGTGGTCAGACTCTCCGCCGAATAATAGGTCTTGAGCAACGGAGTGCTTGGCATCCACTCCACGGTCGCGGACGTTTCCGCAACGATCGTCGGTACAGCCGCTTGGAGCAGCAAGTTCGTAGAGTATTGCAGCGACTGGTCCGGGTTGGAAACGATCGCTAAATCGGCGGCTTGGACCAAGTCATCAAGCACATCGAAGCCATCGAACAGGAGGATTTCTCGATGCCAACCGCGAAGCTTGATCCATTCGTAGATTTGTGAAGCGTCTTGACGTATCCCCACCAACCACAGACGAATGGGATGTCCTCGGTCAAGCAAATCGCAAGTCGATTTTAGAACCGGCTGCAACAGCGGAAAGGACGAATCACCAAAGTGGATCGCCAAGTCGGTAAAACCTGGGATGACCAAATCGCTCGATGCGTGAAATAACGCGTGTCCTGCGAACTCTCGATCCTCTTTCGATCGATGAATACGAAGGCTGACCAAATCGGGGATAACCGAGATGTTCGATGGACGGATCCCCTGCTCTGCAAGAAGCCGACTTGTGTTTGTCGAAGGGGTTACAAGCGCATGGCATTGCCGTAATGCATTATCGACCGACGGAGTCATCGCCCCGAAACCGCGAGGCCGCGCGCTCAACTGAAAGTCGCTTGGGACCCGAGCGATCACAGGCAATTGAAGATTCTTACATTTAGCGATGAAAGTTGCCAGTAATCCATCGGCAGCGTCGAAGTAAACAGCGTCGAAGGAAGCAGCATGCTTTTGAATCCATGCTGCGAGACTTCGCTGAAATGCTCCTTCGTTCCATTGTGAATTTGGAGGTGGCACCAATCGATGTACTTGCACACCTCGCAAGTTCGCTTGGGTCGGCCATGCTTTATTCCAGCGAGCCGTAACTATCTGTACTTCAACCCCAAGAGACTTCCAATGATCGATCCAGTGCATCAACCGCATGCAAGCTTCGTCGACCACTGGCCAATACTTGCGCGTTACCACAAGCAATCGCAGTGGTAGCGTCGGACTTTGGCTCTTAGTTCCCTGCTGCTCGACCACGGCCATCGCTCACCTCGATTGAGCGTTGGGTTCAAGGCGACGGGAATGCTCCTCAAGATCGGCTTGCTCCATCACAGCGACAAACGGAAGGTTGCGATAGAAGTCATCGTAATCGAGTCCGTATCCGACGACGAACTCATTCGGGATTTTGAAGACGCTGTAGTCTGGCTCCATCGCGACTTGACTCGTCCCTTGCTTATTAAGAAAAACAGCCGTCTTGAGCGAGCGAGGCTGAAGCGACGAGAGGTGCTTGGTGACTTCCACAAGCGTCTTTCCCGTATCAAAAATATCATCGATCAGCAGAACATCGCGCCCTTGAATATCGAGTCGCTCGAGCTCTTCGACGTGCAGGTCACCTGAGGTTACACCGCCACGATAGGACGAAGCGCGAATCAAGCTAATCCGTAGAGGCATATCAAGACAGCGGATCAAATCGGCAAGCATCACGATCGAACCGGTCATGATCGCCACGACCGTGATCGGGTTTTGGCCGTATTCGCGGCGAAGGTTAGAGCCAAGTTGCTCGATCCCCTGTCGGATCACATCTTGATCGAAAAGTATTTTCATGAACGCATGAAGTGGTTGAAGGACTCGTTAGCGGATGATCCAGAGTTGCTCGTAGGTTCGCAACAACAGCACATCATCGGCAGGAACAAGGGTGGATCGAACAGCAGCATCCGTCGAGATCGTTGCAAGCTTGCGGTAAGCTTCGCTCGCTTGCAGGACCGTCACTTCCCCGGTGTCGGAGACATTAACCAAACGATCGCCGATGAGAATCGGAGAAGAGAAAAAATTTCCACCGACCCTTTCGCTCCATCGAACCGTTCCGTCACTCAATCGAACACACGAGACAACTCCTGCATCCGACCACAAGAACAACAAGTCGTTTGCGGCTACTGGAGTTGGAACGTAAGGGGCAGCACGCTGGATACGAAACCTTTCTTGTTTCGATTCCATATCGTAAGCGACCAACAAGTTATCCCGTCCGCCGCCCGAGCCATGCGTAGCGATCGCAAGTGGGCCGGCTAGAACCGTCGAAGAGCAGACTCGCTGTTTGAAACAATCGTGGTTCCACGAGATCTCACCCGTTTGCGGGTCCATCCCGAAAATCCCCAATGCGGTCGTTGCACAGACGAGTTCTTTTTTCCCATCGGGCAGCACTCGTACGTTTGGCAATCCATAACAAACCCGCTTCGTCGGTAACTTCTTCTCCCAAACCGTCTCGCCTGTGCTTCGGTTGAGCGCAAGCATTCGGTCTTCCCCCGGCGCAACTCCTGGTTCAAGCTCTTCCGCGTCTTGGCTGTCAAGCAGGATGAGTTTGTCATCGACGAGGATAGGGGAAGTCGCGAAGCCGTGTTGCGATACATAGCGACCGAAATCGCGAGACCACTTCTCTTGGCCATCGTGAGCGAAGTGTTTAACGACGACATGCTCCGGGTCGGCCCAAGCGACGTAGATACCGTCTTGGTCTACCGCGGGGGTGGAGGAAGCGTAGGTGCTGAATTGATGGAGCTTGTGTTTCGACGAAGGGAACTCTTTGGTCCAAGCAATCTTGCTAGGAGCAGACGCATAGGTAGGAAGTTCGACAGCAATCACGTAGCGAGTAGCATTCTCGGGATGAGCGGAAAGCAAATACGCCCGACGGGGTTGCTGTTGTGAGCTCCAGATAACCGGGGAGCCGTTTCCGATGCCGGGAAGATCGAGTTTCGTAACAGCTTCGTCTTTCCAAGGCACTGCGACTCGGCATTTTGGGAAGAAGCCTGTACCGTCATCACCGCGAAAGCGAGTGGCCCCCAGGGTTGTTGCTGCAGCAGCTGGTGTTGTTGCAGCAGCTGGTTCTTGGGCGTTCACGGCAGGAGAGACACCTCCGCAGATCAAGCTTGCGCCGAGTACCAGCGAGGCACGCTTGGCAGCCCCCCAAATAACTTGGCCAGCATGGGAGAAGCCAGTAGTGCCAGTTGCGGCGGGGCTTACAAGGCTCATGAGGGAGTACTTTCGTAGTAGTGCAATTGAGGCAGCGCGATCGTTAGCCTTGAGGAAACATTCGAACGCCGACGCTCAGGAGAATATTCGCATAGCGCTGCGTATCGCCGGTTTGGACTGTAAGAACGTGGTCATGGGTTGCGACCGCTTCGTAGAACTCCCATTTCTCGATAGGTTTCAGATCGAGCTCGAGCCCGGAGTTTTTGATTGTCTTGCGATACTCGGACCAGACCGGTGGGTCGGATTCGAGGGCATAAGGTCCGGTTTTTTCGGTCATCATGACCGAAACTGCTTCGATGGGTATTGCGGACAAGATCGCCTGCAGGACTTGATCGCAGGTGACCAATCCGGGCATGAGGTTCAAGCTAACGAGTTCGCAGCGGGGGCCTCGTTTGCTGGAGGCCGGGTAGTTTCCGTCAGCGATCAGAATCGTCGCATGGTGACCGGCTTCGCCCAAGATACGGGAAATAGTTGGGTGGATGAGTTTGCTTGTAAGCATAGTCGTTTCAGCGGGTGGGGTAGGATTTTCAGCGTGTGGAATAGAAACAGTCTACTGCGGAGCAGAACAGTCTACTGCGGAGCAAGCAGTGTAATCCATTGGGGCGAGGGGGGAAAACGGGGAGGTTAAAAACGGCTTGGGGGTGGGATTGGGAAGGATGGTGGGAAACTGCGAGGGCTGGGGAGTTGGTAACGGAGGATTGAGCAAGCTAGCATTCCCAATTTTGACGACTGTAACGAGAAAAACTCTGATTCGTCGAACGTTTGATACCGGAAGTGCCGATAAATCCGCTGGTATAGGGTATTCCTGCCATTCCAATTGACGGGATGGAGACGGAGGAACCGGTTGCAATCGCACTGGAGTGAAATCGATGAGGCTCTTCAAAGGCTGGAAACTTACTTTGATGGCGAGCATGGCCCTGGCTGGGTCGAGCGGACAGGGAATGGCGCAGAAGCCTGGTAGCTGGGGGACGAATAAGTCCTCGGCATCGGGTGGCCAAGTAGCGATGCCAGTCAGTTATGTGGTGCAAGATGCACCAGTAACGGGCTTGCCGCTGGGAGGGATTCCGGCGGAAGCGTATTCGGCGGGCGGTTTGCCTACCGGGACGTTACCAGCATCGATGAATCCGGCCATGGAAGGGGTGCCGATGGTTGGTGTCGACCCCATGATGGGCGGCCCAGGCATGGGAGCCCCGATGATGGGCGGCCCAGGTATGGGTGGTCCAATGGACCCTGCAATGATGGGTGGCCCTGGCATGATGGGCCCCGGCATGATGGGCGGGCCTGGCATGATGGGACCGGGAATGATGGATCCGGGTATGATGGGACCCGGCATGCCACCACCTCCTTGCCCCGAGTGCGGCGGACCTTGCCCAGGTTGCGGCGGAGCTCACGTGGACCGTTTCGGTCGTAGCCCGTTCGGCCTATTCGGCAACTGCCGTGGAATCCTCGCTGGACTTCCTGCGTTGTTCATTCCTTACGGCGAAGGTGGCATTGCAAGTCAACGCTGGTTCGATGCTTCGCTCGAAGGGATCGGACTGCAACGGACTTCAGGTGGCTCTGGGTATGCCGTCTCTTCGCTCGGTGCGAACTCCGGCAACTATGTTCTAACCACTGACAGTGTTGCTCCTGACGGAATGCAAGCTGGTTTAGCGGCACAAATCAACGTCCAAGTCGGCCCAGGTTCAAACCTTGAGTTCGGTTACTTTGGAATTCTCGATCCTTCGGATGCATATGCCGAAGCTCGCAGTGACACCGCGAACCTTTACAGCTTTATCAGCAACTTCGGCACTTTACCAGCCGGCGGTTTTGATGATTCGGATCGCTCGTACGTGCACACACTTGATTACCGATCAGAGCTACACAACGGTGAGATCAGCATTCGCCGTCGTTGGGCAGAACCAGCAGGATACTTCCAAGGAAGCTTCTTGACCGGTATCCGCTACTTGGATCTGGATGAAGGTTCACGATTCACTGCCACCGGTGAGAACAACAACGGCGCAGCGAACAACGGACTTCGCTTCTTCGATTACAACTTAGCTACCCGCAACGCCTTAGTCGGTTGGCAAGTTGGTGGAGACCTGTGGTACAACTTCTTGCCAGGTATCAAGCTTGGGGTTGAGCTCAAGACTGGTATCTACAACAACCGCTCGGAACAAGAGACGTCGATCTATGCGAACTCGCTTCCAGCTTTCGGTATCCCCGAAATTCGCGAACGAGTGTTGGATAACCGCACGGCTTACATCACGCAACTCTCACCTCAAATGGTGTATCGTCTGAACCAATCGTTTGCGTTGCGATCGTCGTACCAAGTCCTTTGGATCGACAACGTAGCACTCGCAGGGGATAACTTCAACGGAGCTCCACCTTCCTTGTTCTTGCCAGGAAGTGCCCGGGTACCGTTTATCAACAACAGTTCCGACGTCGTGTACCAAGGGTTCACCCTCGGTGGCGAATTCATGTGGTAGTACGCTACCCCTCAGACTCCTTCTACAACGCGATCAGCTGACAAGGCGAATCGCGAAGCAGACTACAAGTCTACAACCTCAGAAAGCCTGCCACGCTCGGCAGGCTTTTTTTATTGTGGTTTAGCGGACTCCACTAACGGAATAGCCAACATATCCGGATGAGGTTCAATGTCAGCTCGGTGTGCTTCCATACGCTCGAGCAACTTCGATACGACCTCGGGATATTTCTCTGCCACGTTGTGCCGTTCGCTGACGTCTCGCTCAATGTGATACAACTCCGGTGCAGCCAAAGCTACCTCTTTGCCGTAATTCACCGGCTCGCGCATTTTGACGTGAAGCTTCCATGCACCCTGACGGATCGCATGCAATTGCGCATTGGTCCAGTAGAACATCTCTGTTCGCGGATTCCCTTGGCCTCCAAGCAACACCGGGGAAAGATCGTAACTATCGAGCTTGCGATCCCCGGGTAACTCCGCGCCACTCAACGATGCGAACGTCGCCATGAGATCCATCGTCGAACCGAGTGCAGGCTGCACACCCGAAGCGATTTTCCCTGGCCATCGGAAAATTGTCGGGACTCGCATCCCTCCTTCGAATGTCGTTCCCTTGCCACCTCGCAACGGCCCGGCGGAACCGCCGTGCGTATCGAAGGATAACCAAGGTCCGTTATCCGAAGAGAAGGCAACCAAGGTTCGCTCGTCGATTTGGCACTCTTTAAGCGCCTCGAGTACTCGACCGACATTTGCATCGATCTCCTCGATCACGTCGCCGTAAAGCCCCGCAAGGGACTTACCCCTGCGATCCTCGGAGACGAATAGTGGAATGTGCGGCATCGAATGGGGCAGGTAAAGAAAGAAGGGTTGCGATTGATGTTTGCGGATAAACGCGACAGCTTCGTCGGTATATCGCTGCGTGATCGTGTTCTGGTCGGCAGGACGCTCGATGATTTGATCCCCGCGCATCAGCGGTACGTTGTAATGTGCGATATCAGGATAGTACTGTGCATCTTTAAGAACCTCGGCTCGATAGCCAGGCCCGGCGACCTTGTCCATGTCGTTCGAGTAAGGGATCCCAAAGTACTCATCAAAGCCTTGGGCTTGCGGAAGGTACTTCGGCAGATGCCCCAGATGCCATTTACCGACGATTCCGGTTGCATAGCCATTCGACTTGAGCATCTCAGCGAGGGTTACTTCTTCTTGTGGTAGCCCACCTCCTGAATTGGGAAACAAAACCCCTCTTGCACTGCTCATGCCATTGCGAATGGGGTATCGGCCGGTCATCAAAGCTGCTCGGCTCGGGGTACACACAGGAGCAGCAACGTAGAATTGCGTCCAGCGTTGTCCCTCGGCAGCCATGCGATCGAGATTTGGTGTTCGGATGACTGGATTGCCAAAACAGCTCAAGTCCCCCCACCCAAGATCATCGCAAAAGATGACGATGAAATTGGGTTTCTCGGTGGAGTTCTTGGAAGCGTCCATTGCGACTGCGGTGGGGCCGCAGTGGCTGATGGTTTCGATGAGCAAGAGGCTACAAATCGAGAGGAGGACAAGGGGGATGCAGGGTTGTCTCATCGGCGGAATCGGTTTGCGAGGGGGAGGGGAGCAACGGAAAGAACACTAGCGGTAACTTGCGGTAAAACCAACGGTAACGAGCAGTATCGAGCGGTAACTAGCGGTAACGAGTTCTAACGAGCAGTATACCGTCCCTCGAATGCACCATCCGCGAAAAAATCTCCCACCCCATCTTGACGCCTACCGCACTGGTGTAATACTTAACTAGAACACCAGTCCAATTACTTTGGAGGGCTTAGGCTATGTTTTTCTCGATCGATCCGAGCAATGGGATCGCGATATACGAGCAGATTGTCCGGCAAGTGAAATTTGCCGTCGCCGACGGCGTGCTTATTCCCGGTCAGCTTTTACCGAGCGTGCGCGCTCTTAGCGTGCAGCTTGCGGTTAACCCCAACACGGTCGCGAAAGCATTTCAGTTGCTTCAATCCGAAGGGATTACCGAGTCGATGCGAGGCCGGGGGCTTGCGATCTGCACCGATGCTGTTGTGGTTTGTAAACAAGCCCGACGCGCTTTACTTGAAGAGCGGGTTCGATCGGCGATCAGCGAAGCCCTTCATGGAGGGTTGAGCACGAAAGAGGTCCGTCGATTGATGCTTGAGCAACTAGACCAGCTCGATGGCAACGTTGCGACGGTTGCTTCGGCGATTTCTACCCCTGAACCGGTGTAATGCACGGGTTCCAATTCTGCTTGGACTGCGTCTTGCGCTGCCGAGCGATTATTCACTTTCAAAGATCTACCCTAAGCCCATCTTTTCTATTGGGAGGTTCGCGATGAACGACGTCATCGAAATCGATGGATTGAAAATGCATTTCCGAGGATGCGATGCCTTGGACGGAGTGGACTTGCGAGTCCCTGCCGGAACGGTCATGGCCTTGCTTGGCGAAAACGGAGCTGGGAAGACCACCATGATCCGGATCTTGACTGGGTTTCAAACGCCCACGGCTGGCAGTTGTCGTGTTTTGGGTCTTGATCCTGCGCATCGCGACCAGGCGTTGGAGTTGCGCAAGCGGGTTGGGTATGTTTCGGATGCCCCTGCATTGTACGACTGGATGAGCATCGG
>Ga0315899_10003327_pt1 | contig 17525 bp, 9 predicted proteins | sample LakEriMetagenome_2_FD_203518 | JGI IMG/M metagenome (GOLD analysis project Ga0315899, IMG submission 203518) | Freshwater fungal communities from buoy surface, Lake Erie, Ohio, United States - Buoy 4 MA112 | ecosystem: Environmental > Aquatic > Freshwater > Lake | place: USA: Lake Erie, Ohio... | reverse complement strand
CGCCGGTAGTCAGAGCCCCGCCTGTGTGCGTGTGGATCTCTGCGATGCAGCGCAATGCGTGTTGTGCGTGTGATGTGCAATGGTGCAGTCAGTCCATGCACAAATCTCGTCTCTTCACTCCCCTTGTCTGGAAGTCATGCCATGAAGAGAGTGAAAGCGAGAGCGAGAGAGAGCGAGAGCGAGAGAGAGCGAGGTTGAGGGTAGAGGCGCCAGTGGTTTCAAGTTCAAGTTGAGAAAAGGACCGTGACATGAACAGGCTTCCCCAAGTGCCAATGCAGACACACACACACACACACACACACACGTATACATGTACCTGTGTGTGTACATACATACATGCGCGTGCGTGCATTGCAGAGCTTACGCGTAAGCTCTTGGTACACTACAAGATGCTGTGGGCCGGATGCTCGGCGGAAAGTCGCGAGACAGTCTCACTAGACATTCAGCAACTTGTTGCACACAGACTTGAGGTACCCCAAACCTGCAGCCCAGACCTTGAACCCAATCAACCAACCTCCGGACCCCTGTCTCCTACCTGTTGCCACTTCTGCTTGCACTGCGACCCCGTCGGTGCCCATGTCAATGTTTGCATGCGTGCGTGTGTTCGCGTGTGCGTGCGTATGTGCATGTGTTTAGGCGGTGGTATCGGCGGTGGGTGAGGACGCAGAGGTTATGACACCCAAGTGCTTGATAAGTATTCTCGACATCGTCTTCTCGCTCGTTGCTGTCGGCATCCCTGAGCGCGTCCAAACCAGGAACGAGGAAGTTGAGGAGACTGCGGCAGAGGGTGAGAGTGAAGAGGAGGAGGAGTTGGAGGAAGACACAGATGGAAACGAAAAGTTTGGGATGAAAGATCTGGGGCACGAGGCGCTGTCGCCGCAGTGGACAAAGGGAGATACTCTAGAGTGCTTGCTTTTGGATGGCACGTTGGCGGTTCAGTTGACTGCGCTGCAACATGCGCCTTGGCGCGTGATGCATTATGTGTGTGAGCGTCTCCCCCTGTCTCACCTGGCGGCGCGACGCACTCTCGTGCTGCTGCTCTACACGGCATACCGCCTCGCCCCGCAGCACTTCGTGGAATCAGTCTGCGAGCTCTCGGATCTGGACACGCTGGCCGAGGCATGTGGCTGTGCGCTTGCAAGCGAACACAATGCTGGGGGCACAGCGTGACGCTTGCTATATTGAATGGCTGAGTTGCATCATTCGGTGCCACCGAAGGAGGATGAGGCAGCGAGTTTTTCAACTGTAATGTACAAAACAATATTAATCAAACAACTACAGTATTGCGTGCGCCGTTCGGCGGGCTGCGACGCCCCGAGGCGCCTCGTCTGCGTCGCAGGGCGGCACTAAACGTTCTGTTCTCATCTGCGTCGCAGGGCGGCACTAAACGTCCTGCTCCCACATCACATCCCCTGTGTTCGCATTGCACTGTTCCCGCTCGCACTCATGAGGAACCGCAAAGCCCATAGAGGCCCCACGCGTCGGGTCACACTCAGCACGACCGACGTCGCAATTCTTGTAGATAGTGGTAGGAGTTGGGCGCGAGCGGAACATGGCGTAAGGTCCTTGCCCATCGAAAACTTCCTCTGCATCTGGTATTCGATTGTTTACATCAATATCTTCGGCCGTGAAGGGGGTGTTTCTATGGCCGGGCTGCATGTTGTAAAGCGCCAGAGTGCCGTAGGCGTCCTGCAGCGGCGCTGCATCCCACGGTGGCGTGTGAAAGTTGAGGGTATGTCCGCTTGCGCCTGTGAGGTCAAGATTGCCGTACATGCCAGGCCATGCGCTGCCGTCACCAGTCATCCACCCGGACTCGAGACACAGCAGCTTCTCCCCGCCCACTGTAAATGTTGAGCTGCCGACGGAGCGGCCGCGGCGGCAACTACCATGGTCCCACCTCAAGGTTCTGTTACAGCATTCCTGGAGTATGGTGGCGTTGGACACCAAAAGCGGCCCTATGCCAGTCGACGGGTCGAAATCAGACGACAGGTCCCAGGACTCGAGCTTTATGCCGCCAACATGGTGACCAGACGCAGTGGTGCGAGGTACAACTCGCCAGCGCAATGTGCTGTCGCCCAGAGTTCGCTGCTCCCTTGGGCCAGTTGAACCAGAGGGCACCTTGTCGGTGCGAAATGTTGGCGACGCACCCCTGAGTTTGCCCTCCTCTCCACCACCACCCAGCACGCCATCGACGCCGTCCACATACGTCTCAACCGTAGCCGTCCTCGCGTTGACGCACGCGGTGCCCGTGAGGTGCGAAACGTCGATGCCGTCCCGATACACGCGTGCTCCGCACCACGGCACATCTTTGGTCTCAAACCTCAGCGCAAGATTCACCTCCACCTCGCTGTATGATGTGAGGATGGGAGGAGTTGCGTTCCTGCTCGGCAATGGCCCGAGCATGTAGGTGCCGTTGCCTGTGCCCACATCTGGGACGCCGACAATGACGAGGGCGTGCCCCTCGCCCTCCTTGTTGGCCGTGTAAGGCGTCAGATCCGGTCCGCCGATGCGCGCCAAGGCCTGCACTAGTGCTGGATTGGTCTGATTTTCCCACGCAAGAAATGAGGTGACGACAACAAGGTGGCGCCCGTCGAGCAGGGACAAATCACGCGCCATGCGGTTGGCTTCATCCTCGCGAAAGTAAACTTCGCTCAGCTGCGGGTTGCGCATCAACAGGCCGCCGATGGATGCATTCAGCGAGCCTGTTGACCCGTCCTGGGCAGACCCGGGCGGCACATTGATGGTGCCGTCGTTGTCGCCAAGTGGATAGAAGTTGTCAGGGCCCAAAAACGTCATCACTTCATAGTTGCGGTCCCACACTACTGTGAGGTCTGAGCGATTGAGGGCTAAGAGGTGGAGACCCTGCTCTCTGCTGTTCACCAGGACCTTGTCCGCAAGCCGTATAATACGGTTGTATTTGGCTGGACCGCCACCTGAGGCTAGCACGTAAAGCCGCAGCTCGTCGCACTCGGCGCCAGCCCAGCCGAAGTCGCAAGAGCAGCCCGCAGTGCCATTGAAAATGGTGCACGAACCATGCCCCGAACAAACTTGACGCCCACCCCGCGCTCCCGGCGCAAGCGCATTCCAGCCTGGGCAGCGCTGCGAACAATTGGTACCCACGTATCCGAAGCTGCATGAGCACCGTGCGAGGCCCCGGTCCACACAAAACCACCGGCGGCCGCCAAACCAGCGACACTCGCGGTCGCGCGCCGCTGTCTTGTGCAGACACCGTCCGTGTCCTGAGCACACCACCCCTTTGGCACCAGTAGCGTCCGTGGCCGCTCTACTGCCGGCAGCAGCGACGGCGGACGAGTTCGGGGGCAAGTAGCCTGGACAGGTGACGGCGCACTCTTCGTCCCCTCCTACGTAGGGTAGCCCGCAAGTACACAGCAGGGCAAAGGCATCTGCAGACCTCCCGCGCCCTGAGCACACAGTGTTACCCCTGCCCCAGGCCACATCCAGCGTCTGCCCCTTGACACCTGCTCCCGCTTCCGCGCCTGCGGACGCAGCAGCAGACGAAGCTTGCCAGTCGCTATACCTCGGGCGCCACCCAGGGAGATCCTGTGCCGGGATGTCATGCAAGAGTGGGTCCGTGTCCAGGATAGCGGCCGCCAGCGACAGAGGGTGCACGTGCGCCGCGCCTGTTCCCGCAGAATTGAAGCCGAAGTGGCAGTTGGTGAGGTTGGCGGAGGCCCACACTGGGTAAGTTGAGTGCGAATCCCGGAAAAGGGTGGGGTCGGGGGCGAGAGACACTAAGGCGCCGCCGCCGCGTTCCGCTCTGTTGAAGAAGAGAGCGCACCCTGTCATGCCCACGACGCTCTCCTCATCCACGAGGATGGCACCGCCCACCACGGTTGCCGAGTTGTTCTGAAACGTGCAGTTGTGGAACGCCGGGCGCGAGAGGTCGGTGGCAAAGATGGCGCCACCCTCTAGCGCCGAGTTGTGCACGAAGGCTGAATCCGTCACGTTGCACCGCGAGTCGCCATCCAGGTGGATGGCGCCGCCCTTGGAGGCGCTGTTGCTGTAGAAGTCGCACTTGTCAAAGACGGGCGAGGCGCCGTCGGCGATGGAGGCGGCCGCACCACTCTGCGCCGAGTTGCCGCTAAACTCGCAGTTGGTGAAGCGCACGTTCGCCTCCATCTCAAGCTGCACCGCGCCGCCGCGTATGCCACCGCTGTTGTTGAGGAAACGCACGGAGTTGAACCACACATTAGCCTGGTAGCCCAGGTGCACCGCCCCCCCAGCATGACTGGCGGAGCAGAAGGAAAAGGACGAGTCCGCGATCGTCACGTTCGCCAGGCCCGAGGCCTGCAGACAGCCGCCTTCGGCCACCTCCAGGTAGGCACCGCCATCCTCTGGTTCCGACCTGTAGCCGCCAGCAGTGCCGCCGTCGATGCCCGGGCGGCCGCGGATGTCGAGGTCGCGCAGAATCACCTCATCGCCGTCGAGGAAGACGAAGCGCGCGCCCACCAGGGTCGTCCTGCTGTTGATGCCCGCCTGTAGGTTGCCGGTCCCGTGGAACCCGAGCAGGCAGCCCGTGGGCCCGCACGTTGTATCCGCTGCGCTGCTGCGCGGGGAGTCGCCGGGGTCCGCGAAGTCGCCCCCCTCGCTCGCGGGGATCGGGCGCCTGCTGGCGCCGTGGAACCCCAGCACGTTGCGGCCGGCGTCGGCGAGCGACGGTGGAAGCTCCTGCACCGAGGTGGCCTGCGTCTCCCACGCATCGTCGTCGCTGTTCTGGACCGGATCCCACTTCTGCGGCCATGAGGTGATGTTGCAGCGCGTCAGCGTCGGCGTCGCTGCGTCCCCCGTGTGCACGGGCCAGCAGCCTCCGGTTCGCGTGTTGGGCCCGTGCTGAGCTCGGACCGCGAGCTTGCGGCGCTGGAACCGGATCTCGGTATCGGACGTGTGCACGCCGTCCATGAGCACCACCACGTCAAAGTCCCACGCGGCGTCGACCGCGGCCTGCACCGAGCGGAAAGGTCTCTCCTCACTCCCGTCGCCGTGCGTGTCGTGACCCTGCGGGGACACAAAGAGCCGCGACCCCCGGACTCCCGCCAGCAGGGAGGCCGCCGCGATCGCCGCCACGAGCCGCGCCGCCGCGCCTCCGCACTGCGCCCGCATCGCCATCTCTCACCAGAGGAGCACTTTCTTAGCCCAGCGCACCCATGATTTTTCTTGAAAAAATTGATCAACTGACAAACGGAGTTTGTGGTCGCATCTTTCGATGCGACCTCCCGAATTCAACATGCATCAACACCGAATGATAGTCGCGCTGGTCGCGGCGGGCGCGGCGGGCGCGTTTACGCCCACCCCTGGCGGCTGGAGCCCTGCAGCAGCGGTGCGTGCGGCGCCGTGCCGCCACCGCTCCGCGCTGCTGCGCCTCCGCACCCAGCACTCGAACTCTACATTCTCGGAGCTCAGCGAGGACGGGGCCGCGGGCAGCTGCAAGTTGCGGACGCAGATGGAACCAGTTGATCAGTCGCAGCGCCTGCACAGCATTTTCCGCACGGATGGCACGACGTGGTCCGGGCCCATTCCGCGCGCCAAGCGTCAGGTCTTCGCCTTCCCGCGCGGCCCAGCGTGGGGAGCTGAGCCCAATGAGCAGCTCGGGGCTCCGGCACCGCTCGACCCCGCGAGCAAGGCGATGATGTGCGCGCTCGTGTCAACGCTCAAGGGGGGGTTAGACCTGCTGTACCAGGACCGCACAGACTTTGCGCGCTTTTTCGTGCTTGAGACTGTCGCGCGCGTGCCCTACTTCGCCTACATCTCGGCGTTGCACCTGTACGAGACGCTGGGGCGGCACCGGCGCGCCGCGTGGATGAAGGTGCACTATGCCGAGGCGGACAATGAGCTGCACCACCTGCTCATCATGGAGGCGCTCGGCGGCAACAACGATTTCTTCGACCGCTGGATCGCGCAGCATTCGGCGCTCGCCTACTACTGGGCGTGCGTGGCGCTGTACTTGGTGCACCCGCGGGCCGCCTACTACATCATGGAGCTTATTGAAGACCATGCGTACAAGACCTACTCGGCATACGTCAAGTGCAACGCCCAGTGGCTCAAGACACAGCCGGCGCCTGCGATCGCCAAAAAATACTACGAGTCCGAGGACATGTACCTGTTTGACTCGTTTCACACCGCAATCCCAAAGACGGCAGGTCGCTGTCTGTATGCGTGCGCGTGTCTGCATTTGCGCGTCTGGAGCGTTATAAATGTCTGTGTCTGCACTTCACGCCCGTTGCGGGAGCCCCATGTGCTCCATGGCGAGGGGTCCAGGGACGCAGAGAAGGATCGGGGACGCAAGTATAGCTACCGCTCATTGCCTGCATGCACACAGCCGTTCGAGGACCGTGCGCATGTGTGCTCCAGCATGCCTTGTGTGCGCGTGTACATGTGATGCTTGCTTGCGACACTGCTGCCGAGTGTGCGTCAAGACGTCATCTGCATGCAAAGGAAACATCATTCCATTCCGATGATGTTTCACAATGGAAACATCACAATGGAAACACGGATGATGTATGTGCACACACACACACACACACACAAACACACAACATCATATGATGTGTTGTGTGAGTGTGTGTGTGTGTGCGTGTGTGCGTGTGTGCGTGTGTGCGTGCGTGTGTGTGTGTGTGTGTGTGTGTGTGCATACTCGAAGCACCATCATCAAACCCTCGCGGAGCCATTGAGAAGCGCTTGCACGCGCATACCCACGCACGCGCAGGCCGCCGCCCGAAAATCGAGACGTTGTATGACACATTCATTAATATCCGCGATGACGAACAACAGGTATAACAAACACCTCACGATGCAAACACGCAAGGTGTAGTAGGTCTCTTTTGACACTGTAGTAGGTCTCTTTTGACACTATCGTAGGTCTAGAACAAACACCTCATGATGAGCAACAGCAGACCGCCCTGAGGATGTGTGCGAGTACTTTGGCGTGTGCATTGAAGAGTCTCATTTCTAGCTCTTGAATTTACACGCTATTAAAGTACTCGCAAACTTGGGGTCAACCTAGGGGAAGTGGATTCATTGTTTTATTTTCTAAACCCTGCAGTGTGGTACCTTGCTGAGTCAGTGTACTGCGGGCAAACGGTGTGCGTATTGTGGGATACTTCCTGAATTTCTCACACGTCTTGTACCCTCCAATATAACATGAATCAGATTTCTCAAAAGTCAGTGCCCTAGTATAGAACATAGTACAGGTGCTAGATAAGGCCATCAGACAGAGAGCGGACTCGTTGACACGTGGTGCCTGTTGATCACCTTTGCCGGCCCTTTGGCCACACGCAGAGCAACTGCTGACATACTCTGCTACACACAAAGTGCACACAAAGCGAGTGCACCAGAAAAAATGCGCTAAAAAATGCGTTTTTGTTCAACAAAAAATGCACAGCACTCCACGACCATGAAGTCACTCGTTGACCACGGCCGCGTCTCTCCACCTGAGGCCATGGCCCAGGAAATTCTGGTGGAAACGCGCTCCCCTACACGGGGTTTTTTCAGACCCCCTGACTGAACAGGAGCCACGTGTGTTGTTTTCGGGAGGCGGACAACACGACAGGGAACACAGGCAGGAGGGCGGTTAGTTTTTGAACCTTGTGCTGCTCGCCGACTCTGTCCCTCCCTCTGGAGGAGGAGCAGGATTTCTCTGCTGGTAGACTCGTCTCTTTGGTGAAATTTTGCACAGTACCTCCACTAAGCGCAAGTCACGGAGAGTGAGAAGACAGGTCTCAAGGTCAGCGCCGAGCATCAAGGCTCACTAGAGGCGGCTGACTCTTTCTGAATTCTCAAGCTTGATTTACTGAAAAATTAGAATCGCTTATGTACAGGAGGGGGTTAGGAAAGTGACAAAGAGAGTCCGCGGCGGAATGAGGATTGGCGAGAATAGGAGAAGATTAGCAATACATGGCGGCGACAGGAGAGGATTGACCTTGGGCGGCGGAATGAAAACTTGCGTCCATGGCAGAGGATTAGGCTTGCATGCCATAGTCTAACGGTGGCAAGGGGTCGTCGTGGTAAACATTTTCTTGTTCTATGACCTTGAAAGGCTTCGAGTTGAAAGCCCACTTCCTTCCGTAAATGGTGTTGCGAACCAGCGTTACGTGTGTCTCATAGTCGTCTGTCGTGTTCTTTAACTGACGTTTCGCCGCACAGCAAATCAGGAAAGGAATTCCCGAATCTCACAATTCAGACAGAAGGCAATACAGAAGCATGATGAGAACGTTCTGGAACTCATCATCCGAATCGAAAGCAGATTTAGATTGCATACCTGGCCAATTGCGCCACGGCGAAAGAGTCGCATGTCGCAGCGGCTTGTTTGTGCGTGTGCACGGTCGTTGAGCACAACGCCGGCATCTGCACTGTGCAAGAAGCACTTTAGCAGCTTTGCGTGCGCGTCGTTATCAACAAAGACGCAGCTCTCGTGGCAATTCTCCAGCCGCGATTCCTTGATGTAAAAACGGCTGCGAACGCCCAGGAGAAGACGAGATGCAAGTCAGCAAGGCAATCTGGATCACAGATCACTTGAAGTGGAGGATGTTGTGAATACGCAAGCAGCACTAATGGGGCACTGCAAGTCACAACATCAGAGTCTGCTTGCTGAAACCTGAAGTTCATAACGGCAGCAGCGCTCTGTGACGGGTAATAGCCGTCTGCAGATCCAGCAAGGATACAGCCGAGCACATTTACCACAGACCTGCCGCCGGCCCACAAGCAATAACCATGGGGGCACAGCACTGCACAATCTTGCAGCAGCAGCTCTCCTTGATCGATGTGCAGTAAGCGCTCGAAGTTAGTTCCGGACCTACTCGCGTTGTACTCCAAATGCACGTTCTTGATGGAGCTCATGTGGCTGTCACCTTTGAACCTCCAGCGCCCCACGATCCTTGCACCATCTTCACCCACAATGCATACCGACTTGTCGATCTCAAGCATTTCTTTGATCTTGTAAGTGCCCGGGCGAAGCCGAATCTCCTTGTGGTTGTTGGCATTGAAGGCTGCAACCGCCTGTTCAAAGGGCATGTCCGTCGGCACAAAGAGGCAAGACGGCATTTCTGAACCTGACGGGTTTCGTACGAGGGTATTGGCTGCAGCTTTAGAGGCTCGCTGGGAAGGAGTTTGCCCCGATGTGCTACTTGGTCCTAGGTTACTACTCGCTGTGGAGATAGCTGCACTCGGAGGCAAGGAGGCCCCTCTGACCGGCTGGGTCAACTTCAATACCGCCTGTATACCAGGAATGACCGGCATGTGCTCCCACTCGCTGGTCTTGGCCTGTCGTTCGGCTATGACATCCTCGTCTCTCATACTGCGCATTTTTACTCCGGTGTAACGTTTGCGAATGACAATGCTTCCCTTGTCAATCGCATGCCAATCGGAATCACACGATAGGTCCATGAGGACAGCGCGCCGCTTTTCCTCGTAGTTTCGCATCGCCTGCTGCGTCTTTCCGCTCTCCTGTTCTTTAACGTACATTTTGGTGATTCGCTCAACCAAAACCTCGGGCAATCCTTGCTTGCTCAAATAGTGTCTTAGCTCTTCAGCCGTCGGGTCCTTGGGCGGACGCAGGCTTAACATCTCCTCCGGTGTCATCGCATACAGCTTTCCCGTCGTAAGTCCTGCTGAACGCATGATTGAATGAAGGTCGCCCAAGGCCTTGTCTGTCCAGGATTTGAGGTCCTTGATGGCATGCCCCACTTGCGAATCAATCTTCTCAAGCTCTGAGCGCTGGTACGGCACACTTAAGTCCCTTTCCTGACTCTGAGCATGTTTCGCCTGATGCCGTTTTCGCTTTTCCAACATATTTTGCTGGCGCATTTCCGTCTTAGCTTTTGCCTGAGCAGCCTCATCCTCATCCTCATAACAGTCCTCCTCCTCATCCTCATCCTCCTTGTCTCCACTCAGACTTCGACTGGCATCACTCAGGACTGAATCAACGAACGAATGAACAAATTCTGAGGCTGAAGACTCAATACTCGTGTTTGTGCTGGTCATACTGGCGGGTTCTCTCCTGGATCTTCTTTTGTTCTGCGCAGGAACGACATGTTCAAAGAGCTCATGATTACGAGCCTGGCACGCAAGCTCACGTGCCGAGGCGCAAATCTTCCGAACACTATCAAGCAAATAGAAGTGGATGTCTGATTGCGCATCAAATCGCGTAGTCATCTTGCGGAAGCCTTCCTCGTACTGCACGAATGCCACAGGCAGCAGTTCAGAACATCCTTTGACAATGTGGCTTTCGATTCCGAATCCGTGCCGTATGCCTCGCCACCACATGCCCTCGTACACCACCCCACATTCCCTCATAGTAAGAGCACCGAGGCCGTGTCTGCGATCATCAGAGAACTGCCCTTCGTATCTGTTGCCTTTACCCAGATGTGTGTGCAACTTTTGCACTCCAATGCCGTGTGCTTTCCCCTCCACCCACCGCCCAGCATACTCCGCGTGTCCTATAACGTTCATGCACGCAACCAGGTCCTCGCTGCGATTACCCTTAACTAGATTGTGCATGCAGGACATAGTGTAAATATAATTTAAACCACTCTCTCGTGCGTACTGACTGACAGCGGCGAAAAGATTATTGCACAACATCAGGGGTTCAGATTGTGGGTCTTCTTTGTCTTGGACGTGCAAACACTCTAATTCGTGTGTCGCGTGCATAATCTGCCGTTCAAGTTGACTCATGGACTGCTGTAAAGCTAGATGGCGCTGCATGACAACGAACCTCTTCGCTTCAACTAGACACGCTTCCTGAAAATTCTTGTCATATTCTCTAGTCAACCGCTCGCTTGTCTCTTCAGCCCCTTTCAGGCGATGTCTTCGTGCTGCTAATTCAGTCTCCTGCTCTGGGGTCAGGGAATCTTGCCACTTGGCCACCTCATGGTAAGAGAGAAAGTTCTTCCTTGCATCTTTCTCATCTTCCTTTGCCTGCTCCAGGTCCTCTCTCATAGCTGCCATGCTGACTCGTGCTGCCTCTTCGAAGATCTCTGCCTTATCCTGATTTCGCATCAACTTGAGCGCCTTCTCGTGGTCTGCATGAGCAGTTTGCAATGTCTGGCGTTGATGTTCAATTTTTTTGCGACCGAGCTTGCGATCTGCCATCCGTATATGCTTTTCGACCATTTGTTTCTCGTCACGCAACAAAAGATCCATCAAATCTTCATTCCGGGACTTGTGCCAATATTTGGTGAAAACACTAAGCGTTGTCGTTTGCACAAGGCGGCGGCTCCTTTCTGCGCTGTTTTGCTTGTCTGGAGGTGTTACCTCCTCCTCTAGGAAGTATGCACCCTCAATTCTATAAACATTGGCCGCAATAAGCTTGTTGCCTGGGCTTTGCACTGAAGAGCCTTGAGTTCGCTGCCCGCTGCTGCGAATTGGAGGAAGCGTTTGAGCGCGTTCAACAGATTCCAACATACTTGAAGTAGAGCCAGGCGAATGCGCAAGCAGTTCATTACCGGCTTTCTTTTGGCGCCGCGCGCGTAATGACTGCTCACGCAGCAGCATCTTGGTGTCTAGTTGTTTGAGCTCCTGTCGGAGAAATTTGGCATCGCGATCTAACTTGTCCCGATCATCTGGTCGTTGGAAATAGCGACTGGTGGGTTGCACTCTACGCTTGGCTTTTTTCTTGACATGAGCATTGGGTTGTGGCAAAGTGTAGCTCCCAGGTGCACGTCCACCAACGCTCTGGCGAGCTGCTAGAATCTCGCGGACTTCTTCCACTATGTAATCTGTCGGGGGGCGAGACGGCGCTTTGTACGTGGAGCGGACTTTGCGAGCCGCAAGCACTTCTTTCAACTCTGCTGCAATGAAGGTGGTCGACGGTCGTGACCTTGTGGAAGGTCTTGACGCCCTGGAGTGTGGCGACGGCTGTAGAGGCGAAATGGGCGACATTACTTTCGATTCATCGTGCAACCTTGAGTCTTCCATATGCGCTTCCCATCTCAACAACGTCATGTTGGACGAGCCGAAGTGCTTCTTCGGGTATTGTGCTTCTTCCTGCTCATACTCCGTGCTTGTTTGCATTCTCAGTTTTGGCACTGGTTTCGGGAGGATTTGGTGTGCATGATGGACCGGATCTTTCGACCATGGTTCCTCATCTTTCTCCTCGTCTCCACTCAGACTTTGACTGGCGTCACTCAAGACCGAATCAACAAACTCCGAGACTGCAGACTCAATGCTGATTAGCATGAGTCTGTGAGACAATTCTTCATCCTCCTCGTCTCCACTCAGACTTCGACTGGCATCAGTCAAGACCGAATCAACAAACCCCGAGCCTGCAGACCTGAAGAGTTCATCGTTGCGAGCCTTATGTGACAAGTCATCTTCTGACACCTCTGTTACTGATGTGTCCATATCTTTGTCCCTGGCGCTTTCAAAAGGAAAAAATGGCGAAGAACCTCTTGCAAAAGGAACAAATGCCGAAGAACCTCTTGCAGGCTGTTGTGGACCTTTGTCTTGCTGCAACTTGCCAACTGCCCCATCTGATTTGCCGCAGAGCGGCACACATCGAGGAAACCAAGTGACTACTGACGGAAGCCTGGAAAACGACCAAGCAGGAAGCATCGCGGGTGGTGTGTCATCTGCAGTGGCCTTGAGAGTATTCTGTGCAGTGATTTTGGGTGGACTCGCAGGCATCAATGACACACGCGATGGCAGTGCGGAGGCTACTGGCCTCGTGTCGGATTCAAAGTCACGATTCGGCGAAGGTGGTTGAAGCAGTTTCTCACCCTCCTCTTCGTCCTCCTCTACTACTGACCCCATATCAGTTCTATGCCTGGCTTCTTTGTGCAGTTTGTCAGTCTTTGGTCTCTCCAGCTGCTCCATGGCAACACCTGAACAGTGCACATGCGAATCGTCTCCCGTCGACAAGCCTTCGTCCTCCTCGTCTCCACCCAGACTTCGACTGGCATCACTCAAGACCGAATCAACAAAGTGCGAGGCTGCAGACCTTGCTGTCGTATCATTACGATCTGTTTGCATCGATGTATCGTCACCAGCGACCAGCAGCACGCGCTCGACGACGGACATGTACTCGGCCGTAGACTCCTTTCGGACCTGCGAATCCACGCCGTCGCCGAAGCCCCCGGCAGGCCGCCCGGCGGCCTGGAGGTCTGCATCGAGGATTGCCTTGAGCTCGGCATAGGCTGCTTCCAGGTTGTCATTCACAATCTGCGCAAGACGGGGCAAAAGAGTCAAACGCAGAGGCCGCATTTGAGTGTTCTGCGTCGCATACATCAGACGCGCCGGGCGTGCGGGGCCTGTGTCTTGTCATGGCACACGCGCCCAGCGGGCAGGGCGCGTGTGCCTCGGTCACATGTGCCTCGGACACATAGGCCTGCATGGCCATGATGTCCTTACGCGCTCGACCGAGGCGATTGCGAACCTGCTGATCGAAAAGACCGGCCTCACTGCGAGCGTCCATCTCGCCCCTGGCGTTGGCCAGACGCTTGAGGATCTTGTCCTCGGCTTCCGTCCCCCGTCCGCGCAGTCGCTGCTCGAGCGCTGCAAAGCTCGGGGGCGACACGAAGACGTAAGTGCCGGGGAGCTGTGCCTGGCGGCACTGCCGGGCTCCCTGCACGTCTATGTCCAGAATGCAGATTTTGCCCGTCTTCTTGACAGACTCGACGGCGGCGATGCTTGTGCCGTAGAAGTTGCCGTGCACGTTGGCGTACTCGAGGAACTTGCCCGCCTCGATTTCCGCCTCCATCTGCCCCACAGTCACAAAGTGGTAGTGCATCCCGTCCACCTCCCCCGTGCGCGGCCCCCGGGTCGTGTGGCTCACGCTGAAACCAAACGCATGGGGGTACTGCTGCTTGAGCCTTTCGATCAGCGTGCCCTTGCCGACGCCGCTTGGGCCGCAGATCACGAGCGCGTTGGGCCCCGTCATGCTCATGGCCCGCAGTCGTACCGAGCTGCAGAAAGTTCGGTCTTCGTGGCTTGCAACCGACGCCCGTCAAGTTTGAAACGGCCCGACCTGTCAATGGCGAATCCCGGGCGATGATGCAGGGCATCATGCTCAACAGGGAGCGCGGCCATCCGGGCGGCGCAGATGGGGCTGCGGCCCTAAATGCCATCACCCTCTCGTCTGCGCGGTCGCTGCCGGTTCGCGGACAGAGGGGTGGCTCCTGGACAGCGTGGGACGAGCTTGCGTCCCTCGCCGCTGCGGACGAAGACAGCGGGCTGCGTCCGCAGCTTCCACCGGCGCGCGGCCAGGGCCGGCAGCCGGCAGCCGGCCTCGCGCGTACGCTCTATTCGGACCTCGAGTCGTCGCGGAGCGAGAACGCGCGCGCGTTTTGCGCACCGCAGCCAAGGAGCGATTGGGCGGAGCAGTCGAGCAGGAGCAACGCCAGACCACGGCCCGCGGAAGCGCTGGAGGACACTAGCCTCGGGTCGTCCAGCGCTGCATGGGCTGAGCCGCGCGCGCCGCCGCTCTCAACGCGCAGCGCACAGAATGCTCAGCGATCCGCGTCCCCTGCGCACCGAGCGCCGTCGCCGCAGCTCCGGGCGTCGGTGCAAAGCAATCAGACTGCCATGGCGCAGGGCACACATGATTTCTTGTCGGCGTCGCAGGGCTTCGTGCGCGAGTACAACCGTCTAGCGCGCCTGGGCCTGGCACAGGGGAATCTGCATATCGCCGAGGAGAACTTGACGCAGGCCCTGGAGCTGGTTCAGCAGGGCCAGATGTCGAGCACGCTGGTTGCCGCCGTCACATACAACCTGCTCGGGTGCATGTGCCGCCGCATGGGCCGCCTGAATGAGGCGGTGGACTACCTACAACAGTCCTTGGACGTGCTGGCGGCTCGAAGACAAAAGGGCGAGCCACTGTCGGAGCGCGATGTCGACCTTGCCGACGTCCATATGAACATGTCTAGTGCCCACTCAGCTCTGAACAGGCATGATGCTGCGCTGGTGCATGTCGAAACTGCAATTGCGCTCCTCTCTGAGCGGCTGGGGATGGGTGAGCGACAAGACTTACAGGGCCTACGCAACATTTCGTCACAGCAGGACTTGCGCATGCTAGTGATCGCGCACTATAATCGTGGTGCGGAACTGCGCACTCTCAACCAGCACGCCGGGAGTTTGCAGGCCTTCGACACGGCCATACATCTGGCAGACAGCTTCCTCCCTCCCGGCGATGCCCTGTTGTCAATGATCAAAAAGGCGCAACCCAGATCTGGAGGACAGAGTACTGCGGAAGACCGGATGGGGGCGCCGCCGGGCGTCACACCGCTGCGGCTGTCCATGCTCCAACACCAGAGCAGCAGCTCCGTCCAGCAGCCATTGTCGTCGGCCGACCAAGGGGCGCCGGAGCGACGAGAGCAGGAGGCCAGCACCCACGAAACCGCGTCGCATCGCAGTATCAGCAGCATGGGGTCCCGCCACACGCCGCGCTCCGGCCGCAGTCAGCTCACGCCGCAGGGCTGGCACAAGTTGCACGCCGTCCACTGCGGAAACTTTGCCAGCTCAGCTAGGCGCTCTGCGCGCGATTGGGGCGCTAGTGCGGGACCATATTCTAGCAAACAGCCGCGTGTAAACTTTACGGACACGCACGTGCAGACAGGGCCGGTGCCAGCGTCTCAGCAAGCGCAACTGCGCGCGACGCTTCCCCGCAATGTCTTTCAGCGCAAGCGCATGGCTCTGCATGGCACGGGTGTCGATAAGGCGGATGTAGAGCTGGACGAGAATGACGAGGTGCTGGGCATGGCACAAGAGCACGATATTTTTGCGTTGATTCGCGCGACGCCGGACGCGAGTGTCGTCAAGGTGGCATCGCGGTATGCGGCGCAGAACGACAAAACAAAAGGCCTGCTGGATTACGGCCACTCGCTCACTCGGTCGCTGCGTCCTCCGGAGAAGGAGATGTGCGAAAGCGGGACGCAGGTCGAACAAGAGTACATGGCTTCCGAGCGAGCTACAGGGGGCGGAAAAGGAACGCACCTTGTGCGTCTAAAGTCGCTGCCGGGAGGATGGCGTCGCGAGAGCGTCGAGCAGACGGTGGAGGATATGGTGTCAGAGCGTGCGCGGGTGGAGCTGCGAGGACGTGGCAATGAGCGCGGCGGCTTGGGCCTTCGCGGAGGGAGTATGGATGCCTCAGCACCAGCACGACGGCAGGGCACGTCGCTGGACCGCACGTACCGGAGCCACTTGCAGCGCACGCGCGAGGTGCACCTGCGATTCAGCAAGGTGGCGCTCACCCTGCAAATGGCTTACCGGTGCCACTTGGCCCGGGCAGTGGCAACGGAGCTGATGCGCAACCCACGGCACCTCAAAGCCATGCTCGCGAAGCAGATCCACGCCTTTGCCGCGTTGCTGCAGAGCAACATGCGGTGCATGCTCGCCAAGCGGCACGTGGCAAAGCGCGCAAGCTTGCGCATCATGTCGGCAGAAGATCGCTGGCGCGCGCGTCGCAACCGCGCCTCCTACGTCATCCAAGCATGGTTCTGTGAGGTAGTCGGCTCGCGCCTAGTGGCAGGGCGCCATGCTGGCCCTCCCGCCGCCGCTGCGTGTGTCCAGCGCGCATACCGTTCGCACCTGGCCCGGTAAAGTCGAATGCGTGTCTCATGTTGCAGCTGTGTCCCCTATGTGTTTCCTCAGTGCCTTTCTCTCTTGCTTGTTTTGTGGCCATGCGCGCGCGTCCCATCTGTGTGCTATAGTCCTTCTTGCGATAGGGGAATGTGATGCATCTGCTCATCGCGTCCGTGCTTGTTCGTGAGCTCATTCTTAGCTAACATGTGCTGCGAACGAATGCAGGAGAATAGCGGAGGCCAAGAAGGCGGACAAGGTGCACAAAATCTTGTGGGAGTGCCAGCAAGTTGAGCACTTGAGCGTAGCAATTATCCAGCGGGGCTACCGCTGCTGTTTCGCCCGCCGGCGCTTCAAGGCGGCGGAGAAGGACCATCGGGAACTGCGGCAGGCGCCTGGGGTGCAATGCCTGTGGAAATCAGCGGCTAGTACCCTGAGTGCGCCGATTATGCGCATCGCCCTCCAGCAGCAGGAGTGGGCTGTGGTCAGCTTGCAGCAGCGGCTCATGAGGTGCCTGGAGCACCATGGCTGGCTAAACCGAGCCAGTGACGTTGTACGTGAGGTGCGGGACGCAGGGGCCACCCGGATCCAGTGCGCGTGGCATTACAGGGAAGCTCGTCGCTGTGCTATTGCTGCCATCCGGCAGCATGACCTCGAGCGCAGCCGGGAACAAATTCAGAAGGCGGTCATCACTATCCAGCATGCCGTTCTCGGCAGCTGGGCGCGCCGGCGGCTGATGAAGCTGCACCGCGAGGCCCTTGGCCAGATCCTGCGCTCGGCTGCCACCGACATCCAGCGCGTCTGGTGCGGACATGCGGCGCGCAATTGGGTGCGCAACAAAATCCGCCTGCTCGAACTCCAACGCTTGAATCAGCAGCGACATCACGAGCTGGCGCTGCGGCTGCAGCTGGGCATGCGGTGCTGCTGGGCGCGCCGCGAACTCACGGACCGCTACTGGGAGAGCAAGTCACAGCAGGCGTGCATGAGCATTCAGCGAGCTG
>Ga0315899_10003326_pt1 | contig 17534 bp, 18 predicted proteins | sample LakEriMetagenome_2_FD_203518 | JGI IMG/M metagenome (GOLD analysis project Ga0315899, IMG submission 203518) | Freshwater fungal communities from buoy surface, Lake Erie, Ohio, United States - Buoy 4 MA112 | ecosystem: Environmental > Aquatic > Freshwater > Lake | place: USA: Lake Erie, Ohio... | reverse complement strand
GAGTTATCTCAGTCCCTGAATCCATGGCCCAAGTTTGATCAAATACTTCACGACCTAAATGCTGATCAGAAAGTGAATCCAATTTACGAACCTGGATTTGAGAAGTCATTCAGTAATCTTATTGGTGCGCCCGCAGGGATTCGAACCCCGAACCTTCTGATCCGTAGTCAGATGCTCTATCCGTTGAGCTACGGGCGCAAAGTTGTAAATCGATGGGAAGTCTAGCGACTTATGAAGACCTGCCCAAACTTATTAGCCGCTTCCAATCCACCTCTTTTACTCGAGGTTTTCCTGCAATTTCACCAGAGATCACTTCAGAGGCATTAATTTTTTCCCAAGCTAATTGATCAATTACTTCATGCCCAGATTTAAGTAAGGATGTGATTCCTTCTGAAAGCTTAGGTTCCTTTAGATTCTTAATAATTAATTCCACTACATCAGTTGAATCGCTCTTATTAGTTCCTATCACTCCAGTTGGCCCACGCTTTGCCCAACCAGTTGTATAGATGTTATGTTCAACATGTCCTGCAATATTATTTATACGACCATTTTCAATTGTAATCCCGGGATATTCAACTGAGTCATATCCAATAGCACTAATAACCAAACCGCATTTAACCGAAAACTTTTCACCACTTGAAACTACCTTGCCATTTTCAACTTTATTCTGGGTAAAAATAACCTCTTCAATTTTATTATTTCCCTTAAACTCAATTGGAGCTGCCAAAAACTTGATTTCAAGTTTTCGCTCAACACCTTTTTTAGGGTACTCTGCAATTAACTTCATTGCTTCAAGATTATTCTTTAGATCTTTTTCAATCTCGCTCAGTGCTGCAATTCGTGATTCAGCATCTTGTATCTGTTTGGAATCAATATAAACATCTGTGTTTTCAAGTTTTGGAAGGTCTCGCAGCTCTGGGGCTGTGAAGGCAGCATGCTCTGGTCCACGTCTGCCACAAATAATTACTGTACGGATATTGCTTTGTTTTAATTTAGCAAGGGCGTGATCTGCAACATCTGTTGGATATAGCTCTGTTGGATCAATTGCCAAAATTCTTGCCACATCCATGGCTACATTTCCCGCTCCAATAACCACTGCAGTATCGGATATTAAATCAACCTTCAAATCTACGTAATCTGGGTGGGCGTTGTACCAAGGAACAAAATCCGCAGCAGAAAGTGAATTTGTTAAATTTTCACCTGGGATTCCAAGTTTTCGCCCCTTTGAAGCACCAGTTGCTAGAACTACTGCGTCATACTGATCTCTCAAATCCTTTAATGAAAAATCTTTGCCTAACTCAACATTCGCAAACAATCTAAAACCTGGTTCTTTTGCAATCTTTTCAAATACCTTGGATACAGTTTTAATCTTTGGATGATCTGGCGCTACTCCACTTCTAACCAAACCCCAAGGGGTTGGTAATCGCTCGATCATGTCAATTGTAAATGAAAGGTCGTCACTTTGTGCATTTTGAAATGACTGTGCTGTGAAATAGCCAGCAGGGCCAGCCCCGACAATTGCAATTCTATAATTAAGCAAAGATTTAACGCCTTTCTAGCATAATTCTAGCATAGTGAATCTCAAAACTTATAACCAAGATCACGCTTTTTAATTTAGTAATTTTGAGTTTCAAACAATTTATTGATCAATTCATGATGAAGACATATTCTATATTCTAGCAAAATAAACAAACATAATAAACTAGATTCCTAAATTACAAATAATGATTTATTTAAATTTGCTCACTGTTTAACTCGCTTAAAAGTTCTTCAACATACAAAAAATCTATTCCTGTTTTTTTAGCTGCAGCTGCGTCAGCCTCAGAATCTCCTATGAAAATAATGTCCTGTAAATCTATAGAGAATTTTGAAATGATTTTTTTCAATAGTCCTGGCTCAGGTTTTCTACAACAACATTTATCAGATTCTAAGTGCCCACAGGTGAAGTATTGAATTCCATCTCCTCCTATTCGGATAAATGACTCGTCAATTGCATCATGAATTTCTTTTAATTGTCCTTCATTAATTAGACCTTTGCCCACACACTGTTGATTAGTAGCTACAGCTATGCGCCTGCTATTTCTTTGTAAAAACACAATAAAATTTATTAACTCAACATTCAAAACTAGATCTCGTGGGTGAAGAATATATCGATTAGGAAATTTTGCTTTTTGATTTATTACCCCATCTCGATCAAATATCCATAATTGGTATTTAGGTTTAAAGTTAACTTTTCTTTCATTAAATGAATTTCTCAACTCTTTTACTCCACAGCTACCAAAAAGCTGAACATGATCTTATTCAGGGACATGTTTTATTCTCACTGTATTCAACAAATTTTTCCTACCTATTATTTCTCTGCACAATAGGTAGGAAAAATTTTATTTTCTAATTTTAATACTTTCATATTATTGTTCATTGAATTTACCTATAATATCTTTAGTGTGATCATGGCAAAGTATAACATATGTGTAGGAAGTCCTTTAAAATTTATTCTATGTTGTTGTTAAATATAACTTGTGTTCCATCCTGGTCAATTTCAAATGGTACGACTACTCCTGGTGACATTCTGGAAAGAAAATTTGATCTAACTCCTGGCGCAATACCAGTTTGGCAAAGATGAATCTAGCTAGTGAATCAATTTTTATTATTGTAGGTAGTGAAGGTAAGGGATTATCTAGATTAGCGAAAGAAAAGTGTGATCTAGTGGTTTCAATCCCAATGCAATCCTCAGTTGAATCACCATTTACTGCTCACTTTGTTGGTGGTTACGTAATTGGTGATTCAACTGCAACTGGTGTGATTGATCCATACCATCGGGTTTATAACTACCCAAGTATGCCTGTTGTCGATGGAGCATCTGTTACTGCAAATCTTGGTGTTAATCCATCACTGACTATTACCGCCCAAGCTGAGCGAGCATTTTCAATGTGGCCAAATAAAGGTGAGATAGATATGAGGCCAACTCAGAATTCACCTTATAAAAGAGTCAACGCAGTTATGCCAATCACGCCATTTGTCCCAAAAGGCGATGTTGGTGAGTTAAAGGCAAAAAAATCATGATTATATTTGTATACTTGTCATAAATTAATATTCTATAATTAGAGTTTTAGGAGAATTGATGCGAACTAAATCCTGGCCGTTAATGCATAATAATATTACGCGGGCGGATTTGGATTTAATTATTCAATATCTTTCTGAGGAAGATCCACAACTTACTCATGGTCCAAAGGTTAGAGAGTTCGAAAAAAAGTGGAGTGAGTGGCTGGGAGTTAAGTATTCAGTTATGGTCAATTCAGGCTCTTCAGCAAATGATCTAACAATGCTGGCATTAAAGCACCTTAAAGGCGTCGGAGAGGTAATAGTTCCACCTTTAACTTGGGTCTCAGATATAGCTAGCGTGTTGCATGCCGGCATGTCACCAAAGTTTGTTGATATCTCATCAAGAAATCTAGCACTTGATGAAACTAAAATATTAAATGCAATTTCTAGTAATACAAAAGCAGTGTTCCTTACCCATGTATTAGGTTATGACGGGCTTACTGATAAATTAATTGCAACACTCAGTGATTTAGGAATACCCTTGATTGAAGATGTATGTGAATCCCATGGAGCAACTCATAACGGCAAAAAACTTGGCAGTTTTGGTTGGGCTTCCAACTTTTCATTTTACTATGCCCATCACCTTACAACAATTGAAGGTGGAATGATTTGTACAAATGATCAAGAACTTTTTGAAGTAATTAGAATGCTACGATCACATGGGATGTTGAGAGAATCTACTAATGAAAATCTAAAAGAAAAATATATGTCAGAATATCCAGATCTTAACTCTGATTTTATTTTTACAATGGCAAGTCATAACATGAGACCAACTGAGCTAAATGGACTTTTAGGTATCAGTCAACTAAATAGACTCGACACGAATAATAAAAAAAGAGCAGAAAATTTAGATTGTTTTCTTGATAATTTGAATTCAGAGAGATTCCGGACTAATTTTTTACGGGAAGGAAATTCAAACTACGCTTTTACTCTGGTATTAAAAGAGCCTAGCTTCGACTTTCGGGATAAAGTCGAGTTTCAACTTAAGTCTAATGGGGTTGAATACAGAAGAGGACTTTCTGGAGGGGGTAACCAATTAAGACAACCCTATCTTAAGAATATATCTGGACTCCCGACTCCAGAATCTCTAAAAGAGACAGAACATATACATAATTTTGCTTGGTACATCGGGAATTATCCATCAATTAATCAAAATGACATTGTATGGCTGACTGACTTACTAAATTCAATTACTAATGATTAAAATATCCTAGTTGGACGTTATAATATTTCTATCCAATTGAATTTCATTTATTTTTAAAATTGTTTCAACTGCGCTGGTCCCAAATTTTAATTTTATTCTATTCAGAAAATTAGGGTCATTATGGTATTCAAGAAATGCATTATCCCGAAACTCTAAAATTTCTGCTGCAGACAATACTTCAGTTCGAAGTGGTAGAGTTTCCTTTGAATGAAATGAAAAGCCTGAGTAACTTGTGGGCAATTCATAACCATTTTCCAAAGCCTGTTTATATAATTCGCTACCCGGTAGAGCCATAGCGGCGTACATATTCCAACCAGAAGTACACAATTCTAGGGAAAAATCTAGTGTGTGCTGCATAGAATCTTTATCTTCTCCAGGTAAGCCAACGATGTAGTTTGCCATAACTTCTATTCCAGCATTATGAACATGCTCAATTACCTTTTTAATATCGACGTCTTCAAACTTACCTTTCGAAACTTCAAGTCGAACAGATTTAGTGGCACTTTCTATACCTAAGCAAAGCCATTTAATGCCAGCTGAACGAACAGTTTTCAAGAAATCTTCATTAGTGACAGTATCTACTCGCGAATATGACCACATTCTTAGTTTATTCGCATATTCTCGCTTAGATAATTGTTCACATAATGGAAGATAGTGTTTTTTATAAAGTAGAAACATTTCATCGACAATACGAATAGTCGATACACCCATTGAATTCAAGATATCAAATTGCTTTAGATTATGTTCTGTGCTCCAAAATCTCATACCCTTGTAATTACTTGCAACTCCGACTTCAGCATCATCATTTCTGTTCAGAATATTAATCATACAGAATGAGCACCCATAATTACATCCAAGTGAAGTTTGTATAGCTGCGTAAGGTGTTCTGTAGTCCTCTTGGTATTCAGCATGCCATAATGGCGATCGATAGAGGTCTAGCGGCCTTTCTTTTTTCGGTAATAGATCCCAAGCGTATCCTGGTAAGTCAGTATCCATAAGATGAGTGGGAACAACTTTCTCGGGAGAATTCAATCTTGGTACACCATTTTCATCACGAAGGGCTATTCCATTAACTTTCACCAATGATTCAGGTTTAAAATTAGCTACGCTAAGCAAGTTTATTAGGGCGTACACACCTTCGTTCAAAAAAACGATATCTATACTTGGCTCATCCATAAGCGCTTTTTTAGGCAAAGCTTGAACGTAGGAACCAATAAAAGCAATTTTTGTTTCTGGCAGTACCTTTTTTATCTCAGTCGACAAAATTACTGCTCCACTCATTGAGGCAGTACCGGCATTTACATTTTGCCCATAAACTACAAAGCAAATAAGTTTTGGTTTAATGCTACGTACTCTTTCAACCGCCTCGGGAATTTCAAGATTTTCTGCATTAACGTCAAGAATCCCAGGCGTGAAACCCTTGGCTCTGACCGCTTCTGCTAAAAGCAGTGCCCAAGTAGGTGGTTCAATTGCAGTTACGCTTTGCGCTAATGATTGGTAAATTGATTTAGAATTTCCTGGATTCACAAATAAAACGTCCATGATTGTTCTACTATACCATTAATAATTCAATTTGATCTAAAATATCACTACTTGAAAAACCTATTGAATCTAAGATTTCTTCTTGGTTACCATTTTCAAATATGTAGGAATTTGGTAAGTGTATAGTTTTTAGATTTAATAACAATCCCCGCGATGCAAATTCAAACGCCAAAACCTCTGACAAACTTCCACTTTTTGATTGTTCTTCAACGAATAAAACCTTATTAATATTACCTAGTTGCATAAAAAGAGTATCAAAATCCAAGGGCCATATTCTTGATAATTCAATAAAACTTACTTCAGATAATTTTGCTGGATACTTTTTACGTAAATTAAACAATCTATGCATAATTTGACCATATGATAAAACCGCATATTTCTGCTTTAGTTTATCATCGTGAAAAAGATAACTATTACTATAGAAACCAGGCAAAAAATCTTTATAAGCCAGTTCAGAATCTGGGTAAGTCTTTCTCTCTAACCTTACGTAATTTACTATTTTTGAATTTAAACATTGTTCTAAAACTCCTTCAATTTGCACGATTGATGATGCGCTATGTATCTGTAGGTTGTGTAATGAGCGCATCACAGAAATATCTTCATTTGGTTCATGTGCTGGTCCAGCAGGCGCATACCCTAAACCAACACTATTTCCAAGAATTGTTATTGGATTATCCCCGATTGCGCAGGAGTATCTTATTTGCTCGAAACATCTATGCACCCAAACAGCCATAAAGTATACAAAAACTTTTTTGCCTCCTCTTGAGAGACCAGCCGCAACATTTATTGCATTCTGTTCAGAAATTCCCATTTCAATATATTGGTCTGGTAACTCTAATTTCCATCGATCAATGGCGGGTGCGCCCATATCTACAGATAGAAGCATTATTGAGGAATCATTTTTTGCTTTATCAAAGAGTGAATCCAAAAAAACATCTCTCTGGGTTTTCAAGATAGTTCCTTAAGGCCGAGTTCTATTTGCTTCGGGTCTTTTGGGATTATTGTATGAAATTCATATTTACCTTCCATAAATGAAACACCCTTGCCTTTAACTGTATCTGCAATCAAAATTCGATTCCTCAGTTCTTTGCTTGTAAAAAATTTTCGTAAGCTATCTAAATTGTGCCCATCAATGCGAGTTACTTCAAAACCAAAAGATGAAAATTTGTCTTCCAATGGTTCAAGTTTAATCATTTTTTCAGTGTCTCCTAAAATTCCAAATTTATTTCGATCAACAATAAGCGTAATATTTGTTAATTGATGGTGATTTATAAACATTAATGATTCCCAAACAGAACCTTCATAAAGTTCGGCATCTCCAAGAATAATATAAAAATGTTGCCATGGACGCGCTAGAGCGAGCCCAGCTCCAAATCCGATCCCATTTCCCAATGAGCCACCAACATAGAAGCATCCCGGAATAGAATAATCAGCATGTAGTCTTAATATTCCATCCTTTTGACAGTATTTATCTAACTCACTTTGAGGAAAGAAACCTAAGCCAGATAGAATTGGATAAACTGCAGGAGAGCCATGTCCTTTACTAAAAATTACCCTGTCATGTTCAATATCAAAATTATTTGCATTATCTAAATAAAGAGACACAAGAATGTCCACACAAGATAAACAGCTAGCTAGATGGCCATAACCTGAATTTGTCTTAAATTTAAAAATTTCATATCGAACCTGCTTTGCGTATTGAGTCAATTCACTAGCCGTTGAAACTCTATGAAACGTTAACATATGTCGAAGATACCATATTTTGACTTAAAACTGGGATTTTTGAGTGAGCTCTATTATTTTATTAATCAAACATAAAAGGGTATTACAGCTATAAATCCACAATAATTAGCTTGTACTCTCTAATCAATACTTTGAAACTGTATTCATATTTGTCTTAGGCTTTATATACCTAATAAACATATAGATCCATGGTTCGACATCTTAACCGGTACATTTAGTCCAATTTTAAACTTGCGTAGGAAATATTCTTTTTCGCCTTCTTTAATCCAGAACATACAGAATCCACCACCCCCAGCGCCAAGAACTTTTCCGCCTATCGCACCTGCAGATTTTGCTTCAGTATAGAAATCATCTAAAGCAGGAGTAATTGCTGCACTATTCATTTCTCGTTTTATTGACCAACTTTCATCTAACATCTCTCCAATAAAATCCAAATTGCTATTATTTTCAATTATCTTTCTGGATTCCCTTGATAATGCAACCATTCTATCCATTGCTCTTTTTTTTGATTCAATATTCTCAAGTAAACTCTTCTGTACATCAGAACTTATTCTTGGTATGCCTGTATAAATCAAAATTACTCGGTCCATAAATAAATCCACAAATTTGGAATTAGTTTGAATTGGGGTAACTTGCCAATTTAAGTCCCCACCAAAGTTAATATAATTTAAACCACCTAACGAACACGCAATTTGGTCTTGCGAACCTACATTTTCCTTTAGATCCTCTTGCTCAAGTTTAATTGCCTCATTTGCAAGCAGTTGCCAAGAAATTTCTCGACCTTGAAGAGCAAGTAGTGAATGTATTAAACCTACTGCGAATGCAGATGAAGAACCAACACCACTTCTTGCCGGTAGATCACCATGATGTTGAATTTCAAGCGACAACTCCGGGCAAAACTTTCTAATTGCTTCCCTTACTGCCGGATGTGAAATTTTCTCAAATTTATCTACTGTTTCAATTTTGGAATATGCAATTCGGTACTTGTGATCAAAAAATGGAGGTAGAATTCTTGTACTAATATAACAATATTTATCAATTGCAAAAGAAATCACTTCACCACCGTGTTTTTTGTACCAAACTGGATGATCTGACCCACCACCAAAAAGAGAAATACGGTAGGGAGTTTTTGTAATTATCACTTGGATCTAAACATTAGTAAATGGTTTGTGGTTAAACATCTTTAGGCCCTTTACCAGTTCATTTAGTCCTTCTTGAAGACTTACTGCAGGGCTGAAACCCAATGCTTCAATTTTTTGATTAGAAACTATGTAGTTTCGCTGGTCAGGATCCTTACCAAGTGGTGCCTCTAAAAACAAAAAATCGGGGACAATTTTCTTAATTTCCTGGCATAGCTCGATTTTTGAAATATTAGCTTTCGAAAGGCCTACATTAAAAATTTCACCTTTAAGCTGGTCCTTTTTTTCGATTGCCAAATTAAAAGCTTGAACCACATCTAAAATATGAATGTAATTTCTTTTAAAATGGCCTTCGAAAATAATCACAAACCCATCTGTTATAGCTCTTAATGTAAAATTATTAACTAGTAAATCCAGGCGCATCCGAGGTGAAATTCCAAAAACAGTAGCAAGCCTAAAGCTGGTTGAATTTTCATGTTCTAAGAGGGATTTTTCTACCACAACTTTGTCACGAGCATATAGTGATAAGGGGTTTAATGGAGAATTTTCGTCACAAAAATTGTTTTTACCGCCGCTGCCATACGCACTATTAGTTGTTGGCATAATAACTTGTTGACTCTTACTGACTTGCTTCAATAGCCAGAGAATTGAGTCCTTATTGATTGATTGCGCAGTTACTGGATCTTTATCACAGGCTGGCGCTCCCACTATCGCAGCCAAGGGAATAATTATATCTGCCTTACTTACCAACTTCTTCATTAAAGATTCATCTCTTACATCACCAAAAATTATTTCAAAATTCCTATCTCGGATGGATGTAGCCAGACTTGTTTGGTCATACATGAAATTATCGACAACCGTCACTTTATGTTTTTTACTCAGTAAGTCAGGCACTAAAGTTGAACCGATATAACCTGCACCACCAGTAACTAAAATATTACTCAAATTGCTCCTTAAAAATTTGTAATTCCACCAACTCGGTTATGACATGATAAGCCAATATTAGTTAAAAAATCTACCGGCTTTGTATCGTTAGCTCCAATTCCTCCAACAATTGCCGCGGCGTCAATTATTGCAAATGGCTTTAAATCGCTTATGTACTCAAATGTAGCATTTCTATCCATGAGATTAACGTCTTTGGAGGAGATACCGATACATTTTTTATCAAGTTTTTTAAAGCACGAAAGATTGCAGAACCTGCCAGCCCACTTGCTCCGGCCACAAGTATCGTGATACAGATAGCATAACCAAAATTTCTAAAAGGTAACCATAGTTGCAATCTGTCAGGTGAGATAATCCGATTGTGCGATGAATATGAATGAGAATTGTTCTCCCAGAATGGGCCTTAATTCCAGTTTCGATATCTAGCTATTTCACTTCTTTAATAGTGAAAATGAAGTGAATTCTAATTCGAATTTGCTTAAAAATTGCCACATTATAAAGAATAATTCATGAAATATTTATTGTGCCTCCCCCAAGCTTAAATTCAGATCTGTTAATTCACAAAGCGTATGACCTACTAACAAATGTATCTCCTGAATTCTTGCAGTTTCATTGGAGTTAACAACTAAAGAATGGTCACATAAACCAAGAGATTGTCCCCCACCTTTACCTAACAAGGCAATTGATGTAACACCAAGTAAGCGAGCAGTTTTTAAAACATTTACTATATTTTCACTATTACCAGAGGTTGAAAGCACAATTAACAAATCACCAGCCTTAGCCAAACCTTCTAATTGGCGAGAATAAATCTGACCATATCCGAAATCATTTGCAATACACGTAATTACTGATGTGTCAGAATTTAAGGAAATTGATGGTAGTGGATTTCTATTATTTTTAAATCTGCCTATAAGTTCAGCCGCTAAGTGCGAGCTTTCCGAGGCACTTCCTCCATTTCCGCACCAAAAAATTGTATTTCCTTGTCGTAAAGCATTGTTAAAAATTCCAGCACAAATTCCAAAACTAGCTCCATGGTCAGAAATTAATTCTGATAAGAGATTTTGAAGAGTCTGTACTTTAGAATTTAACAATCCTTCAAAGTTCATAGAACCAAAATACTCTAATTAATATGGATTTTCTGCGAATGAAACCGCCCAAGCCAATATGTTTTGTTATAAAGCAGGGTTTCTCAAACCAATTAAAGATCCATACTTGAATATCTAGAGCATGTAGCTGGACTTAAGGGCGCTTATGTAAAAGCCTAAAACATAAATTTAGTACCATAATGGGCTTGGCTTGGAAAGTCATTTCGGCGCAAATTGGTTGGAGTCCAGTTTTTCTCTCTTGATCACAACGATCTCTTATAATACCTCAATGCGACGAACTCCAATCTTTAATTTGAATTTAGTACTCTTAAGCTCGCTTGGAATAATTCTATCGTACATCAAATTTAGTCCGTGTATAAACGAAAATTTTTCTGGACTTTCGGCTACAAGTCGGGGGTGCTATAGCGATATTCCAATCTTTTGGGGTTCGCATTTATTAGAAGCCCACTTATGGCCGTATCAATTTACTTCTATACTGGGTATTGAACAAGTAATTAATCCCATAGAGTATCCATTTTTGACCGGACTTGTAATCTGGATGATTTCTTTTATAACTTTAAACCCAGATACGTTTGGGGTAAGTTTCTTTTTTATAAATAGTTTAATAAACAGTTTTTTGTTTATCACAACAGTTCTCTTAATTAATAAAATTAAACCTAAATCAAGTATTTATTTTGCACTTGCACCTGCCGTATTTTTCTCAATATTTATTAACTGGGATCTATACGCTGTTGCAACTACATTACTGGCAATCTATTTCTATGATAAAAACAAACTACTACTTAGTGCATTCTTTTTAGCCACTGCTGTATCATTCAAATTTTATCCTATCGTATTATTTTTTGCGATTTTAATAATAGGTGTTCGAAGAAAACAAATTTATAACACGGTGTTATTTGTGTTGCAAACTTTTATGTTCTTTATACTAATAAATATCATCCCTATATTAATAGATTTCAAAGGGTGGCTGTATTTCTACCAAGTAAGTTTAAATAGAAAAGTTGGAAGTGGGTCACTTTGGGAATTTTTAGCTCTGAGTGGGATTGAGGTAAAAAGTCTAAATTATTTAGCAGTATTTGCTACCTTTTTAACTTATCTGGTTATTGCTATTTATTTCTTTAAATTTCATGAAGAAATAAATTTGGCGACCATGGCATTTTTATGCGTATTCGCATTTGTCTTGTTTAATAAAGTTTATTCACCGCAATTCGTAATTTGGCTTACTGCCTTAGCAGTATTCGTTCTAAATAGAAATATTCAAAAATATTTCTTTGTTTTATGGCAATTTTCAGAGCTTGTTTTCCATTTCGCAGTATGGAGGTATTTATATTGGCAAGGCTATGGCAATAAATCTTCTGGGATAACTGATCAAACATTCAAATGGTTAATTGCATTTAGAATTGTGTGCTTGCTTTTATTTGTCTCCACACTTATCTTTCGTAATCACTTTTCTGTTAGAGAGACTTCTAGTTAATTGGCTGAGTTTTTATCGCTCGGAACCGCCTAATCGACTAGCTTGATGTAGATTCAAATTGAGTGCATTTGACTCATTCCTAAGAAGATTAAGGGAGTTTGCTTTTGGAGTTCACTAGGAGCGTCTAGTAATTCACTTTTCAAAAATTGCTGGTAATGGAATCCAGGTGCTCGGAAATCCGCTTACTTTCAGAGGTATGTTCAAGTTGAATGGCTGGGGATAAACAATATTTTTTGTGCTCCGAGATAAAATTGCACTCCATAAACTAAAAGTAGAGTTAGAGATTATCAAATTTTTGGCATAAGACATCGCTATAAGTAACTCTGCTGGATTTTTCAAATTAAAGTTCTTTGTATAAGAAATAGGAATAAACGAAAAACTTTTTGGAAAAATTATTTTAGCTTTTTCTGGTTCATCAGACACAACGACAATTTCAATTTGTTTTTCTAGTTCTAGAAGTTCATTAATTGCCAATCGATAATATTCAGTTGATAGCACGCCGATTTCACTTCTAAAATGCTCAAAATCACCTCGTCGTATGTGGACTATAGTAAGATTTTCTAAAAGTTTTGAATCAATCAAATGCCTATATTCATCGGAAGGATTCTTTGGATAAATTGGCATAATTTTGTTATTCTTCATATATTTGCTGTAATATGCGATGTCTTGGTAGTGCCCCTTAAGTACTACACTTTTTTTGAAAATTCTTTTATCAATTTTATGTTGTATTTCCCTACACTCATTTATGACTCCAACTCTCTGATCCATATAAATTCCATTATTCTTGAGTTTCTTAATTAATGGCACTCGAAATGATATTGACTCAAATATTTTTATAATCATTGTGGCGGGGAAAAAATTAAATGTTGAGGCTTTAATGTCGGTTGGTAAATTCAAATCGCTTATTTGTGAATTAAACTGTGGGTGGTTTTTTGGCAAGGCATTATGGATGAATTTGACTCTCGAGGAAGTTTTGTCAGATATATACAAGCCTGCAAAGTAGCAAAATAATTGATTACCTATTCCACCTATTAGCTCGATCGATATTTTTTGTTTTTGCACGCAATTTCCTTAATTGATCCTTAGTTTAGAAGGTTTTGAAAGTAGAACGATTACCCTATAGACTCGTAACTATGGAGCAGTATTTTAGTGTATCTCAACCAAAACTGCTGACCCATATAATTTTTCGTAAGGCTGATTTTGAGGGAAGAAAAAATCTGGTTCAGCCTAAAGAATTTCTTCAAGTTGCCGCGTTGGATTTAGAAGATGGTGAAGAATTTAGGCCTCATATCCATATATGGAAACCTCTAGAATTAGCTAAAACTGTAGCTCAAGAAGCGTGGGTGGTTATAGAAGGCACAATTGAAACTGAATTGCTGGACACTGAATCTAATGTTTTAACTTTAGCAAAGTTAAATGTTGGTGATTGTTGTATAACTTTAAATGGCGGTCATAAATATCGATCAATTGGGAATTCAAAGGTTTTCGAGTTTAAATCCGGACCGTATCTAGGTGATGTTTTTGATAAATTTTATGTGGCGTCAAACTGAATATCGCATTATTCCATTACACTTATAATGTGAGTAAATTTCAATATAATCCTTGGCCGCTTGGGCATATACATGAGGATTTGCAAAGACCTGAATTAGCCAAACTTAAAACCTTGGGATACAAGTTTACTGATCCGAGAGAAGTTATAGAATTATTTGAGAATAAGGTTGCAAACTTTGCTGGCAGCAAATATGCGGTTGCAGTTGATTGTTGCAGTCACGGAATATTCCTAAGCTTAAAATACTTGAACGCCACTGGAACCATTTCAATTCCAGCACAAACTTACATTTCAGTGCCGATGCAGATATTGCACTCGGGGTGCAAGGTTAAGTTCGAAGATATACATTGGGAAGGTATGTACCAATTAAAACCTTATCCAATATTTGATTCGGCTGTTCGCTGGAACAAAGGTATGTACCAAGGTGGTTTTCAAGTACTTTCCTTTCAAATTAAAAAACGAATTCCTATTGGTAGGGGTGGAATGATTCTTACAGACGACAAATCCGCCTATAACTGGCTGAAAAAAGCTTCTTATGATTTTCGCGATCTAACAATTCCGTACCCTCAAAATATTTATGAGTTTGTTGGCTGGCATTATTATATGACTCCTGAAGACGCCGCACGAGGGCTAATCTTGATGGATCAAACTCCAAACTTCAATGAAGATATAGCAAGTTGGGTTAATTACCCAGATATTTCAAGAAATCCGGTGTTTAATGGCTAATAAGGTAGCTTTAATTACTGGAATTTCTGGACAAGATGGCAGTTATCTTGCCGAATTACTTCTTGAAAAAGGTTACAAAGTAGTGGGATTGCTTAGAAGACAGTCGGTGGCAGAGAATCAAACTTCAAGATTAAATCTCTCAAAAAGCTTAAGTTACGGAATTGACCAAATTGAACTTGTCTACGCAGATTTACTTGATGAAGGCTCTATTTTTAATATTATTCAAAAATATAAGCCCCAAGAAATCTACAATTTAGCAGCGATGAGTCATGTAAGGATTAGCTATGACATCCCATCCTTTACTATAAAAACAAATTCGCTAGGTGTTCTCAATATTTTAGAGGCTATTAGAGGGTTTTCGCCTGACTCTAAATTCTATCAAGCTAGTTCTTCTGAGATGTTTGGAAATTCGATTGATAAAGATGGTATGCAACGTATTGATACCCCTATGAACCCTGTAAGCCCCTATGGGTGTTCAAAACTACTGGCCTACAGATTAACTGTGCACTATCGACAAGCATACAAACTGCATTTGACTTCGGGAATATTATTCAACCATGAATCTCCTCGAAGGGGGTCTAATTTTGTGACGAATAAAGTCGTCAAAGGTGCGGTAATGATAAAAAAAGGGAAATTAGATATCTTAGAAATGGGTAATTTAGATGCAAGTAGAGATTGGGGACATTCTTATGACTACGTTAGGGCGATGTATTTAATAATGCAGCATAATTTACCGCGAGACTGGGTAGTAGCTACAGGAGAAACTAGGTCAGTTCGTGAACTCTGTAAATATGTTTTTGAAAAATTGGGAATGGACTATAAAGATTACGTCAAATTGAACTCAAAATTCTTGAGAAGTGAAGAATTAAATTTATTAAAGGGTGATCCCGAAGAAGTAAGGAGAGATTTAGGGTGGAAGCCGAAGTACAATTTTAATTCAATGATTGATGAGATGATTGAATATTGGGATGCTACGATTTAAATCGAATTAGTTAAATTTTCTGCAAGAGAGAGTAGTTTTCTCGACCTATTTGAAACTTTTTTTGCAGGTACGCCAGCATATATCGTAAAACTCTCAGTGTTTTCTTTAACCAATGAGAGTGCCCCGACGGCTGTCCCCTCCATCATGCTCACTCCAGGAAGTACAACAGATCCAGAGCCAAGAATCACATGTGACTCAATTATTACTTCCCCCCGGACCACATTTGTAAAATTAGAGGGTACCGTTGGATTTGTCATAAATTCACCTGAGTAGTCATCAGAGGCTGAATAAATCCTGACGCCTTGAGAAATTGTGACAAAATCTGAAATTCTTACCCCTCCGCTACAGCTAAGGTGCGATCCCCCGCCTATGTGTATGAAATTTCCTAATGTTAAAGACCCTTGACTTACAGCCAATGTTACGTTGCTATCTATCTGTATATTACTTCCCAATTCAATATTCTTGAAACCGACAACTATCGCATCACGCGCAATCTTTATATTTTTACCAATTTTTTTAAACCCAAGGAGAGCTAGTTCAACTTCACTTAAATATCCAGGATTCAATAAGCTATTCATGCTGAATTTTAACATAAATATCTCGTTTTGATCTAAGATAAAGCGAACTATGTCTACACTCAACAAATTTTATGTGATTCGAAACAACAATCCAGATGCTGGGATGGGTTCTTTGTTGTCGTCGGTTATCGGCCATTTAAAAATTGCAGAAAGTGAGAATAGAATTCCTGTTGTTGATTGGAATTTTTATGAATGCCTCTATAAAGAGAAAGAGCCTGTACTAAAAACTTTGAACCCATGGGAGTACTATTTTGAACCAGTTGCAAAATTTCGCATAATTGATTTATCTGATTATGATGACGTTTTCTACACTACTGGCGATCATCCTCAAAATATGCCATTTCCTTGGGCGAAACTGCCTATTACAAAGGAAATTTTCAAAAAATATATTAGATTAAATGTTCAAACGCATGAATACATTGAGCTTAGAATTAATCAATTAGCAATCAAATTCCAAACTTTAGGTGTGCACTTCAGAGCGGCTCGAGGCATGAGGATTAACCCCAATCACCCAATTCAACCGACGCGTTCTCAAATTTACGCACTGATTGATCGAGAATTGAATACTGCTAGATATGATCAAATATTTTTTGCAACTGATGTTGAGGAGGAGATCCATCACTTTAAAAAAAGGTATGGAAATTTACTCGTTAATTTTCAATCTTCAAGGTTTAAACGAGAAGAGAGCTTGCCTCCGAAAATACCAGGCTTTAGAAATCTACATAGTTATTTACTAGGATTAGAGGTGCTGACAGAAGCTTATGCCTTGTCTAGATGTGGAGGTTTAATAGCTGGCTTTTCAGGTGTTAGCCAGCTCGGTGAAACACTGCGTTTACCAGATAGAAGTTACCAAACACTACTGATTGATAATGGCAAGTTAAGTCACTACAAATTCATTGCGAAGTATCAATTTGCAATTAAATCAAAAATTCCGGCATTCTTAGGTGGATTTCAATAAGAGTCAGAAGTTAAAATACTCAAAAAGAGTTTATGGAGAAATTGCCTTAAATTTGGTTAAACTATAAAATTTCATTATCATAATCTGGCCACTGTGATTTAAATTCGAAAGTTAATGGCGGAGACGAGAGGATTTGAACCTCCGAAACCCTTAGGGGGTTAACCTCATTAGCAGTGAGGCGCACTAGACCGGGCTATGCGACGTCTCCAACGCACAAAGATTACCGCTGATTGCTCACCTCTAGCCAATTTAAGCCTCTTAGGTAGGCTTATCAAATGAATTCAGGCAGTAACAACAATAATGAAAAGGGTGTTGAAGTGAGAACCCATGATATTCCAGTTGCTGATGCAATGACAGAGTTTATGAAAGAGGGTTGGGCTCCTTCACCACTTACTGGAATTACCGCTCATCCATCAACTCCATACACAAAACTACGCAGAGATAAGTTGTCTAAACAATATGTTGGCAAGAGATTAATTTTTCCATCAG
>Ga0315899_10003325_pt1 | contig 17536 bp, 8 predicted proteins | sample LakEriMetagenome_2_FD_203518 | JGI IMG/M metagenome (GOLD analysis project Ga0315899, IMG submission 203518) | Freshwater fungal communities from buoy surface, Lake Erie, Ohio, United States - Buoy 4 MA112 | ecosystem: Environmental > Aquatic > Freshwater > Lake | place: USA: Lake Erie, Ohio... | reverse complement strand
ATTTCGCGATTTCCACGTTCGCATTGACTAAAAACTGGTGGCATGTCATGGCACTCAAAATCGGCAAACTTGAGATTGGGTATCGCTTGCTAATTTCTCTAACCGCGATCGCATTCGCCTATGGATATCTAGGCAGCTATATATGCACTTTATGGCGAATTAGTGACTATTTAGGCATTAGTTTCTTGTTTACGCTTGCGATCATTGCCGTCTTTGCCATACCCCAAAGCTTAGGCGGACTGCTAGCGGCGATCGCCTCAGTTGCGACAGTTTATTGGCAATCATCTAGCCTTACCTATACCGTGATTAGTGCAATCACTTGTCTGTCGCTTTACTTGCTGGGTTTTCAAGATGTACGTTATGAGTCCGCTCCAGACAAGAAACTATCTATAGTCGAGATTGTGGCGACGGTAATCACGATTGCGTTTACGGTTGCGATCGCGTTGATAATCTCTCAAACTCATCTCCCTTTAAACTGGCTGACTAGCATTGCGATCGGGTCAATCGCTGGAGCCATAACTCTAGTTGGTAAGCAACTTATATATGTTGACTTGTCCCAAAAAGCGATTTGGCGATTGTTAGGTATAGTCAGCGCAAGTAGTATGGCGATTGGCTTTGCAATCAGAGTGATTTTCCCTATGGCTATAACTATTGAAAATCTATAGCTTTTTTTTTGAAACTTGTTTGGGTAGTATCCAATAGTCAATCAACTTGGCATAATATCTGCGTTCAGTCCGATTCATATCCTGATATATAGTCAAAAAAACGCAGTACTTTATCTATATAATGCTTATTCGCACGATACATTTAGAAAATATTCATCTCAATAATTTTGAGGGTTTTATAGAGAATGTTGTCAAAAACAAATACTCCATCATCAATGCGTAGCTTTACAGTTCCTAAGTTTGACTTTCCTGAGACTCTTTCGCTAGATACGCGATCTCTAGCTTTGTTGAGGATTGCAATCGGGTTGCTAATTTTGGCAGACCTTCTACAGCGCTCTCAAGATCTTGTAGCTCACTATACTGAATCTGGGGTGATGCCCCAATCATTGTTAATATCCAAATATTTAACTGCTGGCACTTGGTCTTTGTTTTTGATTAGCGGCAATGTATGGATTATAGGAACATTATTCGTAATAACTGGGATTTGTGCGATCGGATTAATAGGAGGATATCGTACTCGACTGTTCACCTTTTTATGTTGGGTCTTAATTAGCTCACTCCAAGCTAGAAATTGGATGATCCTTGACGGCGGGGATCTCACCTTACGCTTAATGTTGTTTTGGGGAATGTTCTTGCCGCTGGGGGCAAGATTCTCAATTGATAGCGTTCTCGATCTGGAAAAGAAAACTCCTAATCAATTTGTGAACATGGCAGCCGTTGCTTATACGCTTCAGATTGCCTTTATTTACTGGTTTGCCTTTCTATGGAAAGCCAATCCTGTCTGGCTTAGTGAATTTCGGGGCGTTTACTATGCAATCCAAATGGATTTTTTTGCTAGTCCTCTAGGACATTGGCTGAGAAATTACCCTGATTTATTACCAGTTTTCAATATCGCGACCCTAATTATTGAACTTGGTGGACCCTTTCTTTTATTTATCCCCTCCAAAAAATATGCATGGATTTTTCGCAGCATTGCAGTTGTAAATTTTATCCTAACGCATTTTAGCTTTGCTGCATTTCTAGAAATTGGTTTGTTTGCATGGATAAGTGCCTCAAGTTGGTTAGCCTTTATTCCTAGTCAATTTTGGGATAAGTTACAGACTGCAATCAACACACCTGAGCGATCGCAAATCAAGATTTACTATGATCGCGAATGTATATTTTGCTTTAAGACGGTACTGCTGTTAAGGACTTTTTTGATTTTACCCACAACTCAAATGCTGCCTGCTCAATCTGATGCATATATGCTATCAGTGATGCGCTACTACAACTCTTGGATCGTAGTCGATCGCTTTGGTAATGAATATCTCAAGTTTGCAGGGATTGTATATCTATTTAAGAGTTCTCCGATTGCAAGTTGGGTAGGTTTTTTATTAGCACCTTTGCAAGAGATCGGCACTCCAGCTTATGAATGGATTGCTACTCATCGACAAACAGCATCTAAATATACACAGGGCTTTACTTTCTACTCGATGCAAATTCGCGAGAATTTTTTTCAGAAATGCTTAATTGCATCTCTGATTGGTTTAATCATATTTATGAATATTGGTAATGTAAGAATGGGAGCTTGGGGCGAACCTGCATCTCCTTATCTACCAACTTGGATTGCTAATGTTCTACGTGTTAATCAAGGTTGGTCAATGTTTGCACCAGTGCCAATGCTTCGCGATGGCTGGTTTGTAGTCATGGGAACCCTTGCTAATAGCTCAGCCGTGAACTTACTCAACCCCGAACAGAATGTGACATGGGAAAAGCCTGAAATTCCATCTAAAATATATAAAAATCGACGTTGGCGCAAATATCATGCCGATCTCTGGAAGACAACATGGAATAAATCAACATCCGAAATTGATAACTATGTTCGCTATTATTGCCTCACATGGAACAAAAATCATGAAAGTGATGAACAGCTTTGGAAAGTTCGTGTTTCTTTTATGGAAGAATTTACACTGCCAGACTATAAGATTTCACCGATTGAACAAAGGGTTCTGAAAGAAGGAGAATGCAATCCTCAATAGACATGGCTATAAATGCAATATTCTTCTTCCTGTTTATAGCTTTCTGGCTATCAAAAATCCTAAGACAAACATGAGTTTAGGTTAACTGAAAAATGTCTTTGAGAGTCAAAAGCAAAAGCCTCGCGCAGCGAGGCTTTTGCTTTTGACTTGTAAGTTAAGCGATCTTAGCGCGAACTAACGTTAAAAATGATATGCGGTAAGAAGCGTCATATCTGCTGCTCTTGGGATTTTGATTATAGCAACGTAAGAGATAGATAGGACAATTCAAAAACCAAATAAATGAATGCGGAGCTTTGCTCCGCATTCATTTATTTGGTTTTTATGTCCTAAGCAAAACTTTCATTGCTATAGTCCCAATTTCTTAAGTCATCAATGTTAATTTTGTACCTCGCTTGGGTAGTATATTGTTGATCAGGTTGGTAAGACTCATGTCAGACTCTAAACAAAGCCGTAAACTCAATCGTTTTTTCGCTGAACTTATTGCTAAGGTCAGAAAATGGCTAAATAAGATTGGCAGCCCGATTCGGATTAGCCGCCGTTTTATTCGTTTACTGATGAACGGGAGTAGGGGAAAACCTCGCAAAGTCGGCGGCTTTGTATTGCCCACTGTAGCAATGGTAACTTTGGTTGTCACCTTGTTGGTGGTGACAATGGTCGCAAGGACATCTGATCGCGCTAGAGAAGCTTCTAATGCTAGGGTCGAGCAAGTTAATCGTAGTACAAATACAGCAATTCTCGATCGCGCTCGCGCCAAAATTACTGCCCTGATCGAAGACTCTTCTCTACCAGGCGGCACGCCACCAGAGTCTGCACTGTACACAGCCATGACCCAAGATAATGGCAACTATACATTTAACGATGAGGTTCGGCTCCAACTAGTCGATCCAACATTAAATAACCCAGCAAACGATGTAATCCCTCCTAAAGGATTTACTAATAATATTGATTGGGGTTCAGCACTACTTTCTCAAAATGATGTTGCTAGTACTGCTTGGAAATTCCCTATTGATACAGATGGAAATGGGCTATTTGACTCATTTGGGATTTATAGCATTCTCTTCCGAACTACTCCAAGAACAATTGACCCCAACGGCGTACTTAATGACAGACCTGTCAGTTCACTGGAAACTCGCACGCCGCCGATGGATACGGGCATTTTAAGTGTAGGTTGTGTTAGTGCAGCTCAGTCTGGAGCAAGCACCCAAGAAGGTTGGGTAACAACATCGGATAATGCTCTCAAGAAGAGCTTCTTTGTTTATGCAGTTACAATTCCAATCACTACAGAGCTTACAGATCCCTCTATTCCCATTCCATCTGGCGAAATTAGCAGATACGAAAAATATTCTGGCAACCCTTCTTTTAGCGCTCTAGAGCTTCAACAAGATCGAGCCCGATCGCCTCAAAATAATAACGCAGTCTGGTTTGAAGGAGACCTAGAGCTTTCACGACCAGCACCATTCCGTCTCAATGGCAGAATATACACTGGCGGCAATTTGATGATAGCATCTGGTGGTGGCAATCCGATTAATCTTTTTCAGGTCAGTAGTCCCATGTCTTGCTATTTCAAGGAAGAAAATAGCAAGATTATAGTTGGGGGGAATGTTGTCGAAGGCGGTGCGCTAGTTTCTGATGCTTCTTTGTCTGGAGGCACAGGGGCATCTACACTAGGTCCTGACTCGGTTGCAGTACATCTCTTCCCTAAGAATCTTCCAGTAAATCTAACCAATGTAGCGCTATGGCCATCAAAGCTTATTGATAACACGACTCAAAGCCTCGGTGATAATAATGCTAATCGTGGGCGTGATGCAGCTTTTAATGACTTTGCTTACAACTTCCGCATAGCGGCTTTAGTTGCAGAAGCAGAAGCCATGTATACGGGAAGTATTTTAATTGCATCTCCATCTAGTCCTCGCACAGAGAAAGATATCGCAACTGTCGATCCTACTTCTGTAAAGCAGGACATAGCTAAGCGAATCAATGAAGAAGGGTTATCGTCGGAACCAGATTATAAGGAGGCAAGGAAAAAATCTCTAGATAGTTATTTCAGGCTAAGAACTCGCAAGGTTCCCTATCGCGAAGTTCCCTTTGGTGCGCCCAACAGCGTAATTTTTGGTGGAGCTACTGCTCCATTTATTCCTGATGCAGCTCCTAGCGGACTAGATATAGGTGGTACTTTTAAAACAGGCAGTGTAATTACAGACTGGCAACCTCCCTTGTCATGGATGATTCCATCCTATATTAATCCATCTCCTTTAACATCAACTATTCCATTAAATCTATATGCTGGCAGAGGTCTGATTACAGGTACTGGTACCAACACTGCTGCTCCTTCGCCTCCTATCGCGATCGCAAAAATTGGTGATTTACAACTTAGTGCTCAATCAGACAGAGCTGCATTACCTGCTGCAAAACCTGAAACTGCAAAAGTCGATCTTGAAAAATTCTTGGGTGATCGCGTTTTAGTCGGCAACAACATCCCCGCCCTCTGGCTAAAGCAAGAGGGTTCCCTTAATCGTTATGCAGGTTCCACTGATCCTTACTATTGGACAACTCCATTGGATACCTCAATTCGTTGGAACGATACAAGTGAAACTAATGCACTAGCAGCTTCTGCTACTAATGTGCGCTACCGATATTCTCAAGCCACATCTCTGAAGTCTTTGGGGGTATCCGATCGCGGTGGTTTTTGGGAGCTAAATGCTGCTGATAACCCTGCCAAAATATTAGCAAGTGATGCTGACAATGCTAAACCCACTCAAACTCCAGTTACAGGAGGCGTAAGGGTTGTAACGGGTGCTGGCGTTTATAGTCGCATTCCAGCCCAAACCTTTCTGCCTCAACCACCTGCACTGATCGATAGCCCTATTACACCCAACGTCACAGGATCTGTAGAAGATGATCCGCGATATATCCTCAATGAGTCTCAGTTTCCTGTTGTCTGGAGCGATGCAATGCCGATGACGGGAGCCGTTGCCTGGGATGGGACTAAATATCGTCCATACCTTTTTACAGAAGATATTAATCGCAATGGAATGTTAGATGCTGGCGAAGACACAAACACCAATGGATTGCTAGATACTAATAGATTGGCAGTTGATGCAGATGGTGTAACTGTGGTTGTGGATGCTCTTGGCAATACAGCGCCAAACCCTGACAATCGTAAAGGCGATTTGCAGATGAGAGCAAGTGCAGTCTATCACTACAAATCATCGGCATTTGAAACTACTACCCCTGAGACATATCAAACCCCGATCGCTTGTGTCAGCAGCTACTACGATCCCACGAGTTTCGAGACATCACAAAATAATTCTATAACAACTCCTAGTGGACGATCCAACAATGGCTTTTCTTATGATGTAGGCGCTACTGCTGCAAGCATCACAGCCGCAAGTCTTACCTATGACACCACAGCCAGTCCGACATTGAAGTTTGTCAGTGCAGGAGGCGAAAATCCCGCATCTACTGGCAATGAAGCCTTACGTCTGGCATATCAAGCTAATTTGATGTTCCCGAACGGGAGATTTGTTAATGAACCTCTACGGAATGCCCTGATTAAGATCAAATCAGGACAGTTATTGACTTTGCCAGAGCAGTCAGCAATAGACTCAACATTGTGTGCATTTAAGATTCTCGAAAATCCGACTGCAACTAACAGTGTAATTCCATTCGGCGCAATCAAAGAATCATCCTTCCTAGATGGTCGCCAAGTCAAAGCACTTAACCGAGATGAATCCCTCAGATCTCAAATCGTGACCAACTCCAATCGTTCTGATTTGTATAATCTAGAAATCGAACAACGACAACCATTAGAAATCCGCACTACGGATCTCAACATGGATCTATTTAGATCGACTCAGATCGATGGTACTAATAATGACAATAATGGCACAGTCTTAGGATTAGACAAGGACTTTTTATTGCCTTACAGTGGTATTGTTTATGCCACCCGCGATGATGCTGCTCCAGATCTTAGCTATTTTGATACTGACGCATCTGGAAATCCGATCGCAACATCGATGAGTAGAAGACGCAGCCTAAGCCCTACTGACTTCCGACTCGATCCTTCCCGTCGTCCCAATGCAATTCGTTTGACTGATGGGTTAAGACTGTGGCGTACTACTAATGTTCTTACCAATTACACTCAGCCCGATTATAGCTACGATACTAGAGGTGAGAAAGGACTAGTTCTGATTTCTAACGATCCTGTATATATCAAGGCTCAAAAAGATCCTAACGATCCGAATAACGTTGACCGTTCTGGCTTCAATTTACACTCTGTTGAAGAATTTGTAACGCCACTTGACGATACATGGAGTAATTTCTACTCACGTGCCGATCTAGACTCTAGCTTTAGCTATCGCAAAAAACAGAGAAAAGATCCAGTTACTCAAGTCGATATAGCGGGTGATGAATGGCGACCAGCAACGGTAATTGCTGACGCGATTTCGGTGCAGTCTGCTGATTTCCAAGATGGTTTTCGCAATCGCGGTGACTACGATCTCCGCAATAATCGCAATACATCCATGACAACTGCTTGGCTAAGCCGAGATACAACTATCAAAGGTGCTAGCCAGACCATAGGTGGAGATTCATTAACTGCATCAGATTGGGCAAATTACCAAAACTTACCTGTAGTCAAACGCCTCAACTCAGGATTCCTCAACAATAATTTTGTAACTGGATATACTTGGTTGCCTAATGCTGCTGCTACTCCAGCTACCAATCCATCAAACCTATGGCCAGGACTTACTCTTGCTGCAACTACGCCTAGCACAGCGAATACCAATAGCTATTTCTCTAATGGAGTTACACCTGTTCAGCGGCGCTTATCGTTTGGTGAATATAGTATGGAGATCTGCCGTAAGATCCCTACTTCGGAATGTAATTTTAATGACTGGATTAAAGATGCCGCAGGTACGACAGCTCTACCAAGCCGAGGTGGCACTGCTGCCCCAACGCCTGTCACTGCCCCGCGCTATATAGCTCCAGAAGATGAACGCTTCCCCCGTCGTTTGGCATTTTTGCGTTATGACGATATTTATAAAGATGGTAATAAGGCACTAGTCTTGGTTACAGGAGCCTGCCCAAGCAGGGATAACGTTTGGCCAATGCCGATAGGTGTAACTAATGGTAACAACTCTGTTACGGCAGTATCAAGCCCTGGCTTTACCTATCCGCAAGCAATGGGAGCGCGCAATACTCCTTTTAATGGAGAAATTTCCATTGGTCGCAACAATGCCTATGGAAATGTGCCATGTCCGCCATTGCCAAAGCCTTTAATACGCATTGAAGGCGACGTGGGCGTTCAAGAAGGTCGCCGTATGTACTTTTTTCCCCAGACTACAGCAGGGGCAAGTAATACTAATCCGACAAACCCACCATTGCGTGCAGATGATGTACCAGTTAAGCCTGCGGCTAATCCATCTATTGAAATTGTTTCTAATACTAATGCACCGATCGCAGCAGGTGGAAATCTTTTAACTCCAAGTTTTGCTATAACCCCAACAACCAATCCAGCTACTTGGCAAAACCACGGAAATCGTAATATTACCAACAGCGACAACACTCTAACCCGAACAACTGTCTCTACCGATCTGAATCTAGACAACAATGCTGTTTATAGACGAATTACTTTTAGAGTTAGGGTTGACAACCCCTCAGGTGCTAAAAACTTAGCCACGATCGCGTCTAATCCAATCACAGTTAATATTGCAGCTCTTGAGCCTCCATTTCCATATACAACATCTATACCATCAGGATACCACGCAGCCAAAAGCGGCTTGGCTGGTTCACAACCACAAGTAAGGAACACTCGTGGGGCAACAGATACAGCTAATGGTTCCGACACCATTGGAACCGAAGAGCAACTTTCTCAGCCTCGAGGACTGAGTGTCAGTGGAGGAGTGGATTACATTTCGACTGTGTTTATGAATGTCAATGCTCTTACTGACCCAACTGGTTGGATGCCTGCGGATACTGTTGGTATGACTCAAGTACTGAGGTTCCCAGACAGTAGGAACAACAACTGTTTGCCTGCTAATTTCAACATATCAATGACATCTTGTTTTCAAGATGTATCGATCTTGGTAGTTCGGGATAGCGCTGATGAAGAACCCGAAGTTTTTCGCCTAAGAATTGAAAACCCGAATACTGGTGTAACTGATGCTGCCTTAAGTGTAGGTCCAACGCCTCCTAGCAGTAATTCAACATTCGCAGATTATCGCTGGGGGGTCATCTATAATGATGATGGGCCTCCAGGTGGTGCTGGTGCAACGGGAGTGACAGGAGCACCAACACCAACACCAACACCAACACCAACACCAACACCAACACCAACACCAACACCAACACCAACACCAACACCAACACCAACACCTTCAGGTGGTGTAACAGGAGTGTTATTCCCTCCAAGATCCTTCTTCGATCGCAATATACGATTTAGATCGCCCTTCTCGGCACTTTTACCTCCTCGCTTGTCACTGTCTAATCCATTCGGCGCTGCTTACCCTGCAACTAAGTTAACCTCACCTGGCAATAACTATCCTTACCCCGCAGCTCCTAGCAAGAGTTACAGATTTAACCCGCCATCTCAAGCAGGAAGCCAGAATACGGCATGGGGTGAAGATCTAAATGGCAATGGAACCTTCGATCTTCCTGCCGAAGATCTTAATGGTAACGGAATCTTCGATAGAGAGACATTCCCTGATGTTCCACCTGATGCTGCTCCCGCAGTAGCTGGACTTCCAGCAAGTGCTGAGACTCCGATGCTACCTTCAATGTCAAGTTCGAGACCAGCATCAGTTGCTAGGGCACTGTGGTACAGAACGACAGATAATGATGGCAATGGAACAGGAGATAGCGTTACAGCCAGACATCGCGACGATCGTGGTTTGTTTATCTATAATACCAGTTACAATTCATCACTTGGTATTAATGGCACGTTCAACGTCAATCAGCCTGCACCACTGGTCTTGCCTGAGACCGTTTGTATTGACACGTCAGACGGTGCGATCGACAGTACCTGTACGCGCGGTACTGCAACTACACTAAACTTGAATCTGCCTCTAAATCTTATCTTTCCATCAGGCACTAACCGACCTGCTTCATCGTTTACGGTTTGCGGTTTGACAGGTAACTCACGCAGATATCAAGCGGTTGAAAAAGATATCCCTACATTTGACATTACGGGTAGTACCTGCCCAACTACTGCGGGTAATAATACTCGAGCGGCGATTACTAATTTCTATACAGGCTTGGTAAGTCCAGCCCTAAATCCTAGCGATCCTGCATTTAAAGGAGCAGCTCCGACTCGGACTAATCCCACAACGCCAACTGGAGCAACCTATAACCGCATTAGATTGACAGCCAGCAATGCCATCGCCGATGCCAACAAGATTAACGTGTTTAACTTAGTCACCACTGGTACGGACATTAATGGCAATGGTGATGCCACAGAACCTAATGAACTAGCCAATGTGGAATTGACATTAGCTGCTTCCCCAAATAATCCCGATCCTACCTTCTTGCTTCGCGCACCAAGCACGAATATTACTTTAGAAGGGCTATACGTCAAACTAGATGGAGTCGATCCTAATAAAGTATTTTGGGTATTTCCGCAAGGTGGCAAAAAAGCCCTCACTATCCAAGGCAGTGCCGCAGGTCAACCCACGGTTTTAGTTGGCAACTTTATCGGTAACATGCCAGCTTCGGGTGGTACGGCAGACACAGTGACTGGTCTAAATATCGGTCCTACTAGTGGTAGTAAGGGTGTAGCGATTAGAAGTGCGCGATTCCTTGGATTTAGAGCGGTTACTGCGGCAACTGCGGCGACAGTCGCTGAGAATACACCACCAGGCTCAGCAGGGATTGGTGTTGACTCGACCGCGATGATTACCGCCATGACCACAGTCAATGAGCCAATGGTTGTTCCTGTGCTGCAAATCCATTCACCCATAGCCACTGCGACTGACACTGCTGTTAATCTACCTCAACCTACTACCTCTAACCCTGCTACCAATCAACAATTTACCAGTGGTATTAACGGGGCTGTCGCTCCGACTGCTACCCCAACAAATGGAACTGGACAGTGGACGCAACGTGCTAGTAAATCCACGATCAACGTTTATTTTGTTGCAGGTAACACACCTTCACGGTCTTATGTACGTCTTGACTCAGTCCCAGTAGCCTACACAGGTGAAAATGGTGGTGGGTTGCATAACTTCGTAAGGTTTATGGAAAACTGGGTAAGTATACCACTAGAAATTTCAGGTGGATTTATTCAAAATACTCGCAGTGCATTTGCCACCGCTACTTTCTCTCCCAACTTTCCCTATGCAGACCTAACTACAATTGATTCAAGTAGTAGAATACAGACTTGGTTCGCTAACCCTGCTGCGCCGTCCCATAGCCTCAGTAGCTTCTTTAAGTATTACCAGTCAATAACTGGGGAGGCAATCCCATACTACTCGCCACCTAGACGTTTGTGGGGCTTTGATGTTGGTTTGTTAGTTCAACAACCCGATCTTTTTGCTCAGCGTTTTGCGCAACCACGCCCCGATGCTAATGAGTTCTTTAGAGAGGCAACCAAAGACGATCCTTGGGTAAAAACCTTGCTATGTGCCTTGCAACCAGCTCCTGCATCGCTCAACACAACCAATAGCGCAACCTCCACAGTTAATCCCAATGTTATACAAAGGCTGGGTACAGTGCCACCAAATTACACATCTTATGCCCTAGGTAGTAAAGATAGGCCCACTGATTGCGTTACCCCAACTTACAATAACGCGCCTTAAAGGATATCTGAAAAAAAGGCACTGTTCGGATAATTTCTTGGAACGCGATCGCACGAAGGAGTTTTTGGGGTAGCATCCTAGAAACTCTCTTATTGCAAATTTAAAGCTAATTTTACTCTCTTGCTACAATTATGATTAATTAAGGTGTCCTGCTATGCGAAAGATTAATACTCGTTTGTTTTTGACAAAGTATTTGCTATCAACGCAAGCAGGATTCTCTTTGATAGAATCACTTGTGGCGGTGCTTGTAGTTGCGATCTTAATAGCAGCGATCATGCCCACGATATTCGTAACTGCTGCTGCACGGGTACAAGCACGCCGAGTTGACCTTGCAACACAGGCAGCCCGCAGCTATGTAGACGGAGTTCGTGGCAATGTAATTGATATAGTCAACCCGCCAGCAACTTTGTCAGATTTCCCATTTAGATCTAGTAGTCAATACTTTAATGATGCCGCTGCTGACGCTCCTAGTAATAGTACTGTGACGAATTTATTCTTGATTCCAGGAGTAAAGATTGATACAAATGGAAATGGGTTCAGTTTTGACGATCCACTCGACTTAGTGATTCAACCATTGCGGACTGGCAGCAGCGACCCAATTATTGCATCAAAGCAAGGCTTCTATATGCAGGTTAGGGTATATCGTGCTGATGCGTTTGCTAGTAATACAGCAATTAAATCAGGGATAACATTGCAAACTGGACAAGATCAAGCAACCTGTTCGGTAGGTAGTCTTGTATTTACTGGTACAGCAGGTTCACAAGCTTGTCCATTGGTAATTATGAAAGTTGATGTTTATCCTAAGGAAAGCACATTTTCCGATATTAAAGGACGGCTGTAGATATGCTTACATACTCTTCGATCATTTTGTGTTAAATCCTCAGGTCTTCAACTTTGTAATGCCATGATGTTCTCAATTCGTAAATTCATTAAGCAAAATCTTTCTAAGAAGGTACTTCACTTCCGTAATGTTTTTAGTTCAGGTCAAGTTAAAAGACTGCTTAATAAGAAGCTCTCCTTTGCTTCAAAACAAAGCCGCAATAGAATGCTGCTGGTAAGAGGCTTTACATTAATAGAGCTTCTAGTAGCGATGCTAATCGCTACTCTAATCATCAGTACGCTGCTTACCTTTGTAATTAGCATAGTTGACATCGATCGTCGCGAGCAAGCAAAAGTAGAATCACAGGGAGAAGTGCAAGCTGCTCTCGACTATATTGCTGATGATATGCAAGAGGCTGTCTACGTTTATAATGCCGATGGTATGACTCAGCTCACTACGATACCTGCTCAACTTCCGACCTTCGCAGATAGCACACCCATTCTGGCATTCTGGAAACGAATTTACTACGCCCCCGATGAAATACCGAAGGGAGGTGCAAGGCTAACGGGTTGCATAGAATTTGATACTGATTCTAATTGTGATAGCAATACTACTCTTGCTGGTATTCAACCTAAAGGCGGTGGACGCTATGTATATGCACTGGTTGTCTACTATTTAATCTACGATAATTCCAACGGCGCAAACTCAGCTTGGTCAAATGCCTCACGTATTGGACGATGGGAAATTCGTGATGGCATCCGCGCAACCTGTCAAAATACAGATGAAACTACATGCCCCGCCCCAGTGCCTACCAGTCGAGTAGCGATGACTGCCTCATTGTCTATTAACTACTGGACACCCCCTGACCCTGGATTTAAGCTGTTTGATTCTGGAGGTTCAAACAAAGAAACCATTATGAACAGTTGGAAAAAAGCTGTCGCCAGTTACGATCCTGCCAATACACCAAAGGAGAGGATTTTAATAGATTTCATTGATGATACACCCTACACATCTTCACAAGATGATGGAACTGTTGGTAATTCATTAATTGATATTGTAATCGCACCAAATTTGCCAGCAGTCTCAGGAGTTACGCCCAACAACCCATCCTGCTCTGATCCAAGTATTGGAGTTGGTGGTTCATCAACCCAGACAACCCAGAGAGTCCCTGGTGCGTTCCAAACTACCTCTACCAACAAAGCTGAAAACTTAAGTAGTTTTTATGTGTGCGTTAATTCAACAGAATTTGTGGCAAGGATCTTCATGCGTGGCAATGCTTTGGCGAGATTAAGACCAAACCAAACTGAAGGTCAAAGAAGCATCACTAACGAAAATAGTACATTTTTAACAACAAGCAATGTCAGAGTATTTGGGCGCGGTAAGTTGTTCTTTTAGTAGTATTTATTTTTCTATTTGGGCTTTCAAAAGTGACATACAAATCCGCTAATCTTTAAGGAGACATTCAGATGCCGTGGCTATCTAAAAAAAATTGTAAAGTATCTCCGTCAAATCGCGATCGTGGGTTTACGTTGATCGAGGTTTTAGTTGTCATGCTCTTGGTTGGTATTTTGTCGGCGATCGCAGCTCCAGGATGGCTTGGATTTGTGAATAATCAGCGTCTAAATACAGCTCAAAGCCGAGTATTTAGCACTTTAAAAGATGCCCAATCTAGCGCCAAGAGAAGTGGCACTCCGACTACTTTTACCATTGCGAGTGATCCAACTAACGGAGTTTACGTGCAGACTAGCCAGTCGCAGTCGCAATATTTAGAGCAAGGTATACAAATTTTGTCTGTTACCAATGCTCCTCCTCCGACATTACCACTAACAATTACATTTAATTCGCAAGGATTACCTACGACGGTGAATAGTACCAGTAGATTTACTGATTTTCCGCTTCGCATTACTTTAAATGCTAAAGATAGTCCCAATCGCAAACGCTGCATTACGGTTACTACACTATTAGGCTCAATGAAGTCAGGATCTGATACTGACTGCCCATAGAGTACAAATTGCTTGATGAGTTGTTAAACTTGTAATCACCAAATAATTCACTTAATAATCACAAAAAATTATGAGGCGAGCTATCAGAGGCAATCGAAAGCGTGATAGCCGTAGTATATCGATAACATCTGTAAATTCCTTGCCGAGAGCTTCTCCAAAGACTTTGCGAGTTGGATATTAGGAAAATCTATCTCTCTAACCAAGCTTGAACCATCGGAACTTTCAGTCGAGCCGATCCGCGCTGACTCAATTATATTTCTAGAATCCACAGAACTAATCCTGCATATTGAATTCCAAACCGAGCCAAATAAAAGTATTCCCTTTCGCATGGCTGATTATCGACTGCGCCTATATCGGAAATTCCCTAAAAAGGAGATTCATCAAGTAGTTATTTACCTCACCCCTAGCCAATCACCCTTGGTATATGAAAACACCTTCAATCTAAGAGAACTAAATCATCAATTCAACGTAATCCGTCTCTGGGAGCAGCCAACCGAAATATTTCAAAAATATTCAGGGCTTTTACCATTTGCCACACTATCCCAGACCAACAACACTGAAGAAACATTAAGACAAGTTGCAAGGCAAATTGAAAATATTACCGATAAGCAAGTCCAAAGTAATGTAGCCGCATCGACAGCTATAATGTCTGGTATAGCCCTAAATAAAGAAATCATCCAAAGACTTTTAAGGAGCGAAATCATGAAAGAATCAGTGATTTATCAAGAAATTTTGCTAGAAGGTAAGGCTGAAGGTATAGCTGAAGGCAAGATTAAGGAAAGAAACCAAATCGCCATAAACATGATGCGTTCCAACATTTCCATAGATTTAGTTGCCCAGTTTACAGGGCTAACCCTAAAACAAGTCCAAAAACTACAACTCCTCCAGACAAAACAGTCCCAGATTCCTAATGCGCCAAAAGTAAAGCGTTCCTCAAAAACATAAGTGCGGGTTCTGGAGAAAAGCTTCGGAACTCTTTTTTTGTGGTGATTTGTAGCTATGTACCTAAAAAAGTATGCATGATTATTAAAAAAATACTATAATTGCCAGATAATTCTAGTTAAAAATCATAAAAGAATGACGCTGATTGTCAGAGGATATCGACCACGAAAGCGCGATCGCCGTTCTGGAATTGGTGGGTTTACACTGCTCGAAGTTTTAGTTGTGATGATGATCATTGGGATTTTGGCGGCGATCGCCGCCCCATCTTGGCTTGGATTTGTTAATAATCAAAGGCTTAACTCAGCCCAAAGTCGAGCGTTTAGCACGCTACGGTTGGCTCAGAGCAATGCCAAACGCACCCAAGTCATGTGGCAAGCTACTTTTAGAAATACCCCGACCATTTCTCAATACGCAGTACATGAAGCTCCACCATCATCAATGACTAAGGCATATTGGGACAATCTACCTTGGCAAAATTTCGATGGAGGAGTAAGAATTGTTGAAAATACAGAAATACAGCCGAGAACAACATTTACTCAACTTACGGCAGTACCTGAACCAGATATATACCGTGTTCAGTTTAAATCTCAGGGTAATCCCAATGGTCTGGGTGAGATGGGGAGAATAACTTTTGTGGGTAGATCTGGCGATCGCAAAAAATGTGTAATTATTTCAACATTACTAGGCTCTATGCGTTTAGCAGAAAACGAAGAATGTAATCAAACGTAAAAGGAAGAAATTTTTAGTGACGCGGCGAAGCCGCGTCACTAAAAATTTCTTCCTTTTACATTGGTTTGTACTAATCAGAAAACTGCTTACAAATTGAGATTAATAAGTTCCTGCCTTATTTGCAGTATCTTTGAGATTGGCGTTAAAGAACATTGGAATAAACTTCTCGACAAAAGAGGAAGGATCTTTATCCCATGCTTTCTTGACTAGATCGATTCTGGTCTTTTGCAATTCAGAAGAGAACAAAGTCTGAGGAAGTTGATCAATCAAATACTGTGGACGTTGCCATAGCGGAAGTGTATCGGCAATCTTCATTAAGTTCTCAACGCGACGAACTTCTGCACCAGCTAGAACATCCATTCCCGACTCATAGGCAGCTTGCTCGATCGCAGCATATTTGCGCTTAGCATTATCCACCTTGGCGTGGAGAGCTTCACTCTTTTTCGCAATTTCCACTAGCTTGCGATTGCCCCAACGAACATGCGCCACTTCTTCTGGCAAGATCTTTTCGATGGTTTCACGAACCTTGATATTTTCAGGAGTCTGCTCAGACTTTTGCAAGGCTCGAATATGCGCGGCGAAATATTCACAACCCCGCTTTTCAGTTACATTGATGGCGGCGAGGGATTCGATGATGCCATCTTCAGCAGTAGCGATCGTGTCATGGCTAATGAAGCGCTCAAACTCATCGATATAGGAAGTCCCTGGGGGAGTGCCGATATCTTCGCCAAGTTCGTAGAGTAAATCAGTTAGCCAAAGAGCATGACGAGCTTCGTCCGCAACGTGATGCGATAAATCTTTAATTAAGTCGCGAGGCTTGCCATCGAGTCTTTCGATGAGGTCGGTTAGGTCTTTGCAACTACGCTGCTCATTAAAGCGGTAGCGATTGATTGTGACCATATGGATCTCGCGCTGGCGCACCACTTGATCGAGGATGTCTTGGGCGCTTAGCTGTCCGCGAAGTTTACGGGGATATGCAACAGTCATTTTTTAAACCTAGATAATAACGGTAGGATAATTTGCGCTATGCGCCGCTCATCCTATAAAGATTTTAATCTTATTTTGTAAAGAAGTGTGAAGACTGAACCCATTACGCATTTATCTACGCCCTACGACTGGCTCGATCGCTCCTTGGACTCGATCCACAAGGCTAACTGGTATCGCTCCACGCAAACCGTTACGAGCAAAGCAGGGATGAGCGCCACCATTGATGGGCGCGAGATGTTAATGTTTGCTAGTAATAATTATTTGGGCTTAGCAGGCGATCGTCGTTTGATTGATGCAGCGATTAGCGCTACAGAGATGTATGGCACAGGCTCAACGGGATCGCGCTTAGTCACAGGGCATTTGGCTTTGCATGAGGAATTAGAATCGACGATCGCTGATCTGAAAAATACGGAAGCAGCCCTAGTTTTTAGCTCGGGTTATTTAGCAAATTTGGGGACTATTGCGGCGATCGTGGGAGCGCGAGATTTGATTTTAGGTGATGAATATAATCACTCTTGTTTGAAAAAGGGCGGATTGCTCAGTGGTGCAACGGCGATCGATTATCAGCATTTGAATTTGG
>Ga0315899_10003324_pt1 | contig 17542 bp, 14 predicted proteins | sample LakEriMetagenome_2_FD_203518 | JGI IMG/M metagenome (GOLD analysis project Ga0315899, IMG submission 203518) | Freshwater fungal communities from buoy surface, Lake Erie, Ohio, United States - Buoy 4 MA112 | ecosystem: Environmental > Aquatic > Freshwater > Lake | place: USA: Lake Erie, Ohio... | reverse complement strand
ACACACCACCTGGGGGAAACATGTCGGTCGTCACCAAGCGCAGTTTTTGTCGTTTTTGTCATGCGGGTTGTGCCATCGATGTCGACGTCGATGTCGAGACGAATGCCGTGTTGCAGGTGCGTGGTGTGCAAGAAGACCCCATGTACGAGGGCTACACGTGCGTGAAGGGGCGCCACCTCGGTTTTCAGCACGAGCACCCCGGTCGCTTGCGCCAGAGTCTGAAGAAGGTGGGCGAAGGCCACCAGGCCATTGACACGAACTTGGCTTTCGACGAGATCGCCGAGCGTCTTGCCGGCATTCTCGAAAAGCACGGGCCGCGTTCACTTGCCACGTACTGCGGTACAGCTGCCTATCAGAACGCAACCGGACTCCCCATCGCGGCGGCCTTCCACTCGTCCATCGGATCGCCGAGCTTCTACACGTCGTCGTCCATCGATCAGCCGGGCAAGGCAGTGGCGCCGTTGCGTCACGGTGCATGGGCCGCGGGAGTTCATTCGTTCGACAGCGCCGATGTGGCCATGGTCATCGGTTGCAACACACTCGTCAGCACCTTCGGCTATCCGGGTGGTGTACCCGGCTTCAACCCACTTGTTCGTCTGCGTCGGGCAAAGGATGCGGGTCTCTATCTCATCGTCATCGACCCCAGGTTCACCGAGGTGGCGCACTACGCCGATCTCTATCTTCCCGTCAAGCCGGGTGAAGACACCACGCTCGTGTCGGCATTCATTCGTGAGATCTTGGATCGCGACATGCACGACCGGGAATTCTGCGACCAGCATGTCAACGGCCTCGACGAACTGCGCATCGCCGTGGATCCCTTCACCATCGAGTACGCCAGCAAGCGCACGGGAGTCGACCGCGGCCTCATCGTCGAAGCCGCCCGACAGTTTGCCGCTGGTCCGCGTGGTGCCGTCTCCACCGGAACCGGGCCCGACATGGCCCCGCACTCGTCGTTGCTCGAGCATTTGGTGCTCGTGATGAACACATTGTGCGGTCGCTACAACCGTGAGGGCGAAGTGGTGCAGAACCCTGGTGGTTTGCTCACGCCTCCCGGCCCGTTGCGTGCCCAGGTGGTGCCTCCGAAGCCCGAGACCCTGACCAAGGGTCCGAAAACCCGCATTCGCAATCTGCACAATCAGCGAGGCCAGGCACCCACCTCCACGTTGGCCGAGGAAATCCTGATGGATGGCGAGGGCCAGGTGCGCGCGTTGTTCACGTTGGGCGGCAATCCGGTGGTGGCTTGGCCCGACCAGCGCACCACGGTGCAGGCATTGCAGAACCTCGATCTTCACGTTCTCATGGACGTGCACATGTCGCCTTCGGCACAACTCGCGCACTACGTGATTGCCAGCACGCTCAGCCTCGAACGCCCCGACGTACCCACCACCATCGATCGCTGGTTCGACCAGCCGTACCAGCACTACACGCCGGCTGTGTTGGAGATGCGCGGCGACATCCGCCAGGAGTGGCAGGTCTACACCGAAGTGGCCGCACGCCTTGGCATCACCATCAAGATGGCGGGTGGCGACATCACTCCGGGCATGGCCATCACAGCCGACGACGTGCTCGATCTCATTTACGCCAACACCAAGTTGCCGTTGTCCGAACTGCGCAAGCACGAAGGTGGCGCATTGTTCCCCGAATACGTCACCACGATCCAGCCCGCCGAACCCGACGCCAAGGCACGCTTCGAAATGATTCCGGATGGCATTGCCGAGGAAATGGCCGAGGTCTTCGCCGAATCAACGTCGGCCTCCGTGATCAAGGGATTCGATCCGGCGGTGCACACGTTCCGCATGAGCACACGTCGCCTGAAGAGCGTCTTCAACTCGTCGGGGCGTGAGGTGGAGAAGTTGCGCGCGCGCGAGGGCACCAACTTCGCACACATCAACTCCGCCGACCTCGCAGCGCTTGGCATCAATGACGGCGACACGGTGGAAGTGGCCTCGCCAAAGGGTGCCATCAAAGCCGTGGTCAAGGCCGCCGACGACGTGAGCCGTGGAACCGTTTCGATGGCTCACGCGTGGGGCGGTCTGCCCGACACTCCGTCGGATCTGGGGATCGTTGGCTCCACCACCGGAGCATTGATCGACTTGGAGAGCGGATACGACGCCATCACGGGCATCCCCGTGATGAGTGCGATTCCTGTGGCGATTCGCCCCGTACCTGTCAGCTGACGGTGAACTCGGCCTTCATGTTCTGGTGGCCGGGCACATCGCAGAACAATTCGTACACGCCGGCTTCGAGTGTGATGTTGCCGTAGTCGACGTCACCCTTCTTGCCGATTTCGAGCTTGAAGTCGGGAACCTTCGAGCCGTCCTTCACCACGATCAGAGTGTGACGCACCGAGTCTTCGTTGATGTAGCCGATGGAGATGTCGCCAGCGGTGGCTGAATACTTCTCTGCGTCGAAGCGGATGGAGGGAACTGCCTTGACGACGAGTTGCGTGTCGGCGGGGATGGTGTCGGCCGGTGCGGAGTCGCCACCGCCGCATGCGGCAAAAGCGAGCGAGGCGATGGCGGCCACAGCGGCGACCGTGCGAATGCGACGGAAGGAACCACGGGGGAGCGGGGCGGTGATGGAGTGCGCTGAGGGGTGCGTCATGGTCAAATTCTATAAGAAAGGCCGTTCGTAATCCTTTCCGCCTCGGGTGCGAAGAGTACGATTTTCTGCGATGGCACCTTCTTCCCCCGACACCTTTGGCACGAACTCCTGGCTCGTCGACGAAATGTACGAGCAGTACCGGATCGACCCCACCGCGGTGTCCGACACATGGCGCGAGTTCTTCAGCGACTACACCCCGGGACATGCTGGCGCAGTGCCCGGAGTCACCTTGGCAGCGGCACCAGTGGCAACCGCGGCCCCGGCAGCGGCTCCGGCCACCAACGGTGCTGTGGCTCCGACCAAGCCCGCCGCCGCAGCGGTTGCAGGCGAGCCCATCCGTGGCGCAGGTGCGGCCATCGTTGCCAACATGGAGCGCAGCCTCACCGTTCCCACTGCTACGAGCTTCCGCAACGTTCCGGCGCGACTCCTCGAAGTGAATCGCCAAGCAATCAACTCCTACATGGTGCGTGGCGGCATGGGCAAGGTGTCCTTCACTCACCTCATCGGTTACGCGATCGTCAGAGCCATCGCTGATGCGGTGCCGGCAATGAACAACTCGTACGTCGCCGACGATGCGGGAGCACCGCAGATCGTGCGCAATGCCTCGTTGAACATGGGTTTGGCCGTCGACGTGGCCAAGGCCGACGGTTCGCGCACCTTGGTGGTGCCTGTTTTGCGCGATGCCGGAACCATGACCTTCGCCGAGTTCCTGAACGCCTACGAAGAACTGATCCGCAAGGTCAAGACCAACAAGTTGGCAGTCACCGACTTCCAGGGCGCCACCATCACGTTGACCAACCCCGGAACCATCGGCACCGTGCAGTCGGTGCCGCGACTGATGCCCGGCCAGGGCGTGATCGTCGGCGTCGGCTCCATCGACTACCCCGCCGAGTTCCAAGGGGCCGACGAGCGCGCGCTGTCGAAGCTGGGCGTGTCGAAGGTGGTCACCGTGACCAGCACCTACGACCATCGCATCATTCAGGGTGCCGAAAGCGGCATGTTCCTGAAGCGTGTCCACGAGTTGTTGGTGGGCGAGCACGGCTTCTACGACGAGATTTTCGCCAGTCTCGGCGTGCCGTACAAGGCCGAGCGTTGGCGTCACGACCACAACGTCTCCGACAACGAAGACGAGCGTCTGCACAAGCAGTTGCAGGTGGCCAACCTGATTCGTGCACACCGTGTGCGCGGCCACCTCATGGCCGACCTCGATCCGTTGCGTTGGAAAGAGCCCACTCTTCCGCAGGAACTCGATCCCGCCACCTACGGGTTGAGCATTTGGGACCTCGAGCGCGAGTTCCTCACCGGTGGCGTCGGCGGACGCGACAAGCAAGAACTCGGAGCGTTGTTGTCCACGTTGCGTGAGTCGTACTGCGGCACCATCGGTGTCGAGTACATGCACATCCAGAACACCGAAGAGCAGAAGTGGATCCAGGCCCGCCTCGAGGGTGTGCAGTTCCGGCCGTCGTTGGCCCAGAAGAACCGGGTCATGGAACGCTTGAACGCCGCCGAGGCCTTCGAGAAGTTCCTCGCCACCAAATACGTCGGCACCAAGCGGTTTGGCCTCGATGGCTCCGAGTCGGTGATTCCGGTGATCGACACCATTCTCTCCGCGGCCGCGGCCGAGCACCTCGACGGCGCCATGATCGGCATGGCTCACCGAGGTCGACTCAACGTGTTGGCCAACATCGTTGGCAAGAGCTACGACCAGATCTTCAAGGAGTTCGAAGGCCACATCAATGCCAACTCCGTGCAGGGTTCGGGCGACGTGAAGTACCACCTCGGTGCGCATGGAAAGTTCACCTCGCTCGAGGGTGACGTGATCGACGTCGAGTTGGCGGCCAACCCCAGCCACCTCGAAACAGTGGATCCGATCGTGTTGGGCATGGTGCGCGCGGCACAAGACGGCATCAACCCGCCGCTCGCTTTCAGCGTGCTTCCACTTCTGATTCACGGTGATGCCGCGTTTGCCGGACAGGGTGTGGTGGCCGAGTGTCTCGCCATGAGCGACATCAGTGGTTACCGCGTGGGCGGAACCATCCACCTCATCATCAACAACCAGATCGGTTTCACCACCGCTCCGCAGTTCTCGCGTTCGTCGCCGTACAGCAGCGACGTGGCCAAGACCGTGCAGGCTCCCATCTTCCATGTCAACGGCGACGATGCTGAAGCGTGTGTGCGCGTGGCCAAGTTGGCCTACGACTATCGCCAGCAGTTCCACAAAGACGTGGTCATCGACCTCATTGCATACCGCCGTCACGGCCACAACGAAGGTGACGACCCGAGCTACACCCAGCCGCTCATGTACAAGGCCATCGCAGATCACCGCAGCGTTCGCAAGCAGTACGTCGAGACATTGGTGAAGCGTGGCGACATCACGGTGGAACAGGCCGAGCAACACTTGGCCGACTACCAAAGCAAGTTGCAGGTGGCCCTCGACGAAACTCGTGCGCACGCTCCGGCGCCCATCAAGGTTGCCAAGCCGCCCTTGCCGCTCGGTGTGGTGCCGCACGTCGAGACGGGTGTCGACAGGGCCGTGCTCGACACGATCTTTGCCAAACTCACCGATTACCCCGAAGGTTTCACCCCGCATCCGAAGTTGGCCAAGCAGTTCGAAACCCGCGAAAAGACATACCGCGAAGAAGGCGAGGCCGAGTGGGCGCTCGGCGAGGCGTTCGCCATCGGATCGTTGTTGATGGAAGGAACCAGCGTTCGTCTGGCAGGTGAAGACTCGCGTCGCGGCACGTTCAGCCAGCGCCACGCTGCCCTCATCGACTACACCAACGAGCGCAACTGGGTTCCCCTGTCCGATGTCTCGGGCGAAGGTGTGAACTTCTGGGTCTATGACTCGCTCCTCTCGGAGTACGCCGCACTTGGTTTCGAATACGGCTACGCCCACACCAACCCCGAGGCGTTGGTGATGTGGGAGGCGCAGTTCGGTGACTTCGTCAACGGAGCACAGATCATCATCGACCAGTACTTGGTGGCTGCAGAAGACAAATGGGGCCAGCAGAATGGCCTCGTGCTGTTGTTGCCGCACGGGTATGAAGGGCAGGGCCCCGAGCACTCGTCGGCCCGCATCGAGCGCTTCTTGCAGGCATGCGCGGAAGACAACATCCAGGTGTGCAACGCCACCACGGCTGCTCAGTACTTCCACTTGCTGCGTCGTCAGGTGCGGCGCGGATTCCGCAAGCCATTGGTGGTCTTCACGCCCAAGCAGCCGCTGCGCATGAAGGAGAGCCGCTCGAAGATCGACGACTTCACCAAGGGCAGTTTCGAAGAGGTCTTGGGAGATCCCGCAGCGCCGCCCGCCGAGCAGGTCAAACGCGTCGTGATGTGCAGCGGCAAGGTGGCGTGGGACGCCATGTCCGAGCGCACCAAGCGCAACAGCCCCGTGGCCGTGGTTCGAGTCGAGCAGTTGTACCCCTTCCCGTTCGAACAACTCGTGAAGGAAATCGAGAAGTACCCGAACGCCGAGGAACTGGTGTGGTTGCAGGAAGAGCCCGAGAACATGGGTGCCTGGCACTTCGTCGAACACCGCATCTGGCGTCTGAAGGAACGCGGTTACGACCTGCGCCACGTTGCCCGCGTCGAATCAGGCAGCCCTGCCACCGGATCGATGATCATTCATCAGCAAGAACTCGCCGATCTCATGGACGGCGCTCTCAACGCTTGGTGACAGCCGTCAGGGTTGCAACAACGCAAGACCGAGCGCTTCACCCAAGGCCCGAAGGGCCTCGTGTGAGTCGATCACTTTGATGGTGTGCATGCCCATGGCCGCGGCAGGTTTCAGGTTGATGCCGAGATCGTCGAGGAACACGCACTCGTGCGGTGCGACATCGAGAGTGGAGCAGGCGATTTCGTAGAACGCAGTCTCGGGCTTGCGACAACCCACTTTGCTGCTTTCGATCACTGCGTCGAAGCGGGCCATGATGGCGTCTACTTCGCGGGCTCGGGCAGAGGTTTTCTTGTCGCCGCCCACCACGTTGTTGGTGAGACAGGCCATCTTGTAACCAGCGGCCTTGACAGTGTCGAGCGCATCGACCATGTGGGGTCGCACCGCGCCGGCGAGCAGCGCCAACACCGCGGCACCCGGCACGGCATGGCCGAGGGCTTGGCTCTCCGAATGGAAAACGGCATCGAAATCGGTTGGAGAAATGTCGTTGCGCTCGAGGCGGGCCCAGGCATTGGAGTCCGGGTTCACTGCGTTCACGCTGCGCAGAAAGCCTGCCGGGAGGCCGTTTTCAGCCTCGTAACGAAGGAAGGCGTCGAAGGGGCTTTCCAGGATCACGCCGCCAAAATCCCAAAAAACGGCCCGAAAGGCAGAGTTGCTCACGGAGACGCATGATAGGTGCCCCGGATCCACCTTCGGGGCCACGGGGAGTGGTTGACTGGCCCTTATGCCTACCCCCAAGAGCCCCAAGCACGTGGTGGTGGACGGCTCGAACATCGCCACAGAGGGCCGTAGCGCCCCCAGTTTGAAGCAGTTGCACGAGGCAGTCCTGGTTTTCATGAACGAAAACCCCGACGCCAAGATCACCGTCGTGGTCGATGCCAGCTTCGGCCACCGGATCGACAAGAAAGAACTCGCCGAGTTCGACGAGGCAGTGAACAACAACGAGTTGGTCACTCCGCCTGCGGGCGCCATCGGCCGTGGAGATGCTTTCGTGTTGGCCATTGCGGATCGTGTCGGTGCCACGGTGATCTCGAACGACAGCTACCAAGAGTTCCATGCCGAGTATCCGTGGCTGTTCACCCAAGGGCGTCTGATCGGCGGCAAGCCCGTCCCGCACATCGGTTGGGTGTTCGTCGAACGTACGCCGGTACGCGGACCAGTGAGCAAGAAGGCAATGCGCGCGCATGATGCCGCCAAGCGCGGAGCAGTGGCCCTACCGAAGAAGGCGAGCAAAGAAGCGAGTGCGCCGATGCCGGTGCCCAAGGCTCCACCACCCGGTGGCCGCCTGGCCACCAAGTCGCCAGAGAAGGCCCAAGAAAAGACCCAAGACAAACGACAAGATCGCGCGCAGCCGAAGACAGTGGCCGCCAAGGCCCCGGCCGGTCGTCAAGAGGAGTCACGCTCGGTCAACGACGTACTGGTCTTCTTGTCGTTCGTGGAGAAGCATCCCGTCGGGAGCAAAGTCAAGGGCATCGTCGATTCGTACAGCGCCCATGGTGCATACATCGCCCTTGGCGAGGTGAAGGCCTATGCACCGTTGAGATTGCTGGGCAATCCGGCGCCACGCAGCGCCCGCGACTCCGTGAAGATCGGCGACAGCATCTCTTTGGTGGTTGCCGGATACACACCGTCACGAAGAAGCGTGGAGGTGGGTGTCCCCGAGGCAGTGAAGATCGAAAAGGCTCCGGTCGTTGCGAAAAAAGCCGCCAAGCCGCGCGTGGAGACTGTGTCGAAGACGGGCACGGTGAAGAAGGTTGCGGCGAAGAAGGCGACCCCCGCCAAGAAGATCGCTGCCCCTGCCAAGAAAGTCCCGCCGACCAAGGCGGCAGCCGCGAAGAAGGCCGTGCCCACCAAGACGGTCGCTGTGAAAACAACCACCGTCAAGACAAGCGCAGTGAAGACAGTTGCAGCGAAGAAACTCGCCGAGAAGAAGCCGGCAGCAAAAAAGCCAGCCGAGAAGAAAGTTTCGGAAAAGAAGGCAAAGTAAATGTTGGTCGTCACATGGAACGTCAACTCGCTGAAAGCTCGACTTCCGCGTGTCACCGCTTGGTTGGAAGAAGTGCAGCCCGACGTGGTGTGCATGCAAGAGACCAAAATGACCGACGCGGCGTTTCCGGCGCTCACTTTCCAGGAAATGGGCTACGACTCGGCACATTTCGGCCAGGGGCAGTGGAACGGCGTGGCGCTTCTCTCCAAAGTGGGCCTGAAAGACGTGAAAGCCAACTTTGCCGTTGGTGATCCCGATCCCGAGGCACGCATCATCACCGCAACATGCAACGGGGTTGTTGTCACGTCGGTCTACGTACCCAACGGGCGCGCTCTCGACCACGACCACTACCAGTACAAGCTGCGCTGGATGAAGCAACTGAAGGACCACGCCTCAGCTGTGTCGAAGCCGACGGGAAAGCTGATCATCGCGGGCGACTACAACATCGCGCCCGACGATCGTGACGTTTTCGATCCGGCGAAACTGCAGGGGCAAACTCACGTGAGCCAACCCGAACGCGATGTGTTGAACGATCTGTGCACATGGGGGCTGACCGACGTGTTCCGCCAGCATTACGACGACGCCAAGTTGTATTCGTGGTGGGACTATCGAGGCGGCGACTTCCACAAGGGTCATGGCATGCGCATCGACCTGATGCTGGCAAGTGCGGCCGTGGCCAAGAAGACAACGTGGTGTGGAATCGACCGCAACTCTCGCAAGGGTGAACAACCAAGCGACCATGCGCCGGTGATGATGAGCGTCGATCTCTAGTGTCGAGCGCTCTCTAGGATCACTGCATGGACAATCCCGTCGAAGCAATGCTGCGGGGCTTTCACGAGCGTGTCGAGGCAAAGACCGAGCGGGAACATGCCCGTGACGACCTTGCCGAAGCCGTGCGTGCGCTTCTTCGGTCCATGATCCGCGGCGGTGCAGACCCAGCGGTGGCTCGACGCGTTGCCGAAACCATTCGTGGGGTTGCCTCGGAACTCGAGAACACGTCCGAGGTCGAGCCGTACGGCAAGATGCCCGGAGTCGCAGTAGAGGGTTCGCTCGGAACAGGTCCGTCGTTCCTCGACCGCAGTCCCATCATCGGGTCGATGAATCCCGTTGCTCCGCCAATGGCCATCGAGGTCGGATTGCCCGAGGCCGAGGGCGACTACGGCACTGTTGTCGGACGCGTGAACTTCTCGGCCGTGTACGAAGGGCCACCCGGCTGTGTGCACGGAGGATTTCTTGCCGCGGCGTTCGACGAAGTGCTGGGCATCACGCAGTCACTGTCCGGCAATCCCGGCCTCACGGGCCAACTGACGATTCGTTACAAGTCACCCACGCCGTTGCACACGGATCTTGTTTTCACGGGGCGTATCGTCGACATCGAAGGGCGCAAGATCTACACCACATCGCAGTTGATGAACGGCGACACCCTGTGCGCCGAAGCCGATGCTTTGTTCATCTCGATGAGGCCCGAGGTGTTCGAACGCCTATTGCGGATTCGTGGGGGCGAAACCAGCCAGAACGGGTAGCAGGCTGGTCGCCAACGAATCGGCAGTCATCGGCCCGACAACATCGGCCAGGGCCTCGCGCGTCTGTGGGAGCGTGTCGGAAAGGCTGCGCAAGACCGCGTCACTGCAGATGGAGCGTTCCGATGTTCGCAAGATCCGTGCCCGCTCTTTGCGCCAGGCCGTGAGTGCCGCGATGGGAGAGGTGGGCGCGGCACCTGATGCCACAGTACGCAGTTCCTTGGGCATGCGTACGGCGGTTGTCTCGCCGAGGGGGAGTTGCGTGAAGAACGGACTGGGGTGCGATGTGCGTCCGTTGCGAGACCCGGCTGACGTGATGTAGAGCTTTTCTGCTGCACGGGTGACCGCCACGTAGGCGAGGCGTGTCTCTTCGGCTTTTTGAGCGGCGCTGCGGGCTGAGGAGTGGGGAAGCAGCCCTTTTTCTGCTCCGCCGATGATGACGGTGTGCCACTCGCGGCCTTTTGCAGCGTGGAACGTGAGGATGTCCACGCCGTCATCGGGGCTGGGTCGAGATGCACTGGTGTTGTACCACGACATGAACATCGAACCATTGGCCGCCCCGAACGGGTGGTCGCGCAGGAAGTCGTCGACCAGATCCACCACCAACATCTCCGGAGAGTTGGCCTCCGTGGCCATGCGGAGTTCGAGCGCCCAATCGGCGAGCGCATAGCGATTGGTCAAGGCCGAAACCTCTTGGAGCAGGGGAGCAATGAGCGCCGAGGTGCCGCCCGTGGCCACGGGAATGTCGAGCCCTTTCAGGGCGTCGACCACGAGATCACGTTGTGCGTTGGTTCGTACCAACACTGCGATGTCTGACCATCTCTGCAGCGAGCGATGCGCATCCATTGCGTGGTCGACAATCGCCTTGGCTTCATCGGCTTCGTCGTAGTGAGCCGAGATGGTGATCTTTTCCGAATCGTGACGAACGGCGCGAGCCGAGGCGGGAATGCCGTTGCTGGTGAGAACGTGAATACCTGCCGCAACGATGGCGGGGGAGCATCGGTAGTTGTTGACGAGACGCACGACGGTGGCCCCGCCGAGAGAATCGGGAAGCGAGTCGAACAACGATGGGTCAGATCCGTTCCATCCGTAGATGGCCTGCAACGGGTCTCCCACAACGAAGACATCGCGGCGATCGCCCCGAAGCGCTTGGAAGAAGGCGAACTGTTGGGGGTTCATGTCTTGGGCTTCGTCGACCAGAATGTGGCGGTAGCGCCAGTGCACGACATCGGCATGTTCGCGCTGCGACACGATGTCGTCTGTGGCCCTCACCAAAAGGTCACCGAGGTCGACCACGCCCTTCTTGCGCTTCAACTTCTCGTATTCGGAGAAGACCGATACCAACTCCTCGGGTTTCGAGTTGGAAAAGCGCTTCGCCTCGGTAGCGGCCTTGGGATACGTGATCGGTGTGAGCGCACGAGCCTGCATCCACTCGAGTTCCCCCAACGCCTCGGCAACCGCCACGCGTGAGCGGATTCCCCGTACGGCTTCGTTCATGACACCGAACTTGTTGGTGAGAACGGCGGGGATCGACTTGCCCTGATCGGTGAGGCGTTGGCGGATGAGTGCAAAGGCAATGGCATGGAAGGTGCCCGTGTGCACGCCCCTGGGTGTGCGTCGGCGCAGTTGTCCGGCGGCTTCACGGGTGAAGGTGATGGCCAGGGTGTGTTCTGCATCGGCGGTGGCATTTTCAATGCGTTGAATGATGCGTTGGGTGAGGACCGTTGTCTTGCCTGATCCGGCCCCCGCAAGAACGATGACAGCATCGGCTGGTGCAGTGACTGCGGTGTGCTGCTCGGGATCGAGGGCGAGAAGCAACGACGAGGCGGACATCGGGATCACGCTAGAGGGTGGGTGTGGCGTGGCGAAACCGTGGATTATCGTGAGGTCATGCCGTTGCCCAAGGACATTCTCAACGAAAACGAAGAACTGGTGCTGGATCTCCATCCGCATTGGTGGTTTTTTGCCAACTCCGTTGCCACCGCGGTGGCCGTGCTGGCCCTGTGGCTGTTCGTTTCGTCCAAGATCAACGGCGGTTTCTGGGACTTCATCCCCCTGGTCTCCGGCGTGATTTTTTTGGTGGCCGCGCTCTGGGTGATCTGGCAATACATCCAATGGCGCAGCACTCATTTCGCCGTGACCAACTCACGGGTGATCTACCAGCGCGGTTTCATTGCCAAGAAAGGTGTTGAGATCCCTCTCGAGAGGGTGAACAACGTGAACTTCAGTCAAACCGTGGTCGAGCGCATCCTTGGTGCGGGCGATCTGTTGATCGAGTCGGGTGGACAAGACGGCCAACAGAAATTCTCCGACATCTTGCGACCACAAGAAGTGAAGAAGGTGATGCTGAACCAAGTGGAAAAGCGCATCGATCGTCGCATTGGGGGCGCTGGGCCTGTCGACACTGCCAGTCAGTTGGAGAAACTCGAAGGGCTGTTGCATCGCGGTGCCATCAATCAGGAAGAGTTTGACCGCGAAAAGCGTCGGCTTCTCGGTTGAGGACGCTGCCGGCCATGCGCGTCGTCAGTCTCGTTCCGTCCGTCACCGAGTCATTGCTGGCATGGGGTGTCGAGCCAGTGGGTTGCACCCGATTCTGCGAACAGCCCGATCTGCGCCATGTCGGGGGAACCAAAGACCCCGACATCTCCGGCATCGTCGCACTTCAGCCAGATCTTGTGGTGGTGGATCGCGAAGAGAATCGCAGGGAAGACGCCGACGCTCTGTTGGCGGCAGGAATGAATGTGATGGATTTGCACGTGGCGTCGGTGGAGTCGGCACTGACGGAAACGACCCGCTTGGCACAGGGCGTCGGTCTGGAGTTCGACAGCAGCACCACAATCAGAGCGGTTCCTCCGCGTGTCACTGCTTTTGTTCCCATCTGGCGCAAGCCCTGGATGACCATCAATCGACACACTTACGGTGCATCGCTTTTGGAGTCCATCGGTGTGACCGTGTCCCATGCGGACACCGCTTCCACGTACCCCATCGTCGATGTGAACGACATGGGATCCACCGGTGCACGAGTTGTTCTGCTCCCCACCGAGCCCTACGCGTTTGCCGAGCGGCATGTCGCAGAAGTGGCCTCCCTCACGGGTATTGACGACGTACGCATTGTCGACGGCAGGGACCTGTTCTGGTGGGGGGTGCGAACGAGGCCCGCGCAAAGCCGTCTCGCTGCACAACTCGCCGATCTTCTAGGTTGAAGTGATGGAATATCGCGCCCTTGGTCGTACAGGAATGCTCGTCTCGCCGATCTGTCTCGGCAACATGATGATGGGGGCGTGGGGCAACCCTGACCACGACGACTGCGTGAAGATCGTTCATCGTGCTCTCGATCACGGCATCAACTTCATCGATACGGCCGATGTTTACTCGGCGGGCGAAAGTGAGATCATCACCGGAAAGGCGCTGGCAGGTGCACGTCGCGACAACGTGATCCTTGCCACCAAGTGTCACTTCCCCATCGACATCGGCCCGTTTGCCGCAGATCGCAAGCCCAACACCTGGGGCAACAGTCGTCGTCACATCGTGAAGTCGTGCGACGACAGTCTGAAACGCCTCGGTACCGATTGGATCGACCTCTATCAACTCCATCGTCCCGATCCGAACACACCCATCGACGAGTCGTTGTCGGCGCTGAACGATCTGGTGCAGCAGGGCAAGATCCGCGCATTCGGTTGTTCGACATTTCCCGCCGAACATTTGGTGGAAGCCGCTTGGGTGGCCGATCAACGCAACTTCATCCCATTCAGCACAGAGCAGCCGCCCTACAGCATCTTCGTGCGATGGATCGAGCGTGACCTTCTGCCCACGTGTCAGAAGCTGAACATGGGAACCCTTGTGTGGAGTCCGTTGAACGGCGGTTGGCTCTCGGGGGTTTATCGGGCAGGCCAAGAACAACGCAGTGAGGGGCGTGCCAAACGTGCTCCGGCTCGTTACGACGTTTCGGAACCTGCGAACCAGAAAAAGATGGAACTCGTCGAAGAGCTGGTGAAGATCGCCGACGGGATCGGCGTGAGCCTTGCTCATCTGGCGCTGGCGTGGGTGTTGCAGCACCCCGGCGTCACCAGCGCAATCATCGGGCCGCGGATCATGGACCATCTCACGTCGTTGTTCGGCGCCGAGGATCTGGTCCTCTCCGCCGATGTGTTGGACCACATCGATCGTCTGGTGGCTCCCGGAACAACGGTGTTGCCCGACGAAGCGCGATGGGAGACCCCGGCGCTCACGGCAACGGCTCGGCGCCGGGCCTGAATTGACCGCCTGAAGCCGGTCAGGAAGACTCATCCGATGCCTCGTGCCACGTTGCCCACAAAGATCGAACTCGAATACGAGACCTTCGGATCTTCCTCTGATCCGACTCTCTTGTTGATTTCGGGCTTCACCGCACAGATGACCATGTGGAACACGGATCTGTGTCACTTGCTCGCACAGCGCGGTTACCACGTGGTGCGCTTCGACAACCGAGATTGCGGTCTGTCCACCAAGATCCACGGCGCCGAAGTGAATCTCAACGCGGTGGTTGGTGCGGCGATGATGGATGAAGAGCCACCTGCAGTGCCGTATCTTTTGTCGGACATGGCCAACGATGCCATCGGGCTGCTCGATCATCTCGGTGTCGACACAGCGCACGTGATGGGTGCATCGATGGGTGGGATGATCGCCCAAACCGCGGCAATCAACCATCCACACAGGCTGCGAAGCTTGGTGTCGGTGATGTCGCAACCCGGCGAGTTGGAAGTGGGTCAGCCCACGCCAGAGGCCATGGAGGCGCTGGTGGCCCCTCCGCCCACAGACCGCGAGGCGTACATCGAGTCGTCGAAGAACTGGTTGGTGTGGCACTCGAAGAAGCACCGCAACCCAGAGCGAACCCGGCAAGAAGCGGCGCGCGACTTTGACCGGTCGTTCTACCCCGAGGGCGGACCACGACAACTCGCGGCCATCTACGCCAGCGGTAGGCGCACCGAAGGTCTCCAAAAACTCACCACGCCCACTCTTGTCATCCACGGATGGGACGACACGTTGATTGCGCCCGACGGTGGCCAGCGCACCGCTGAGTTGATCCCGAATGCCAAGTTGTTGATGGTCGACGACATGGGCCACGATCTTCCCGTGCCGCTGTGGCCGGACTTCGTCGCTGCCGTCACGTCGTTCTTGGCCGCCCACTAGTTTCATTTCGCAGAAAAAGGAGTGCACATGGCTGGCCCATTGCAGGGATATCGGATCATCGAAATCGCCGGAATCGGCCCCGGGCCCTTCGCGGCAATGCTGCTGTCGGATCTGGGCGCCGAAGTCATTCGTGTCGACCGGGCACAAGCGGTGCGCGGACCGGCGCCCGACACACCGCACTACGACATTCTCCTGCGCGGTCGTCGCAACATTGCCATCGACTTGAAGCAGCCCGCCGGTGTCGAAGCGTTGCTTGCGTTGGTGGAATCTTCCGATGCGTTGATCGAGGGATTCCGACCCGGTGTCATGGAACGCCTCGGTGTGGGACCAGATGTGTGTCGTGCCCGCAATCCCAAGTTGGTCTTTGGTCGCATGACCGGTTGGGGACAAGACGGCATGTACGGCCAGGCCGCCGGACACGACATCAACTACATCGCACTCGCGGGTGCACTCAAGCACTTCGGCCGTGCGGGTGAGAGCCCCACGCCGCCACTCAACATGGTGGGCGACTTCGGCGGGGGCGGCATGTTCCTGGCGCTGGGTGTCGTGGCCGCATTGCTCGAGGCGCAAAAGAGCGGCAAGGGCCAGGTGGTGGACACCGCGATGGTCGACGGCACCGCTGTTCTCATGACCATGTTCTGGGCGATGAAGAACGTGGGTCTCTTCGATGAAAACGCGCCGGGAACCAACTTGCTCGACACCGGGGCCCATTTTTACGACGTGTACAAGTGCAAAGACGGCGAGTTCATTTCGCTCGGTTCCATCGAGCCACAGTTCTATGCCGAACTCATGCGTCTCACCGGCCTCGAAGGTGACCCCGAGTTCGCCAAGCAGATGGATCGGTCGCAGTGGACACATCTGAAGGCGCGTCTCACCGATGTGTTTCTCACCAAGACCCAAGCCGAGTGGTGCGCCATCATGGAAGCCACCGACGTCTGTTTCGCTCCTGTGCTCACCATGAGCCAGGCCGCCCAGCATCCGCACAATGTCGAGCGCAAGACGTTCGTGGAGCACGCAGGAGTGGTGCAACCGGCGCCGGCACCGCGTTTTTCACGCACACAGGGCGAACTCACCTCCGCTCCTGCGCACGCCGGACAGAACTCGCGTGAAGTTCTCGAACGTTGCGGATTCAGCGCCGCCAAGATCGACGAGCTTTTGTCGAGCGGCGCAGTGAAGCAGGCGTAAGTTGGCGACACTGGTCTGCTTTCATGCTCATCCCGACGACGAGGCAATCGCGACGGGGGGAACCTTGGCTCGCGCAGTGCGCGAGGGTCACACGGTGGTTCTTGTCGTGGCCACCGGAGGAGAGCACGGTGACGATCCGGGGAATCTGGCTCCGGGAGAGACTCTTGCTGATCGACGCCGCAAGGAAACCGAGGCGTCGTGCCGCGTGCTCGGCATTCAGCACCTCGAATGGCTGGGTTACAGCGACAGTGGAATGACCGGGTGGGACCAGAACGCCCATCCCGAGGCATTCGTGAACGCAACTGTCGACGAAGCAGGCCGCAAGTTGGCCGACATCATCGAGAAATACGGGGCCACGGTGCTCACCACGTACGACTGGCACGGCAACTACGGCCATCCCGACCACATCATGGTGCACAAGGTGGGGTACCGCGCCGCAGCCATGGCAGGAGTCACCGAGATCTTCGAAGCAACGATGAATCGCGATGCGATGCGTCAACTGCAGGTAATTGCGAAGGAATCGGGAATGGTGTCGGAGGAAGACGCGTGGGACGTCGACGGACCGGCCGACGACGGAAACCCGGTGGGTTTGCCGGCAAGCGAACTCACTCACCGAGTCGACGTGTCGAGCTTCGTTGCGCTGAAGCGCGAGGCCATCATGAAGCACGCCAGCCAAATGGGCGACACGAGTTTCATCACCCGCATGTCACCCGAGGCATTCGCCATGGCTTTCGGCGCCGAATGGTTCCGCAAGTCCGGAGACGCGGAGCCGCTGCGCGACGGGTGGCTCTTTTCGTGAAGGTCGTGGTCTGATGGCGCGCCTTCACCTTGTGCGACACGGACGCGCCGCAGCAGGATGGAACACGGATCCAGACCCCGGCCTCGATGAACACGGCCGTGGCCAGGCAGTCGACGTCGCTGCGGCACTCGAAGCTGCTGGTCCGCTGCAGGTGTATTCGAGTCCGCTGTTGCGCTGTCGCCAGACATCGGAACCGTTGGCGGCCTTGTGGAACACCACGGCGATCGTGGAGCCACGAGTGACCGAGATCCCGTCACCCGAGGGGTACGCCCTCGACAACCGCATCGATTGGTTGCGTGCCGCCATGTCGGGCACTTGGGCAGAACTCGCAGCATCCGATGGCCTGCGTTACGCCGACTATCCCCGCATGGTGTGCGAGGCGTTGCTCGAGATTCCGCATGATGCGGTGGTTTTCAGTCACTTCATCGCCATCAACGTGGTGATCGGCGTGGCCACTGGCGATGATCGTTTGGTGGTGGCCAGTCTGGACAACTGCTCGGTGACCACCGTGACAACGAATGCCGACGGCACGTTCACATTGGAAGCGATCGGTCGCGAGGCCGACACCCTGATTCGGTGAGTTGATTGGGTAGATTCGCAAGGTG
>Ga0315899_10003322_pt1 | contig 17547 bp, 15 predicted proteins | sample LakEriMetagenome_2_FD_203518 | JGI IMG/M metagenome (GOLD analysis project Ga0315899, IMG submission 203518) | Freshwater fungal communities from buoy surface, Lake Erie, Ohio, United States - Buoy 4 MA112 | ecosystem: Environmental > Aquatic > Freshwater > Lake | place: USA: Lake Erie, Ohio... | reverse complement strand
CTGGGGCCGGCATGGCCATGCCCGCCAAGGCCGGGGCCAAAGCGGGCGGTGGCGGGGCGCCGCGCGGGGCGCCACCCGGCAGGGCGCCGAGGGGTTCGCGGCTTGCCTCCCGTTGCTGCACCAGCCCTGCGGCCAAAGCCTCGCGCGTTGCCGCATCAGGGATTTCAGGCCGGGGCGGCACGGTGCCCAGATTGGGAAAGGGCACGCCAGCGCCGGGCGGGGCGGGGCGGCCTTCATTGGCCGGCCCCCAGGCGCGATCCCAGAATTTCGCCACCGCTTGGCCCGGTTCCGTTGAGCAACCAGGCAGCAGCAGCCCCAGCAGCGCGCAAAGCTGTGCTTGATTGGCTTTGCGCCGCCACCTAGGTTGAGGTTTGGTTCCGGTTGTCTCGCGATGCTCGCTCATGCGCCCCTGCCTGCCATAGGGGTAGCCTGAAACGGGCGTGGCGCGAAGCGCCGGGCAGAAATTTGCCAGGAAGCCCCGATGGTCGAAAGCGACCCGCCCCATTTCCGCCTGCCCGACCCGGCACTGGTCAGCCGCACCATGGCCGATGTGGCGGAACGCAGCCAGCGTATCGTCGCGGATTTCCTGAAGCGCCAGGCAGATACGCCCGGTGAGGCAGACCCGCTGCATATCGGCAATGCCTTCCTGGACATGACATCGCGCCTGATGGCCAATCCGGCACGGTTGGTGCAGGCGCAGATCGGCTTTTGGCAGGATTATCTCACGCTATGGCAGCACACCGCGCGCCGCATGATGGGTGAGCCCGCGCCCGACGTGATCGCGGAAGACCAGAAAGATAAGCGCTTCAAGCACGAAACCTGGCGCGAGAATGAAGTGTTTGACTTCATCCGGCAGAGTTATTTGCTCTCCGCACGCTATATGCAGCGCCTGGTGCATGACGCCGAAGGGCTGGATGAGAAAACCGCGCAGAAGGTGGATTTTTATACCCGCCAATTCGTGGATGCGATGAGCCCCACGAATTTCGCCCTGACCAATCCGGAAGTATTGCGCCGCACGGCGGAGACGGGTGGCGAGAACCTGCTGAAGGGCTTGTCCAATCTGCTGACCGACCTTGAACGCGGGCAGGGCAATCTTCGCATCCGCATGACGGATGAAAGCAAGTTCAAGGTGGGCGAGAATATCGCCGTCACACCTGGCAAGGTTGTTTATCAGAATGATCTGATGCAGCTTATCCAATATACGCCCACCACTGAAAAAGTACTGAAGCGCCCGCTCCTGATCCTGCCGCCCTGGATCAATAAATACTACATCCTTGATCTGCGCCCGAAGAATTCCTTCATTCGCTGGGCGGTGGATCAGGGGCATACGGTTTTTATGGTTTCCTGGGTCAATCCGGATGAGCACCTCGCCGAAAAGGGCTTTGAGGATTACATGCTGGAAGGCCCCTATGCGGCGCTGGATGCGATTGAAAAGGCCACCGGCGAAAAGGCAGTGAATGCCATTGGCTATTGCCTGGGGGGTACGCTGCTATCGGCGACACTCGCGCATATGGCGGTCAAGCGCGATACCCGCATCAAATCCGCGACCTTCTTCACCACCATGGTGGATTTCACTGAATCCGGTGAATTGGGTGTCTTCATTGATGAGGAACAATTAAAGGCGCTGGAGACAAAGATGCAAAAGCGCGGCTATCTGGAAGGCCGCGAAATGGCGACCACCTTCAATATGCTGCGCGCCAATGATCTGATCTGGTCCTTCGTGGTGAATAATTATCTTTTGGGGCAGGACCCTTTCCCGTTTGATTTGCTCTACTGGAATGATGATTCAACGCGCATGCCTGCGCGGATGCATTCCTTCTACCTTCGGCGCATGTATCAGCAGAATGATCTGATCAAGCCGGGCGGGATTGATCTGCTCGGCGTGAAGCTGGACCTACGCAAGATCAAGCTGCCGACTTACATTCTTTCAACGCGGGAAGACCACATCGCGCCCTGGGCTTCCACCTACCGCGCAACGCAAACCTATACGGGCGATATCCGCTTTGTGCTGGCGGCATCAGGCCATATCGCCGGCGTGGTCAATCCGCCAGATGCGGGCAAATACAGCCATTGGGTGAATACGGCATTGCCGGCGGACCCTGAAGCCTGGTTGGCGAGTTCAACGGAGCTGGCAGGTTCCTGGTGGCCGGATTGGCAGCGTTGGGTGACTGGGCAGGACCCGGCGCAGGTACCCACGCGCAAGCCGAAAAACGCGATTGAAGACGCGCCGGGCAGCTATGTGAAAGTCATGGCGCAGGATTGAAACGCGCGCATTTGGCGCGACCAGGGGAAGGGAACACATCATGGCGGGAAGATTGGCGGGCAAGCTTTGTTTCGTGACGGCAGCGGGCCAGGGCATTGGCCGCGCCACAGCACTCGCCATGGCTGCCGAAGGGGCGCGCGTGGTGGCAACGGATCGCGACGCGGCGCTGCTGGCAACACTCGCTGGCCCCAGCATCACCACGGCGGCGTTTGATGTGCTGGATGATGCCGCCATTGCGGCGGCGGCGAAGGCGGCGGGGCCCGTGGATATCCTGTTCAACTGCGCGGGCTTTGTGCATCAGAACACCATCCTGACCTGTACGGATCAGGAATGGGATTTCGGCTTTGCGCTGAATGTGCGCGCCATGTGGAAGGTGGCGCAGGCCTTCATCCCCGGCATGCTGGAACGCCGCCGCGGCAGCATTGTGAACATGTCTTCCGCCTGTTCATCCGTGAAGGGCGCGCCCAATCGCTTTCTTTACGGCACCACCAAGGCCGCTGTGGTAGGCCTCACGAAATCCATCGCAACCGAGTATGTCAGCCAGGGCATTCGCTGCAATTGCCTCTGTCCCGGCACGGTGGATACACCATCGCTTCATGACCGAATCGCCGCCAATGCCGCCGCCGCCGGGTCCGTAGAAGCTGCCCGCGCCAGCTTTGTGGCGCGCCAGGCCATGGGAAGGCTGGCGACGTCCGAGGAAATGGCCGCGCTCGTGCTTTATCTGGCGTCCGATGAGGCCGCTTTTGTCACCGGCCAGGCCATTGTGATTGACGGCGGCTGGACATTGTAGGAAGCCCTCAACCGCTTTCGTGAAGGAGAATGCAATGGCCAGCGAATTTGCCGTACCGATGATGGGTGCGATGGGTGCCGTAATCCTTGCCGGCATCAATGAGGATATGGCGATGCCCGCCTATATGATGCTGGGATGCATCGCCATGTTAATGGCGCTGCTGCTTGCTGCGGGCGCCGTGACCCTGCCAAACAATATGGTGCATGCGCTAGCATTTGCTGCCGCAGGCTTCGCACTTTTCGGGCATGTTCGTGCCCGCCGTTCCAACTGAAGGAGGCTTAGATGAAGCTGCTGCGTTACGGCCCTGTGGGTCAAGAAAAGCCGGGCATTCTTGATGCCGCCGGCGCCATTCGTGATCTTTCGGGCGTTGTGCCTGACATCACCGGCGATGTGCTCTCCCCCGCCGCGCTGGCCAAGATTGCCGCGGTGGATGTGAATAGCCTGCCCAAGGTTGCCGGCAATCCGCGCCTTGGCTCGCCCGTCACGGGCATGAAGAACCTGATTTGCATCGGGCTGAACTATGCCGATCACGCGGCGGAAACCGGCGCGCCGATCCCGAAGGAACCGATTGTGTTCCTGAAATCGCTCAATGCGCTGCAAGGGCCGAATGATGATGTGGTGATTCCGCGCGGATCGGTGAAAACCGATTATGAGGTGGAGCTTTGCATCATCATCGGCACGCGCGCCAAATATGTCTCAGAAGATCAGGCGCTGGATCATGTTGCCGGCTATGCCGTTGGCAATGACGTGTCTGAACGTGAATGGCAGGCCGAACGCGGCGGCGCTTGGGATAAGGGCAAGGGGTTCGATACTTTCGGCCCGCTCGGCCCCTGGCTGGTGACGAAGGATGAAATCCCGGATCCGCAGAACCTGGCCATGTATTGCGATGTGGATGGTGTGCGCGAACAGAATGGTTCCACAAAGACCATGATCTTCGGCGTGAAGCAGATTGTGTCCTATGTGAGCCAATGCATCACGCTCAATCCGGGCGATGTGATCTTCACCGGCACGCCGCCGGGTGTGGGGCTGGGTAAGAAGCCGACGCCGATCTTCCTGAAGGCAGGCCAGACCATGAAGCTTGGCATTGCCGGGCTTGGCGAGCAGACGCAGAAACTTGTTGCCTCAGCTTGAAACAGCAACGCTGGTGATCTTCGACTTCCCCGCCCGTAAACCGGGTGGGGAAGAACAAGCCCGCGCTTTGCGTGCGCTGGCCGAAGACATCGCTGCGGAGCCTGACCTGATCTGGAAAATCTGGACCGCGGATAAGGCAGCCGGGCGTTCTGGCGGGATTTATTTGTTCCGCAACCGCGCCGCAGCGGAAGCCTATCACGCCAAGCATGCCGCGCGGCTGACGGCGGCTGGTGTTACGGGGATTGAGGCTGTTTATCGCAGCTATAACGCGGAACTCACCGCGATCACGCGCGGGCCTGTCAGCGAAACCTAGCCCCTGCCATAGCCCGCGAAATGCTTGGCCGCTTCAGCCAATTGGGCTTCGGTCAACAACACGGGCTTCAGCCCCGCCGCCAATAGATCGAGGTATTGGCCGGCGAGATTTTCAACCTCCAAGGCCAGCGCATGCGCTGCCGCCAGCGTCGCCCCCACCGTCACCACACCATGATTGGCAAGCAATACCGCCCGCCGCCCCGCCATGGCGCTAAGCGCATTTTCCGCAAGCGCTTGCGTGCCGGCAGTCGCGTGATCGGCACAGGCAATCGCCCCGCCGGCCAGCAGCACCATGTAATGAAAGGGCGGAATACCCTTGTGTGCACAGGAAAGCGCGGTCGCGCGCGGGGAATGCGTATGCACCACGGCCATCACCTCAGGCCGCGCCGCGTAAATCGCTGCATGCAGCCGCCATTCGGAAGAAGGCCGATGCTTCGCGCGACCCAGCGGGCTACCATCCATGCCCGTTGTCACCAGATCAGCAACCGTGGTCCGCGCATAAGGCAGGCCGGCTGGCGTAATGATAAAGCCCTTCGCATCGCGCACCGATACATTGCCGGATTTGGAGGGCATCATACCCGCCTGATCCAGCGCTTGCGCGATGCGGAGAATCTCCCGCTTCGCCTCGGCGCGGGTCACATGGTTGCTCCCAGCATCCAGGGCGCGAATTCCTGCGCGCCGAAGCCAAGCGCTTCGCTTTTTGTGGGCTCGCCGGAAGCTGTGCGCAGCATCAACTCAAAAATGCGCTCACCACATGCCTGCACGCTTTCACCACCCGTCAGCACCGTGCCGCAATTGATGTCCATATCTTCCGACAAGCGATCATACATGGTGGTATTGGTGGCAAGCTTGATGGATGGCGCCGGCTTCATGCCGAAAACGCTGCCGCGCCCGGTGGTGAAGCACACCAGATTGGCGCCACCTGCGACCTGGCCAGTCGCACCCACCGGGTCATAGCCAGGCGTGTCCATGAACACGAAACCCTTGGCCGTGACCGGTTCGGCATAGCGATAAACCTCTACCAGATTGGTGGTGCCGGCCTTGGCCATGGCGCCAAGCGATTTTTCCAGAATGGTCGTGAGCCCACCCGCCTTGTTTCCTGGCGAGGGATTGGCATTCATCTCGGCACCTTGGCGCGCCGTGTAATCCTCCCACCAATGCATCACATCAACAAGTTTCTGGCCCACTTCACGCGAAACAGCGCGGCGCGTCAGCAAATGTTCCGCGCCATAGGTTTCAGGGCTTTCGGAAAGAATCACCGTGCCGCCATGGCGCACCAGCAAATCAGACGCCACGCCCAAGGCAGGATTGGCGGTGATGCCGGAATAGCCATCCGAACCGCCGCATTGCAAAGCCACGCAAAGTTCTGAAGCAGGCACGGCTTCGCGCTTGGCAGTATTGGATTCCGCCAGCACTTCCTTCACGAAATCTATGCCCTTCATCACGGTCACGCGCGCACCGGCATCCTGAATATCCATACTGCGCAGCCGCCCGGTCAGGCGTTGTTCTTCCAGCATCGGGCCAAGCTGGTTCACTTCGCAGCCAAGGCCAATCGCAATCACATGTGAAAAATTCGCATGCCGCGCGAAACCCGCCAAGGTGCGGCGCAGCAGCCGCAAGGGCTCATCCATGGTCATGCCGCAGCCGGTTTTATGCGTCAGCGCCACCACGCCATCCACATTGCCCCAACCCGCCAAAGGATCATCACCAGTGATCGGGTTTTTCTCGAACTGCCGCGCAATCAATTCCGCGACATGGGCGGAACAATTCACGGAAGTGATGATGCCGATGTAATTGCGCGTGGCTACACGGCCATCGGCTCGGCGAATGCCCATAAAGCTGGCCGGTACATCCACGTAATCGGTCGGCTTCGCATCCAGGCCCCAGGCGTAATCCCGCGCGAAATCGCCCATTTCGCAATTATGCGTATGCACCCAGGCGCCGGGTTCAATCGCATCCGTCGCAAAGCCAATGATCTGACCATAGCGGCGAATGGGCTCACCCTTCGCGTGCGGGCGGATCGCGACCTTATGGCCAGGCGGGATACGCCTTTCGCCCACGCTGATGCCGGGCGCCATTCCGGTGCCGGGTGTCAGCGGAATGCGCGCAATCACCACGCCATCACCAGGATGCAGGCGAATGACGGGCGGCAGGGCAATGGTGCTGGACATGGGCGTTCCTTTCTTGGCGGATTTGGCGATCCTTTTACCCCCTAGCACCGGCCCCGCGCCACCTCTGCCCTTGCACAACAGCCCAGGTGGGCGCAATTTACGCGCCGAGACACCTGGGGGAGCCCTTTTGGGGCTGAGAGGCGGGCTTCACCCGCGACCCCTGGAACCTGACCCGGTTCGGACCGGCGTAGGGAACGGTGCATCGCCCGTTTGCTCGCGTTTTGCCCCTTGGCGGGGCTGGCGCGGGCTGGGCCAAAGCCCCCTTTCCCACGTTATCCGACAGGAAACGAAGGATTTGGGGATGCAGCGCCGCACACTTCTCACCACCGCCTTGGCCGCGCCTTTGGCGCGCCCCGCTTTGGCGCAAACCAGCCGCGCGCGGACGCTGCGTTTCATGCCGCAGGCGGCACTCGCCAATCTGGACCCGATCTTCAGCCCCAGCACCATCATCACCACGCATGGCTATTGCGTGTTTGATACACTTTATGGCGCCAATCGCGCATTGCAGCCCCGCCCGCAAATGGCGGAAGGCCATAGCGTTGAGGATGATGGCAAGCTCGTAAAAATCCGCCTGCGCGATGGCTTGCGCTGGCATGATGGAGAGCCCGTGCGCGCGCAGGATTGTGTCGCCAGCATCAAGCGCTGGGCCAGCCGCGACGGCTTCGGCCAAATCCTGATGCGCGCGACAGCCGAGCTTTCCGCCGCTGATGACCGCACCATCCAGTTCCGCCTGCATCGGCGCTTCCCTGCGCTGTTTGATGCTTTGGCCAAACCCGGCGCTTCGCCCTGTTTTATGATGCCGGAACGTATTGCGAGTAACCCCGGTGATCGTTCACTCGGCCTGGAACACATGATCGGCAGCGGGCCGTGGCGCTTCATTGCCAGTGACTATGTGCAAGGCAGCCGCAGCCATTATGCGCGCAATGATGCTTATGTGCCGCGCGATGAGCCGGCCGAAGCCGCTTCTGGCGGCAAGCGCGTGCATTTCGACAGGCTGGAGATGATCTGGATTCCGGATGGTGGCACGGCGGCAGCGGCGCTCCGCACCGGAGAGATTGACTGGATCGAATACCCGCTGCCGGATTTGGTGCCAGTGCTGGAACGGGACCGGAATACGCAAACCCAGATTTATGACCCGAACGGGTTCCTGGGTTTTCTGCGCTTCAATCATCTGCACCCACCCTTCAATGATGTGCGGGTGCGTCGCGCCATTCGTGATGTGATCGCGCAATCGGATTTCATGTCCGCGGTGGCGCTGCAAGGTGACTGGCAGGAATGCCACGCCATGTTCCCTTGCGGCCTGCCAGGCGTGGTGGAATTCCCGCCCGCCGCGCGCGGTGAAGCGGCGATGGAGCGCGCCCGAAGCGCCTTGCGGGAAGCGGGTTATACGGGCGAGCCCATTATCCACATCAACCCAAGCGATTTCCCCGCCGTGACGCAACAAGGCCGCCTGACGGTGGAACTGATGCGGAGGCTCGGCGTGAATATCCAGTCCATCGAAGCCGATTGGGCCACCATTCTGGTGCGGCGCGCCAATCGCAATCCGCCGTCGCAGGGTGGCTGGAACTTGCACAATACCAATGGCCCGGCAGCGACCATCGCCAATCCGGCCGTGAGCTTCGCCATTCGCATGAATGGCCAAGCCGCCTGGCCAGGCTGGCCGAGTGATGCGGAAGCCGAAGCGCAGGTGGAAGCCTGGATCGCCGCGGATGATCAGGCTGGGCAGGATGCCGCGATGCGGCGCTTGCAGGAAATCACCTGGGAATCGCTGCCCTTCGCGCCGACCGGGCTGTTCCGTCTGCGCACGGCCTTCCGGCGTGAGTTATCCGGCGTGCTGCAGGGGCCGAACCCGTTTTTGTGGAATCTGCGGCGGGCTTAACAACCGCCAGGCGCGTCTTCCAGCTTCATCAGCTTGGCGCGTACAGTGAAGTCGCCGAAATCCATGATCATGTCATCCGCCACGCCATTTTCGAAATAGCGGAGCGAGACTTCATAGGATGGTGTGCGCGCGCCACCAGCCTGTTCGCCATCCGGCTCAAAAAAGGCAATCCGCATGCGCGACGATCCAAGCGTGGAAAGGCTCGGCGCTTCGGGCACAGGCTGAGGCCCCTGCCAGGGCGACATCACCGTTGTGGTTTGCTGCGCGCCATCAGCGGTGGTGCCATCGAAAATCGGCGCGACCAGCAGGCGTTGGCCGGCGCGGGCGGCATTCAACGTTGCGATGGTATGGGTATTGGGCAAAAGCGTGCCGGGTGGGATGGGCAGTTCCTTCACTTCCGGTTCGCTATAGCGCGCGACACCGCTGCCATCCGCAGTCAGCTCCGCCTGGCCGGCCACGCGGCTTTTGACAGCGCCTTGCGTCATCTGCGTCAGGCTGAAACGCAAATTCCGGCCATCCATGGATTCCAGCGTGGCGTAATCAGACCCCGTTTCAAGTTCTGTGCCTTCGCGGTTGCGCAGCGTCATGGTGAAGCGCTGGCGCGACGCCCAGCTTTCGCAGGCATCAATTATTTCAAAGAGCATCGCGCCAGAGACATCAACAATAGTCGCATTCTCCCGCGCACGATCCAGCGTCAGGCTATAAATGCCGCGATGGGATGCCAGCGCGCGTGCCGTGAGTGGCGCAAGGGGCGCGGTGGCGGCGGGCGCGTCTTTTGCCCCCTGGGTCAGGCCAGGGGTGGCGGGCAGGATCAGCGCAAGTGCTAGCAGGGCAGAAAACCGCATCGGATGCTCCGGGCGGCAGGGGCCGCTTTCGTCTGATATAGCCGATTTTGGCAGATCAGAATTGATCTTTCACAATAAAATTTTGTGGCTGCGGATCAGCCCGGCTTGCTACCCTTCACTGGCGGCAGATCCAGCTTGATGTGCAATTCCTTCAAGCGTTCCGGCGGCACGCGGGCCGGCGCACCCATCATCAGATCTTCCGCCTGCTGGTTCATCGGGAACAGGATCACCTCGCGGATCGCGGGTTCATCGGCGATCAGCATCACAATCCGGTCAATGCCGGGGGCCGAGCCACCATGCGGCGGCGCGCCATAGCGGAAGGCATTCAGCATGCCGCCAAAGCGATGCTCCACTTCTTCCGCTGGATAGCCCGCGATTTCAAAGGCGCGGATCATGATATCCGGGCGATGATTGCGGATGGCACCCGATGAAAGCTCAATCCCGTTGCAGACGATGTCGTATTGGAAGGCCTTGATGTCCAAGGGGTCCATGGAATTCAGCGCTTCCAGCCCGCCCTGCGGCATGGAAAACGGGTTATGGCTGAATTCGATCTGGCCGGTATCTTCATTCCGTTCATACATCGGGAAATCCGTGACCCAGCAAAAGCGGAAGGCGTTTTCTTCGAGCAACCCCAGATCACGCCCCACACGATTGCGCACGGCGCCGGAGAATTTGCCGGCCTCCGCTGCCTTATTCGCCACAAAGAACACGGCATCGCCCGCGCCAAGCCCGCAAGCGGCGGCAATGGCGGCCACGCGATCAGCCTCCAAATTCTTGGCAATCGGTCCCTTCGCGCCATCGGCATCCCAGGCGATATAGCCAAGCCCGCCCTGGCCTTCCGCTTTCGCCCATTCATTCAGCCCATCAAAGAAGGACCGCGGCCGGCCTGCCGCACCCGGTGCCGGAATGGCGCGCACCACGCCGCCCGAAGCAGTCACTTTCGCAAACAAGCCAAAGCCGCCACCCGCGAAATGTGCGCTGACATCGGTAATCTTGATCGGGTTACGCAAATCTGGCTTATCCGAACCATATTCCAGCATCGCCTGCTGATACGGGATGCGCGGGAAGGGTGCCGGGGTCACGGCGCGCTTCGTGCCGGACCAATCGGCGAATTCCTTAAATACGCCAGCCAGCACGGGCTCGATCGCGGCGAAGACATCTTCCTGCGTCACAAAGGACATTTCGAAATCAAGCTGATAGAATTCGCCGGGGCTGCGATCTGCGCGCGACGCCTCATCCCGGAAGCAGGGCGCGATTTGGAAGTAGCGATCAAACCCCGCCACCATACATAGCTGCTTGAATTGCTGCGGCGCCTGCGGCAGCGCATAAAACTTGCCCGGATGCAGCCGCGCCGGCACCAAAAAGTCCCGCGCACCTTCAGGGCTTGAAGCCGTCAGGATCGGGGTTTGGAATTCCGTAAAACCCTGATCAATCATCCGCCGCCGGATGGAAGAAATTACTTGGCTGCGCAGCATCAGATTGCGATGCTGCCTTTCCCGCCGCAAATCCAAAAAGCGATAACGCAGGCGCAATTCTTCGGGGAATTCCGCATCACCCGCGACTTGAATGGGCAGCACTTCGGCGGATGATTGTACTTCCACTTCACGCACGCGAAGCTCAATCGCGCCGGTCGGCAGCTTGGCATTCACCGTGCCGGCTTCGCGCGGCACCACATCGCCCGTGACCGTAATCACGCTTTCGGGGCGGAGTTCTTCCAGCAGCTTCAGCACAGGCGAACCCTGCGCCACCACGCATTGCGTCATGCCATAATGATCGCGCAAATCAATGAACAGCAAGCTGCCATGGTCGCGCTTGCGGTGCACCCAGCCGGAAAGCCGCGCGGGGGAGCCGGCATCGGAAGCGCGGAGCGCGCCGCAATGATGGGTACGATAGGCATGCATGGCGAAAATTCATCCTAAGTGGCGGAAAGGCGGGGGAAAGCGCCCCAGGGAGGGGTTTCTGTCAACCCCACCGCTTTCCCGCCGCCCTGCGCCCCTGTATGGAAACGGTTATGAACCGTCGCCATGCCGTCCCGGCAGCCGAACAAAGCCCCGCCCTGATCACCGATACAGGCAGCCTCGCCGCGCTTTGCGACAGGCTGAAGCATGAGCCCTTCGTCACCGTGGACACGGAATTCATGCGTGAACGCACCTATTGGCCAGAGCTCTGCCTGGTCCAATTGGCCGGCCAGCATGAGGTTGCTTTGGTGGATGCGTTGGCGCCAGGGCTTGATCTTGGCCCCCTCGGCGAATTGATGGCGCAGCCCCATGTCGTGAAGGTCTTCCACGCCGCCCGGCAGGATGTGGAAATCTTTCTGCTGAAATTCGGCGCCGTGCCCCACCCGATTTTTGATACCCAAATCGCCGCCATGGTGGCCGGTTTCGGGGATCAGGCGTCCTATGATTCGCTCTGCCGGTCGCTGGCTGGGGTGCAGATAGATAAGGCGCATCGCTTCAGCGATTGGTCCGCCCGGCCCTTATCCGATAGCCAATTGGCCTATGCGGCGGCGGATGTGACGCATTTGCGCAAGATTTTCGTCTCCCTCACGTTGCGCCTGGAACGGGAAGGGCGGATTGACTGGGTGGGGCAAGAAATGGGCGCGCTGGCCGACCCCGCCACCTATTTGACCGACCCCGATACGGCTTGGGAAAAGCTTCGCCCGCGCACCTCAAACCGGCGGTTTTTGGGCGTTTTGCGTGCCATCGCCGCCTGGCGGGAACGCGAAGCCCAGCGCATCAATATCCCGCGGCAGCGGCTGGTGAAGGATGATACGCTGCTGGAAATCGCCGCCACCATGCCCGATAGCCCGGCGGAACTCACCCGTGCCCGGGGCATTTCAGAGAATTTCTCCAAGGGCAAGTCCGGTGAGGGGCTGCTGGCCGCCATCCGTCAGGCGCGCGCCCTCCGCGAAGAAGAATTGCCCCAATTGCAGAAGGAAAAGGTGGGCCCGCCGCCTTCCCCCGCGCTGGTGGCGCTGCTGAAGGTGCTGCTGGCCGCGAAGTCTGAGGAGCATGATGTGGCGCCGCGGTTGCTCGCTTCCGGCGATGATTTGGAAAAGCTCGCCACCGGGCAGGAAGATGTGCCGGCGCTGCATGGTTGGCGGCGGGAAGTGTTTGGCGATGCGGCTTTGGCGCTGCGGTCTGGCCAATTGGCGCTTGGGGTGGATGGCAGGCGCGTGAAGCTGATCCCGGCGGGTTAACCCTGGGGCCCCAGCCCCTCCAAAAAGATAATCGCGGCCGCCGCCAGGCCCAACAGGCTGAACACCATGGACAGCATGGGCCAGGCATCGCGCGGGCCGCGCATGGCAATCACAGCATTGCTGACCAAGGATACCATCAACGCCGCAAGCGGCTGGGACCAATGCAGTTCGCGGAACCCCCAGACAATCAGCGCAACCCAAGTGACAAACGCCGCGCGCGACAGCCAAAGCCAGAAAGTGGAAGCAGCTTCGGAAGCCGGGCGCATTTCGGGCGCCGGGCTTTTGGAATGGATGAAGGCGCCGATCGAAAGCAGCACCATGGCGGCGTAATAGAGGGTCACACCCCTCAAATGCCGAACCCACGCGCCGCCTGCAAGGGCTTTCCTTCGCGCAAAGGTCGCCCTGCGCTTCATTCCGCGCTAACCCTGCGCCATGCCCGCCCACCCCCCCGCCCTGTTGCAGGTGCTGCCCGCGCTCCGCTCCGGGGGCGTGGAACGCGGCACGCTTGAGATTGCCGAGGCGCAGATTGCCGCAGGGTTTCGCGCCATAGTCGCCTCGGCGGGCGGGGAGATGGTGCCGGCCCTGGAAGCGCTGGGCGCCAAGCACATCACCCTGCCGCTGACGGCCAAATCGCCCTTCGCCCTGTGGCGCAACGCGGCGGCGCTCACGGCGTTGGCGCGGGCGGAAGGGGTAGCGCTGATCCATGCGCGTTCCCGCGCGCCGGCCTGGTCTGCGCTGATGGCGGCACGGCGCGCAGGGCTGCCCTTCGTCACCACCTATCACGGCGCCTATAATGAGGGCTTCCCAGGCAAGCGCTTCTATAATTCCGTCATGGCGCGGGGCGACCGCGTGATTGCCATCAGCCATTTCATCGCCGATCTGATCCGCGCCCGGCATGGGGTGGAGGAGGCTAGGCTCCGCGTGATCCCGCGCGGGGTGGACCCGCGGCGTTTTGACCCCGCGCTGGTCAGCGCTGAAAGTCTCAATAAGCTCCGCACTGCCTGGGGCCTGATTGATGGTCGCCTGATCATCATGCTGCCGGCGCGGGTCACGCGCTGGAAGGGGCAGATGGTGCTGGTGGAAGCCATGGCGCGGCTGCCCGGCGATTCGCTCGCCCTGCTGGTGGGGGATGCGGAGGAACGCCCGGCCTTCAAGGCAGAATTGCTGGCCCGCATTGAAAGCCTGGGGCTGAAAGACCGCGTGTGGCTGGTGGGCCATGCCGCTGACATGCCGGCAGCGCTCGTGCTGGCGGATGTCGTTATCCATGCCTCCACCGATGCGGAAGCCTTTGGCCGCACCGTGATTGAAGCCCAGGCCATGGCGCGGCCCGTGATTGCGAGCGACCTTGGCGCGCCTCGCGAAACCGTGGCCGAGGGTTTGACTGGCTGGCGCACCCCGCCTGGTGATGCGGCAGCACTTGCGAAAGCCATCGGCAAGGCGCTTGCCCAACCGGCAGAAGAACGCGCGGCGCTTGGCGCAAGGGCGCGGGCGGCAGTGCTTTCAGGCTACACGACTGCGGCCATGCAGGCCGCGACGATGGCCGTTTATCGGGAAGTGCTGCGATGAAGCCGCGCATCCTGGTGATCAAGCTGGGGGCGCTTGGTGATTTCGCCCAAGCCTTCGGGCCTTTTGCGGCGATCAGGGTGCATCACCCGGGGGCGGAGATCACCTTACTGACCACGCCACCCTTCGCCCCCCTTGCGCGCCAAGCGCCCTGGTTTGACCAAGTTTGGGAGGATGGCCGGCCGCGGGGCCTCGCTGCGCTTTGGGCCTTGGGCCGGCAATTGCGCGCGGCGCGGTTTGATCGGGTCTATGATTTGCAGACATCTGATAGGTCCTCGCGCTATCGCTGGCTGGTCGGGCGCGGGGTGGAATGGTCCGGCATCGCCGCCGGCGCTTCCCACCCACATGCCAATCCGCGCCGCGACTTCATGCACACGGTGGAACGCCAGCGGGAGCAATTGGCAATGGCCGGGATCGGCCATTTCCCGGCGCCAGAACTTGGCTGGCTGGATGCCGATATCGCGCGCTTTGCCCTGCCTGACCGCTTTGCGCTGCTGATCCCAGGTGCGTCCCCCGGAAGGCCGGCCAAGCGTTGGCCGGTGGAGAATTTCGGCGCTTTGGCGGCGGCGCTGGATATCCCAGCCGTCATCCTGGGCGGCCCTGCCGAGGCCAGCCTGGGCTTAGCGATCACGCAAACGGTCCCCGGCGCGCGTGACCTGACCGGCAAGACAAGCTTCGCCGATATCGCGGCCCTCGCCCGGCGCGCTGCCTTTTGCGTCGGCAATGACACCGGCCCGACCCACCTGGCCGCCGTGGCCGCCTGCCCAACCCTGGCGCTGTTCGGCGAGGATAGCGACCCCGCGCTTTGCGCCCCGCGCGGCCCGCATGTGGCCGTGCTGCGCCATCAGCCGCTTGCGGCCCTAAAGCTGGCTGACGTAGAGGCAGCACTTGTCGATTTGATCACCCAACAGCCCGCAACGGCTTGACCCGGAAGGGGCCTCTGCCCATGGTCCGGCCTCTCTTCAACCAATAGGACGCTGTTCATGCCCGCGATTACCCTGCCCGATGGTTCCATCCGCCAATTTGACGGCGCGGTGACGGGCACGACTATCGCGGCCGCCATTGGTCCGGGCCTGGCCAAGGCGGCACTTGCCATGGAAGTGGATGGCAAGCTGCACGATCTTTCGGCCAGCATCACCCAGGACGCCAAGCTGCGCTTCATCACCCGGCGCGATCCCGAAGCGCTTGAGATGATCCGCCATGATTGCGCCCATGTGCTGGCGGAAGCCGTGCAGGCGCTTTACCCCGGCACGCAAGTTACGATCGGCCCTTCGATTGAGAACGGCTTCTATTACGATTTCGCGCGCAATGAGCCCTTCAAGCCCGAGGATTTCGCCGCCATCGAAGCGAAGATGCGCGAAATCATCGCGCGCAATGATGCCTTTATGCGCGAAGAATGGGACCGCGAGGAAGCCATTCGCTTCTTCACCGACAAGGGTGAACGCTACAAGGCGGAATTGATCCAGGATTTGCCGAAATCCGAAATCATCAGCATCTACAAGCAAGGTTCCTGGACGGATCTGTGCCGCGGCCCGCATATGCGCGGCACGGGCGATATCGGCACCGCCTTCAAGCTAATGAAAGTGGCCGGCGCCTATTGGCGCGGCGATCATCGCAACGCCATGCTGAGCCGCATTTACGGCACCGCCTGGCGCGACCAGAAGGAACTCGACGCCTATTTGTTGCAGTTGGAAGAAGCGGAAAAGCGCGACCACCGCAAGATCGGCAAGGAAATGGGGCTGTTTCACTTGCAGGATGAAGCGGTGGGCTCGGTCTTCTGGCACCCCAAGGGCTGGCGGCTGTATCGCACGGTGGAAGCCTATATGCGCCGCCGCTTGGATATCGCCGATTATCAGGAAGTGAAGACGCCACAATTGGTGGATCGCAAGCTCTGGGAAGCTTCCGGGCATTGGGAAAAATTCCGCGAAAACATGTTCGTGGCGCGCGTGGAAGACGAAGATGAAAAAGACCGCGTACTGGCGCTGAAGCCCATGAATTGCCCCTGCCATGTGCAGATTTTCAATCAGGGCTTGCGTTCCTACCGTGAATTGCCGTTGCGCATGGCGGAATTCGGCGCTTGCCATCGCTATGAACCCTCGGGCGCGCTGCACGGCATCATGCGCGTGCGCAGCTTCGTCCAGGATGATGCGCATATCTTCTGCGCCGAAGAACAGATCGCGGATGAGACGGTGCGTTTCGTCGCCTTGCTATCTTCCATCTACCGCGATTTCGGCTTTACCGAATTCCGCGTGAAATTCTCAGACCGCCCGGCGCGGCGCGCGGGGACGGATGCGGTGTGGGATCAGGCGGAAGGCGCGCTGAAGGATGCCTGCCGCATTGCGGGCGTTGAGTATGAATTGAACCCCGGTGAGGGCGCCTTCTACGGCCCCAAGCTGGAATTCGTGCTGCGCGACGCGATTGGCCGGGATTGGCAATGCGGCACGCTGCAAGTGGATTTCGTGCTGCCGGAGCGGTTGGATGCCGAATATGTCGCCGAAGATGGCTCCCGCCGCCGCCCCGTTATGCTGCACCGCGCCATATTGGGGTCTTTTGAACGCTTCCTGGGTATTTTGATCGAAGAACATGCCGGGCGCTTCCCGCTTTGGCTCGCGCCCGTTCAAGTAGTGGTGGCGACCATTGTGGATGAAGCGGCCCCCTTCGCCCGCCAGGCGGCGGCCGCTTTGCAAAAGGCCGGGGTTGCGGTTTCGCTCGACCTTCGGAATGAGAAAATCAACCGCAAGGTGGTGGATCACATTGACCAGCGCGTGCCCATCCTGGCCGTGATTGGCCGGCGAGAGGCTGAGGAAGGCACGATTGTGCTCCGCCGCCTGCCGGGGCGGGATCAGGAAACGCTGAAGCTTGCCGATGCGGTGGCTTTGCTGGCCGCGGAGGCAACGCCGCCGGATTTGCGGGCCTGAGCGCTATTTTGTCCTGGATTTACGCCTTTCGCGGGCGGGAAAGCCCAGGGAAAACTTGCAGACAGCTCCCCAAAAGCCCATAAATGCCCCGTTCTGATAACCACGACAGGAGAGTACCATAGCTCGACCCCCTATGCCCGCCGCCCAGCAGGCCCCCGCGCGTGAAGGCCCGCGTATCAATGATGAAATCCGTGTCCCTCAGGTCCGCCTGATTGATGACGCGGGAGAGATGATCGGCGTCATGTCCGCCCGCGAAGCGCTGATCCGCGCTTATGATCTTGGCCTGGACCTGGTGGAAATCTCGCCCAATGCTGTGCCGCCTGTCTGCAAAATCCTGGATTACGGGAAGTACAAATACGAGCAGCAGAAAAAGGCGAATGAGGCGCGCAAGAAGCAGAAGGTCGTCGAAATCAAGGAAATCAAGGTTCGCCCGAATATTGATGACCATGATTACGATGTGAAGATGAAGCAGATGA
>Ga0315899_10003318_pt1 | contig 17551 bp, 15 predicted proteins | sample LakEriMetagenome_2_FD_203518 | JGI IMG/M metagenome (GOLD analysis project Ga0315899, IMG submission 203518) | Freshwater fungal communities from buoy surface, Lake Erie, Ohio, United States - Buoy 4 MA112 | ecosystem: Environmental > Aquatic > Freshwater > Lake | place: USA: Lake Erie, Ohio... | reverse complement strand
TGAAAAATGATCTGATCAGAAATGGGATTCAGGTTTATCATGGTCTCAGCAACGAAATTCCTGTGGGTCTGGCAGGTACCGGAATTGGTACGGTAGTAACCATTCATGATTTGATTTTTAAAAGGTTTCCGGATTACTATAGAGCGGCAGACCGATGGATATACAATGTGAAAACAAGCTATGCTGCCCGATATGCAGATGTAATTGTAGCAGCAAGTCAAACCACTGCAGATGATATCCGTCGATTCTATAAAGTAAGCGACGCCCGAATGAAAGTGATTTATCAGCCGGTGGACGCCATTTGGTATGAAAATCCCGCGCCAGCTCCGGTTTCGGTGCCCTATATACTCTATGTGAGTAGTTTCACCCGTCGCAAAAACCATGGCAGTCTGATTGAAGCATTTGCCAAAATCCAAAAACAAACAGATATGCAGCTGGTGCTGGCCGGTGCCGCCGGTGAAACGCTGGAAAAATGCCGCTCGTTCGTACAGCAGGAAAAATTGGATGACCGGGTACATTTTTTCATAGATTGTGACTTTAATACCCTGCATTCCCTGACCAAGGGCGCTTCACTCGTAGTCAACTGCAGTTTTTTTGAAGGGTTTGGGATACCGTTGGCTGAGGCGGCTGTATGCGGACGCCCCATGGCAGTTTCTTCCATTCCTGTTTTTAAAGAAATAGCCGGCAGTGCCGCCCGTTATTTTAGTCCCAACAATACCGATGAAATGGCTGCGGTCATGCTAGAGGGTTTAGCAAACGAACACCAAACTGAGATGGAGGAAGGACGAACGCTGCTGATTGAGAAGATTCACCCTGAAACAATTGCAGGTCAGCTTAGCAGTCTATACCGTTCACTTTCCTGATTTTAGTGAGGATGATTCCACATCCTTTGTGGTTCCTTGCCTTCCGGCATTTTGAATGCCCTTAGGTTATAGGTAAATGTAAGCATGTAGTAGCGCTGCAGCACGTTGGTCTGCACATCCTCATAATAAGTTTCAGTAATATTTCTGTTCAAACTGTTGTTCTGCTTCAGCATATCAAAAGCTGTCAATCTGAGTTCTGCAGCTCGCTTTTTTAGGAATTTGTATCCAATTCCGGCATTCCAGAGCAGAAAATTATTATTGAGTCCGCCGCTTAGTCCTTTAAATAGCTGGTGGTTCAATTCCGTTTGCAATACTAATCCCTTCCAAGGTTGTGCCTGTATGCGAAAACGGCTGTTTTGATTGGTGAAAACGCTGTTTAAGGAGGTTTGTAAGCTATTGTTTACGGTGGTGTAAGCCGTATTTGAACTGAGGGTGAAGTCCAGTTTTTCGGATATATTGCTGCTAACCACAATGCCCATGCTTGGTGAGGCGCTGTTGGCGTAGTTGATCTGCCCGTTTATCATTCCCGGAGTTCGGCTGTATGTAATGCCCGCATTCACGTTCAGATTGCACTTGATGAAGTTTAAGGGCAATCCATAATTGATAAAACTCCTCAGTCCTCCCTGTCCATTCATATTGACTGGCCGGGTAAACTGAGCGCCTCTGTTTAAAAACAATCCCGGAAAAATCTGGGTGTCGGATTGGGCAATGAACGTACTTGTACCAATGTAGTTTTGGGTTAAAGTTCCTCCAATCATGGCAAAAAATGAACGGCCTTTCTGAGGATTGGCCCATGAGTAGCGGGTGAAAATGCCATGCTGCAAGTCCTGAGAAAGGCCGGGGTTACCCGTGCTAACTGACAGGGGATTGCTGTTGTTTACAACATCCTGTAACTGCTCTATGCCGGGTGCGTTATTGTTGGTGCGGTAAAACAGTCTAAACCCTTCTTTTTCGTTGGGTTTGAACATAATCATAGCACCGGGAAGCAAACTCGGGAAACCGGCATTAAGGTTGTAAACCTTAGGGAAAATCTGTTCGTTGTACAGATTTGCCTGCTGGGCATTTAAACTCACATTCCAGCTCCATTTGCCTTTTTGCCACCGATATGAAACACCTGTGCTGACGCTGGTGTAGCGGGTATCAAATTTACTTGATAACAGCGTGTCGAGAATGGAGTATGTTTCATTTAGGGTGTCCAAAGCGCTGGTGTTCTTATCATTTGTGCTTCGGGAGTAATTTCCGTTCACTGAAAAACTCAATTGTGCATTTTTTCCTGCCGGTTCGGTCCAGGTTACAGAGCCCGTGCTGCCATAGTTTTCGCGTATCTGATCTGCCCTTACATCGTTTACCCTGGCAGCGAAAGTGTCGGTTAACTGGTCGTTTTCTGTTCTCCAGTCATTATTGCCCCGGTTACCGGATAGGGTGGGAGTGGCGGTAAGGGTAAGCGACCGTCCGCGTTTTTTGTACCTCACATTGTATTGGAAACCAACAGAGGCATTAAAGCCCGACAGGTCGGAGATATAGCGATTGATGGCACTGCTAATATCAACACGGCTGCTGTATAGGGAGTTTACGATGCTGTTAGTGCCATTAATGTCTGATTCCGGACTGTTTTTTTGAAAACTCAATTTTGGGGTAATCAACAAGCTGCGCATGGTATCCGGCTTCCATTCAAATCTGAGGTTGAACCGATGATTTGAATTGAGTGTAGTGGCCACACTTTGTTCAATGTAATTCAACCGGCTTTCGGAGCCCGTGACAAAGTAGCGATTGGTGAGTCCTATATTTTCATTCACAGAACTGTTAAAAAAGTAGGATGCCGATAACTCTGACTTGTCCCATTTGTTGCTGTAGTTCAATCCAATGGCTCCTGTGGTTGAAATGCCGTTCCGCTGATCAACCAGGAAATTATCCATGGCAGATGCGCCGTAATTGCTGTTTCTCATCATAGGGCGCCAGGAGCCACCGCCGGGCATGCCCCGCATTCCACCACCGCCGCCACCACCGCCGGCCATCACGCCCATCAGGTCTTCCGCACTGAAATTTTGTTCATTAACATTGTTCAGTGAGCCCAATAGGGTTACCCGTTTCTTGTTTTTAAAACGATTAAAAGTGAAACCGTTTCGGTAACGGTCATCGGTTCCATATCCGGCATATACTTTTCCGAAACTCCCGTTTCTGAACTGCATTTTGGTGATGATATTAATGGTTTTGGTGGTGTTCCCATCATCGAAGCCGGTGGCCTGAGCCAGGTTGCTTTTACCATCGAATACTTGAATTTTATCAACTACTTCAGAGGGTAAATTACGCATGGCAGATGAAGGATCTTCACCAAAAAATGGTCTGCCGTCCACCAGCACTCGTTTTACTTCTTCGCCCTGGGCTTGTATTTTACCGTTTTGCATGCTGATGCCGGGCATTTTGGTCACCAAATCTTCCGCCGTAGCATCGGTGTTTGTTTTGTATGAGGAGGCAGAAAGTTCGGTTGTATCCCCCTTGATTTTCACCGCAACAGCGTCTTTCACAATAAGAATCTCCTTCATTTTGCCGCTGTCTGATGGTAGAAGGTATAAAATTCTCAAATCGTAGGATTCGTTAACATCTGTGAAGGAAAAATCCGCTTCGTATGTTTTGTAACCCTCCGAGGTGGCGGTAAGCCGATATTTTCCGGGAATTGATATCGTAGAACGAAAAAAACCGATTGAATCTGTGCGGGTTCGATACAATGCTGAATCTCCGGCCTGGCTTTTGAACCTGATAAAGCAAGGGTAAACGGGCTTGCCCTGTCTGTTCTGAATTTTGCCTGAAACCCGAATTCCGGCATCTGTCCCGGTATCTTGTGCGCTTGCCAACTGACAGGTCAGCAGTAGGAATCCTATGAAAAATGAACGCATGAAATATTTGTGGTCACAAATATGCGAAAGGTTCCTGATGATTAGGGTATGTGACGGCATCAATTGGTCGAATTTTAATAGAAATGAATTAATTTTCATCACTTATGCACAAACTTTGGCAACCTGCCCCCTTCGTTTTTATTTTGCAATCGTTTCATGGAACAGTACATCGTATCGGCACGCAAATACCGTCCCACGCATTTTGATGCGGTGGTGGGGCAGAAGCATGTTGCCGATACCCTGATGCGTGAAATTGAGAGCAATAAACTGGCCCAGGCATTTCTGTTTACCGGTCCCAGGGGGGTAGGCAAAACCACCTGTGCCAGAATTCTGGCCAAAGTTATTAACAGCAAAGACGGAGAAGTAGATCCCAAACAGGATTTTGCCTTCAATATTTTTGAGCTGGATGCTGCCAGCAATAATTCCGTAGACGATATCCGGAATTTGCTCGAGCAGGTGCGTATACCGCCTCAGGTAGGCAGATACAAAGTGTACATCATTGATGAGGTGCACATGTTGTCTCCCTCCGCATTTAATGCATTTCTTAAAACCCTTGAGGAACCCCCCTCATACGCCATTTTTATTCTCGCTACCACCGAGAAGCACAAGATACTTCCCACGATTCTCAGCCGTTGTCAGGTGTTTAATTTTAACAGGATTGAGGTTAGGGATATGGTGGATCATCTCAGGCAAATTGCCGAGAAAGAAGGCGTGTCTGCCGAGGAAGATGCCCTGCATCTTATTGCCAGAAAGGCAGACGGCGGACTGCGCGATGCCCTTTCTATTTTTGATCAGCTGGTGAGTTACAGCGATGGCGGGTTAACGTATTCCAAAGCGATTGAGATTCTGAATGAGCTGGATGCAGATACGTATTTTGAGATTACTGAATCTGTGCTGAAGGGCGATGCAGGAAGTTGCATTCTTACCCTGGACAGCATCATCAGGCGTGGATTTGACGGTTCAGTTTTCATTGCAGGGTTAACTGCCCACTTCAGAAATTTGGCCGTGTGTAAGGATAGCAGAACTGCTTCATTGCTGGATATGTCCGATAATTTCAGACAAAAATATTCGGAGCAAGCCGCTGCCATGGGATTTTCTTTAATTTTAAATGGTTTAAACCTGCTGAATGAGTGTGACGAGAAATACAAAATAAGCCGGCATCCCCGGTTGCTGCTGGAGCTAACCCTCATGAAGCTTGCCAATCTGAAATCGTTTATCGCTCACGTTGCTACGCTGGAGGAATTAAAAAAAAAAGTCCTGAGCAATCATTAAAACCGAGTGTTTCGGCACCGGTGAAACTGCCTGACGCTGTTGAAAAGTTGGTAACTACGGTTCAGGAATCCCGCATTCAGCTCTCCGGTTTTGAGGCATTCAAACAGAAAAAACAAGAGGATAGAAATCTGACCCTCAAAGCCGAAAAAGTTACGGTTACTGAATCCACGCAGTCAGAAATTGCATACGAAGAGCCGCCGGCAGAAACTGAACAGTCGTCCGACTTAAAACAAGTCAGTGAAACGCAGTTAAAGCAATATTGGATTGATTTTAGTCATACCGCAGGGATGCGTGCATCCAGCTTGATGAAAGCGATAACACCGGAACTCCAGGGTAATGAGGTTTTGGTCACAGTAGCTTCAGCCGCCCAACAGGATGCTATTGAAGATATACGAATGGATTTTGTGCGTTTTATTGCACATAAAACGAATGGTCAAATTCAATCTCTTCGCATAGAAAAAGGAGCAGCCGAAATAACCGAAAGAAAGCCCTATACCGAGAAGGAAAAGCTTGAATATATGCTATCCAAGAACCCACAGTGGAAAGAGGTTATCGAAAAATTATCGCTTAGACTGCCTTAATGGCTTGTTTAGCTATTTTCTGCTCAATTTGTGCATAAACCTTAGGGTTTCTTTTGTTCCTTTGCAGGTAGAATGAATATGCAAAATTCACGGGTTGAATTTTCCAATACCGAAGTTGCATTCTCGCACATGTCCGATGCGGGTTTGAGCAAAGCCCGATTGCTTTTCAGGAGTTTTAATTTTCCTGCACTGCTCACGCTGGGTCCTCCTTTAGCAAACCTTGCCATCAGTATGGGTTTTAAAAATCTGATCAAAAAAACCATTTTTGAACAGTTTTGTGGCGGTGAGGATATTTTAACCTGTGAAAAAACCATTCAAAGACTGGCCCAGTCGAATATTGGTACCATACTGGATTATTCGGTGGAAGGGGAAGATAATGAGGACAATTTTAATGCTACTTGCGCCGAAATAGTCAACACCATTGACGCTGCCGCCAACAACAATAAAATTCCCTTTTCGGTATTTAAAACAACCGGAATAATTCAGATGATTTTACTCGAAAAGGTGAGTAGCGGACAGGGTTTGACCGGGGAAGAAGAAGCACAGTGGCAAAGAGGGGTAGCCCGTTTTCATAAAATTTGTGCCTATGCAGAGGAAAAGCAGGTTCGGATTTTTGTAGATGCGGAAGAAAGCTGGATTCAAAATGCCATTGACCGCCTCGCTGAAGATGCAGCCCGTCGTTATAACACCCGGCAAGCCATTGTGTTTAACACCATTCAGCTATACAGGCACGATCGGCTCGAATATCTAAAAGCGCAGATAGTAGACGCTACCTGGTTTTTGGGTTTTAAGCTGGTGCGTGGTGCTTACATGGAAAAGGAGCGGAAAAGAGCGCAGGAAATGGGCTACAACGATCCCATTCAGCCCGATAAGGAAACATCTGACAGGGATTACAATGAAGCGCTGAAACACTGCATACATCACGTTGAAAAAGTAAGCATTTGTGCAGGTACCCACAACGAAAACAGCAGCCGCTATCTGATGGAGCTCATGGAAGAAAAACAGCTTAACAGGAATGATGAAAGGGTGTGGTTCAGTCAGCTGCTGGGTATGAGTGATCATATTTCCTACAACCTCAGCCATGCCGGTTATAATGTTTGTAAGTATGTACCTTACGGTCCTGTAAAATCTGTCATACCTTATTTAACCCGCAGAGCAAGGGAAAATAGCAGTGTGGCCGGACAAATGGGACGCGAACTTTCATTAATTGAAACTGAAATTAAACGCAGAAAGGAAAAGGTATAGCCCTGTGATAAAGCATTGGTGGAAAATAGCAGCCATTGTCCTTTTGTTGGCGGTGCTTGCCGGAGGATTATTGGTGCCCCTCAAAACCGGTATAACCGGTGTAGATAAACTGAATATAGCTTCGGACACAACTACCCGTTTGCGAATAGATATTTATAATCCGGGCGCAGTATTCAAACCTGAAAAGGCATTGTTGGGCGGTAAATATGGGTTTCTTGCCACCCGAATTTCCTATGATACCGGGGTTTTGCTCGCAGAATTTAATCCGAAACTTGGTAAAAGCGGTCCCGAAGGAATGAGCAATTTATATGTGCTGGCCAACGGACATTGGATGGCATTCCCCTCTGCCGTTTCCATTACACGCTCAGCCACCGATACCGGTAGTAGCAATGCGGTGATGGTGGTAGCAGATGAATTAAAATCTGAGGCAGTTACCTTTCCTAACAGGCCCATTCTGAATGAAAGCATACGAAATCTATTTTACCATGTTCCAATGTGGTTCAGCATGATTTTTCTGTTGTTAATATCAGCGGTGTACTCCGTAAAATATCTTATAAAACCCAATCTGCTTTTTGACATGAGAAGCGATGCCCTCATCAGGGTGGCCATTCTGACCGGTTTTCTGGGTTGCGCTACAGGTTCTGTGTGGGCCAGTGTAACCTGGGACAGCTGGTGGCCACGAGATCCCAAGCTGAATGGTGTTGCCATTGGAATGCTCATGTATGGAGCGTATTTGTTATTAAGATCCGGAATTGGCGATGAATATCAGAAGGCCCGCATCAGTGCAGTGTACAACCTGTTTGTTTTTCCTATTTTCATCGCCCTGATCGTGATTATGCCTAAACTTAGTGGTGATAGTTTGCATCCAGGGGCAGGTGGTACTGTGGGATTCAATCAATACGATCTGGACAATACGATGCGAATGTTTTTTTATCCGGCAATATTGGGCTGGATATTACTGTGGCTATGGATGGCATCACTGCTCTACAGATCCAATAAATTAAAGAATTATTTACCCTGAATATATGAAAAAAAAGTCAATTTTCCAAATGTTGATGTTGTTTTTGATGAGCATGGCAAGTCCATTGCTGGCAGACAATAATCCCATGCGCGGAAATGCAAAGTTTAATGTGGTGGCAGTTGTGCTGATCATCATATTCACAGGCGTGGCAGGTTACTTAATATACCTTGACAGAAAAATTACACGGATGGAAAAGGAAAAGGAAAAATCATCATGAAACCGCTGCACATTATTTTATTAATCATGGCTGCAGCAGGGATTGGTGCGGTTGTTAGTCTTTACGGAAATACAACGCAGTATATTGCGTTTAAAGATGCACAGGATCTGGCCAAAGAAAATCCGGGGAAAGAATACCATGTGGTATGCACCTTGAATAAACAAAAACCCATTCTTTATAATCCTCAAAAAGATCCCAACTACCTGGAGTTCTGGGCTGTGGACAGTCTGGGCAAGGAGATGAAGGTGATCTATGGAAAACCCAAGCCCCAGGATATGGAGCGAAGCCAAAAGATGGTGTTGATTGGTTATCAGGAGGCGGAGTATTTCAGAGCTAATTCCATACTCAGTAAATGCCCCAGTAAGTACAACGAAGAGCCGGTAAATAACAGATAAACCGTGAATCAAATTCAGTTCAGCGGAGAAATGCTGTGGCCGGGTAATCTGGGCCAGTTTTTCATTGTCTTGTGTACCGTTGCTTCTCTTGGTGCGGCCTGGTATTATTTTAGGGCTGCCAACAAAGATTTGGAACAGCATCGTTTGCTCGGCAGACGGTTATTTTATCTGCAGACATTTTCCGTGCTTGCCATCTTCGGCATACTCTTTTGGATTATTTTCAAGCATCGTTATGAGTATTATTATGCCTGGCGACACAGTAGCAATGCATTGCCGGTGTATTACATGATATCCTGTTTTTGGGAAGGCCAGGAGGGGAGTTTTCTATTGTGGATGTTCTGGAATGCGGTGTTGGGCTTAATTCTTACCCGGAAAGCCGGACAGTGGGAAGGCCCGGTCATGGCAGTCATTTCCTTTATACAGCTGGGACTAAGCACCATGGTACTGGGGCTTGGACAGGGAACTGCAGACTGGCTTATTCATGTAGGCAGCAGTCCGTTTGACCTGTTGAGAGAGCAACGCCCTGATTTTCTACAGATTCCCGTAATGGGAACGGTGGGTGGTCCTGCCAATTACCTTCAGATATTTAAGGATGGTAATGGCCTAAATCAATTGCTTCAAAATTACTGGATGGTTATCCATCCGCCTACGCTGTTTCTGGGATTTGCCACAGCCATGGTGCCCTTTGCCTACAGCATCGCCGGACTATGGAAAAATAATGACCGCGGCTGGGTGAGCCCTGCCATCACCTGGAGTCTTGTTTGTGTGGGCATTTTGGGGGCCGGTATCATTATGGGTGGTTTTTGGGCCTACGAAAGTTTGTCTTTTGGCGGATACTGGGCCTGGGATCCTGTAGAAAATGCGAGTTTGATGCCGTGGTTAATTATGGCATCGGCTTCACACATGCTGCTGATATCCAAAAGCACAGGCCGACATTTATTTACCGCTCATTTGCTGGTGCAATTAAGTTTTTGGCTGGTGCTATATGCCACATTTCTTACCCGAAGCGGTATACTGGGCGAGGCTAGCGTTCATTCTTTCACAGACCTCGGTCTTAGCGGGCAGCTTCTTATACTGTTATTGTCCATTATGTTACTCAGCGTGCTGTCTGCTTTGCAGAAACCCCGGTGGCAATGGTCTGTTATTGGTGGTTTTGTACTGCTCGTTATAGTTTTCAGTTTGTTAACTTTGTTCGGAGGCAAGACCAACCAGGCGCAACTGACCGCAGTGATGAAATGGACAGGGGTGGTCGTATTTATTGGAGTTTTTGGATTGTTTATTTACAAACTATACTCAAGAACCCGCACTGAACAAGATGATGAGCGCTGGCTTAGCCGTGAGCTGTGGATGTTTATCGGTGCCATGTTTCTTATTTTGTCACTGGTGCAGGTATTTTCAGCTACATCCATTCCTGTTTTCAATAAATTATTCGGATTTAGCAAAGCCCCGGCAAAGCCGGAGGAGTATAATGCCTTTCAACTTTGGCTTGCCATGCCTGTGATGTTGCTCATGGCCATTGGACAATATTTCCGTTGGCGTGATACGGATCCAAAAGTACTGAAAAAGCAACTGTTGCAGGTGTTGCTCATCAGTGTTGTTTTAACCCTTTTGGTCAACCTGAATTTTGGTATCAATGAGCCAAAATACTTGCTTTTTCTGCTGGTTGGAATGATGCTATTCATTGCCAATGTGCTTTACCTCAGACATCAGAAGAAGTTGCAGTGGCTTTCCTGGGGAGGAAGTGTTGCACATGCCGGATTTGGAGTTTTACTTGTAGGGGTGCTGGTTTCTTCGGTTAATCAAAAGATTCTCACCTCATCGGAAGGCATTCGCTTTGCTTCGGAACTCAACAAGGACGGTAAAGTAGATGAAAAGGCCGTGAAATTCAACAGGGAAAATGTGATATTATACCAAAATCAGCCGGTTCAGCTGGGTGAATTTAAGGCAACCTATCAGTCTGTTTTGCAAGGTAAAGACAATGATAGTATTGATAAATATTTCAAAGTATTTTTTACCAAATTCAATAAAGACGGAACCCTGGCAGATAGTTTTACCTTGTTGCCTAAAACTCAGAATAACCCCAAAATGGGTTTACTGGCAGAGCCCAGTACCCGTCATTTCATCAGCCGGGATATCTTTACCCATGTAAATTATGAGAGCAGTCTAGAAAAGAAGGAGCCGTTCAGCGATTTTAAAGAAACTGTAGCTGCACCCGGGGAAACTTTCCTCACTGAATCAGGTAAAGTGAAACTTCGGATTGATAGCGTGAAAAGATTTAACAGCGAGGATGGAGCTGCAGGGGTAGAACTGAGGATTACCGCTATCCGTTTGCAGGATAGCACGGTGCTGTTTCCGAAATTTGTTGTAAATCTTAGCCGTAATGACTTTTCATCCATTCCATCATTGAGCTCGGAACTGGGTGTACTGACGGATATTATCAATATTGAAATTCCTGAACCCGGTCAATCTGCGGATCAGGTAAGATTTTTAATTAAGACAGGGGAGAGAAGTCCTCAGAAAAATTACATCGTTATCAAGGCTATCGAATTCCCCTGGATCAATCTGGTATGGGCAGGAACCATCATAATGGTGGTGGGATTTACCATGGCGGTTGTATACCGTGTTAAACAGAATGCTGCCGCATAAATGGTATATTGCAGGTACCGGTAACATGGGCACAGCCCTCGGTGAAGCGCTGCAACGCACCCCGGGTTTGCTTTTTGCAGGATGGCTGACTACCAATCCAAGGAAGCAATTATCTCATCCTGTTTATTCAATTACTGAATATGCAGATAAAGAGGCGGGCGTGTTTTTATGCATTCCCGATCGTTTCATTGCCTCTGCAGCTGAATCACTAAAACAGCAATTTTCTATGGTGGTGCATTGCAGCGGAATGCAGCCGCTTCATCCTCACTGCGATGCAGTTTGCTGGCCCATGCAATCATTTTCCACCCGGGTGCCATCGGAATGGACCAATGTTCCCGTATTTATTGAATCTCGTCAGGTGGAGGTGCAAGATTTTCTGCTGTCACTCTTCGCAAATCTGGGCAGTGATCCTCAGGTCTGTTCGCAGGAACAACGGCAAAATGCTCACCTGGCAGCAGTAATAGCCAATAATTTCAGCAACGCCATGTTTATGTTCGCCTCCACGGTGCTTGAAAACAAGGGAATGAATCCTGAATTATTACTTCCAATTATTAAACAAACGGTTCAGAAGCTTCAGTCTACGGGCATAAAAGATGCACAGACCGGTCCTGCAATTCGTCACGACGCGGATACCCTGTTAATGCAAATGGAAATGCTGAAAAACAACCCGAAAATGCAGCATTTATACCATGAAATATCTGACGCGATTCCTGTTTTGTTTAAAAAATAATATACATCTATCACATTTTGTTTAAATAATTTATTACCTTTGATACGGTATTGATTATTGAACAGCAACATGGATACAACGGAAGCGGTTGTTAAAATATCCCAGATAAAACTACTTGAATACAGAGGCATTGAAGTGGGATTGAACCCATTGGATAAAACGCCCATTCACTTTTATGCACGGAGCGGCGAAGATTTGGCTATGGCCAGCATATACTTTCAACAAGGTATTTTCAGCCGGTCAGAAATTAGCAACGTTGCAGATGCAGGTGTAATGTCTGACAAGAACAAAGAGCGCTTTCGGGTTATTATAGAAGAGTATCTTTCAGAGCTGGTGAGGCAATGGATAGACCATTACATCTATGGTAAAAGTATCCAAAGCGAAAAAATCCTAAAAAACCTCGAGTAACTCCGTTACTTTAGCTTCAGTCGAAAGCCCATGTAGGCATTAATGCCGTTAACCGGTCCCCATGCATACGCCGCATCAAACCATTTTTGCTGAGGATTAGAAGCTGAAAGCACCGGATTTTTTTGCACAACGTTCAACAAATTTTCACCACCTGCATACCATTCCCATTTTTTGCCAAAATCTTTCCTCAACTGCAGATTCAGAATGGTATAGGCAGGACTCCATTCGGGCATGCGCTCATTTTCGGGAAGGTTTAGGGTGATGGGCAGCCGTTTTGGGCTATTCCATTGCAGGATGGCATCCAGATACCATTTTTTTCTGTTTTTCATGCTCACTACACCCACAAACCTGTGTTTGGATAACAATGGCTGCTGTCGCATATTACCGCCCAGCCGAAGCTTGTTTTCAATAAATCTGTAGCTCATCCGCAATTCAACCCTTCTGTGGGGCTGCAGATGCAGATCGGTTTGGATGGCATTGTAACGGCTTTGGTTGATTTTTCCAATGATGAGTAATTCCGGACTCTGATCCCGGTCTGCGGCCACCAGATGAAGAAATCGGGTATGGAAAGCATCGGCAGTGAATTTGGCCGGGTAACCCAACAGGGTAAAGGGCAGTGTGAGACTTATGCCGGTATTGATTGCATCCTCCCGCTGTTGTCCATACGCACCGGGATTGTTGTAATTGTTAATGCTGATGTTGCGGTTGCTGATGAACAATGGTAAATGCTCAGCCAGAACCCATGGTGTTCTTACACCCCTGCCCATTTGAAAATGCAGCATTTTACCCTCTTCATCAATCTCCCATTTGGCATGGATTCTAGGCGTAATGAGCCAGCCATACAGGTTATTGTAATCGGATCTGACTCCCAGTACCAGACTGCTATGCCCTGACTTAAACACCCATTCTGAAAAAGCCCCCCAGTTCTGTTCATTTCTGGAAGGATTGAATTGGGTCTTGCCTGAATCGGTGAGATTTTCCGATACATCATCAACCATTATGCTTATACCGCTTCGGGTACTTATGGGATTTTTTTCAGGTGAGGCATACGTTGCGCTGTAAAACAGACTTCTTTGAACCCCCGTGTATTTTCGGTCACGAAGACTATTGAGAAGGGCCTGTGTGCTTTGTTGATTGAAATGCAATATCTGACCAATACTTCGGCTTGCATCTTTGTTCAAAAAGACACCAAACTTTCCCCAGACATCTGTTTTTTCCTCCTGCATTTTAAAGTGAAAGACGTTCGCTTTCGGCTCTTCATGCATGAAATAATGCATGTCGCCGCCTTGTCTTTCATCATTCACATGGGTAAATCCTATAAGCCACTCATTTTTGTCGTTATACCTGGAAATTTGATTGCCCAGAAAAATGCGATTGGAGAGGGGCATATCCGTGAATCCGTCACCGCCAAAATCCATGGTTTTCCATTGTCCACCGTAGTGAAGAAAGGAGTGGCTGAAAGTTCTGTGGTTAATTCGTTGCTTGACAATGGCATTAACCTCGCCCCTCCATTGATTGTTCAGGTAGGCGTTTAGGAACAGTCGGGGCTCTGTTGGCTCTTGCTTGAGCGCATAATTGATACCACCGGTCAATCCCTCAAAACCCTCTGAAACGCTGCCAGTGCCTTTGGCGAGGTGCACCGCCGATACCATGGGGCCGGGAATGTGACTGAGCCCGGTGAGCACGGATAAGCCCCGCACCGAGGGCATGTTAGACTGGCTCATTTGCACATATTTACCTGCCAGTCCCAGCATTTCAATTTGTCGTATGCCACTAACTCCATCTGCATTGCTCACTTCTAGGGTGTTGGTGGTTTCAAAACTTTCACTCAACGTGCAGCAGGCAGCTTTTTTAAACTCATTTTCAGTGAGAATTTCCGATTTCTGTATGCCTTTGCCGCTAATTACCCCTTTTTTATCGCCGGTTATTTCTATTTGGTTTTTGGGGTTAGTGGTGTCTTTTTGGGCGAGTAATGGGGTTGCACTGAGCGTGGTGAAAGCGAAAAATAATCCACTCAGTCGTCGCATGTGGCCCCCTCTCTGTATCGGCAGCAACCGGGCAATGCCATGTAGGCCGCATTGGTGGCTTTTACCAGCTCTGTGTCATGTCCGGCAATGGCTACCAGATTGTGCAGCTGTATTTCTTCAATTTTTTTAGGATTGTAGGTTACGGTGAGGGATTTTTCCTCAGGATTGTATATGGCTTTGCGTATTCCGCGTTTGTCCAATGCTTCCTCTATGCGATCCTTGCACATAGAGCAGGTACCTTCTACAGTGAAGGTTACAGTTTCATATTTTGGGGGCTTGCCAAAGGACATTGCCAAGGCAGCAAAGGTGATGATGGTGAGATTTTTCATTGTTTTTCATTCTTTTGTTTTGAGGGGTACAATACATTTTCAATCCCATAAAGGGATGTAACGGAAAAAGAATAAATTTTTAAATCAGCCAGGAACAATGCAGAACAAGCCGCCCCTTCAATTTGGGAGGTAATTCTCGTTGCACCTGCAAACATCTTGCTGAGCTAATCAATGAGGGTTCACCTGTTTGCGAGATATGTTGAAACAGGGTGTGTACCGGTGGCTCTCCTGTCTCGGCTTCAGCAATGCTTCCAAATTTTGGGGTGATGCTGAAAACGAAAAAATCCTCACAATTGCCACAGCTGTTTTTAGGGGTTGTATCAGGATATTTCTTTTTACAGCAATCGGGTAGTTGGGTGTCGTTTTCCGATTCGTGCATGCCACAATCCTGAAACAGGGTGATGCCACTGCCCGGACAACTGTGCAATACGAGTTGCATGCTCCCGCTGCTTAGCAGAATCAGACTTGCAAGAAACCAAACAGATAGTTTGCGCACTTGATAGCGAATATACGAAAAAAAATTCATTTTTCAAAATCAAAATACCGGAATTTTAGGGGTAATATCGCAGTAGCGATGTGGCAGATTTTTTGGAATAACATACGACGCACAAAGCGCAATTTTTCGCAGGAAGAAGGCCATGCACTTCATCGGGTGCTCGGAGCCCGTGATTTGACCATGCTTGGTATTGCAGCCATCATTGGCGGAGGTATTTTTAGTTCCGTAGGTCAGGCCTGTGCATCAGGCGGACCGGGTGTTATATTTCTGTTTATACTTTGTGCCATTGCCTGCGGTTTTGCTGCCCTTTGTTATGCGGAATTTTCTTCCCGAATACCTGTAGCCGGCAGTGCCTATACCTATGCATACGCGTCATTTGGTGAACTTTTTGCCTGGATTATTGGCTGGGCCCTTCTCATGGAATACAGCATAGGCAATATTTATGTGGCTTTTAGCTGGTCTGGGTATTTTACGCATCTGATGGAAAATCTGGGTGTTCATATTCCGGTGTGGCTTTCCACCGATTATGCCTCCTGTTCTGCCGCAGCTGCATCCGGGAATGTGGATCTTCAATCCCGGGAAATGCTGGCATGGAATCAGGCACCGGTCATCCTTGGATTGCGGATGATTCTTGATTTACCTGCACTTGCCATCAATGTATTGATTACCTGGCTGGTTTTTACGGGTATCAAAGAGAGTCGGAATGCCTCCAACATTATGGTTGCCATAAAACTGATTGTAATCGTATTGATTATTGGGGTAGGAATTTTGCATGTGGATACCGCCAATTTTAAGCCATTTCTGCCTGAAGGATTTGGAGGGGTAATGGCGGGTGTTTCTGCTGTGTTTTTTACATTTATTGGTTTTGATGCCGTTAGTACCATGGCTGAAGAGACCAAAGATCCACAGCGTAACCTGCCTAAGGGTATGTTTTATTCCCTGCTGATCTGCACCGTTCTGTACATATTGATTTCGCTGGTTCTCACCGGTATGATGCCCTACAAATTACTGGGCGTTGACGATCCGCTGGCTTCTGCTTTAGCGTATAAAGGAATTGTTTGGCTTGAGTATATCGTCAGTATCAGTGCAGTGGTTGCCATGGCCAGCGTATTATTGGTTTTTCAGATGGGGCAGCCCAGGATATGGATGAGCATGAGCAGGGATGGGCTTTTGCCTAAAAAGTTTTCTGAAGTGCATCCCAGGTATAAAACACCGGGTTTTAGCACCATCATCACAGGTTTGGTTGTGGGTATTCCCATTCTTTTTACGGATGAAAAGTTTGTCCTTGATTTTACCAGCATAGGCACCCTGTTTGCCTTTGTATTGGTTTGCGGTGGTGTTCTGTTGTTGCCTGCCAGAAAGAAGGAGCAGGGAGCATTCAATTTGCCCTATTTCAAGCCGGTTTTTCTACCCATTATTTTGTTGGCGATTCAGGTTTGTATCTACGTTTTTTCAGAAAAATATTTTTTTAGTCAGTTTCATGACCTGGGACTGCTTTTTTATTGGTCGTTGATGTTGATACTGTCTGTATTGGGTATCATAAAAAACTGGAATCTTATTCCCTTGCTGGGATTGGCTGCCTGCGGCTATTTGCTCACCGGAATGTCCGCAAATAATTGGTTTTGGTTTTTCTCCTGGTTTGGCATTGGGTTATTGGTTTATTTTGCATACGGCTACAGAAAAAGCAAACTGGCACGTGGATAAAAAGGATAATAACATATCGGCTGTGATAGAAGCCATGTTTAAAAAGTATCGGCTAACTGCCAAAATTACTGAGATAAAGCTGGTTCAGGCATGGGAAAAAATAGCAGGACCGCTCATAGCCAAACATACTTCCGAAATTAAACTGCTCAATAAAACATTGTATGTGACTTTTGACAATGCACCCCTAAAAAACGAAATGTTTTATCGTAGGTTTATGCTGCTGGAAGCCATCAATGCCGAGCTGGGTGCCGGAACGATAGAGAAAATATTTATTAAATAATTCCTTCCTCTGCTTCCATTTTATTTTTTGTAATGCGGGCTTTATCAATACTGGTATTGAGTTCAAAACCCACAATTACCACCAGGCAATTGATGTAAATCAACACCATTAGTGCAATGATGGCACCGATAGAGCCGTAAATTTTATTATAAGCATCAAAGTTATTGACGTACAGGCCAAAAAAATAGGTGCTGAGTATGCTCAACGCACCAGCAAAAACACTGCCGGGAGAGATAAAATGCCATTTTCGTTTATGGGCCGGCCCGAAGTGATAAAAACTGCTGATGGCTGTAAAAATCATGGCTGCCAGCAAGGTATATTCTATGGCTTTTATTATAAACAACCAGAGGGACAATCCAAACCAGTCGTGTTTGGTCATATAGCCGGCCAGCTGAAACATCCAGGTTAAGAAGATTAATGCTACCACTACCATTATACCCACC
>Ga0315899_10003317_pt1 | contig 17551 bp, 11 predicted proteins | sample LakEriMetagenome_2_FD_203518 | JGI IMG/M metagenome (GOLD analysis project Ga0315899, IMG submission 203518) | Freshwater fungal communities from buoy surface, Lake Erie, Ohio, United States - Buoy 4 MA112 | ecosystem: Environmental > Aquatic > Freshwater > Lake | place: USA: Lake Erie, Ohio... | reverse complement strand
ACGCGATGTATCGTCATCCAGACCTCAAAGAACTACGCGATCTGAATGAAGAAGAGCCAGCGGAAATCCGCGCTGCGAATACCGGACTCAGCTATGTCAAGCTCGAAGGAAACATCGGCTGCTTAGTCAATGGTGCCGGACTCGCGATGGCGACGATGGACATCATCAAGCACCACGGCGGAGCGCCCGCTAACTTTTTGGACGTCGGCGGTGGAGCGAATACACAGCAAGTGACAGAAGCGTTCCGAATCATTCTTTCGGATCCAAACGTCAAAGCGATTCTGGTCAACATCTTCGGCGGTATCGCACGATGCACAACGATCGCACAAGCGATCATCGACGCATCCAAAGAAGTCGGCTTTTCCGTTCCTTTGGTGGTTCGACTCGAAGGTACGGAAGTGAACGAAGGAAAGAAAATGCTTCGCGAAAGCGGTCTGGCTATTATTTCCGCAGATGACTTAACCGATGCAGCGAAAAAGGTTGTTGCATCCATCGCGTAGTTCGTTGCGCGTTCCGACATTTCATTTCTATCAAACAATAAAAATATGAGCATTCTTGTAAATAGCGATACGCGAGTCATTTGCCAGGGAATCACGGGCAAAGCAGGCGCCTTTCACACCAAAGGTTGCAAAGAGTACGGAACTAAAATGGTCGGTGGTGTGACCCCAGGCAAATCCGGCGAGTTGGTCGAGGGATTGCCCGTATTCGACACCGTCGAAGAAGCGGTAAAGCAAACTGGTGCCAATGCAACCATGATTTTTGTTCCACCTCCATTCACAGCCGACGCCATCCTTGAAGCGGTCGATGCAGGTATCGAAGTCATCTGCGCTATCACCGAAGGTGTACCGGTGATCGATATGGTTCACGTTTACGAACGCGTAAAGAAAAGCAAGTCGATTTTGGTCGGTCCGAATTGCCCAGGCGTCATCACTCCTGGCCAATGCAAGATCGGTATTATGCCTGGCTATATCCACAATCCTGGCAAGGTCGGGATCATGTCACGAAGCGGAACGTTGACCTACGAAGCCGTTTGGCAAACGTCTGGACTCGGGTTCGGTCAATCGACTTGCGTCGGTTTGGGTGGGGATCCGATCGTTGGAACATCGTACATCGATATCTTTGAACGATTCCAAAACGATGATCAAACGGAAGTGATTCTGATGATCGGTGAAATCGGTGGCGATGCGGAAGAGATGGCGGCTGAGTATGTCAAGAATCATGTGACGAAGCCCGTTGCCGCGTTTATTGCAGGTAGAACTGCACCTCCTGGTAAACGTATGGGGCACGCTGGTGCGATCATCACGGGTGGAAAAGGAACAGCCGCTGAAAAAGTTTCCGCCTTGGAAGCTGCCGGCATTGTTGTTGCTCATTCGCCGGCCGATATGGGCGCAGCGGTCGCTAAGGCATTGAAGAAGTAATCGGTGGCGTGAACCGTTACCGAAGACAAATTGCTTTTGCTGGCGTCGGTGAACCAGGTCAAAAGAAACTTGCTAATGCGACCGTCGCCATTTGCGGTGTCGGCGCATTAGGATCCGCTTCGGCAGAGAGGCTCTGTCGCGCGGGAATCGGTACTTTGATTTTGGTCGACCGCGACTGGGTCGAATGGGATAATCTCCCTCGCCAAACGCTCTACACGGAATTGGATGCTCATTCCGTAAAGCCCAAAGCCATCGCGTTGGCTGAGCACTTGCGCGAGATCAATAGTGAAGCGAACCTGCTAACCCACGTATGTGATCTGCAATCTGAGAACATTCAGGAGTTGTTCTCGAAGGCGGATTGTATCGTAGATGGGACCGACAACTTTGAAACGCGGTTCTTGATCAACGACTTTGCATGCAAGCAATCGATTCCATGGTTCCATGCTGGCATCGTCGGTGCCTCGGGTCAATCGCTTTCTATTGTTCCAGGTGCAACCCCGTGTTTTCGCTGTTTGTTGCCGGACGCTCCTCCCGCGGAGCAAATGCAAACCTGCGATTCCGCTGGTGTTCTCGGCCCAGCAGTCGGGATGATTGCCAATTGGCAGGCGCTCGAAGTGATGAAGTTCATCCTCGGCGGCAGTTCTGCAATCGATGGTTCCCTGCGTGTGTTTGATCTATGGCGTGGAGATGTACGAAAGCTTTCTATCGCGAGACGCGTAGCCACGACGCAAGAGGATGGGTGCATTGCGTGTGTTCAACATCGGTATGAGTTCCTGACGGGTGAGCAAGGAACGCGTGCGAAGCCCATGTGCGGTCGAAACGCAGTTCAGATTCAAACCTCCCGCAATGAACCGCTCGATCTACAGACGGTCGCGCAACGTTTGCGAGCTGAGTGTACGGTTGACGTCAATCCGTACATGATGCGTTTTCAACTGGATGGAATCCAGTGGACCGTCTTTCATGATGGGCGCGCAATACTGACTGGAACCGAGGATCCCGACGAAGCCAGAAAACTCTATGCCCGTCGCATAGGCACCTGAGGCTCTATTTTCTTGTTGGAACCATCGTCCGTTTTACGACTGGGTGTACTTCTTCATCAAGAGCTGGAACATTGCGTTTCACAGTATGGACTCGTGCAGGGATTCTTTGTAGGTGAGATGATGTCACCACCGAACTGTCACTAGAGTCAAACGATGGACCGATCGAAATGACGGTCCCAGTCGATGTTTCATCTAATTCTTGAGCGGGAACCGCTCTTAATCGAATAGGAGACGGGGCGGGTGTCGATGGTTCTGACCGTTCAATGACGGAACCACCTGTTTGTAAGACGCCATTCATTTGATCTCTGTGATTTCTCCATCTCACGTCATCTCGGAATGGATCAACAAGCACGTCGGGAATTTCATCTTGGCTTTGTGGCAATTCAGGTGATCGAACTGGAGTTGTAGGACCAACGGGCACTCCGGGCAACGATGGCAATTTAGACGATTGCGGCATGTTGGGAGATGGTGATGTTACGCGTCCCTCAGCCTTTGGTGGTACTTGAGGTAGCCGTGGCGCGAATGGTTCTGTAGCGCTCTTCGGCATTGCATCAGGTGCATCTTGCTGCGCCTCTGGTGTTTTGTACTTCACTTGTGGTTCTGTCAATTTCGCAGGTTCCGCTACTATCGCAGGTTCCGCTACATTCCCAGGTTCCGATACTTTCGCGGGTTCCTGTTTTCGAACCGGAATCGACGGGTTTCCTGGTTTGTCGATGATCTTGCCGATGGCTTGTTGGCTGGTCGGGGCATGGGGATGCATCGGAGTTGATGGAGGCCTCTTCTTGATTGGGGATGCAGGGGGATCGGTCTGAAACGAGGGCGGTTCGTATTGATAGAGTGGCCTCGGTTTCGCAGACTCCAATCCTTGGGGAGGACCGTACAATTCTGAACCGCAAGTAGGTACAGAGATTTCCGTGCCACAAGAAGGGCCTTGGGCCTCGACACCGCAAGTCGCAGAAGCCGACTTTCCTTTGCGAATCGCTACAGGTTTGAATCGTGTTTGAGCTTCAATCTCATCCCCAATACGATCGAACTGTTGGAGGAACTGCTGGGCAATAGAGAGCTGTTTCGCCTTTTTTCCCTTCGAGCATGTTCCATCGCAATTGGAAACGGAAACTTCACAACCGCAGGTCGCTTCCTGGCCTATGGCAGACCATTGCGAAGAGAAAACCATAGTGCAGCCAATAGCTATAGAGCGAGCGAGTTGTTGATACTCATTACGCTTGGTTGCCTGAGTGATACTTTTTCGCATACTGGATTCGCCTTGTCTTCTACTGAAAAGGTGATTTCGTTAGCATGCATTGAGCTAACGAATTCGGACCACTTGACTCAGTAGAAGTTATCGAGACGTCAATACCAGAATCCTCAGAGCTTTCGTCAAAACCGGTATCTCTTCGCTAGATTACCGATCTATTGGCTAGCTATTCATCGCCGATCCATACGATTGACGAACGATAGATCATGTCCAATTGCCGATTCGCGGGCGCATACGGACCATCGTAATTGGGATAGACATCTTTCGGGGATTCCTTGGAGGTGTCCATGAAAAGGCGCCAACGAATCCCACGAGTCACCGAGGGCATGACGAAATGCTTTGTTTCTGGAGTGCCGTTTAACATGATAAGAATATCGCGACCGAGGCCCTCAGGATCTTCAGCAGGGGATGGTTTGCTAAGCCAGCAAACCAATGTTCCATTGGGAGCGTCCCAGTGGATCGGCTTGCCGGTGGATTCAAACCAACTCACGTCAGGTATCCCGCGTTGATCCTGTGGGCGGCCCGTCAAGAACTGTTCGCGTCGCAGTGACGGTTGTGTTTTTCGAAACTCGATCAGCGCTTGTGTGAATCGCAAAATTTCTTCATGCGAGTCGACATTCTTCCAATCGAACCACGAGATACTGTTATCTTGGCAGTATGCATTGTTGTTTCCACGTTGCGTGCGACGTACTTCGTCTCCCATGACGAGCATGGGTACCCCTTGGCTCAGCATCAGAGTCGAAAGCATATTCTTGATTTGTCGAACACGTAGTTGCTCGACGCTCTTCTTTTTGGTTGGGCCTTCAACTCCATAGTTGTCGCTGCAATTATTGTTGTCGCCGTCCCGATTGCTTTCTCCGTTGGCCTCGTTGTGTTTGTCTCGATAACTCACCAAATCGTTCATGGTGAAACCATCGTGCGAGGTTACAAAGTTGATACTACAGTAGGGTGCTCGACCTGCATGTTCATACAGGTCCGAAGATCCACTAATGCGCGTGGCCATAGCTCCGACCAATCCGCTATCTCCTCGCCAATAACGGCGAATGTCATCTCGGTATCGTCCGTTCCATTCTGCCCATCGCAAATCGCCAAATGAGCCAACTTGGTAAGCACCGGCGGCGTCCCACGCTTCAGCGATAATTTTCGTATCGGCTAACATAGGATCCTCGGCAATAAGATCCACCAAAGGTGGGTTAGGCATCAGGTTTCCATAACGGTCCCTAGACAAAATACTCGCCAAATCGAAGCGAAATCCATCGATATGGTAGTTGTGTACCCAGTGTCTGAGGCAGTGAAAAATCAACTCCCGACAGACGGGGTGATTGCCGTTGAAAGTGTTGCCGCAACCCGAGTAATTGCTGTAATGCGCACCGCCAGAATTCAGGATGTAATACACCTGATTCTCTAGACCTTTGAAGGAAAGCACGGGGCCTCGTTCGTTTCCTTCGCAGGTATGATTGAATACCACATCCAGGATGACTTCGATACCTGCTTGATGCAAGGCCTTTACCATTTGCTTGAACTCGTCAACTTGGCCGCCTGGCTCGCGCGAATGCGCGTATCCACGATGTGGGGCGAAGAAGTTCATCGGGTCGTAACCCCAGTAATTGGGTCGTTCAGGTGTATTGCCGTGAACGTCCCGAATCGGAAACTCGTGTACGGGCATGAGTTCGACTGCGGTGACGCCCAGACTCTTCAAGTATGGAATCTTTTCGATGACGCCTAGATAGGTGCCGGGGTGCTCCACCTCGGACGATTCATGTTGGGTAAACCCTCGAACATGCATTTCGTAAATAACGGAGTCACTCAAGGGACGTCGAATATGGCGATCTCCTTCCCAGTCAAAGGAATCGTCTACGACAACACACTTGGGAGGACGAATGACCCCATCGGTGGTGTGTTGAAAACACCCCGCCAATGCTTTTGCGTACGGATCTACAAGACGAGCATTTCCATCGAACCATTGACCGGCTTCTGGATCGAAAGGTCCGTTGGCTTGGAGGTGGTAAAGTTGCCCTGGCTTGACATCTGGTACAAAGATGCTCCAGACGTCGCCCCATCGGTCTGACTTTCGATCAAAGTCGATAATCTCATCTGGTTCCCGATCGTCTACATGCTTATAAAGCAACAGTCGCATCGCCGTGGCGGACCGACTAAAGATCGTGAACTGAACGCCACGCTCGTGAACGTTTGCGCCGTATGGAAGACGGTAGGCAAATTGAAGATGTGGAAGCGGGTGCCGCATGAGCATAAATTCTGGGATGTCCTTTCCAGTCGATGGTGTACCAATGCGTTTTTCGGGCCCGCAAACGTAGCACTTAGGACTAGGTGACTATAGTTTTTGTTCCCAAAACCCTTCAAAATAGAGCAATTAGGGGTCCACCTTCAACGAGTAGCGAAGCGATGTCACGAATCGAGGACTTTTCCGGTTAGAGAGGAAGTAGTGCCTGATGGCGTTAGCATTGAGGTTGAGCAGGCCCAACGCAACTTCCCGTGATCTCAAATCCCAGATCGCGAATCATGTTGTAATCCTCTTCGGGCGGTTGTCCCTGTGTTGTAAGGTAGTCTCCCACAAATATGCTATTTGCAACAAACAATCCGAGCGGTTGCAGCGATCGTAAGTGTCGCTCTCTGCCGCCAGCAATACGCAGTTCGCTCCGCGGGTTTACGAAACGCATCATGCACAAAGCACGAATGCAATCCCGTGCGTTAAGGTACTCCTGTTGCTCCAGCGGAGTGCCGTCAATCGCATGCAGAAAATTGAGAGGTATCGATTCCACCTGTAGATCTTGTAAGGAAAAAGCCATCTCGACGATGTCTTCGTGTTTCTCCCCCATGCCAATGATTCCACCGCTACAAAGCTCCATGCCTGCTTTGCGGACGTTTTTGAGGGTCTCCACTCGGTCGTCAAATGTGTGGGTTGTGCAGATCTCTGCATAATGCTCGCGACTGGTGTTCAGATTATGATTGACCTTGTCGACTCCAGCAGCCTTCAGTCGAAGAGCCTGTTCCTCGCTCAGCAAACCTAAACAAGCGCAGATGTTCAAACCAAAGGTCTTCTTGATCTCAGGAACGATCGTCTCGACAGCCTTCATTTCCCGTTCATTGGGAGCGCGGCCACTAATCACGATACAATAGGTCTTGCTCTGTCTTTCTGCTGCGAGTCTTGCGCCATCCATCAATTTGTCGCGACTCAGAATGTTGTATTTGGGGATAGGAGCATCCGAAACCTTGGACTGACTACAGTAATGACAGTCTTCCGGACACAGGCCGCTCTTGGCATTCATCAGAAAGTAGAGTTGTACCGACTTTCCAAAGTACTGGTGTCGAATGCGATAGGCTGCGGACAACAGATTCAAGAATTCGTCATCGCTAGTCCCTAGGATCGAAACTGCATCTTCCCGCGTGACTCCATTTCCGGCGAGTACATTGTTAGCCAAATGATGCCACCGTGAATCGGAGGAACTTTCAATGATTGGAGATAGCATTTATGGATTGAAGATGATTTTCGAGTTGGAGAAAGTAGTTTCTTTTTGAGTCTGGAGGCGTCATGGGTCATCAAAATGTCCCGTACCTCATTTTCCGACCAAGCGGATTGTATGGCGGAAAGGTTTGTCGGCAAAGGCTTTGCGTATAGAGAATAATCGGCATACGCTGGCCATCGGGCTTTTCTTTGGATATGCCAGCATTTCGGCGACGATAAACATCGAGTGGGATGCATTCTCGTTTCGGACCCCCGTTCGGCAATCCCGAAGCCACCTGACCCTGTTCGGAGTTTTCATGGCAAAATCTGGCCCATACTTAGACGATGTGGAGGAGCCACAGGACGAAGAAATCAAGTTGGTTTCTCGTCGTCGAAGTCCCAAGGATGGTGCACAGCTTCAGTCTCCTCTTGAAACGTATCTGCGTGAAATCAACGAGACAAAGTTGTTGACCGCAGAAGATGAGCAACAGCTCGCACGTCAAATCGCATTAGGAGACGCAGCGGCCCGCGACCGAATGGTCCGTGCCAATCTTCGATTGGTCGTCAATATTTCGAGAAGCTATGTTAGCAAAGGGCTAGCGCTCCAGGATCTCATCGAGGAAGGCAATCTGGGGTTGCTGCGTGCCGTCGAGGGATTTGACCCTGATATGGGCACTCGCTTCAGTACCTACGCTAGCTACTGGATCAAACAGTCGATCAAACGAGCTCTTATCAACTCGGCTAAGACGATTCGCATCCCTGCGTATATGGTCGAACTGCTGAGCAAATGGCGAAGAGCAACGGCACGACTCAGCGAAGAGTTGGGACGAATGCCAACGCAAGAAGAAGTCGCGCGAGTTCTGGGGCTTCCTAAGAAAAAGTTACCCATCATCAAGAAGGCAATCCAAGTCTACAACGCGACTCCCCAAAGCGATCAATCAGACTCCGGATGGTCCCTTGGCGAAATGGTCATGGACGAGCGATTAAAGAGCCCGGACGAAGAGCTCATCGATCATGATGTATTAAAGACGGCTATCGAGCTATTGTCTACGCTGGATGCACGCGAGGCTACCGTGTTGAGAATGCGCTTTGGGTTGGATGATACGCCACCCCATACGCTTAAAGAAATCGGTGCTGAACTCGGGCTGACCCGGGAGCGAGTACGACAAATTGAAACCGAGGCGCTGAATCGGCTGCACCATGCCCTGAAGGACCCTAAGGAACGATTGGGGCTCGTGTAGTTCAGTAATCGCTGGTAGAAAGCGACCACGGGTGACATCGAGAACACGATGCACCCATGGCATCGGCGAACTCTGTCGATCTGCTTTATTTTTCGCGGAGTAAACGTGACAGCAACTTGCACGTAATCGGCGATTTGCTGACCGATGTATTGCAACCGACTGTATTGCAACCGACAGAAGGCAAAGTAGTAGGCACATTCCATGTGCCGTCCAACTAGAATCGCCGCAAATATCCATGAGAGGACGGCACGGCGGAACGTACCTGCGACTTTTGTTGGCTGTGTCAGATGTAGTTTCTCGTCCTTAGAATCTTGTGCCGACTTGTAGAAAGGAAGGTACAATAACAGGAATTCGATTCCTGTCCTTTCCTAGAAATCCCTATGCATTTAGAGTCTAACGAGACTTCTTCCACCGCTTCAAAGCCTTCGATCCTCGATCAGGGTATCGTGTCTTTGGCTGCCTGGCTCCAAGATCGGTCGTTGCCGAAGTATCGTGCCAAACAGATACTGGGCTGGGTCTACCAACGTCGGGCCGAATCGTTTGAAGCGATGACAGATCTCCCAAAGGGGTTGCGATCGGAACTCGATGCCGCCTTTGACTTCTATCGCACGAAGACCATTGCGACACAGAACTCGGAAGACGGTACGCAGAAACTACTTCTCCAGCTACCGGATGGCGGACGAATTGAATGCGTGCTTCTAAGAGACGGTCCTCGTCGATCGATTTGTGTTAGCTCTCAGGTTGGTTGTGCGATGGGTTGTGTCTTTTGTGCCAGTGGGCTCGATGGCGTAGAACGCAATCTAACGCGTGGAGAAATTCTTGAGCAGATGCTAAAACTGCAGAGGTTGCTTCCTGCCGAAGAACGATTGAGCCATATTGTCATGATGGGAATGGGAGAGCCTCTAGCGAATCTTCCACGAGTGTTGGATGCATTGTCGGTTGCAAAGGACTCAGAGATCGGTCTCGGTATCAGTCCGCGGCGAATCACCATTAGCACCGTTGGATTACCTCAATCGATCGATAAATTGGCCGAAGACAAATCTCCTTATCATCTGGCGATCAGTCTGCACGCACCAAATGATACTCTGCGAAATCAACTCGTCCCTGTCAACAAAAAGATCGGCATTGCATCGATCCTCGAAGCGGCTGATCGATACTTTGATGCTACCGGCCGGCGACTTACCTTTGAGTACGTACTGTTGAAGGATCTGAATGACTCTCAGCAATGCGCTGAACAGCTTGTAAAGTTGCTTCGTGGAAGAACCGCGATGCTCAACGTCATTCCCTACAATCCTGTTCCTGGCCTCCCATACGAAACGCCAACGGCGGAGGTGATTCATCAGTTTCGACGCATATTGATGGAAGCTGGGATCAATGTAATGTTTCGTCAAAGAAAAGGGGACGACATCCAAGCGGCTTGCGGGCAGCTTCGACGCTTGCGCGAGAAAGAGCCTGATTTAGTCGAACTGAAGCGTTAATCACTTTGGATGTGATCTATGATGGTGCCTTCAGACTACCTCCCAGTTGATTTCTTTCTTGAATTCGCTCGCGACGCCATGGCCTGTCGCTTCGAAATTTTGTTGCATCGCGGTTATCCAGAGAATGGACCTGAAGCCGCTTGCCGGGCGTTGGAGACGATAAGCTTTCTCGAACAGCTCTGGAGTGTCTTTATTCCATCGAGCGAGTTGAGTATCGTAAACGCTCGCGCTCACGAAGTTCCCGTGAAAGTATCCAGTTCCACCATTCAATTGCTAGAGCAAGCGATTGAGATCTGGCAAAGGACGAAAGGAGCTTTCGATGTAACTTCGGGGAAACTAACTAAGGCTTGGGGGTTTCATGGCCGCCAAGGCCTGATGCCATCCGAAACCGATCTTGCCAATGCGTTGCTGCAGGTCGGAACAAAACATATCGCTCTCGACTGTGCTGGTTCCTCCGTAAGTTTGGCAAACCGAGTTGAAATCAATCCAGGGGGCATCGGCAAAGGGATGGCAATCGATTCCGCAGGCGAGATTCTAGAAAACGCAGGTGTGGAACACTATGCACTCCATGGAGGTAAAAGCAGTATTCGTTGCCGGGGACTTCAAAAACTACATTGTCCAGATGAGGGCTGGGCCATTGCGGTTCGACACCCAGAACAATCAGAGCGTATTCTCGGAACGCTGCGATTGCACAACCAATCGCTGGGTACCAGCGGACCAGCAAACCAGTTTTTCTATTTGAAAGGAAAACGCTACGGGCATATCATCGACCCTAGGACGGGATGGCCTACGGATGGGATGCTCAGTATTACCGTATTGCATCCACAAGCAGGCTGGGCAGACGCGCTCGCAACGGGACTCTATGTCTTGGGTGTTGAGGATGCAATCGCTTACTGCCAGTCCAACCCAGATACAGCAATGTTGGCGATCCTTCCAGGCAAGAAACATGGGCAGATAGAATTGGTAACGTGCAATCTGCTCCAGGATCAATGGAAGGCTCATTGATCAGGGCAACGTTCATGTTCTCCAGTCTCTACCGTCGACAGAGACGTCACATCTCGCATGCAATGAGCGAGAAACGGATCTCTTTATTACGAGCTGCTTTTCTTTGAAAATAGTTGCGAGCTTGGTGAATTAGGGTGTACGATTAAAGATACTCCCGAGTCCTCTTTTTCATTCCCTATTCTTGGAGTTCAATCGTGATTCGTTATTGCTGTGATCGATGCAAAAGAGATATCGAACCCGGATGTGACTTGCGCTACACCGTCACGATAGAGATCGAGGCAGCACTAGATGGTGCAGAAACAGAATTGGTGGATGATCCTGATCACTTGGATGAACTTCACGATCTCTTGGATTCTGCCGACGATCTTTGCAGTAGTGTTTTCAGTGAAGAAGTGTATCAACGCAAACAGTTTGATCTGTGCAAAGATTGCTTTCGTCAATACATGAAGAATCCACTGGCCAAAGAAGTTGCGGCACCTCGCGGCTTCAGTAAAAACTAGCGAGTGCTGTATTCGATCACCGCTGAAGTCGAGAAGAGATTGGATACGCCCGAAATGCTCCCTACTCAGCAAGCCCTGATTCAGGATGCTCTAGCTATCTGGCAAGCGGGAGTTGATGCGGTTCGAGGTGACCGCCTTGTTGAGAAATCGATTACGATCGTCGACGGTATCCTCATCGTAGACGATCAATCTTTATGCAACCTACGAGGCATCGATCGTGTATTGGTCATCGGTGGAGGCAAAGCGTCCTCCGCAATGGCCTCAGGGCTTGAAAGTGTTTGGAATCGTCTCGGACCAAAACGGATCAAGCTCAGCGGTTGGATCAACGTGCCAAATGGTAGCTTCGATCCAACCGGCAATACGGATGGAAAACACCTGATCCATCGACACGCGGCCCGCGAACCTGGATCCAATGAGCCTACTGCGGCAGGGGTCTTCGGAAGCGATCAAATGCTCGCTTTGGCAAAGTCTGCTGGTTCGCGTGACTTGGTTCTCTGTTTGATGTCTGGTGGTGCTAGCGCCCTGATGCCATCTCCAGCTGAAGGATTATCGTTGGAGGAAAAGTTAGAAGTGACTCGCTATCTGAGTCGCAATGGAGCCAACATCGAACAACTCAATGAAGTCCGTCGATGCCTCAGCAAGATCAAGGGAGGTGGTCTGGCGCGCGCATGTTGCAATGCGAACAAACTTATCACTCTTGTGATTTCGGACGTGTTAGGCGATCCATTGCCGATCATTGGTTCTGGCCCCACCATTCTGGAGCCTCCACCATCACCTTCCAAAGCGCTTTCGATACTAGATGCATTGGATCCCAGTGGTTCTCTTTCGCCTGGTATTCGCCGTTTGTTGCGCCATTCCATGTCGAATGAAGGAAGTGCGAAAAATGCTAACCAGTGTCCAGCACAGAATATCGTGCTTGCCAACAACGCGACAGCTGTTGACGCCGCTGGAGTAGAAGCCGTAAAACGAGGGTATGCCTATTGGATGCAGTCGAGTCCGCGTAGCGAAGGAGATGTCTTGAAGGTCGCGGATGAACTTTCGCGAGCGTGGTTTCTAGCGGCGGAGAGCGCACCACCGGATTGCCTGATTAGTGGAGGAGAGCCAACCGTCCAACTTCCTGATAAGTCTATTTGCGGATTGGGCGGTCGAAATCAGCAGCTTGCACTCGCGTTGCTTCTCCGCTGTAGTTTGCATCGCGATCCGGAAATCCGAAATCTTGACAACATCGTTGCGGTCTGTGGTGGTACGGACGGTGAAGATGGGCCAACCACGGCCGCCGGCGCGGTTATCCACGCCGGGATCATGGAACGCTCAATCGCTTTGGGCCTGGACATCGTTGACTACCTTCACCGATGTGACGCATATCACTTTTTTCAAGCAACCGGTGGACTCGTCAAAACAGGGCCAACACATACAAACGTTTGCGATCTTCGTGTCGCATTGGTTAGACGCCGATAGGTTGTTTTTCATCCGCTCGTGCTTGGCCCATAACTTCTTATTGTTTCTGACTTCGTAAGAATCGGACAATGTCGGATACATGCTGAGGCGTTAGGACCTTCTCGAATCCATCGGGCATCAAGGATAGCGTCGATGTCTTCTCTTCTTCAATCGTCGACCGATCGATCTGCTGCACGCGTCCGTCCGTTGTCATCACTTCGAGCGTTCCATTGACATCGCGCAATACGAGGCCGGAAACAACTTCGTCAGACGTCGTTCGCAACAGTACACGTTGATACTTGGTATCCACAGATCGACTAGGATCCAAAATAGCGACAAGCCATGCTTCGTTCGTCCAATGATTGAGTGCTTCCAACGCAGGGCCGACCGACGGTTGCTTCTCTCCTTGAACATCCCGCTCTCGGTGACAGACGACGCAATGTTGCTCAAACATCTTTCGTCCATTTTCAATACTCGAATCCTTGGGCCACTGCGATGCGTAGACTGCTAGCAATTCACTGCGGTTGGTGGCGTCATCTTTGCCAAACAACGTAATGACAAGCTTCTTCAACTCGCTATCTTTCTGGCTTCGCAGATACTCAATCTGGCTCGGCTGCACGTTCTTTAAATCCAGTTGATTGGTCACCATCGCTTCGAGCAATAGTTTTGCCGACTTGGGTTGCGATACCATCAACGAGACAATTTTGGATTTATTCGCAGGGGATGCATCCATGCAGAACTTCAGAAGTCGCGAGTATGTACCGGATCCCAAGCGATAAACGCCATCCAAGATTCCTCCCGAGAAATCTTTGTCGACCACACGCTGCGCCAAGTTCAGAAGGCTTTCCATTTCTTCCGTGGAGGCATCTGACATTTTCGACAAACAGAATTCCAGGGCCGCGTTCTTCGAAACGGCGGACGAATCTTCCCGCACGAGCGTAGCCTTCGCTTGTTGATGAAGTGAATCCAGAACGCTCGTGGATATTGTAGTCGTGGTCTTGGTTTGCTTTGACAACTGTCGCGCGAACCGATAATGCCAAGCAGGTCGCTCGCCGGTCGATTGTTCGATCGATTTAACGATTCGCGATTGCCCTTGCGCACTCACTCGCGGAATGAGTCGCTCCAGATAGATGTTGGTCGAATCGTCCGACTCAAAGAGTAACGCATCGACAAGGTTGTCAACTTTTTCGTTGGCAACAAAATCAACCAATGTATCCATCCCTCGCACGCGATGATGGGTCTTTAGTAATTGGACGACGGAGTTGACCGCATCGGGAGCATAGTTGCCACCCATAAAAACAAGCTCCATCGCGACCGATGGGTCTGTTTTGGCATGACTGGAATTCAATGCCAATCGAATCAAAGTAGAAGTGTCGGAGGGAAGGCTATCTATCCGACTCATGCCATGAAGCGCGAACTTGAGGACGCGAGCATCTTTGTCCTCCATAGCGGTCCTCCAATCGGACGAGGACATTTTGTTGAGATACAACAGGATCGCAATCGCACGTACTCGTGTTCGTGGCGAATCCGATTGACGTAATTCGGTCTGCAGGAGTTCGGTAAGCTTCTGGTTAGACGCATGATTCCAAATCAATTGCTGTTGAGCTAGATCTGCAATCGCTGCCGATTCATCGCCAAGCATTCGGACCAACGCATCGATCGAGGCGTTCGCCATAGACAACTTATTGGTAGGCTTGTAACCCTCTTGATAGACGCGATAGATTCGCCCTTGATCTTGACCAGCTCGGACATCCAATCGAGCAAGCCACTCTTCGGGAATCCAGGTCGGATGCTCGATGACTCGGCGATACATATCCAACACCCAAATCGTTCCGTCCGGAGCATTCGCGACTCGAACAGGTCGAAACCATGGATCTGTGCTGCGGATCCAATCGGATCGTTGATCTTCCGGGAATCGAACGGCTTTCCAACTGATCCCGTCTCGTTCCATTTTGAAGCGCGCTACCAAATTGTGAACACACTCACAAACAATGGCAGCTCCATCCATCGCTGCTCCGCTTCCTGGACCAGATGCAAAGATCGTGCTGCAAGCGGAAGTAAAGCGATTCGCGGTGTACGGATCGTTGAATCGATCGAGCGGTTGGCTCAATGGGAAAACTTCCGGAGAAATCGCGGGAGTCGTCGAGTATTGGTACAGGCTACGAGGGCGTGGCGCATTCTTTTGGATCCAATGACGATCGAAAACAAAGTGGTAAATCGGATGGCTGTTATCATTGCCGAACCATTCGCCATAAGGTGTCTGCGATCGAATGAACTGGGTCTCGCCAGATTCCGTCGTCAACAATCGTCGATCTGCATCGAGGGCCAAGTCAACATCACGAATGTCGACCGCTTTCTTGCTCCCATCGATCGCATGAAGATTGATTTCTTTCGCATCGGAGCCAACACCAAAGTAAAGCTTGTGATCCAAACCATACGTAAAGCCATGCACTCGGTGCTGCGTATTTGCAAGAGCGAAGCCTGAAAGCAAAACTTGACGTTCGTCAGCCACTCCGTCCCCGTTGGTATCGCGTGCGAAGAAAACGTCTGGTGCACATGCCACCACCACACCATCACGCCATGCATAAGCACCCGCAGGATACTCGAGGTTATCGAGAAACACGACGCTCTTGTCGAGTTTGCCATCACCGTCGTCGTCGCTCAACCATTTGACGCGCCCTGGCTTTCCACCGTTGGGGTAGTCGCCCATCTCGACGACCCAAACCTTGCCGTCCGCGCCGAACGAGATATTCACAGGATCCTGGACCAATGGCTCTGTTGCTATTTGTTCAATCTTCCATCCCTGCGCCACTTGGATGGTTGCCAACGCTTCTTTTGGGCCTAGCGGTTCGTCCAGCGATCGCGATTGCCGTTGTAAATCGAGAACCGACAAGACGATCTTGTCTTCGGTTCCCGAGACCCATCGCCCCGGTTGGTTGTAGTAGATCATCGATGTGTCTGCTTCATAGCCACCTTCGTTTCGAATTCGCTCCGATGCAACATACGCGAACACATCATCGACATAAGCAGACACCCATACGTTGTCATACTGATTCAATTCTCGTTCCAATCGCATTTGATAATCGACTACCACCTCGCCTCCCATGAAGACCCAAGCTAGGTCTTTGCCGAAGGTCCACAAATGGATAGGAGCCGGATACGATTCAGGGATACGGTCCTTCTTGGTCAAAATGTCAAGCAACCCACGGGCTCGGTTCTGTTCTTGGTAGTTTTTGCTTTCCAACATGGCGTTCAACGCCGCCTTGTTGGGCCTTTCGAACTCAAGACCGGTGTACGAAAACGCAATTGCATTCGGTGCAGGAAGCGGACGACTTTCCGAAGCCATCGCGCGTTTTACTGCCTCAGCTAGCTCGTTACCGTGACTAACAGCGTTCTCGTAGGTACCGCGTGGATTCGGATTCGCGTCTGCTCCAGCGCCGATGATCGGCAACGCGATGAGTCCAGGATTTTCTGACTCCAGTTTCGCAGAAGAAAGCCCAGCCCAGTCGCCGCTAATGCGATTGAGATCTGGCGAGATCGATGTGCAATGGCACGCATATTGATAAGCCACAGCCAACTTCTTTCCGTCGGTCGATTCAACTCGTACTACGCGAACGGTACGATCCACGGGACCTTCGTCGACGGTGCCGAACCCAGCCTTAAGCGTGTTCTTCCCTAAACGCCTATTGTTTGCGAACTCGGCTCGATCGAAAGCAACCTGAAGCTTGGCTGGTTTCGCCGAAGAGACCGCGTCACGCATAGCATCCAAGATCTGGGTTACGAGGTTCTTCGAATAATTCTTGATCGCTTTCGTCTCCGCCTCATCCAAGGGAGCCGAGAATAGATTGGTAAGTGCTCCTTCCAGGTGAGGAGCCGAATGCGTGTGCGTTGAGCAAATGGCAATCTGCGATCTAGCAAGTCCCAGTTCGCGACTCGCTTGTTCTGCGATCGTTTGGGTCATCCACGGAGCGACGCCGATCGCATCGATCGAGACCAGCATCAGTGGCTTGCTATCCCCATGCTTCAAGTAAAGTGCTCGGGCATGGAGCGAGTCACTAATGTCGAATGTGGGTTTGCTCCGCGCGGCATATCCGCTCAGTCGAATGGATTCCGTGGGAGTGATGTCCCGTTTCGCGGCACCCGCGACCCAACCCTCGGCACCATCTGCAACGCTAGCATTGTTGGTACTAGCAAATGCTAGAACAATGGAGGGCAACACGAATTGAAGAAACAGGGAGAAACAGTAACGGTTTTTGAATCGCAGCATTTGACACCTATACTATGCGGAGTGTGACACCCGACATTGTAATAAAAAGTAAGGCTGGAAGGTTGTACATTTAGCATGCCGAACTCAAATTTCACTTAACCGGAAAAGTCGACTCAAGTTACGCCAATTCACAGTCGATATGATTTGCATGGCAACAGCAGACCGAATCTACAACCGGTCCATTATGGGCCGACTGCAAAACAATTTTTTCCGAACGGCATCCGCTTGGGGAAGCGTGGTGGTGTCTGGGCTTACGACGTTGGGCGACGTCACATTGTTTGCGAGCCAGATGGTGATGTGGATGTTTTCTGCAAAGCCGAAAAGAGACACGTTGCTCCCGAATTTCTACTCCATCGGCGTTCTTAGTTTGCCGGTGGTCGCACTTACAGGAACGTTCATCGGAATGGTCTTGGCGATCCATAGCTACGACCAATTTCGCAACATGGG